>JAABUU010000656.1_pt1 | contig 74297 bp, 73 predicted proteins | sample 5559301 | NCBI WGS metagenome assembly JAABUU01 (sample SAMN10711884, study PRJNA513360) | rock metagenome | isolation source: Antarctica rocks | place: Antarctica: Victoria Land, Richard Nunatak white
TCCTCACCGAGAACGATCCGGAATTCGCAAACTGGGATCAGGACGAGACGGCTCTTCTGCAGGAGTACTGGAAGGCGCGGCCCGCCGAGGTCGCACCGGAGATCGTGGAGGCGGCAGTCGCGGCGGCCCGAAACTTCACCGGCTTGTCGGCCCGGCAGTGGTCAAGGACCGGACGCCGGAGCAACGGTTCCACCTTCACCATGGAAACACTTGCCCTCTACTACCTGCACGACGTCGAGCATCATCTGCACGACGTCGGCGCCTGAGCAGTCAGGCGGGTCCCCCTGGGCGACGTGATCGCCCTGCTCGCCTCGGACCTGGCGCAAGGCAGGCACTCGCCACAGCGCCCCCGGATACCTCTGACGATGCTGCGCACTCGCCCTGGTCGCCTGGCCCTGGTCGCTGCCATCAGTCGCTGCCATCGGCGCGGCCGGGCCAATCGGTGGAGCGGGTGACGAGAATCGAACTCGCGCTATCAGCTTGGGAAGCTGAAGTTCTGCCACTGAACTACACCCGCATGCGGTGGTCACTATACCCAAGACACGCATCTGGACCTGACAGTGCGAGCGTCGGGTCACGTCGGAACGGCCGTCAGGCCCCGGCTAGGGTGAGCGCCATGTTGCTGCTGCGGACCGGCCGATGATCCTCTCAGACGGCACCCTTCGAGCCCTGTTGGCGGACGGTTCGTTGATCATCGAACCGCTCGATCCGGCACAGATCCAGCCGGCCAGTGTGGACGTGCGACTGGGCGATGTGTTCCTGGTTTTCCGGAACCACAGCGTCGGGGTGATCGATCCGTACGAGAAGCGCACCGACCTGATGGAGCAGGTCGGGGTGGGGCCTGGAGATGCCTTTATTTTGCACCCGGGCGAATTCATCCTCGGCTCGACGATCGAGGCGATCGGTCTGCCCGACGACCTGGTCGCGAGAGTGGAGGGCAAGAGCAGCCTCGGCCGGTTGGGACTTCTCATCCACGCCACCGCAGGCTTCGTCGATCCTGGTTGGCCGAAGGGGCAGATCACCCTCGAGCTGTCGAATGTGGCCACCCTGCCGATCAAGCTCTGGCCCGGAATGCGGATCGGTCAGCTGTCCTTCCACCGCCTGGACCGAGCGGCGGAGCGTCCCTACGGACATCCCGCCCTCAATTCGAAGTACGTCGGGCAGGCGGGGCCGATGGCTTCCCAGTACGAGGGCAACGAGCGCCCGGGTGCGCAGCGCTGACGGGAACGAGTGGTATCACAACGGTGTCGCCAACGTTCCAGAGCCGTTCAAGGCCGGAGGTTCGAGCTACTCGCCGGTAACCTCGTAGTGTCCGAGGATCGCCGCGTTGCTTCACGGCGATTCGATGACCTCGGCCCTGCCACCGAATTCGGGGAAAGGGCGTCCGACCAGCAGTGAGGAGTGATCGCCCATGCCGTGCACCCGGTTCGGCGCCCATCGGTGTCCGTTGATTCGGTTCCGTCCGGAAATTGCCTCGGTAGTGCCTGCTGTGCGGCTCGACCTGCGTGGAGTGCGGCGGTGAGCATCGTCTCCTGGATCGCCGGACCGATCGCCGCGGCGTTCATCCTGGTGGGCTTCGCTCTGCTTGGCCGGGCGTCACTGAAGATTTACCGAACGGTGAAGCTGGGTCGGCCCGATCCCACTCGCGGCGGCTCACCTGCGGCTCGGTTCAAGACGTTGGGAACCGAATTTCTGGGCCATACCCGGATGCTCAAGTGGGGAATCATCGGCGTCGCCCACTGGTTCGTCATGGTCGGGTTCGGCGCCCTGGTCCTGACGCTGGTGGAGGCGGTCGGTGAGACCTGGTACCCGCAGTTCGAACTGCCGTGGCTGGGGCACCAGGCCTGGTACGGACTCTTCGTGGAGATCATCGGTGCTACGACCATCCTGGGAATCGGCACGTTGATCGTCGTCCGCCAGCTCGCTCATCCGCGACGGGCGGATCGACGCTCCCGGTTCACCGGATCGAACTTCCCGCAGGCGTACTTCGTCGAGTCGATCATTCTTGCGATCGGCATCTGCATCTTCTTGATCCGCGGCTTCAAGGCCTCGACCGGGAACCTGCCCTATCCGGGCTGGGCAGCGCCGATCTCCACCGGACTCGGGCACATCCTCCCGGCCTCCCTCACCGCCATTTCCGTCGTGGCCCTGATCAAGGTCATCATCTCGATGGTCTGGGCCATCGTCATTTCCCGCAATCTGACCATGGGTGTCGCTTGGCATCGATTCCTGGCGTTCTTCAACATCTACTTCAAACGGGAGGAATCGGGCGGTGTGGCCCTCGGCGCGCTGAGACCGATCATGTCCGATGGGAAACCGCTGAATTTTGAGGAGGCAGACCCGGAGAAGGATGTGTTCGGCGCCGGCAAAGTCGAGGACTTCTCCTGGAAGGGTTGGCTCGACTTCTCCACCTGCACCGAATGCGGCCGATGCCAATCCCAGTGTCCGGCCTGGAATACCGCGAAGCCTCTTTCGCCGAAAATCGTCATTCTGGCTCTGCGTGATCATGCCTTCGCCAAGGCGCCCTATCTGGCGGCGGGTGGCGGCACCGACATGGCCGGCGTCGAGCGGCTCAGCGAAGCTCGCCTGCAGGAGCTCGCGCACAGCGATCCGCTGGCCATGCTGGAGGCCGGTCGCCCGTTGATCGGCGGCCCGGAGGTCAACGGGATCATCGATCCGGAAGTGTTGTGGGACTGCACCACCTGTGGCGCCTGCGTCGAACAGTGCCCGGTGGACATCGAGCACGTCGACCACATCGTGGACATGCGCCGCTACCAGGTGATGATCGAATCCGAGTTCCCTTCCGAGCTCGGCGGACTGTTCCGCAACCTGGAGAACAAGGGCAATCCATGGGGTCAGAATCAACGCGATCGCATGGAATGGGCAAAAGGCCTCGATTTCGAGGTTCCGGTGATCACCGACGTGATCGGCGATGACCACGAGTATCTGTTCTGGGTCGGCTGCGCCGGCGCCTTCGAGGACAAGGCGAAGAAGACGACGAGGGCGGTGGCCGAGCTGCTGCACATGGCAGCGGTGGGATTCGCGGTCCTGGGCACCGGTGAAACCTGTTCCGGTGATCCCGCTCGCCGGGCCGGCAACGAGTTTCTGTTCCAGATGTTGGCCCAGCAGAATGTGGAGACCATCAATGCTGCCTTCGGCGGCCGGAAGCAGAAAAAGATCGTGGTTTCCTGTGCGCATTGCTTCAACACGCTGCTGAACGAGTATCCGCAATTGGGCGGTGAATACGAGGTCGTGCACCACACCCAGCTACTCAACAAGCTGGTGCGCGACAAGCGTCTGGTCCGTGCCGTCAACCCCGGGCAGCCGGTCGAGATGAATGTGACCTATCACGATCCCTGCTATCTCGGTCGGCACAACAAGGTCTACACGCCGCCACGGGAGCTGATCGGCGCGGCTGGGTCCGCGCTCAGCGAGATGCCGCGCAATTCGGCGCGCTCCATGTGCTGCGGCGCCGGCGGCGCCCGGATGTGGATGGAGGAGAAGATCGGCAAGCGGATCAACCTCGACCGGGTCGACGAAGCTCTGGACACCAAGGCCGAGAAGATCGTCACCGGGTGCCCGTTCTGCCGGATCATGCTGACCGACGGCCTCACGGCGCGGCAGGGTCAGGAGGAACCGGTGGGGGCGAACGTCGAGGTCATCGATGTGGCGCAGATGTTGTTGGCGAGCGTGAAGGGCTCGGCCTGATTCCGCGCCGCCTCACTCGGCCCCGGGCCGGGGCTTCCGGCCCGAGACGCGCGCGCGTCAGTTCTGTCGATTGGCCGGATTGAACCCGAAGGCCGGGGAATCCTCCTGCGCCCGAATGACGTGGGTGACGGCGTTGATCAGAGCAAGGTGAGTGAAGGCCTGCGGGAAGTTGCCAAGGTGGCGGCCGGTCTTCGGATCCAATTCTTCCGCGTAGAGCATCAGGCTCGAGGCGTGCGAGAGCAGGCGTTCGCAGAGCGCGTGAGCCCGGTCGACCTCACCGATCTCCACCAGTGCAGACACCAACCAGAAGGAGCAGATCGTGAAAGTCCCTTCCTGGCCGGCCATGCCGTCGTCGGTCTGCTCGACCCGGTAGCGCAGCACCAGCCCGGCGTGGGTCAGTTCGTCGGCGATCGCCAGGACGGTGGCCCTGATCCGGGGATCGTCCGGCGGTAGGAACCGCACCAGTGGCGCCATCAGCAGTGATGCGTCCAAGGCAGTCGAGCCGTAGCGCTGCACCAGTACACCGCGCTCGTCGACGCCGTTGGCCAGGATGTCAGCCTTGATCTCGTCGGCGATCGAGGCCCACTTGTCGGCCGTGGAATCCGAGTCGTGCAGCCGGGCCAGCCGGGCGCCGCGGTCCAGTGCAACCCAGCACATGATCTTCGACGACGTGAAGTGCTGTGGCTCGCCGCGAACTTCCCACATGCCGCGGTCCGGCTCCCGCCAGTGCGCCTTCGCTTGTTCGACCTGGGCGACGACGATCGGCCACAGCTCTTCCGGCATTTGCTCCCGGGACCGAGTGTGCAGGTAGATCGAATCCAGTAGGGCCCCCCAGACGTCGTGCTGTTCCTGGCCGAAAGCGCTGTTGCCGATCCGCACCGGCCGAGCGTCGTCATAGCCGGTCAGGTGGTCCAGCGTCGTCTCCTCCAGCAGCCGTTCCCCGGCGACCCCGTACATGATCTGGAGATCGTCCGGATTCTTCCGGCAGACGTCGTGGATGAAGTAGAAGAAGTCGTTCGCCTCCCGGTCGAAACCCAGCGTGTACAAGCCCCACAGCGCAAACGTCGAGTCGCGAATCCAGGTGTACCGGTAGTCCCAGTTGCGCTGGCCCTGCGGCGATTCGGGCAGCGAAGTGGTCGCGGCGGCTAGCAGGGCACCGGTCGGCGCGTACGACAAACCCTTCAGTGTCAGGGCGGAGGCCTGCAGGTAGATCCGCCATTGATGGTCGGGGAAAGATCCTTGGGTGAGCCACTCGCGCCAGTACTGACCCGTCTTCTCGATCAGCCGTTCGGCATCGGCGATCAGCGCCGGACCTGGAAGTACCGAGAATGCGAGCGCGACGAAGTGACGCTCGCCCGCGGAGATCTTCGTCCGCGCCAGGGCCGTGCGGCCCTCGATGCCGATCCGCAGAGAACTTGTCAGCGTCAGGCTGGGCTGGCCCTCCGCGTGGGCCACCACCTCCGAGTAGCCCGAGTTCGGGTACGACCAGGTGGCCGCCGTCCTGGCGTAGTCGAAGACCGGTTCGCAGATCATCGACAGGTCGACCTTGCCGTAGATGCACTCCACGGTGCGGAGCAGGCAGTGCTCGGCATCGATGTCGGTGGGGGAGCGCCGGTGCGTCTTGGATCGCTCGTTCACGTTGTGCCATGGACCGACGATCAGCGCGTCGCGGACCACCACCCAACCCGTCGGGGTCTGCCAGGTCGTCTCCAGGACCAGCGTGCCCGGCAGATAGCGCCGGGCCGCCGGCACCTGGACGCCGAACGGGCCGACCCGGAACGAGCCGCCCGAGCGGTCCAGCAGCGCGGTGAAAACGCTCGGCGAGTCCGGACGCGGCAGGCAGAACCATTCGACGGCTCCCGACGGCGCGATCAAGCAGTTGGTCTCGCAGTCGGACAGGAACGCGTAGTCGGCGATATTGGGAAAGCTGCTCGTTCCGAATCGCTGCGCCCGGGCGCCGTCGGCCTGGATTTCCGAGGACGCGGTGGCTGGGCTGAACACACCCTGATCCGATGGGCGGCCATCGGGCGCGTCGGGCGTTGCCGGCGAAGCGGCTGAGGTCGAGGTGGTCATCCGGACATCGGTCATCCGGACATTGTCCGGGTTGCGACGGGAATGGATGCGTTCGGGTGGTATGAAAAAATCTTGCACCGGCGAGTAGTCGCCACCCCACCAACGGAACGGATGGTCATCATGGCTCGGAGGTGCATCGCACTGCTCAAGGGTGTCAACGTCGGACGGGCGAACCGGATCGCGATGACCGATCTGCGCGCGCTGTTGACCGGTCTCGGGTACGAAGACGTGGTAACGCACTTGCAGAGCGGGAACGCGGTGTTCACCACGACCGAGCCCGCCTCGGCAGTGCGGAACTCCGTCGAAGCCGGCCTGGCCCGATCGGGGGTCACCGTGCCGGTGGTGATCCGCACTCATGCCGAGTTGGCGGCAGCGATCGCGGCCGATCCGTACTCCGACATCGCTGGCGACGCGTCGAAGCACCTGTTGGGCTTCTTCTCGGGCCGGCCGACAGCCGTCGCGCTGAGCGCGTTCGAAGCGCTCGTGCAGAGCAAGAAGCCGGACCCGGCGATCAGCGGTCTGCATCGGATCGACGGCGACCACTGTTACCTCTGGTGTCCGAAGGGTGTTCTCGAGTCGCTGTTCGGCACCATCGACTGGGGAAAACTCGGGGTGACGGTGACGATGCGCAATTTCAAGACCGTGAGCAAGCTGTTGGAGTTGAGTGCCTGACCCAATCTGATCGGCTTTCCGTGGAGATCCGGTGGGTGCGTCGCTGCTCCGGCAGTATCTGTTCTACTTGCGGCTCTCGCTTCAATGCGCCCATCGGAGGCAGTTATGACCAGAGTGATCGCGTTCGACGTCAATGAAACCCTGCTCGATCTCGGTGCCCTGGACTCGGCTTTCGAGGACCTGTTCGGCTCGGCTACCGTTCGACCGCAATGGTTCGCACAGATGCTGCAACTGTCCTTCGTCGGAGGTATGACCGGCGAATACGTCGACTTCACCACCGCGCAGCATGCGGCCCTGTCGATGGTCGCCGAGCGGCAGGGCCGTCGCATCGGCACGGGCGAGGCCACCGCTCTCGTCGCCCGGATGAGTTCGCTCCCGGCTCATCCTGAGGTCGCCGATGCGCTGGCGGCGCTACGGTCTACTTCGCTCGGTGTGGTGGCACTGACCAATTCGGTCGAATCTGTCGCCGAGGCGCAACTGACGAACGCCGGCATCCGCCAATACTTCGACCGGGTGATCTCGGCTGATTCGGTGCAACGGCTGAAGCCGGCGCCGGAGCCCTACCTGGCTGTTGCACGAGCACTTGAAGTCGATATCGCGGACGTTCGGCTGGTCGCCGCTCACTCCTGGGACGTGTCAGGCGCGCTGGCAGCCGGGTGCCAAGCTGCGTTCGTCGCTCGTTCGGGAATGGTGTTGAGTCCTCTGGGCAGGCAACCGTCGATCGTCGGCATCGATCTGGCTGAGGTGGTCGAGCAGATTGTCGCGGTCGATGCACGGTGACGCGACCCGGTCGAGATCGCCGGTCGTAGCCTGGAAGGCGACACGGCAGCGCACCCCCTGAAAATCCATCCCGCGGAGAGACGGCCCATGAGCGCGAAGAGCATAGCCATCACCAATGTCAGGGTCTTCACCGGCACCGCCTTGACCGAGCCGCGCACCGTCGTCATCAACGGGTCACACATCGGCGTCCAAGGCTCCGACGAAGACGAGGTCGACAAGGTGGACGGTCGGTCCGGTGTACTTCTTCCGGGATTCATCGATGCCCACATCCATCTGGCCGGCGCTGAGTCCCTCGCCGCCTTCGCCCGCTACGGCGTGACGACGGCACTGGACATGGGCACCTGGCCGCCCGACGCCGTCGACGATCTTCGGGGCGGTATTGCACGCACCGATATCCGCAGCTCCGGTCTCGGCGCGACCAGCGCGGGCAGCAACCACAGCAAGATTCCCGGCCGCCCCGCCGATGGCCTTGTCGCCGGCGCTGCCGACGCACAGAGGTGGGTTGTGGAGCGGGCCGCCGAAGGTGCCGACTACATCAAGGTGATCGCCGACATCCCAGGACCCGACCAGAAAACGCTCGACGCCATCGTGGTGGCTGCTCATGACCGGCACCTGAGGGTGGTCGCGCACGCGGCAACCCGGCCGGCCGTCCAGATGGCATTACAGGCAGGAGTGGACGTGGTGACCCACGCGCCGTTGGACCGACCCCTTGACGCCGCGGACGCACAGCGGATGGTCACCGACGGCACGATCATCGTTCCGACGCTCGCCACGATGCAGGGCACAGCCAATCGGATCGGGCGGCCGGATGCGTACAGCTGCGCGCGCGACAGTGTCGCGGTGCTGCACGCCGCCGGTGTGCCCGTGGTCGCCGGCACGGACGCCAACAGTGCCGCCGGTGTTCCGTACTCGCCGCCGTTCGGCGACAGCCTGCACCAGGAACTGGCGCTTCTGGTGCAGGCCGGGCTGACGCCGGCAGAGGCGCTGCGCGCTGCGACACGTTCGGCGGCCGAACACTTCGGTCTGTCCGACCGGGGAGTCGTCGAACCCGGGCGGCGGGCCGACCTTGTCCTGGTCTCGGGCAACCCGCTGGAGGACATCGCAGCCACCCGAACCATCGAACGCGTCTGGATCGGTGGAGTCGAGATGCCTCGAGGCTAGCCAGAACGGTCGCATGTCTTGTTGCTCATGGCTACCCGCTGTCCCCGGCCCCAAGCAGGGGGCGCTGTCGTCAGAGAACGGCTGCGATTGCTTCAACTTCGACGAGCTGATCCTGGTATCCCAGGACCTGAGCGGCACGGCATCGCCGATCGACGGCATCTTCGTCGAACTCCATGCCGGCTGGTGGGGCTTCTGCCCACAGTCAGTCACCGTCACCCGCAGTCAGTCACCGTGACCAGGGCCTTCTCGCACAGATTGGGACGACGGCAGCTATTGTTCGCACATGTCCGATCTGCCGGCGACGCTCGGCAATGACGTCTTCAACCAGCCGATCCGAGTCCAGTTCGAGGTCTTTCTGGACGAGCACCGTGCTGCGCTCAACAGCTGTCTGACGGGGCTCACCGAGGAGCAGGTGCGCCTACCGCTGGTGCAGTCCCGAACCACCCTGCTCGGCCTGGTGAAGCACGCGACCTTTGTCGAGAGGGTCTGGTTCGATGAAGGCGTCACCTGCCGGACGCGCGCCGAAATCGGGATTCCGGCGACACCGGACGAGTCATTCATCCTCACCGACGACGACACCATCGCCACTGTTCAGCAAGAGCACCGCGATGCATGCGCAGCATCCCGGAGAGCGACGTCGTCCTTCGATCTGAACGATGTGATCCATGGAAACCGGCGCGGCCCGCTCCCGCTGCGCTGGGTGTATCTGCACATGTTGCGCGAACTCGCGCAGCACTGCGGGCACGCCGACATCCTGCGCGAGCAGCTCGTCAACCAGTAGCACGTTCGCCGGGCCCGTCGCCCGAACGGCCAGCGTCGGCTGTTGTGCCCATTCCCGCAAACTGACGGTCGTTGTCGGTCCGGACGCAAAGACCGGATCGAGAGTCCGGGGGTCACGATGTAGGGATTCACGGTCTGCCCGCCAACCACTGCGCGAACGTGGCACATCGCTCGAGCGCAGCACTCTGGTCCCGCACCGGCGAGAAGGAGTAACAGATGGCAGACACGGAACCGCAGACCGCCACCGGCAAGGTGCTCTGGCATTTCACGATGTCGCTGGACGGCTTTGTTGCGGGTCCGAACCATTCCATGGACTGGATGACGGGATTCTCCTTCGCACCGGTGCTGCTCGGTGACGGGATCCGGCTGTTCGACAACCCAGGGGGCGTCCCGCTCCGGCTCGAGTTGATCAATGGCGACGCCCCCCTCGACCACCGCGGTGAACGTTCGATACCGGGCTGTAGGTCACTCGGCGCAGCCACGCCCCACTCGGCGCGCCGACCAGCCGCCGGTCACCGACCCGCCGGCGGAATTCCGGATGACGGCGGAGGCTTCAGGCGGTGCCGGCTCGGAGCGGGTTGTCGGTGCCGAGTCGGCCGCACGCCTGCACCACTGCGGCCAGTAGTTCCTCGTCTCGTCCGAGCCCGGGGTCGAGGAAGTCGACGACCCGCTGCGCGGCAACCTCGATGGTTCCGGCCGCCAATTCGACGACCCGCGTCGCATTGACATCGTTCACCGGGGTTCCGCAACCGCGCAGATGTTCGATCCAGCCGGCCAGCATGAGCACCGCGGCGGGCGGCACCGAACCAGCAGACCGAAGCCGCCGCAGAACGGGCACGATGCGCACCGGAAGCTTCGTCGAACCGTCCGTCCCGATCTGCGCCAACCGGTGCGCGATGGCGGGGTTGGTGAACCGGTCGATCAGCGAAGCCTGGTAGGCCGCGACATCGGCCGTCGGCAGGGTCAGGAATGGGGCGGCCTCGCCCCACCAGGCGAGCAGAGTGGACCGGCAGAACGGATCGGCCATGGCGTCCGCGATGGTGGCGTGGCCCCGGGGACTTCCGAGGTAGGCGAGCAGACTGTGGCCGCCGTTGAGCAGCCACAACTTCCGCTCCTCGAATGGCGCGATGTCGGGAACGAAGGTTGCACCCGCGGCTTCCCATGCGGGCCGACCGGCCGGAAATTCGCCACTGAGCACCCACTCCCGAAATGGTTCGGTGACCACCGGGGCTACATCGACGAGGCCGGTCAGCCGCTCGGCGGCGGCGACGTCGGCCGCCGTGGTGGCCGGGGTGATGCGGTCGACCATCGTGGTGACGAAACTGACGTTCCGCCGGATCCAACCGGCCAGGCTCGGATCGAGGTCGGTGGCGAAATCGAGCACCACTGCGGCCACGACCCGGCCGTTCTCAGGCAGGTTGTCGCACGGAACGATCGCGATCGGACCCGCTTCGGCGACTCTGCGGGCGCGAAGCGCGGCGACCAACCGCGCCGGTGTGGTGCGCAACGGCGGAACCGCTCCGTGCCGGTCTGTTACTTCGCGTAGGACAGCCAGATCGGCGACGACGTCCGGGTCAGAGCGATCCAGTAGCCCGTCCGAACCTCGTGCGTAACCCGCTTCGGTGACGGTCAGAGTGATGACGGCGACGGCCGGATCGATCAGGTATCCGATCAGCGCCGCAGTATCCGGACCCGAGTGAGCACGGCTGACGGAGCCGATGATCTGCCCGCTGTCGCCGGTCGCCGCCCTGGTGATCAGGGTGTACAGACCCTCCTGCGCTGTCAGCGACTCGGCGAGACCAGTGGAGCGGCCGGTGAACGCGGCGATTCCCCAGTGCGCCGCATCCGGGGCTGCCGCGGTGTACCAGGCCTGATGGGCGCGGAAGAAGTTGCCCAACCCCAGGTGCACGATCCGCACCGGTGCGGCCGCCGGGCGGCCGGCTGCCTGGCGGGTCAGCTGCCGACTCGCCACGGGTTCCCTGCCGTCCGCCGTCATAGCTTGAACACCTTTCGCGGTTGCGTCTGGACCAAGTGCACGATGCTGTCGCGGGCTTCGTCCAGGTCGAGCCGGTGTTCGGCCACCAGGCCGGCCAGGAACCCGGCGTCGAGGCGCCGGGACATGTCGTGACGAGCCGGAATGGAGCAGAAGGCCCTGGTGTCGTCGACGAATCCCGACATCCGCGACAGACCGGCGATCTCCGACACCGAGCGTTGGAAGGCGCGGATCTCCGTCGGGTTGTCCAGGAACCACCATGGCACCCCGGCGTACACGGCCGGATAGAAGCCCGCGAGCGGCGCGATCTCCCGGCTGAACGTGGTGGCGTCGACCGTGAACAGGACCAGGTGCAGATTGGGATGCGCGCCGTACCGCGCGAGCAGCGGTTGCAAAGCAGCCGTGTAACCCAGCGCCACCGGAATGTCATGCCCGGAGTCGGCGCCGAACGAGGTGAAGGTGTCCGGATGGTGGTTGCGTCGAATCCCGGGATGCATCGTCATCACGAGTCCGTCGTCGCAGGACATCCTGGCCATCTCCGACAGCATGTGGCGCCGGAACGCAGCCGCTTCCGACTCGGTGACCCGCCCGCTGCGCGCCGCCGAGTAGATCCGAGCTGCTTCCGACTCGGCCAGTGGCGCGGTGCCGGCGTCGAGGTGACTGTGATCGGTGGAGACGGCCCCGTTGGCGATGAAGTACCGCCGCCGGTCCTCCAGCGCGGCGATGTATCCGACGTAATCCCCGGTGTCCACGCCCGCTGCCGCTCCGAGTCGGTCCACCTGATCAGTCCAGTCCGGGCCGGCCGGCTCCAGATAGCGGTCCGGACGGAAGGTGGGTACCACCCGGGTCGGAAAGGTCGGATCTGCGGCAATGGTGCGGTGTGCGACCAGGTCGTCGGACGGGTCATCGGTGGTGGCCAGCACGCTGATACCGAACTGGGCCAGCAGGTTCCGTGGCCGGAATGCCGGATCGGACAGCCGAGCGGCGATCTGGTTGTAGAGACGGTCCGCGTTCGCCTCGCAGGGCCGGTCGGTGATCTGGAAGATCTCGGCCAGTTCGGCGTCGAACCACAGCCGGACGGGCGTTCCACGGAAGACCGACCAGTTCGCGCACAACAACCGCCAGGCCTGTCGGGCCCGAGCTTCCGGAAGCGGGCCTTCGCCGACCCCCAGATCGCTCAGCGACACCCCGTTCGCATGGAGCAGGCGCGTCACGTAGTGATCAGGTTGCACGAGCAAACTGGTCGGATCGGGAAATGGCAGGTTGTCGACGAGCAGTTGCGTGTCCACATGTCCGTGGGCCGAGATGATCGGGTGCTGCCGGACAGATTCGTACAGTTCCCTGGCGAGCGCCCGGACGCCCGGCTCGCTGGGCAGTAACCGATCGGCGTGCAACGTCAGGGGAGCGGCTGTGGCCGACATGTTTGTCGTCCTCTGTTGCGAACTCACCGCGCCTTCGCCTGCAGCACCTGGAAGATCGGGCCCTGTTGACAAAAGCTGATGGCGCCCGGGCGAAGAACCCCGACCACCGTCACAGCGGCGCCATCCTTGATGATCGAACTGTCGCCTCCCCGGAGATTGACCTTTCGGCCCGTTTTCTCATCGGCCAGGAGCAGGCACCCGTGCTCCACCCCGTTCTCGACGGTCCCAGTGAGGGTGAGTTGCCCGGTCACCGAAGAACCGCCGCCGCGAGTGGGCAATACCGGCGACGGCGCAGAGGTTGGGGAATTGCCGATGGGCGGCGAACTGGCCGTTGCCGCTCCACTGGTCAGCGAGGTGGAGGCGGGCGGCCGCGCGCTCGGAGTGCGGCTCGTGACCGCACTGCGGGCCGGTGTACTCATGGTCGGTGAGCCAGCTGCGGATGCGGGAGCGGCCTGCCCGACCGACGAAGTGACGGTCGCGGCGCTGGTCGAGGCCGCCGGCGCGGGGGAGCCCGAGGACCGCTCAGCGCAGGCGCTCAAGGCTCCCAATGCCATCACACACAGCACCATCATCTTCGTCCGAAGCATGCCCGACTCCTTCTTGACCCGATCCTGCCTGGAATGCGAGGCGCTTGTCCGATGGCAGTGGCCAGGCCGTACTGAGACAACCTCCGCGGCGTGAACCTGGGCAGGCTCGCGGGCCGCTGAGGGACAGACGGGTCGCGACCTGCGCGACGTTGCATGCCGGGTCGAGACAGGCTGATCGAGCGGGGTGGCAAAAGCACTTCAGGGTGGTCACCCTCCGAAGAGATGACCACCCTGAAGGGAAGATCTAGGACCGTGGTCCCGAGGTTCTACGCAGCTCAGACGGCAGTGACGCCAGTCGCCTGCGGGCCCTTGGCACCCTGGGTGACCGTGTAGGACACCTTCTGGTTCTCTTCGAGCGAGCGGTAGCCGCCCGACTGGATCTCCGAGTAGTGGACGAAGACGTCCGGTCCGTCACCCTCGGGGGTGATGAAGCCGAAGCCCTTTTCAGCGTTGAACCACTTGACGGTTCCCTGTGCCATGATGTTTCTCCTTGCATGTATCCGAGCAGAGCGACGTGATTCGTCTCTCCGGGTTCGTCGACGAGTGCGACATTTCGGACACAAGATCCGAGAGGTCCCAAGACGATCGACTGCCTTGGGACCGCTATGACACGAACTCAAGAACTGTAACCATGAACCAGTATTCCATGACACGGACCGAACAACGAATCCGGGTCGACAGCTTTATCTCAATGTACCCATTCGGCCTAGCTCGGTTCACCTGATCGTCCCTGCTCGGAGACGAGGCGCGACGGCGACCGGACAATGCCGACACGGTTGTGCATCCCTCTCGGTGAACGCTCGGTCCGGCCGAACGGCGCCGGCTCAGGTCTCGGCCTGGATTCGAGCGAGCAGTCGGGTCTTCTCGGCCTCGTACTCCGGGTTCTGGACCGTGCCGGCGGCGCGACGGGCCCGCAGGTCGGAGAGTTCCTGGAGCGGATCGGACTCCGGTCGCGGGCCCGGCGTCGCGAGCTGCGAACCGACGGCCTCGCCGAACTCCGATCCTTGTAAACCCAGGACCTTGTCCACCTCGAAGGTCAATTCGGTCCTCGATTCGCCGACCGATTCGAGGACCTGAACGGACACCGTGCTGGTCAGCCCCCGGCTCCGGGCTTGGACCGACCGGATGGCCGCCAGATCGAACACGATCAATTCGCGGGGAGCGGAGCGATGGGCACGGAACAGAATCCGTTCGGTGGTGAGAGCCAGGAGCCCCAACCGGCGTTCATGCCTGCCCTCGACGAGCGCGATCACCGACTCGTCAGCGTTGAGTCCGCGCTGCAGCGCTGCGACCTCGGCATCGGACCTTTCGTCCGAGACCATGCGGCCCGCTGCCCTTGCCAGGTCGGGCCGCACGCCGAGATTGGCGAGCCGCTGCATCGGCGAGACTGCGCGAAACAGCTTGCTGAGATCGAACTGAACCATGGCGCTCATCTCCGTCGGCGTTGGTCAGGCCCTTTCGACGGCCAGGCTGCCGTCATTCTCCACGGTCGTCGGGTCGATGAACTGCGGTGGTCGGATGGCGACCGCCGGCACCGACGACAGGTGGGCCAGCGCAACCGCTCCGGACACCGCCAGTACAAAGCCGAAGGCAGCCGGTACCGGCCAGCCACTGCGGATGCCGTCGCCGAGCAACGTCAACCCGAGAACGGAGGGCAGCACCGTATTGGTGCTGAACATGACCGCCGACATCGTGGTAGCGGTTCCCCGCTGCAGGGCGAGTGCGAAGACCACGGTCGCTGCGACGCCGTTGAGGATGATCGCCCACACCGAAGGCTCGGTGAACCACCGCAGGAACTCGCCGGGTAGGTGCAGGGTGCGAGCGGACACGGCGACCGCAGTGAATCCCAACCCGGCGCCGAAGGCGAGCAGCGGTGCCGCCCAGCGTGAATTCGATCGGCTGCCGCGAAACCCGATCATGCAGACGGGGACCACCGTCGCCAGGATCACCCAGCGCCAGCCGTGCGGCAACGAGTGCGCCTGCCCCGGCTCTGCCGACAGCCCGAGCGTCACGAGCCCGGCGGCAGCAGTACCGAGGTTGACCCAGCCCAGCCGCCCCAACCTGACTCCGAGAACCGCCGAGATGGTGGCGGTGACACCGACGCTGAACGCCAGCACCGATTGCACCAGGAACAAGGGCAGGCGGTGCAGGGCGGCGGCGCCGGCGACGAAGCTCAGGATGTCGATGCCGACGCCGGTGACGTACAACGGTTGCCGGCCGATCTTGCCCAGATCATCCGGATCGCCGCCGAAGGCACCGGCCCGCCCGATGCCGATCGACTCCAGCACCGACCCGACCCCCGATCCAAGGGCCGCGATCACCGCGAGCAGATAGCCGATGACCATCGGTCCATCGTCGCAGACGGCGGGCCGGCCAACCTGCTGTTTGCCGGGTCAACCGCCTCCGGGCGACCGGCACCTATCCTGGGCAGGACATGACCGATACGCCAGCCAGTTCGACGAGAACCTTTCCGAGGACATCTGCGAGTACTCCGAACGCAGCGGATCTCGCGGCCCGGCTGCCGCAGCTGATGATTTCCGACACGATGCGGCTCGGCCGGCGACTGGACGGAACCCGTCGGACGGCCGACAGGAGCAAGCGGGCCACGGCGCTCACCGACGTCGCCCGCCTCATCGACACCGCGGAACAGAAGCTGGCCAGAAGGATCGCCGCGGTTCCAGCAATCACCTTCCCGCCGGAGCTGCCGGTCTCCGAGCGCGTCGATGATCTCGCAGCCGCCATCGGCGCACATCAGGTCGTCATCGTGGCCGGTGAGACCGGTTCCGGGAAGTCGACGCAGTTGCCGAAGATCTGTCTGGCCCTCGGTCGAGGAGTACGGGGCCTCATCGGCCACACCCAGCCCCGGCGTATCGCAGCCAGGGCGCTCGCCGAACGGATCGCGCAGGAAACCGGCACGGAATTGGGCGGCGCCATCGGGTATACGATCCGGTTCGGCGACCACACCGGGCCGAACACACTCGTAAAACTGATGACGGACGGGATCCTGCTGGCCGAGATCGGCCGGGATCGGCTGCTGTCGAATTACGACACGATCATTCTGGACGAGGCTCACGAGCGCAGTCTCAACATTGATTTCCTACTGGGATATCTGGTCGAGCTACTACCGCAGCGCCCCGATCTCAAGGTCATCATCACGTCGGCGACCATCGATCCGCAGCGATTCTCCAAGCATTTCGGCGATGCTCCGATCGTCGAGGTGTCCGGCCGGACATATCCCGTCGAGATCCGTTATCGGCCTTACGGTGCCGACGATCTGGACGCGGACGAGGAGAACGACGAACCAGGCGCCGAGCGGGCGCCGGGCAACAGCCGACCGGCCGGCCCAACGTCGCGTGGAGATTCCAGCCGTGATCTCGCCCAGGCCATCTGCGATGCCACCGACGAGCTCGCCGGTGAGGGTGACGGCGACGTTCTGGTTTTCCTCTCCGGTGAACGCGAGATCACCGATACCGCAGAGGTTCTGCGCGCCCACCTTGCTTCCCGGCCGGGTCTGACCGAGGTGCTGCCGCTCTACGGCCGGTTGTCGGCCGCGGACCAGCACAAGGTGTTCTCCGCGCACTCCGGCCGACGGATCGTGCTCTCCACGAATGTCGCCGAGACGTCGCTGACGGTTCCCGGCGTTCGGTACGTCATCGACCCCGGAACCGCTCGGATCTCCCGCTATTCACTACGCACGAAGGTGCAACGGCTGCCCATCGAACCGATCTCGCAGGCTTCTGCCGGGCAGCGTGCCGGTCGCTGCGGTCGCGTCGCGGATGGAATCTGCATCCGGTTGTATTCCGAGGACGACTTCGCCGGACGGCCGGAATACACCGATCCGGAGATTGCCCGCACGTCGTTGGCGTCCGTCATCTTGCAGATGGCCTCGCTGGATCTCGGGGACATCGCCTCGTTCCCCTTCCTGGAGCCACCCGATGCTCGCCAGATCAACGATGGCATAGCCGTTCTCAGCGAGCTCGGTGCGCTCGATCGCTCCAACGACGATGGGCGCGTGCGGCTCACTCGAACGGGGCGCTCACTCGCCGCGCTGCCATTGGACCCGCGACTGGCGCGAATGATCGTGGAAGCCGACCGCCGGGGCTGCTTGGCAGAAGTGCTGGTGATCGCGGCTGCGCTGGCAATCCAGGACGTGCGCGAATATCCGCTGGAAGACCGGGACCGAGCAAGTGCCTCGCATGCCCGGTTCGTCGATCCCAAATCCGACTTCCTGTCCCTGCTGAACCTCTGGAATTATCTGACCGCCGAGGCAAAGTCTCGTTCGGGTAACGCTTTTCGACGTATGTGTCGGGCCGAGTATCTGCACTACCTGCGTATTCGGGAATGGCAGGATCTGCATGCCCAGCTTCGATCGGTGGCGCGCGGGCTGAAGATGGACACCGATTCACAGCCGCCGGTCGGGGCGCCGGCCGCTGCAGTTGCCACTGCGTCGGCACAGTCCACTGCGGTTCGGTCCACCCTCGGCCGCAGTTCGGCTGCGGGTGGTCGGCGACGTGGTCGCAGCGTGCCGGAATCTGCCGGGGCCACCGCGAAGGCTTCGATCAGGCCGCCGGGTGACGCGGCGCAAGCAGCCGGGGTCGACAGCGAAAGAGTGCACACCGCACTGCTCGCCGGTCTGCTGTCCCACATCGGGCTGCGGTTGGAACCGGGCCGCGAATATCAGGGCGCCCGTGGCAGCAAGTTCGTCATCTGGCCAGGGTCGGCACTGGCGAAAGCCGGTCCCCGCCTGGTGGTGGCCTCCGAACTGGTCGAGACCTCCAGGTTGTGGGGTCGGATCGTGGCCTCGGTGGACCCGACCTGGGTCGAGAACGTCGGTGGAGACCTGTTGCGGCGTAGCTACTCCGAGCCGCGCTGGGATGCCAGGCGCGGGCAGGTCACCGCTACCGAGAAGGTCACGTTGCTCGGAGTGACGCTGATCGGTGCGCGCTCCATCCAGTTCGATCGCATCGATCCGGTGCTCAGTCGGGAAATGTTCATCCGGCACGCCCTGGTGGAGGCGGACTGGGAGACCCGGCATCTGTTCTTCGCGGCGAATCTGGCTGCCCTTGACGAGGTCGCCGAGCGGGAGGATCGGGCCAGGCGCCGGGACATCGTCATCGACGACGATTCGCTGTTCGCGTTGTACGACGAGCGGATCCCCGCGCAGGTGACGTCCGCCCGTCACTTCGACAGCTGGTGGCGCAAGGCTTCTCGGACCGATCCGGCTCTGCTGACGTTCACTCCCGACATGCTGCTCGCCGCGGGCGCCAAGGACGTCGACGTGAGCGCCTATCCCGACACCTTCTCCACCGGTGACGCCGATCTCGGGCTCGACTACGTCTTCGAACCCGGCCGTCGTGATGACGGCGTTACCGTGACCATTCCGCTGGCCGTGTTGGCGCGGATAGATCCGGCGGCGTTCGACGCCCAGATACCGGGCTTACGAAAGGATCTGGCGGTAGCGCTGCTCCGCTCCCTGCCCAAGACGTTGCGCCGCAATTTCGTTCCCGCCCCGGACTTCGCCGCGGCAGCCCTGTCCCAGATTCCGGACCACGGGCCCGGTTCGCTCAGTACAGCGCTGGCCGGCAGGCTGACCGCGATGACCGGAATCGTCGTCCGGCCGGAGGATTTCGATCAGGAGAAGATTCCGGATCACCTGCGGATGGGCTTCAAGGTGGTGGACGAATCCGGTCATCAGGTCGGCGCCGGAAAGGATCTGGGCCGGTTGAAGGATGAACTGCGAGCAGACGGGCGCAAGGCGGTCGCCAAAGCCTCCGGAGCGGTGGAACGGACCGGCCTCACCGAGTTCCCGGTCGACGGAATTCCGAGAACCGTCGTCAGTTCCGTTGCCGGCCAACGGGTCGACGGATATCCTGCGTTGGTCGACGAGGGCGCCACCGTGGGAATCACCGTTTTCACGTCGCCGGCAGAGCAGGAGCTGGCCATGCGGGCCGGCACGCGTCGGCTGATCGCCAGGGTGGTCAAGCCGCCGTTGTCCCACGTGCGAAACGGCTTGTCCCGGCAACAGATGCTGACCCTGTCGGTGACGCCTCATGGCAGCGTCGCCGGTCTGCTGGCGGATGCGACGGAAGCCGCCATCGATGCGCTGCTCGATTGGGCTGGCGGACCCGCCTACAGTGCGGCTGAATTTGCCACGTTGGTGAGGAAGATGGCCCCACAGATTCCGCGGGCGGTACTGGACATCATGCTGGCAGCCGAGTCGGCACTGGTTGAAGCGCGCGCAGCAGAGCTGGCCATCGACGCCGTCGCGGGCACCGCCCTGGCAGAACAGGTGGCCGACATGAGAATCGCGTTGCGGCGATTGCTGTTCCCGGGATTTCTGACCGCGACGACGGCTGCCCGGTTACCGGATCTGACCCGTTACCTGCAGGCGCTGACGATCCGCGCCGGTCGGGTTCGGGAGAACCCGGAGCGGGATCGGCAGCGCATGGTTCAGGTGGACGAACTGGCGAGGACCATCGAAACTGCGGTCGCAGTGCTGCGCCCCGAGGAGGCGGCGCAACATTCCGGAGCTGTGCAGGCGCTACGCCGCTCGCTCGAGGAGTTCCGGGTGGCCACCTTCGCCCAGCCGATGCGCACTGCAGTTCCGGTGTCGGAGAAGCGTCTACGAGCTGCTGTGAGCGCACTGGGCAAGTGAGAAGCCAAGTCTTCGGCGTGCGCGCGCAGTTGACGAGCCGGCTGCGGTCGGTAACTGTCGACGTCGTGGGACACCTCGACATCGCCGGTATCAGCTACTCGCTCGCAGACGGACGGCCGCTGCTGGCCGATGTCACGTTCCGGGTCGGGCAGGGCAGTGTCACTGCGCTGATCGGCCCGAACGGGACCGGCAAGACGACCTTGCTCCGAATCATCACCGGCGAACTCGACGCCGAGGACGGCGCCATCGGTCGTTCCGGCGGCCTCGGCGTCATGCCGCAGTTCATCGGTTCGGTTCGGGACGACTCGACCGTGCGGGACCTACTGCTGACCGTCAGCCCTCCGGCGTTACGAACCGTCGCGGCGGAGGTCGACGTCACCGAGCTGGAAATGATGGATCTCGATGGCGGACCCGACGACGACGCGAAAGCCATCCGATACGCGCAGGCGTTGTCCGACTGGGCAGATGTTCGGGGCTACGAGCAGGAGACCGCCTTCGACGTCGCGTGCGTCGCAGCGCTGGGCGTTTCCTACGATCGAGCGAAATACCGTGCGGTGACAACTCTTTCGGGTGGGGAGCAGAAGCGACTGGTCCTCGAGCTGCTGCTCGCCGGCCCCGAGGAGGTGTTGCTGCTCGACGAGCCGGACAACTATCTGGACGTGCCCGCGAAGATCTGGCTCGAAGGCAGGCTCGCCGAGACGGCCAAGGCGGTGCTGTTGATCAGCCATGACAGGGAGCTGCTCGCCAGGGCGGCAACTCGAATCGTGACGTTGGAACCTGGGGTTGCCGGAGCCGTTTCCTGGGTGCACGGCGGCTCGTTGCCGACCTATCGGCAAGCCCGCGCCGACCGGAACTCCCGCCTGGAGGAATTGCGCCGGCGGTGGGACGAGGAGCACGCCAAGCTCAAGGCGCTGGTGCTGATGTACAAGACCAAGGCCGCGTTCAACGATGGTCTGGCGTCGCGCTATCAGGCCGCCAAGACCCGGCTCTCCAAGTTCGAGAACGTCGGTCCACCGCAGGAGCTGCCGCTGACGCAGAAGGTGACCATGCGGTTGGCAGGCGGCCGGACGGCGAAGCGGGCGGTGGTGTGCACGCGGCTGGAGCTGACCGACTTGATGGAACCGTTCGACCTCGAGGTGTTCTACGGCGAGCGGCTGGCCGTGCTCGGCGCCAACGGCTCCGGAAAGTCGCATTTCCTACGGCTGCTGGCCGCCGGCGGGTCCGACCCCGACATCGAGCACCAGCCCGTCACCGACGCGCCCGCCGAGCCGGTCCGGCACACCGGCACAGCCGCGCTCGGCTCGCGGGTGCGGCCCGGCTATTTCCGGCAGACCCATTCCCACCCGGAGCTCGCCGGGCGCACCCTGCTCGAGATCCTGCATCGCGGGGACGACCATCGCTCCGGCATGGGACGCGAGCAGGCAGCCCGCGCGCTGGACCGATACGGCCTGGCCAGGGCAGGGGAGCAGTCTTTCGACACGTTGTCCGGAGGGCAGCAGGCCAGGCTGCAGATCCTGCTGCTGGAGCTTTCCGGGGCAACATTGCTGCTGCTGGACGAACCCACCGACAACCTGGACCTGCATTCGGCGGAGTCCCTGGAACAGGCATTGGATGCTTTCGACGGAACCGTGGTGGCAGTCACGCACGACCGTGCGTTCGCCAGGACCTTCGATGCCTTTCTCGTCTTCGACGCCGACGGCACGGTCGGCCGGTACGACGAACCTGTCTGGAATGTGACCAGGGTGCGCCGCGTGCGCTGAAGGTCCGCGTCCGCAGGTCGTACCGGGCGTTCCGACGAGTGCGGGCGTGTCACCATGAAAGGGTGCGAGCAGACCAGGACCGACGAGCCGGAGTGGCACAGACGCGCCAAGGGCCGAGCCGGACCGTCGTTGCGAATCGGTCCGGGCCCAGGTTCGCCGGCCTGCTGACCTCGTCCATCTGGTTCGCGCTGCTGGTGGTGGTGGCGGGCGTGGTCACCGCGCTGGTCGGTACCTCGGTGACCGACGCGGCCGCGGTTGCCGGGATCAGTTCGCCCCCGTGGATCGTCCGGTTCGGCATACCGGTGCTCCGAACAGTGCTGGACCTGGGTGCGGTTTCCGTGGCGGGGCTGGGGCTGCTGTCGAAGATGGTCGGCTTCGACCGGCCGGACCGGACGGAACCGGTCGTGGCGCGTGCTCGTCGACTGGCAGTTCTCGGCTCCGCCGTCTGGGGCGGCGCGGCGCTGTTGTCGATCGTGCTGCTGTCGGTGGAGCTCGACCCGGGTCGGGCACCGACGCCGGCATCGGTGTGGAGCTACATCAGCAACATCGCTGCCGGTAAGGGACTGCTGATGTCGGCCGGCTGCGCGGGCCTTTCCTGGTGGCTGGCCCGAGTGTCGGTGCGCCACGGTGAGAAGGTTCCCGCCGAACTACGGATCGGCATTGCGTTGTTCGGCCTGCTACCCCTACCCCTGACCGGCCACGCGGCCAACTGGTATTACCACGACCTTTCGATGGTTTCCATGGAGTTGCACGTGGTCGCGGCCACGGCCTGGGCCGGCGGATTGGCCGCGGTGGTGATCTTCCTGGCGCGAGAACCTGCGCTGCTGGCCGATGCGTTACCCAGGTTCTCGAAGTTGGCCACCTGGTGTGTGTTCGTCGTCGGCGCCACCGGGGTGGCCAATGGGTTGCTGGAATTGGCGTTGTCGCCGATCACGACGCTGCCCGGGTCCCTGTTCACCACCCGCTACGGAGTCCTGCTACTGGTCAAGGCGGCGTGCATGGTGATCGTCGCGGTCATTGCGATCCGGGTCCGCTCGCGCATCGTGCCGCAGGTCGCGCTGCGAAAGCGGACCGCCGTGGCGTTCTGGTGCGGCTGGGAGATCGTGACCCTTGGCGTCGCCTTCGGTGCGGCGGTGGTGCTGACCAGAGCGTCGGTGACGCCTTTCTGAGGGCCGTCCCAATATCCGTCGCGAGCTGTACCGGGCAATCGAGAATCGGCGGCGACATCAGCTCACGGCGAGATCGACCTTCGTTCCCGGCGGAAGGGAATGGACCTGCTGGGCGATCGGCCCTCGGATGCGCATCGCCTTCGCCGAATCCACGGCCATCAGATTGGTCAGGACACGGGTGCCGCCGGCAACGAAGAACTGTCGCGGGATGAGCCTTTCGTCGGGTTGGAGAGCACCGTTCGCCTGTTGCCAACCCAGGGCGAGCGCAGCCGCTCCGTTGAGTGCCTCGTCCTCGAGAAGCCACCCGGCCCAATCTTCCAGAGAATCGCCGAGCACCCGCCGGTTACCCGTCTCCGGCTCGAACGCGACCACCGAGGCGTTGCTGTCCAGCCCGAACTGGGTGCCCAGGAGATCCTGGCCGAAACAGAACAGATCCTCCGCCAAGCCCGCATAGGTGTATTTCCAGGTCACCGGAGAGTTCCATTGGCGCAGCTCGGGTCCCCACCCCGAGTCGCCGACCCGGAATACCTGAATTCCGGCATTGAAGGCGAAGAAACCGTTCAGTGCGGAAATCAGCCGCCCCAACTCGTTCCAGGCCGGACGGGTGTCGCCGAAGTCGATTTCGACGGCGGATCCCGTCGCACCTCGGGCTCGGTCCAGCAGTTCGGCGACTTTCGATCCGGTCATCGTGGCACCATCTCTCCGATCGGCATCGTGAAGTATTCCGTGCGGACGCGCTCGGTGACAACGGGCCGTAGCCCAGGGTTGAGGACCGGCGTGGTGGGCAGCGTCTCCCAGATCGACATCGGATACCAGACGACCCGGGCGTCCAGCAGCACCTGCTCGGCCTCGAACGGTCGACCGGCCTCGAACAGGGTCTGGGCGAAGGCGTACATCACCGGCAACTCGTGTGGAAGCGGTGACCCGGCTTCGTGCAAACCCATCAGTACATCGCTGCGACCCGCCGAAGTTGCCCCCAGCCACAGGCTTCTCGCCTCCGCCTCGGTGAGTCGGGCCGGCCCGCGGTCCAGCAGGACCGCCTCGAACTGCAGCAGCTCACCGGACGGACGCAAGGCGTGCGGCATCAGGGCGGCTGGGCCGTGCTGGGCGAAATGGCCTGCTGCCCAGACGAGGTCGCGGTGCAACTGGTGCGTCGGCGGCAGGTGTTCCGCCATCCCCAGCAGGCGCGGAACGCCCTCCGACCCGTCGTACAGGGTGCCCGCGGCCACCGCCATGGAGAACGGAACCACCGGCGACAGGTTCAACTCGCCGGCAACCGGCCCGAACCGCTCGACGACTCGTTCGACCATGTCGGAGGCTTCGGAATGCGCGCCCTGCCACGACATCCCGGGAAAGGCGGCCGCTGCGGCGAGCCATACGGTGGCTGCGTCCATACCGCCGGTGAGGTCCAGGAGTTGCCCCAGTGCCTCGTCCTGGTGGCCGGCTGCCGCCCGCAGAACGATGTCGCGGACGGTCTGCGCCGCCTCGTCGTTCTCCGGTTTCCTCGGGTCGGAGCTCATCGGGCCGCGATCCGCACTCTGGCCCCGTTCGGCAGGCCGGCTCCGCCGTACTCGGCCCACCCTCGCCGCAGGTCATGCCCCATCGTGGATCCGGCACCGCGGTTGTCGGCCGGTTTGATGTATTTCAAACTCGGCGTCTTGCCCGCATCGTGGCCGCCTTCGGCGAACATGGCCGGCGGGTACTCGTCCCGATCCTTACCGGGCGTCGTCGGCACGTCGTTGCGGGCGCTCTGCCAATCGGTTCGGCGGCCGTCGGCGCCGGGTCGATCGATGGTCACCACGTCGCTCCGTGCGGGGCCGTCGACCGAAGTGCTCCCGGACCAGATCGTGCCCTTCTGGGCCTCCTCGACATGCCGCGCCGATTCCGGATACTTCGCGCTGTTGACCTTGATCTCGTAGATCTTGTTGTCGACTCCCTCCCGGAACTTCGCGCCGGCCTTGGAAGTCAAAACCGCGGGCACGTTGATCTTCCCGGTCATCGGCATGTTCCCGATGCCCCCGGTCGAAGTCGCCAGCGCCCGGTTGCCCAACGGCACCTCGACCTCGACCCTGGACAGAACGTTCTTCGTGCCGGCCAGTAGCCGGCCGCCCTCATAGGCCGTGCGGTTCTTGACGGCAGACAGCGCGTAGTGGGCGTTGCCGGCCACCTTTGTGTCGCGAAGCATGTTGCCCGCCTTCGACGCCACCTTGACCACTGAAGATCCGGCCCTGGTGCCCTTCAACAGCGCGAGACCCTTGCCAAGTGGCAGCATGGTCGCGCCGTCGAGCAGCAGGTCGCCCCACGAGCCCTTCCCGGTGGTGAGCTTCGCGGTGGCATCGATCAGCAGCGCGCCGCCCCCGGCTACCAGTGCTATCGGACCCATCAAGGGCGCCAGCACCGGGATCATCGCCAGCAGGCCGGCAATTCCGGAGATCGTCTTGAGCACACCCGAGATGGATTTCAGGACGTCGGCGTGATCGGAGATCCAGCCGGTGGCCGAATTCTTCAGTCGACCCCAGAAGCCGGGCGGTTCCTCGAACCGCAGACCCTTCGCCTGGTGGATCGCCGTCACGCAGGCGTCCACTGCCGCGGTGTGTTCCGCCCGCAGCGTGTTGGCCGCAGTGATGGTCGACTGCAGGGCCCCGTTGGCGCTGCTCAAGCCGTTCGCGGCACCGGAGGTCTGTGCGGAATAGGTATCTGTCGGCAAGGCCTGACCAGGCTTGCGGGCCTTCGCCGCGGCCTCTTGAGCAGCGGTGTGGTGGGCGTCGGCAGTCTTGGCGTCCGCCACCGCGCTGCTGGCCGAGTTCACCGCAGTCTGCTGATCAGCGGCCCGGGACGCCAGCACCTTCATCCGGGACTGCAACGATTCCAACGCCTGCGAATAGGTGGTCAGCGCCGTCGCGACCATCGACCATGCTTGGGACGTGGTGTCCAGGTGAGGCGGCAGATCCGTGTTCAATCTTTCCCGATATGTCTGCGCCTCGTCACCCTTGAAATCACCGGAATCGATCCGGCGAATATCGCCGGCGGCGGTCGACGCGGCCATTCCGAACGACGACCACTTGCCGGCCGATGACCGAATCGAATCCGCATCACCGTTCAGCGCAAAAACCGACGAATCCAGCACTGCTCGTTCACCCCACCACGACGGTCAGAAAATCAGAATGGACGTCGTCGTCCTTCGGCCCGCGGGCCGGAACGACAACGCAAACGACAACGAGCTGCTCGGTGTCAATGTGCGGTGAGTGCGTTCCGGACCTGTCCGCGCATGTCCTTCACCCCGGAAGTCGTGGACGACAACGACTTCGACACGGCCGACAGGATCTCCTGCACGGTCGCAGCAGCCGAATCCCACTTCGCCTGCACGCCGGCATAGCTCTCCTGCTCATCGCCCTCCCACGACGACTTCACACTCGCCACGAACCCACCCAGGTCCGACAACGACGACTCCAAACCGGAAATCACCGAACTCAACGAACCGCTCGCCGAATCAGCCGTCGCCTCATTGTACGAAAATACGCCACCGGACATTTTGATACCCCAATCAAGAGAAAGTAGAATACTGCGGGACGAACGAGCACCGGTCGAAAAGGGAACCGGCCGAGATCAGAACCGGAACTTGGTGCCGTCCCAATCGGCGGAACCATTCGCATTCGACAACGCTTCGGTCATCTGCGTCTCGTACGTGTCGTACAAACCGCCCGCATTCTTGACATTGCCCTTGATCGACGCCAACGCACCGTTCAGGTCTTTCATCGCCGCCGTCCATGCCGCCGTCAGCTGCTCCCAGCTCGAGAAGGACGAACCCTTCCAATCCTGCGGAAGCGGCTCGATCGCCTGCAGGAACGCCGCCGCCTGCGAGTTCATGGCCGACTCGGACTGCTCCAGATTCGACGCATGGACATTCACCGCATCGTCGTGCACCGCGAATTTCGGACCCATACCAACCACCCCAACCAGATCGATAACAGCCGGTGGCCTACCCACCGGCAACGAACACACCTACGACGACGCTGATGGCCATCGGGTTCCAGCCGATCTGCTCGAAATCTGGAACAAGTCAGGCCCGGTCGGCGTTCGGGTCACCGGCGCTGTGGCGCGGCGAGTCCTGGCGCGGGCTCAGCGACCCGAGCTGCCGGCCAACGGCCCGGGTCCCGAGCTCAGCGAGGGCTCCGGCCAGCCGTCCAGGAGTCCGGAGGGATCTCGGAGTGGTTCCGGCCCGAACCCAACGGCGGCCGGGCGAGGTCGGCGAACGGCCGTGCCACCCGCCCGCAGGCCCAGCCAGGTGGCGAGTACCCACAGCAGGATCGAAACGGGCAGCGCGACCCAGATCGAGCTCCAGGCGACCGGCGGCGTCAGCAGGTGCGAACCGTGCTCGAAGGATGCCCTGATCTCGGCGATCGGCATGTTCGCCAGGTTCGTCGGCGTGCCGGTCACCACCGTGCTCAGCCACAGGGCACCGTAGCCCAGCCCGGGAAGAACCAGCCCGCCCACCGCCGCGCGGACGTACGGTTTGCGCCTGAGCAGGAACAGCAGGTCGACGGCGATGCCGAGCGGCAACAGGTAGAGCGGAAGGTAGCTGGGCGGAAAGGTTCCGACGGTCAGGATCGGCCAGATCACGCAGCGGTAGGCTACGTAGCCGGCGATCACGACGGAGGCCGTCCAGCGCCGGCCGACCATGATCCTGGCGGTGACCAGCAGTGGGACGCACACCGCCATGACCCACACCGGATATACCCACGGCGGAATCGGCATCGCGAAGTGCTGCAGCGCGACGTCGTCGACGGGCCGACCGAGTTGACCGGCGGCGAAGGACAGCAGCGACGGTTCGGCGTACGGCGTGCCGCGGAGCCAGGACGCCACCTCGAGGATGCCGTACTCCTCCTGGCCGGTCGGGAAGTAGAGGTCCTCGAACAGAAAAGTGAAGAGCGCGATCAGCCCGATCGACCACTGCCGGGAAGAGGCCCCCTCCCGTGGGTAGGTGCGGAACCAGTTGCGGATGACCCCGACCACCATGATTGCCGTGCCGCCGTACAAGAGCAGGTGCGATGGCGACCAGGCGGTCAGGTCGAGGCCGTTGACCCGGTGATTGATGACGTCGATGGGCCCGGCGACGACGAAGATGCCGGTGCCCCACTGCATGATTCGAAGCGAGCGACGTTCCGCTCCGTAGCCGGTGAACGTGTGCGCAAGAACCAGGCCGATCGCGATTCCGGTACCGACGGTGTTGAGCAGATGCGGGGGCGCGAAGTCGTCCCGCAACCACTTGAAGTGCCACGACACGTCCCAGGACGATCCCAGCAGTTTGCAGAACAGGGCCAGGATCCACATCCGTTGCATGAAAACGGCGAGTGAGCGTGGTGTTCGGCGACCCGGTTCACCGCGCGTCCAGTAGGTGCGCATGAATCCAGCAAGCCGCTGCATGGCCCTGCCTTTCGGTCGGTGCGCCCGGCCTACCGGTGCGGGCGCGGCTCTGGCCCACCAGTTGAGGTCCAAGAGTCGATTCCCCAAGACTAAGGCCTGGAGGCGCCGAATCCCGGTGCCGGAGCGCGGTCAGTCCTCGTCCGGATAACAGACCTCGACCTGTAGGTCCGGGTCGCTGCCGATCAAACCTGTCACGTATCCGCCCGCGGAGCCGACCGAGAGCAGTTGATCGACGAGGTCGTCCCCACGCAGCGTCAGTCGGGTCAGGCCCTCGTCCCGGCGCTCGAAGGCCAGGCGCGCATCGTGGCCGCCGGCGGTGAGCTTCTGCAGGGATCCGGTCGACGAGAGCGACCCTCGCGCCACCCCCAACAACCCCAGAAATTCGTCCATGGCGCCCACCAGTGCCGGCCGGTTGGCCTCGCACATGGCCCTGATCAGTTCCGGGCGGGTCCCCGCGACCCTGGTGCCGTCGGCGAACGAGGAGGCGGCCAGCGCCAACGGGAGAGCTCCACCGGCCTCAGCCACCTGGGCCAGCGCCAGCGCCAGCAGATGGGGCAGATGGGAGATTCGGGCCACCGCGTCGTCGTGGGCAGCGGCTTCGACCGGAACGACGCGGCTGCCGATCGCCAGGGCGAGCCTTGCCACGTCCGTCCACACGCCGAGATCGGAATCCTCGTCCAGGCAGGTGACCCAGGCCGCATCCTGGAACAAGGTCGCCGACCCTGCCGCCCAGCCGCTGAACGCGGTGCCGGCCATGGGATGCGAACCGATGTACCTGGCGTCCGGGCACCGTTGTTGCACCTGCTCGAACACGACTGCCTTGACGCTGCCCACGTCGGTGAGCTTGACCGCGGGCGCCACTTCCGCGACCCGGTCCAGCAGGACATCGAAGGCCGTCACCGGCGCGGCGAGCACCAGCAGGGCGTCGGTGTCTGCCGCGTGGGCGATGGCGTCGTCGACGGTGTCGAAGATGGTGAAGCCGGCCGACCTCGCCGCCTCCCGGCTCTCCAGGGTCGGCGACCAACCGGCGACCGGAGCCAGCGGTGCGGCTGCCCTGAGCAACGAACCGCCGATCAGGCCGAGGCCCAGCGTGACGATCGGGGAGATCGAATTGCTGACATCTGGAACGGTCATGCCTCCATCATTCCCCGAAGGAGCACCGGTCGCGCCTGATCGACCGTGCCCACAGGGCGCCGCGTGGCCCTGGACCGAGAACCTGCGTAACGTCTGGCCCGTGACTATCGACGGTTTCGCCGCGGCAGTCGTCCGGGAGGACGGCGCTTGGAAATGCTCGCTGCTCGCCGATGATCTGCTGGAGGATCTGGACGGACTGATCACCGCGCTTCGCAGGGTGGCAGTCACCGGTGCCGTGTTCGGACTGGCCGCGGTCGACGACGAATTCTTCGTCGTGGTGCGACCGGTTCCCGGCGGAGCGTCACTGCTGGTCTCGGATGCCACCGCCGCCCTCGACTACGACCTTGCTGCCGATGCGCTGGACGTTCTGCACATCGCAACGCCCGAAGAGGACGAGATCGACGACGAACCCTGGCCGGAGGGCGATCTCAGCCTGCTGGCCGACCTTGGCCTGCCGGAGCAGGAGATGCAGTTGATCGTCGGCGAGGTGGACCTGTACCCCGACGAGCAGCTCACGCTGATCGCCCAGCGTTGCGGCTTCGGTGAACAGTTCTCGGCTCTGCTGGAAAAGGCCTGACGACTGGCGTGGCCGGTTTCGCCTCGGCTCGAACAGCGGACGAGGAACTGATCAGGGCGGCTCTCGCTGCCGCCGCAACCGCCGCGTCCACCGGCGACGTGCCCATCGGCGCCGTCCTGTTCGACGCCTCCGGGCTACCGCTTGCCGCCGCCTGCAACGCCCGCGAAGCGACCGGCGATCCCACCGCACACGCCGAGATCCTGGTGCTCCGAGCCGCGGCGGAGGTGGTCGGAACCTGGAATCTGGCCGGTACGACGTTGGCCGTCACCGCCGAACCGTGCACCATGTGCGCCGGAGCGATGGTGTTGGCCAGGGTGAGCGCCGTCGTCTTCGGTTGCTGGGAGCCCAAGACCGGCGCGGCTGGTTCGTTGTGGGACGCGCTTCGCGATCGCCGGCTGACGCACCGGGTAGAGGTTCGCGGCGGAGTCCTCGCGCAGGAGTGTGCGGACCTGCTGGTCAGTTTCTTCGCCGCCCGCCGCTGAGCCTTCCGCGCCGGTCGCACTGTCCAGGTTGCTCGTGGTCGATGGTCTGGCGCCTCCGCAGATGGTCGGGAGGCGGCAGCGAAATCCCCTATACTTCTCCGCGGTGGCGTGTCCGAGCGGCCTAAGGAGCACGCCTCGAAAGCGTGTGAGGTGAGAGCCTCCGAGGGTTCAAATCCCTCCGCCACCGCCACGCGTCGGCGCTGCGGTCCGACCTGATTGGAAAAGGCCCCGAACCGAATTCCTCGGTTCGGGGCCTTTCTGCTCATGCGGGGGGTCGCCATCGTTGCGGGCATCTCACAGACAAGCCACCGCTACCGCCGACGCGTTCCCAGGATTACGCCGCAAGCATGGAAGTCATGGAAAAGGTCCTTGTTACCCGTCGGCCCACTGTCCGGCACCGCGTGCCGGAGCTTGCGGGAGGTGTGCTTTCGCCACGAACACCTGCCGACCCGGAGGTGGTGGGGATCTGGCGCTGGCTGTTCGCCGACGAGGCCGGTGTAGCGGTGACCGGTCCGCGGATTCGGTTCACCTCCGAGAATGCCGCGGAAACATGGTTGCTCGGGAACGCCGATCAGCTCCGACACCTGCACATTGCCGCGGTGACGCTGTTCGCCGGCCCGCGCGTGGTCAACGGCCCGACCGGACTGCTGCCCGGCAGCCCGTCGGCGGCGGAAAGCAGCAAAGATGCAGATAGTGCCGGAACGGGATGACCGAGCTGCACCGGCGCGTTGCACCTGGACGTATCGCCCGTACACCGGGCACGAACGTCAAGGAGACTCATGACCAACACCGCAACTGAGCAACGGCCGGCGCCGGCGTCCGGAACCTTCCATATCGGCGGTGACCTGCCGGTCAATCGGCTCGGATTCGGCTCGATGCAACTGGCCGGCCCGGGTGTGTGGGGCGAACCGAGGGACCACGACGAGGCGATCCGGGTGCTGCGGCGCTCGATCGAGCTGGGCGTCAACCTCATCGACACGGCCGATTCCTACGGGCCTTTCATCACCGACGCGCTGATCCGCGAAGCCCTGCATCCCTATCCGGACGACCTGGTCATCGCGACCAAGGTTGGTTTGACCCGCCAGGGGCCGGATGTGTGGACCCCGGTCGGTCGGCCCGCATACCTGCGCCAGCAGGTGGAGCTGAACCTTCGGCATCTTGGAGTGGAGCGGATCGATCTGCTCCAGCTGCACCGCATCGATCCCGAGGTCGAACTCCAGGACCAGCTCGCCGTCCTGGCGGATCTGCGGAGCGAAGGAAAGATCAGGCACATCGGCCTTTCCGAGGTGTCCGTCGCTCAGATCGAGGAGGCCAACGCCATCGTTCCGATCTCCTCCGTGCAGAACCTGTACAACCTGGCCGACCGTAGCGCCGAGGACGTGGTCGACTATGCCGAGGCGAAGAACATCGCGTTCATTCCGTGGTTCCCGTTGGCAACGGGCAAGCTGGCCAAGCCAGGCGGCCCGCTCGACGCCGCCGCGCAGCAGCACCACGCCACCGCATCACAGCTGGCGCTGGCCTGGCTGCTCCGCCGGTCTCCGGTGGTGTTGCCGATTCCCGGCACGTCCTCGGTTTCCCATCTGGAGGACAACGTGGCGGCGGCACTGTTGGAGCTGACCGACGCGGAGTTCGAAGCGCTCACCGCAGCGGTGTGACGCCGCCGTAGTCCGCGCCCTGGTTCCCGCGCCCTGGTTCCAGGGTGACGACCGAGTTGGTTGGATGGAACGGTGAGCGCGAGCACCGACAAGCCCCCTGCCAATCGCATCGACGATTCGAACGGTCACGGGTTCACCGTGTCGACCCGCCTCTCGGGTGCTCAGGGCAGGACAGGACTTCTCACCACCGCCCACGGGCAGATCAGGACGCCGGCCTTCATCGCTGTCGGTACCAAAGCGACGGTCAAAGCGGTCCTGCCCGAATCGATGTCGGATCTTGGTGCGCAAGCGGTGTTGGCGAACGCTTACCACCTCTACCTGCAGCCGGGGTCCGACATCGTCGAAGCGGCCGGTGGGTTGGGAAAGTTCATGAACTGGCCAGGGCCGACTTTCACCGACAGTGGTGGATTCCAGGTGCTCTCGCTCGGCGCCGGGTTCAAGAAGGTCCTGGCGATGAACGTCTCCGGGTTGCGGTCCGATGAAGTGATCGCCGCCGGCAAGACGAGGTTGGCGACAGTCGACGACGATGGCGTGACGTTCAAATCACATCTGAATGGGTCGAAACATCGCTTCACGCCCGAGGTGTCGATGCAGATCCAGCACCAACTCGGCGCCGACATCATCTTCGCCTTCGACGAATGCACAACGTTGATGAATACCCGGGAGTACCAGGAGCGCTCGGTGAAGCGAACCCAGGCCTGGGCCGCACGCTGCGTCGAGGAGCATCGCCGGCTGACCCGGGAACGGGTTGGCCGGCCTTACCAGGCCTTGTTCGGAGTTGTTCAGGGCGCGCAGTACGAAGATCTCCGGAGGCAGGCGGTCCGGGATCTGCTGCCGCTCGGGTTCGACGGACTCGGCATCGGGGGGGCCCTCGAGAAGGAGAATCTGGGCACGATCGTGCGCTGGTGTTGTGAGGAGATGCCGGAAACGATGCCGCGTCATCTCTTGGGCATCAGCGAGCCGGACGACATCTTCACGGCCATCGAGAACGGAGCCGACACCTTCGACTGCGTGTCGCCGTCACGGGTGGCGCGCAATGGCGCGATCTGTTCGCCGGACGGCCGTTACAACGTGGTGACCGCCAGATACCGGCGCGATTTCTCACCACTTGCGGAGAACTGCGACTGCTATACCTGCGCCAATTACACCCGCGCGTACCTTCACCATTTGTTCAAGGGTAAGGAGATGATCTCCTGCACCTTGGCGACCATCCACAACGAACGGTTCATCGTCCGGCTGGTGGACGATATCCGGCGCAGTATCGACGCCGGCGGCTTTGCCGATTTCAGGGCCGAATTCCTCGGCAGATATTATGCCGTCGGCACCAAAACCGCTATGCCGTAACGGCCGTGCCAACCTCGAGCGCCGGGCGGTAACTCGGCTCGCGCTTCTTGACCCATCGGATGACCGGGTAGGTGATGGGCATCAGCACCACCTCCAAGAGGCATTTGTAGACGTAACCGACGACGACGTAGTTGACGAAATCAGGAGTTGTGGTGATACCGATGGCGCCGGCAGCAATCGAGCAGAAGATGAGCGTGTCGGCGAACTCGCCGACGAGGGTGGAGCCGATCAGCCGGGCCCACAGGTGTTTCTCCTTCGTGATGGCCTTGATCTTCACCACCACATACGCGTTGAGGAACTGGCCGATCAGATAGCCGGAGACACTGGCCAGCAGAATGCGCGGAACGGTGCCCAGCACTGCGGCGAAGGCGGCCTGGTCACGGTAGTCGGTCGTGGGTGGGGAGACCTTGACCACGTAGAACGTCGCTGCGGCGAGCAGCGCCATGGCGAAACCGACCACGATCGCCTGGCGCGCGGCCCGCAGGCCGTAGACCTCGGCCATCACGTCACCCAGGACGTAGGTGAGCGGGAAGAGGATGAAACCGCCGTCGGTGACGATCCAACCGAACTTGATGCCCTTGGTGGCGGCGATGTTCGACATCAGCAGCAGGCAGCAGAATACAGCCACGATGACGGGGTAGATCCTGGAGCCAGGGTTGGCATAGACCGGACCGAGCTGTCGTGCTGGGGCGCCGAACGGCCTTGGGTCGGGTGTCGAGTTGGTCACCGGCACATCCAACCAGGATTCGCACTCCGCTGACCAGTGGCTCTACATGTACGCGGCCGAGCCGAGTTGCCACTGCAGATCTTCGCCCGGAGTGATCCTGCGGCCGGAGATGCCGTGCGGAATGATTCTCATCCAGTGGTTGCGTTCGCCCGGTGCCCATGGTTCGACGCCGGTGGCCCGAGTGCGCTCGATGAGTTCCTCGCTGTGTTCAGCGGTCAGGGATTCGGCTTGACCCCGCAGCAGGACGCTCCACCCGGAATCATTGGTGAAATTCATCTCGTCGACCTGGAAGGTGACGTTGGCGTGCTCGGCGCGGGCCACCGTCGAACCGGGTGCGGTGCGGATGACGACGACGTCTCGATCCAAGGCATAGTTCACCGGGATGATCAACGGATAGAGCTCAGCGACCACACCCAGCCGGCCGATGTGCCGGGCACCCAACATCTGGTAGCACTCCGAGCTGGACAGTACGTCCATCTCGGACTTGTCGTGTTCGTGTTGACGATTCATCGCTACCTCCGCATGTTGGTTGACGCCGGGCGGCGGATGGCGTTCGAACGCGCCATTCGCCGATCCGACTGCCACCGTAGGCGTCGCTGTTGTGTCCGACCAGGGCCGAAGGACCCGAATATTTTCAGGGCGGCCGGCGGCCGTTGGCGCCGGCAGATCTTGTCTACGATCAGAGGTAGCCGTCCTGCTGCTCTGGGCTCGGCACCACCGTCGTCGATCGCAAGCGCACGCGCACTGCTTCACACCGAGAGCCGGAGAGGCACTTCTGATGTTGTGGCTCCACTTCGCCCGGCCTGTGCCGCCATCCCCGGCAGCGACGCGATGGTGAGAGCGGAGGACCGCCGCGGGGCCGGTGAGTTCGCGGTGCCCGCGCTGAATCGCAGCACCGAGGCCATCGGGGAGTTGGTGACCCGGATCAGCGGGCTTCCCACGCCCGGCGATGACACGAGTAGACGCCGCGTGCTGGATGTTCTCGATGATCTGGCTGAGGAGATGATCGGCCGCATTCGCGTCGACGAGATCGCGGTGAAGCAGAAGATCGAGCAGCAGCGGGAACGATTCGGTGCGGCTTCGCCGGGTGGTAACTCCGCCGAGATTTGATTTCTGACCGGCCCAAGGTGCTACCGGTCAGCCGACGGCTGCCTGCCGGACGATGGCTACCGGGCCCGGGAAGTGGGAGATCAACGCCTGACTGGTGGAACCCAGCAGCAACCAGGCGAAGCCGCCTCGACCGCGGCTGCCCACCACCACCATCATCGACGGCTTGCGCGTCTCGGGCGCCTCACCGCAGTGCTCCAGCAGCGTCGCCGCCGGGTGACCTCGCAGAACCAGCGGGCGAACCTCCACATCGGGGAAGGTTTCGGTTTGCCCCGACAGCTGCTCCGCGAGCAGTCGCTGCTCCTCTTCGAACCGGGCCCGGTGCGCCTCCACCGGATCGGAACGCACTGCACCGCTCGACGATTCGTCGTTCCAGCTGTGGAGCGCGACCAGCGGCACTCCACGCAGCGACGCCTCCGCGAAAGCGAAGAACAACGCGTCGTCGGAGTTGGCGGAGCCGTCCAAGGCCACCCATACGGGACCGTCGCCATGCAGGCGACCAGCGGCATCGGCTCGGACCACGACGACCGGACTGGCCGAGCGGTTGGCCACCTTCACCGCGACCGAGCCCAGCGACTCCGTCATCGAACCGTGGCCGTGGGCACCCAGGACCAGCAGCAGCGCTCTTTCCGAAGCCACCCGTAGCGCCACATGGGGCGGCTCATCGCACAGTTGGGTGTCCACCGTGAGCGCAGGATAGGCCTCGGTCACCGTCGAGCGAGCGTCCTCGAGGACGACCTGCGCAACACGGCGGACATCGTCGAACATGGCGGGCAACATCATCACGCCGGGACCCGCGAAGCCCATTGACATCTGATAGGCCTGGAGCAACCGCACAGTTGCCCCTCGGCGCTGGGCCTCCCCGGCTGCCCACAATGCAGCTGCGGTCGAGGGCGCCGACCCATCCACGCCGACGACGACGACGTTGTCCACCTGTCTGTTCATGATTGCCGCTCCTGACGGTGATGCGAGGTTTGATGGCGGGGAACGAAATATCGGTGTGGGAACGGAGCTGTGATCACGGCGCCACTCCTGCCTTCGGGGTTGCTGGATTCGACAGTCACCACCGCCAGTTGTGGCGATGAAGAATTGACTCCCTCACCGTTGCCGGAATACCTGCGGCGCGACTAGAGCCGAAGGTCACCAGGCAATAGGGTCCGCGGCCACGAAATGGCGGCCAGCTCCGCCGTTGTTCGCCCGATTGCTGACAGGCCGTTCAGGGGTCGACGGACGGCCTGACCTGAGGCAATGCGCCGACGCGAGATGCGACACGTGGAAGGATGCCACCATGTCCACGGAGATCGTAGTCATGTCCACGGAGATCGCAGTACTGCAGCTGGGCACCCGCGCACCCGCATCGAAATCATTCGCGCCTGCCGGTACGAGTGCGATTCGCGGTTGTTCGTGCACCGTGCAAGTGAGCCCGATGACCCGAGGAAGTGGCAGATGACGAACCGTCCGAAGCCGGCAGCTGCCGTTGCTCCATCTTCGAGTCTCAATTTGCCGTCGAAGGTGTATGAGGCGGAACTGCTGCGGCTGCAGATCGAGCTGGTCGCTCTGCAACAGTGGGTTCGGGATACCGGCACCCGGGTCGTGGTCATCTTCGAAGGACGTGACGCCGCGGGGAAAGGATCGGCGATCAAACGCATCACCGAACGCCTCAACCCACGCTGGTGTCGTATTGCGGCATTACCCGCTCCCACCGAGCGCGAACGATCACAATGGTATTTTCAGCGTTACGTGGAGCATTTGCCGGCGGCCGGTGAAATCGTGTTGTTCGATCGGTCCTGGTACAACCGCGCTGGTGTGGAACGGGTCATGGGCTTTTGTACGAGCGCGGAATACCGCCGGTTTCTGCACCAGCTCCCGATCTTCGAACGGCTGCTGGTCGAGGATGGCATCCTGCTGCGCAAGTACTGGTTCTCCGTTTCGGATCGAGAGCAGGAGAAGCGCTTCAAGTCCCGTGAGCAGGACCCGATGCGACGCTGGAAGCTGTCCGACATGGATCTGCAATCGATCAGCAAGTGGGTTGACTACTCCAAGGCCAAGGATGAGATGTTCGTGCACAGCGACATCCCCGGATCACCCTGGTACGTGGTGGAAAGTGAGGACAAGAAGAGGTCGCGCCTCAACGTCATCGCACATCTATTGTCCACCATCGCTTATGAACACCATGACCCACCCGCGGTGAAGATTCCTCGCCGTCCCCCGGTCGGAGATTACACTCGACCGCCGCGAGAAGAATTCACCGTGATACCTGACCATGCCGGCACGCTGCTATGAGCGGCTCCGAGCTTGTTGTCTCTGCGGAGTCCGCCGACGCCTGGGGTGCGCCGCTGCGTGTGCCCGGGTCGTCGGGGCACATGAACGTCGCGAGTGGCCTTGGAAAGTGGCCCGAGGGCCGGCAGCGTCCTTCTCTTTGTCTCTGCGCTGCACCATAGATCGCCGCATACGGAAATTTGTCGGTAACGTTGCGGTCGTAGCTTCCTTGCATGGTCGCAGCTCTCACCCTCGGTGTCGAAGAAGAGTTGCATCTCGTCGATCCGAGAACCTCGCTGCTGACTCCACGAGCCCCGCGGCTGCTCGCCGCGTTGCCACAGTGCAGCTTCGGTGCGGAATTGCAGCGCACGACGGTGGAAACGAACACGGGTGTCTGGCACACGCTCGAGGAGTTGCGATCGGACATCGTTCGATTGCGCAGAATGCTCATCGACGTGGCGGCGAAGGAGGGTCTGCGCGTCGCAGCAGTAGGCACCGGGCCGTTGAATTCCGCGGCCGAATACGACGATTTATTGACCGACCCGATCAACTCCGGAGTGATAGCGGACGCGAAGATGGCCTCTTTCGATATTCAGCGACGGGCGTGAGAGTGTGACACGTTCCGCATTTCAGGCGCCTTCGAACCGACGAGTGTCAATTGCCCATCGGGCCGGATCGACCGTCCAGGGCTCCCGCGGCAGCGCGGCAGGATCGAAACGTTCAGCGAGGTCGGCGAGACTGACCACCTCGCCCGGTCCGGCGAGTCGGAGAGAGACACCGATTCGGCTCAACACCTCCGCGGGACCGTAGCCGTGCGGACGAAGATCGGTCATCGTGACGGCGCCGTCCCGCTTCGCCAGCCGAGCGCCGTTCACATTGAGCGCCAACGGCACGTGGGCGTGGGTCACCGCGGGCAGGTGCAGCAACTGCCGTAGGTAGGCCTGCCGCGGCGCCGAGGTCAGCAGATCGTTCCCCCGCACGATCTGATCGATGCCTTGAGCTGCGTCATCGACGACGACGGCCAGGTTGTAGGCGACCACTCCGTCACCGCGCTGCAGAACCAGATCATCCACCGGTCCGGTGTACGGACCGGTCAGCTGGTCGGTCACCGTCCAGGCTCCGACTTCCGCGCGAAGGCGCAAGGCAGGTGGGCGGCCGGAGCGGCGGCGCTCCGTGAGCTGGGCAGATGTCAGTGCGCGGCAGGTGCCCGGATATGCGCCTTGGAGTCCGTGCGGAGCGGACCCGGCCGACTGGATCTCCCGCCGGGTGCAGAAGCACTCGTAGGTCAGGCCCGCTTTCCGCAGGACTTCGATCGCGTCGCGGTAGCCCTGGATTCGATCGGACTGCCGAACGACCGGGCCGTCCCAGGTCAGTCCCAGCGAGGCCAGGTCGGCGAGTTGCCGCTCGGTGGCACCGGCGGCGACCCGGTCGAGGTCCTCGATCCGCAACCGGAATGCCCGTTCGGTGGTCCGGGCGAAGAGCCAGGCCAACACGGCGGTCCGGAGATTGCCGACGTGCAGGTCGCCGGACGGGCTGGGCGCGAAGCGGCCTGCCGTCACTCGCGTTCTCCACGGCTCGCCGTCGGCCGCGCCATGCGAGGTTCCGTTGCCGGGGTCATGCTCGGATCGTAGGTCGAGGACTCCCCGAGTTGTGCTCTGGCTTGCCCGGGTTGTGTCTTGGCCTGCCCGACGGCGACTGTCGGGCCGTCCGCCTAGTCTGCTGGGACAGGATGCGGTGACAATTTGGGGGATCGCATGAATGACGTCAGGAACAGGGTATGAATGCAGCGGGAACGGTGTCGGCGCCAACAGCGGCCGTGCTGCGCAACCAGGCCGAGCGGCACCTGGGTGCGCTCGTCGGATCCGAGAGCGCGCGGCTGCGGGACGACCAGTGGACCGCCATCGAGGCTCTCGTGGCCGGTCGCCGCCGCGCACTGGTGGTGCAGCGCACCGGCTGGGGCAAGTCAGCCGTCTACTTCGTCGCCACAGCGCTACTGCGCGAACAGGGCTCCGGGCCGACCATCATCATTTCGCCGTTGCTCTCGTTGATGCGGAACCAGATCTCGGCAGCCGCTCGTGCCGGAATCCACGCGGTGACGATCAATTCCGCCAACAGCGATGATTGGGCAACGGTTCACGAACAGGTGCGCTCCGGGCAGGTGGACGTGCTCCTGGTCTCGCCCGAACGGCTGAACAACCCTGGTTTCCGCGACGAAGTGTTGCCTGCGTTGGCGGCCTCTGCCGGCCTGGTCGTGATCGACGAGGCACACTGCATCTCGGACTGGGGTCATGATTTTCGGCCGGACTATCGGCGCATCCGCACTCTGCTGACCGATCTGCCCGCCGGCATTCCGGTGCTGGCCACCACGGCTACCGCGAACGCCCGGGTAACCTCCGACGTCGCCGAGCAGCTCCAGATCGCCGACGCTCAACCGGTGCTGGTGCTGCGCGGAACGCTCGATCGCGAGTCCCTGCACCTCGGCGTCGTCCGGCTGCCCGATCAGCCCTCGAGGCTGGCGTGGTTGGCGCAGCACCTGGCTGAGCTACCGGGGTCCGGCATCATCTACTGCCTGACCGTGGCGGCGACCGAACAGGTCGCGGACTTCCTGCGCAGCAACGGCTTCGATGTTGCGGCATATTCCGGGCAGACGGAGCAGGCGCAGCGGCTGCAGGCGGAGGAGGATCTGCTCGGCAATCGGGTCAAGGCCTTGGTGGCCACCTCGGCGCTCGGCATGGGTTTCGACAAGCCGGACCTCGGATTCGTAGTGCACCTCGGCGCCCCCAACTCGCCGATCGCCTACTACCAGCAGGTCGGCCGGGCCGGTCGCGGCGTCGAGAACGCAACGGTGGTGCTACTTCCCGGCCGCGAAGATCAGGACATCTGGAACTATTTCGGATCGCTGGCGTTTCCCGCCGAGAGTGACGTCAGGGAGACCCTGGCAGCGCTGGCCGCGGCCGGCCGGCCGATGTCGCTGCCCGCCCTGGAACCTCGGGTCCAGCTGCGCAGGTCTCGGCTGGAGTCGATGCTCAAGGTGCTGGACGTCGACGGCGCAGTGCATCGGGTGCAGGGCGGCTGGACGGCGACCGGACAGTCGTGGAACTACGACGCCGACCGGTACGCACGGGTTGCGCAGGCCCGCCAAACCGAGGAACAAGCCATGCTCGACTACCAGGACACGCCCGGCTGCCGGATGAACTACCTGCGGTCCCAGCTGGACGACGATCCAGGAACCGTCGGTTGCGGTCGTTGTGACAACTGCGGTGGCCTGGTGCTGTCCGGGCAGGCGAACGCCGGTGCGGTGGAGCGGGCGCGGGCCAGCCTCTCGGTTCCCGGTGTGGCGGTGGATCCACGCGCCCAGTGGCCGACCGGAATGGCTACGGCCGGCATTGCGTTGTCCGGCAAGATCCCGGTCGGGGAGCGGGCCGAACGCGGGCGTGCAGTCGGCCGGCTGGACGGCATCGGTTGGGGATCGGCGCTGCGCGACGCGTTGCGATCCGATACTCCTGACGGTCCGACCCCGGTACCACTGCGGCACGCGGCAGTGCAGGTCCTGGACGCGTGGCCGGAGGTGGCCGACGTGGACGGCGTGGTGTTCCTGGAATCGGTGACCCGTCGAGAATTGGTCGAACACCTGGCGACCGGCATGGCCAGGTATCGGAAGATTCCGGTGTTGACCAGGTTCGAGTTGGTCGGCGACGGACCGCCACCGCCCTCCGCGGTGAACTCCGCGCAGCGGCTGAAGGGCATTCTCGGGCGCTCTCGACTCGCCGAGCCGGAGGCTGTCGTCGGACGGCGGATATTGCTCGTCGATGACCGGACCGACAGCGGCTGGACGCTGGCGGTCGCGGCCCGCGCGCTTCGGCAGGCCGGCGCAACGACGGTGTTCCCATTCGTCCTGGCGATCGGCTGACCGCACGATCCCTCGGGTCCAACGCTGGGGTCACAGTGGCGCCCGATGCGTCGTACCAGCGGGGCGCGATCACTTCGGTCTGAGGTTGCCGGGTTGCGCTTGGTGTGCGTTAGCGTGTTCTTGACATGAGCAGGAATGGAATTCCGGCAGCACGGCCGACCCCACGCTTTCGAGGTGTTCTGCTCACTGGCGCGGCACACTTGTCGCCGCTCCACGTGACGACCTCTGGGTGAGGACCGCGCTGCAGCGCATCGCACGTGATGCCTCGACCCAAGCGGTCGACGCCGTACTCACGCCGCTCAGGTCAGCTGACCAGTCGGTCGTCGATTCCGGGATCATCGACACCGACGTCGCACTGCACCGGGCGGCGTACCACTCATGGTTCGCGGCCGCCGGCCTGGATACCCGGTTGGCCGACTCGCTCTACGCGGTGGAGTCGGACGCATCGATGAACCCATTCGCAGATGACGTCGAACTCCTGCTGACGACCCTGCATGACGCGGGAACGCGGATCGGTATCGTCAGCGACATCCACTTCGATCTGCGCCCGAGCTTTGCCGACCGAAAAACCGACCACGGAACCACATGGATCGACCTGGTCGACGCGTGGATGCTGTCCTACGAACTCGGCTTCTGCAAACCTGATCCGTCCATCTTCGCGATAGCCCTCGAACGGCTGGGGCTCCCGGCAGCGCAGGTGCTCATGGTGGGCGATCGGGCCATACCCGACGGGTCGGCGGCCGCGGTAGGCATCACGACCCTGCTGCTGCCGCCGTTGCACAACGCTACCGAGCGGCGTCTCGATCGTGTTCTGGACCTTGTTGCACCCGGATGGGCATCCGGCTGCGACGGCCGGGGTGGGGCAGCTGCCTGGTGACGATCCGCTCCACCGCCGTGTGCTGTTCACCCTGCGAATCGACTGCTTCCAGGGGAAGCAGCTTCTCCGCATCCGGTTCTGATCAGGCGCCGCAGATGTTGTCGTGGTTGTTGCGGTCGGTGGCGCACCAGGCCCTGTCGTACCCCGCGGGGAATCCGGACGACCGGATGATCTCATTGTTCTGTCCGGTCACGAATTGGAATTCGATTTTCTGCCCCACCTTCATGTGTACACCGCCACCGGCCCCGCTGATCACCGCTGGGCCGGTCACAGTCCCCTGCAACGTGTTGTTGTCGCCGCCGCTGAAGCGGAGCGGGTAGGTGGTGACATTGTCGGCGTTGGGATCGCTGGTCCCCCGACAGCAACCAACATTTGAGTTGATAATTCCGGTGTGGTCGGCCTTGATCACCAGGTAACTGGTGTGGTGTTTGTAGGTGCCGACGAACCGAGCCAACGAAGCCGGCGAACCGGCGGTCGGTGCCGGTGCCGAGCTGGCCGACGAGCCGGTCGACGAGCCGGGTGCGCCGGGTCGGGTGGGCGCGGTCGCCGTCGATGATTTCGCCGTCGAACGGGGCGGGGCAACGGGTTGGGGAACGGTCGCGTTGCTGCTGGCCGTCTGGGCAGTCGGCGTTGGCGTCGACGTTGCCGCGGCACTGCCGGCGCCAGTTCGCTGGCTGTTGGAGCGTTTGGTGGTGGTGGAGTTTTGCGGTGTGGTGATCAATGTTGCCGGTGGATGGGGCGCCACCGCTGTCGGGAAGGTGACCGGCGGGGAGTCGAAGCTTGTTGGCAGCTGAGCCGACGTGCTGGCCGAGCCGACCGAAGTGGCCGCGGGCGTCGCCATCGGTGCATTGCTGACTGTGGCTGTCGATCGGCTCGGGATATCTCGTGTCGTGGTGACCCGCGCCGGGTGGGGCGTCAGGGTGGGGCGGCCGCTGGCTGTCGATCGGCTGAGGATGCTGCTCGTCGGGGTGACCCGCGCCAGCTGTGACACCGGGGTGGGTCGGCCCGTGGCTGTCGATCGGCTCGGGACACTCATCGTGGTGGTCGGGACATTCATCGTCGTGGTGATCTGCGCCGGCTGCGGCGCCGGCGCTGCCCGGCCGCTGAACGTGGCGATGGAGCCGGTGACGACCGCGACGACGACGACGACAGCACCGATGCTGGCGGCTACGGCCGCGCGGGCGCGGCGCCGTTTGGCGCTGGCCACGGATCGGGCGATGACCTGGACGGCATCGGCGCGTACTGCTGCGGTCGGTGGTTCGGCGGACAGTGCTCGGGCCAGATCTTCGGCGTCCATCACGCCTCCTTCGCGTAGCTGTCGGAGAGGGTCTTTCGCAACGTGGCAGCAGCCTTGGAAGCCTGACTTTTCACGGTTCCGGGAGCAATTCGGAGAATGTCCGCGATCTCTGCTTCGCTGTGACCGTCGAGGTAACGCAGCACCATGACCGCCCGCTGCCTCTTAGGCAGCGCGGCGACCACCGACCACACGCCGGTGGAATCCGACGGGTAGATGTCCACTTCGCCGTTTTCGGGTATCTCGGCCAGCAGCGATTCGCGGCGGCGTTGGCGCCACCAATTCACCCTGGTGTTGGCCATGATGGCCTTCACGTAGCCGACCGGGTTGTCGGTGGCCGCAACGCGACGCCAGTGCACCCCGGTCTTCTCCAGGGCCGCCTGGACCAGATCCGCCCCATCGTGCGCATTTCCGGTCAATGCGCCTCCGAAACGCAGCAACGCAGCCAGGTTCATCCGCACAAAACCGTCGAAGTCCGCAATGCCTTCCACCTGTGTCCCCTCTGAGATTCCTGTCCGGCAGGTCGACTTTTTCTGCAGCGGACGCCGAGGATGAACCGCCGCCGCCGAGTGGGTCATCGATCGCGCCGCGCTGCCGGACGTCCCGCCCGATCCGTTGATCTCCACATCTGATCAACACTTACCGTCGCGATCCGGTTGCCCTGGTGGAACAGCCAATGTCGGCCGCCTGAAATTCGTGCCCGAATGAATCCGGCGCCCCGGAGCTCGAAACCTCAGGCGCAGGACCACGGTCCGGGTGCGGTGGTCACCGGCGCGCCGGTTCTCACCGACTCGTCGATCGCCAGCGAGACCAGGTGGTCCTGACAACCGTCGGCGAGCGGGTACGGCGGCGGTCCCTCGTCCCTGGACCAGGCAGCGGTCGCCTGCATCAGGGTGGCTATCGCTATTTCCTCGTCCATCAACCGGTGCCCGAGGAATGGATTGCGATACATGACGTCGCCGTCGAACGAGATGTGTTCCAGGTCGAAACCGTCCAGGTTCAGATCGACGCCGAGCTGATATCTGCGGAAATCCGATGTCACGATGGCCCGCGGGCCGGCCAACCTGATGACGTCGTCGTCCGAGATCTCGCCGTGGCTGCCGCGGATAAGAATGCGACGGAAACGAAGCTGGTTGTGCCATTGATTGTCGGTGAAGTCATAGAGTCCCGATCTCCCACCGCCGAAATCGAGGGTCGCGAGAGTCGTGGTCGCCGCTTTGGGACGGTCGTCGTCGGTCCAGCCGTCCCGCGCGATGGGATCCACGAGCGGAGCGCTGACGGTGTTCACCGAGGCGATCACCCGCCCGAACGGATCTCCGCCCAGGAAGCCGCGCATCATCGATACCGCGTGGTAGCCGTGCGTCGAGGAGACGTGTACCGACGTCGGTGTGCCGATGACACCGCTTCGAAGGGCGGCGAGCCTGGCGGCGTGCCCTGGCAACAACAGGTACTGCTCGGCCACCTGCACCTTCCTGGAACTGCCGACCTGCGCCCAGAGCTTGTGCAGCCCGGCCACATCCGGAGCCGGTGGAGTCTCGCTCAGCACCCTGCTGCCGGCGGCGACGAGGGCGCCGATCACCTCGGGTGAGGCACTCCACGGAACTGAGCTGACGACGAAATCCGGTGCCTGTCGGCGAACGAGTTCCGTCGGACTGTCGAAGGCCGGGACCTTCCATCGCCGCGCGGCATCCTGGGACGAGGAGGCCGTGCGAGCGGCGACACCGACGAGAGTGAACCGGTCCGGCATCGCCAGCGCGAGCATGGCGAAAAACTCTGCACGCCATCCTGTTCCGACGATTGCCAAGGACGCAGGCGTGGATTGTGTTGTCATCTCGTCCATGTTGCCACGCCGCCTGCTCGCCGCTTCGACCTGTCGAACGGTGAGCGTTCGAGGCCAGGGAGTTCTCAGGACCCGGCCGCATACCGCGTGTCGGCAAACCCGAGCTGCCGCTCGCCGAAACTGAGCTGCTGCTACGGAACCCGGGCCGTCCACTTCGGGTCGGCGAACTTGTGCTCGGCGAGCGCCGCGGCCTCGTGCAGGGTGGCGGTGTCGATGTCGACCGGCGTCAGACCGTACCGGCCACGAAAATGCTCGATCATCGCGCCGACAATTTTCTCCCGGCTCAACCCTGTCTGCGATCGGAGCGGATCGACCCGCTTGTTCGCGCTCTTGATGCCCTTGTCCGACATCTTCTCGCGACCGATTCGCAACACGTCGAGCATCTTGTCGGCGTCGATGTCGTAGGCCATGGTCACGTGATGCAGCACGCCGCCGCCCGCCAACCTCTTCTGCGCCGCACCCGCGATCTTGCCGGCAGGCGAGGCGATGTCGTTCAACGGTACTTATCTCGCCTGGATGCCGACGTCGGCGAGCGCGCCCAGCACCCAGTCGTCGAGGAAGGCGTAGGAGGCGGCGAAGGAAAGGCCCTCGACCAGGGACCCCGGAACGTACAACGAGTAGGTGATGGTATTGCCCGGTTCGACGAACATCGCGCCGCCGCCGGAGATTCGGCGCACGACGGTCACGTCGTGGCGCGCCGCGGCCTCCAGGTCGACCTCGTTGGTCAGCGACTGGAACGAGCCGATGATGACGGCGTTGGACGCCCACTCCCAGATTCGCAACGCGGGATTGCGCGTCCCGGCACTGACCTGGCGGGCGAGGACCTCGTCGATCGCCATCTGCATGGCCGGGTGTTGCGGGCCGGCGCTGATCAGATCGAAGTGGTGGTCGTACCAACCGGTGGCGCGGCCCAGCGCCCGGCGAACCGCGATGGCCACCGATTCGGCCGAGAACCCGATCATCGTCACGTCCGGCCCGAGAACGGACTGCACTGCGGCGGTCAGGGCCGCGGCATTCGTGTCGGCGGGCAGGCCGGTCAGGCCGGCGTCGATCGACTCGAGGGCTTCGTCCGGCTCCAGGAAGAAATCGCCGGAAATGGCCGCGGCCACCATTTTTCCGTCCTCGACGGTGACCTGTGCGGCCACCAGCTTGCCACCGGGAACCTTGTACTCGCCGCGCATCGTGCTCCCTTCCGACCATTCCTGGAACGTCGAGAATATCTCGGCGCGAACCCGCTTCAAGAAGTGATCACCGCACGGTCGGTCGGTCGGTCCACTCGCAGCAGCAGGACCAGGCCGAGCGCCAGGACGAGCAGGATCCCCGCGATAGCGGCGCGGTCGGCGCCGAACGCAGCGACGAAAGCGGCGAACAACAAGGGAGACAGGAATGACACCGCGCGCCCCGTGGTCGCGTAGAGCCCGAACATCTGCCCCTCGTTGCCCGGGGTCGTCAGCCTGGCCAGAAAGGTGCGCGAGGCTGACTGGGCCGGTCCCACGAACAGGCACAGCAGCAGGCCGAAGATCCAGAATGCGGTCGGACCGGAGAGGAACATCACCGTCACCCCGCTGACGAGCAGACCGACCAACGACAGGACGATCACCTTCTTCGGCCCGAGCCGATCGTCGAAGCGTCCGGATATCAGCGCTCCGAACGCGGCGAAGATGTTGGCCGCCACGCCGAAGATCAGCACACTGCCGGCCGGAATTCCGTAGACCGTTCCGGCCAGGATGGCTCCGAAGTGGAAGATGCCGGCCAGCCCGTCCCGAAAAATTGCACTGGCCACCAGGAACTGGGCGCTCTGGCGGTCCTGCCGGAACAGCCGGGCAAGGTCGCGGAACAGCAGTCGGTAGGCGGCCAGGAACGGGAGGCGGCGTTGCCGTGGTCCTGGGGCTACCTCGGGCACCGTGCGCAACACCGGCAGGGCGAAGACGGAGAACCACACGGCCGCGACCATTGCAATGATTCTGATGTTGAAGCCGCCCGCCGTGCTGACACCGAAGAATCCGCGTGTGTCCCCGTCTCCGGAAATGAAGCCGAAATAGCAGAAGAGGAGCAAAAATATTCCGCCGAAATATCCCATCGACCAGCCGAAGCCGGAGATTCGGCCGATATTCGCCGGCGTGGAGATCTGGCGGAGCATCGAGTTGTAGAACACCGCGCCGATCTCGAAGAAGATCGAACCGACGCCGATCAGCGCGGCGCCCAGGAAGAAATAGGAGTAGTCGTTGCGAACCCAGAACAAGGCGACGATGGAAACCGCGACCAGCGCCGAGAAGATTGCCAGCGACCTCCGCCGGTGACCGCCCGCATCGGCCTGCTGACCGGTGACCGGAGCAAGTACGGCGATCAAGAGGCCGGCCACCCCGATCGAGATGCCGTACCAGGTGCTGGCGGTCAACGGACCGGGCAGATGCTTCCCGACCGTCCCGGTCAGGTAGACGGAGAAGACGAAGGTCACGATGACGGTGTTGAAGCCCGAAGAGCCCCAGTCCCACAGACCCCAGGCGGCGACCTGGCCGCGCGTTCCCTTCCCGGCTGTCGGATCGGCAGCTGAGCGTGGAACGGGTGAGGCACCATCTGTCGCGGCGTTGCTCATGTCGGCAGCGTAGGCGGTCGGCCCGATGATCGGCCGCACCGTTGTCATCCTGGCAGCCGGTGCCGGGTTGCATCCCGTCGCCCGTCGCCCGTCGCCCGTCGCCCGTCGCCCGCCGCGGCCGCGGGCTGGTGCGGTCGATGTCGACCTTCGAGAGGCCTTCGCGCGTGACGGTCAGGTCAGCGGCGGCCGAATCCTCTCTGTCCGGGGCCTCCGCCATTGTCGAGAACGAGATGCGCAAACGCCAGGCCGCAGGTGAGCAGTAGCAGGACGAGCAGCAGTGCCGCGCCCAATTGAGCGGGCGCCGTGGCCCTTTGGTTGTGTTGCGAAGACTGGACTGCAGCTGTTCCAGAACCATGAGCAGCAAAGTTCCATCCTATTGGTGTGTCTTTGCCGGGGCTTTTGGGAAGGTCTGCGGTGAGGGGTGCGAGGTCTGGCACGAATGCGGCTGCAAATGCTGCGCTCATCCGCTCGCCACCTTCCGTCGGGGTGAGAAGCCCGCGCCCGATCGCGTTCTGCAGTACCAGGACGATCTCGTGGCGGTCAGCGTCAGAAGCTCGCATCTTCGGACCGTCCAGCTTCGGTTCGGGCATGGGCGCGGTGGCACCGTGGGTGGGTCAGTCATGACAATTCCTTTCCGAACCGGCGGTGGCGTGGTGACAGCTTCGACGTCGTCGAAACAGTGGCTGCCTCACTGATGCGGCCTGACGGTGGTCGTGCTGCCGTCTGCCCAGACGATGAGTTCGCTGCGGCCGGGTCGGGTTCGAAGCCAGCTGGGGGCGCTGCGGGCCTCGGCGTACGCGGCCGTGGCGTCGATGTCGGCCCAGATCAGGGACGGCGCGACGACGGTGACCGAGGCGATCCCGGCGGGGGCGCGGCCGGTCCGCGGGTCCAGAAGGTGTTGTCCTCGGTGCGTGGTGCCCGAGGTCGCGATTCCCCCGGTGGAAAGCGGGACAACGGCAAGTACGCGGCTGGGGCCGGTGGGATCCTCGATGCCGATGCGCCACGGCGGGTTGGCGACGTCAACGGTGTGGCAGGTCATGTCACCGCCGGCGGCGAAGCAGAAGTCGGTGTCGGGCAATGCTTTCAGAGTTGCCGCGGCCTTTTCGACGGCCCAGCCCTTGACGACGCCGCTGGGGTCGAGGATGGGTTGACCGTCTGGTCCTGGGAGTGTGGTGTCGAAAGCGCCGCCGGACTCCTGCCGGGCTGTCTCGCCCAAGGCGAGTACTTCGGCTACTTCGGGTGGGCAGTCGACGAGGGTGATGTCGCCGGAGTTCAGTCGGCTGACGAACGAGTTCGGTCTGTAGGTGCTGAACATTTCATCGACCTCGTGAAGTTGGCGCATCACCTGTGCCCAGGCCGCTTGCGCTTTGTCGTCGTCGGTATGCCGGCCGCGGAGCGCCAGGGTGATCGGCATGCCCATGGTGTGCCCGACGTACCGGACCGTGCGGAAAGCTACTGCCCGAATCCGGGTCGGCTCTCGGACGGGCACCCGATGGATGGTCACATCTTGTCCAGGGCGCTTTGCAATGAGCCAAGGTAGCCGCCGCTGGTGACGGTGGCGCCGCTGACCATGTCGATCTTGGCGCTCTGGGCGTCGATGGTTTCCCGCACCAGGATGGGCAGCGCGTTGGCGTTGATTTCCTGGTCGCGGCCGTTGCCGTTCGGGTACTGCAGGACTGAGACGGCGGTGATCTTGCCGTTGGCCAGAGGCAGCTGCACCTGCACCGGTCCCCATCGGGTGTCGGTGACATCGCCGGTGACAGCGTCGCTGTCGCCTTGGAGGTGGCACTGCTGGTGGGGTCACCGGAGTACCGGTCGGTGTCGCAGACTGGGCAGCGGCGGTGGGAGTGGTGGAGATTGCGCTCGGTGTCGAGGTCGCGCCGGTCGACGAGCTGGTGGCCGTTCCGGCCTGCTCCCGCTGCCCGCGGGGCTCGGCGCCGTGGAGACGGCGATGACGCTCGGCCTCACCGTCGCGGGCGCCGCCGCCTCACCGGCGCTGGCCGCGGTCCTGCTCTACCGGCTGCTGTCCACCGGAAGCGTCGTCGTCCTCGGGTGGCTCGTCATCGCGGCGCAGCGCGTCCCACCCGGCACACGCTTTCCAGCGGGCCGGATAGCCTGACCACCATGTCGCGCAGCGTGTACGTCGCCTCGCCGGAAGGGGAGTCGGGCAAATCGACCGTGGCCCTGGGACTTCTGAATCTGCTGAGTCGCCAGGTGGGCCGGGTCGGCATCTTCCGACCGGTCACCGAATCTGCCGACTCCATCGATCTCGTGGTCGAGTTGCTGCTGGCTCAACCCGGCATCGAGCAGAGCTACCAGGATGCGGTCGGCGTTCCGTACGCGGTGATGCACGCAGATCCGGACGCGGCGCTGTCGGAGATCGTTCGCCGTTTTCACGATCTGGCCGGCCGGTTCGATGTGCTGATCGTGTTGGGCAGCGACTACACCGACGTCTCGACGCCGAGCGAGCTTGCCTTCAATGCCAAGGTGGCCGCGAATCTGGGGTCGCCGGTGGTGCTGGTGGTGCATGGGCGCGGTCGAACTCCCGCGCAGCTGGCAATGGCGGCCGATCTGGCGATCACCGAATTGACGGCAGCGTATGCGCGCCCGGTCGCGCTGATCGCCAATCGCGTCCGGCCGGCGGATCTGGCGGCGGTGCTGGCCGGTCTCGGTCGGCATTCCGGCCTGCCTGTCGCGGCCATTCCGGAGGTCCCGATCCTGGTGGCGCCTACCGTGGGCGCTCTGGTGAAGGCGTGTCGCGGCAAACTGGTGCGCGGCAACCCGTCCTGGTTGGAACGAGAATCGCTGGGCTTCGTGGTTGCGGCCATGTCCCTGCCGAACGTCCTCACCCGGCTGCACGAAGATGCCATCGTCATCGCCCCCGGCGACCGGTCGGATCTGTTGCCGGGCTTGGTCATGGCGCACCAATCGGGCACGTTCCCGCACCTGTCGGGCATCGTGCTGACCGGCGGCTACGCTCCGCCGGAGCCGGTGGCCAGGCTGATCGACGGCGTGCAGCAGGAGCTGCCGATCATTCTCACCGAGCTCGGAACCTTCGACACCGCAACGGCTCTCAACGGTGTGCGGGGTAGGTTGACGGCCGGGTCGCGGGTAAAGATCGAGACCGCGATGCGGGTGTTCAACGACTCGGTCGACGGCGCCGCCCTGTTGAGCGCCATCGATGTCGGAGGCGGATCCACCATGACGCCCCTGATGTTCCAGTTCCAACTGATCGAGCGGGCCAGGTCGATCCGGCGCCACGTGGTGCTGCCGGAAGGAGACGACGAGCGCGTCCTGACTGCCGCGGCGAGCCTGCTCCGGCTCGGCGTGGCCGAGTTGACCCTGCTCGGGGACGAGAAGGTCTTGCGTGCGAAGGCATCGAGCGTGGGCTTGGACATCGGGGCCGCGCACATCGTTTCGCCGACCGACCCGGAGTTGGTGGAAGGGTTCGCTGCGGAATACAACCGGCTGCGGGCAGCGAAGGGCATGACCATCGAACGGGCCAGGGAAATAGTCACCGATGTCTCGTACTTCGGCACGATGATGGTGCACCTGGGTCTGGCCGACGGCATGGTTTCCGGCGCGACACATACGACGGCGCATACGATCAAGCCCTCGTTCGAAATCATCAGGACCACACCGGGCACCACCATCGCCTCCAGTGTCTTCCTGATGTGCCTGGCGGATCGAGTACTGGTGTATGGCGACTGCGCGGTGAATGCGGACCCGACAGCCGAACAGTTGGCGGACATCGCAATCTCTTCGGCGACCACCGCCACGCAATTCGGAATCGAACCACGAGTTGCGCTGCTGTCCTATTCAACCGGAACGTCCGGTGCCGGCGCCGATGTCGACAAGGTCAGACAGGCGACGGACATCGTCCATCAGCTCCGGCCGGACCTGTTGGTGGAGGGGCCGTTGCAGTACGACGCCGCGGTCGACGAAGGTGTGGCAGCGGCGAAACTGCCGAATTCCCAAGTAGCAGGAAAGGCTACCGTGCTGATTTTCCCTGACCTGAATACCGGCAACAACACCTACAAGGCGGTACAGCGCAGCGCCGGAGCCGTCGCGATCGGGCCGGTGCTGCAGGGGCTGAACCGTCCGGTGAACGACCTTTCGCGCGGCGCGCTGGTCGCCGACATCGTGAATACCGTTGCCATTACCGCGATCCAGGCTCAGGACGCGCCGGCCGGGGCGGATCGATGACCGACCCCGTCCTGGTGATCAATTCCGGGTCGTCCTCGATGAAGTACCAACTCGTCGACGTGGAGGCCGCGGCGGCAATCGCCTCTGGTGTCGTCGAACGAATCGGGGAACCCGACGGTAGGGCGACGCACACCTTCGGCGATCAGAAAATCGAACGCACCGGGGAGATCGCCGATCACCGGGCGGCTCTGCGCACCATGCGGGACATGTTCGCCGATTCCGGGCGGCCGCTGGACGGGAACGGGTTGACGGCCGTCGGCCACCGGGTCGTTCACGGTGGCTCGATCTTCGGCGACCCGATCGTGATCGATGACGCCGTGCTGCAACAGATTCGGAACCTCGCGGTGCTGGCTCCGCTGCACAATCCCGCCAACGCCTCGGGAATCGAACAGGCGATGGCGAGCTTTCCGAAGACGCCGCAGGTCGCCGTCTTCGACACCGCTTTCTTCCGAACGCTCCCGCCGGCTGCCTACACCTACGCCATCGACCGGGAAACCGCTGCCCGGCACCAGGTTCGCCGATACGGATTTCACGGCACCTCGCATCAGTACGTCTCGCAGCAGGTGGCGGTGGCCCTGGGCAAAGAACTCACCGACCTCGATCAAATCGTGCTCCACCTCGGGAACGGGGCGTCGGCTTCGGCGATCAGGGGCGGCATCGCGGTGGAGACGTCGATGGGGCTCACTCCGCTGGAGGGCCTGGTGATGGGCACCCGCAGCGGCGACATCGACCCGGGCGCTCTGCTGCATCTGCTCCGGGTCGGCGAGCTGGATGTCGACGACCTCGACACCCTGCTGAACCGGAAGTCGGGACTGATGGGCCTGGCCGGCGTGAACGACGTCCGAGATCTGCTGCGGCTGGTCGAGAAGGGAAATTCAGATGCGGCAACGGCTCTCGAGGTCTACTGCCATCGGATTCGTAAGTACATCGGGGCCTATCTGGCCGTGCTCGGCGGAATCGACGTTCTCACCTTCACGGCGGGTGTGGGGGAGAACGCTCCACAGGTCCGGCAGCAGGTCGTCGCCGGTCTGGAGCGGTTGGGCCTGGAAATCGATCCCGAGGCGAATGCCGCGGGTAGATCCGGTGCGCGGGTCATCTCACCGGCCGGCGCTCAGGTCACCGTGATGGTCGTGCCGACGAACGAGGAACTGGCGATCGCCAGGGCGGCGGTCGCCCTGGTCGGCTGATACGGCGTACCGGTGCGCAGAGCGCCGGTGGACCACCGGCTCCCGATCGTGGTGCCCGGCTCGCGCATCCGGTGCCGGCTCGCCAGGCGTACCGTCGGAAATCGTGCGAACCACACCACCGAATGACCTGCCCGCCACCTTGGGCGCCCTGCGCGCCTCCGGCCATCAGCTGGTGGGAGTCAAGGGTGAGATCAGAGCAAACCTGCTGACCGCACTGCGGGAGGGCAGGAGCCCGTGGATCGGCATCGTCGGCTTCGATGCCACCGTGCTTCCGCAGCTGGAACGGGCCCTGATCGCCGGCCACGACTGCGTCCTGCTCGGCGAACGCGGGCAGGGCAAGACGAGGTTGTTGCGGAGCCTGGTGAACCTGCTGGACGAATGGACCCCCGCCATCGGCGGTTCCGAGCTCGGTGAGCATCCTTTCGAGCCCATCGCGCCGATCTCCGTCCGACGAGCGGCGGAACTGGGCGATGACCTACCGGTTGTCTGGAAGCACCGCAGTGAGCGGTACACGGAGAAGCTCGCCACCCCCGATACCGCGGTCGCCGATCTGATCGGTGACGTCGACCCGGTCAAGGTGGCGGAGGGACGTTCGCTGGGTGATCCGGAAACCATCCACTTCGGCCTGGTCCCACGCGCTCACCGGGGAATCGTCGCGATCAACGAGCTGCCCGACCTGGCCGAGCGCATCCAGGTCGCGTTGTTGAACGTGATGGAGGAGCGGGACATCCAGGTCCGCGGGTACACGCTGCGCCTGCCGCTGGACGTGCTGCTGGTGGCGTCGGCCAATCCGGAGGACTACACGAACCGGGGCCGCATCATCACTCCCCTCAAGGACCGCTTCGGTGCCGAAATCCGCACGCACTACCCGTTGCGGCTGGCCGACGAGGTGGCCCTGATCGAGCAAGAGGCGACATTGACGGCGGAGGTGCCGGAACACCTGCTGGACATCGTCGCGCGGTTCACCCGCCTGCTGCGCGAGTCGAGTGCCATCGACCAGGGGTCCGGTGTGTCGGCGCGGTTCGCGGTTGCCGCAACCGAAACGGTCGCAGCGGCGGCGCTGCGTCGGGCAGCGCTGACGGGAGAAACCACAGCCGCGGCGCGGCCCATCGATCTGCAATCCGTGCTGTCGGTACTGCGCGGAAAGCTCGAGTTCGCCACCGGCGAGGAGGGCCGGGAACAGGAGATCCTCGAGCACCTGTTGCGCCGCGCCACCGCGGATACGGCGCGAGCCCGGCTCCGGGGCGTCGACCTGACACCCCTGGCAGAGGCGGTGGCTCGCCATCCGCTGCGGACGGGGGACAGGGTGCGGGCCGTGGACGTGGTCTCGGCTCTGCCCGATGTCGCCGTGTTGACCGAGATCGGCCAACGGCTCGGCGCTGGCGGCACCGAGGAGCCCGGCCCGATGGCCTCCGCCGCCGAACTCGCCCTGGAATTGTTGTTCCTGACGCGCAAGCTCGCCAAGGAGCCGAGCGACGACGGAAACACGGTCAGCTATGGCTGATTCCCGCCCCGGCGACTCCTACTCCTACGGGCCGTACATCGAGGGTCCTGATCCACTTGCGCCGCCGGTCGACCTTCGGGCCGCTCTGGACCGGATCGGCAAGGACGTGATGGAGGGCAGCTCGCCGCAGCGCGCGTTGCGGGAATTGATGCGGCAGGGCCTGAACAACCGGCGCGGCCTGGATGATCTGGCGCGCCGGGTTTCCCAACGCCGCCGGGAGCTCCAACGCGACAATCGCCTCGACGGCACGCTGCAAGAGGTCCGGGAGTTGCTGGAGAAGGCGCTGCGGTCCGAGCGTGCAACGCTGGAGCGGCAGTCCGGACCTGATGCCCGATTCCGCGAAATGGAGTTGGACACCCTGCCCGGCGACACGGGAGGCGCCGTCCGAGAATTAGGTAAATACGACTGGCAATCCGCCGATGCCCGAGAAACGTTCCGGGAGATTCAGAATCTTCTGGGTCGAGAAATGCTGGATCAACGCTTTGCCGGCATGAAGCAGGCGTTGGAGCAGATGACATCGCAGGATACCGAGCGTATTCAGCAGATGCTCGCGGACCTCAATGCACTTCTCGCCGCCCACGCGGCCGGGAACGATACCCGCGAGCAGTTTCGGCAATTTCTGGGCCGGCATGGCGATCTCTTTCCCGAGAACCCGCAGACCGTCGATGAACTGATCGACCTTCTGGCTGCCAGAGCGGCTGCGGCGCAACGGATGATGCAGTCGATGACGGCCGATCAGCGGGCTCAACTCGCTCAACTGTCCGAGCAGGCCTTCGGTGATCCGCAACTGGCCCAGTCCTTGTCCGAATTGGATTCGCAGCTTCAGAACTTGCGACCCGGGCAGGACTGGTCGGGTTCCGGCCAGTTCGACGGCGATTCTCCGATGGGTCTGGGCCAGGGAACCAGGGCGATGGAGGAGTTGGGTCGCCTCGATGCGTTGTCGGAACAACTGTCGCAGAGTTATCCAGGCGCTCGGCTCGACGACATCGATCTGGACGCCTTGGCGGAACAGTTGGGGGAGCAGACGCGCCTGGATGTCCGGGAACTGGCCGACCTGGAGCGGGAACTCCGAGAGCGCGGTCTGTTCGAACGGGCAGCGGACGGTTCGCTTCAATTATCGCCGAAAGCTCTGCGCCGCTTGGGTGAATCGGCCCTGCGTGATCTTGCGGACCGGGTGGCGGCTCTTCGAGGTGAGCGGGAGAGGGGAAGGTCCGGTGCCGCGAGTGAGCCGACCGGGTCCACCCGGCCGTGGGCATTCGGCGACACCCAGGCCTGGAGCGTTCCGCGGACGTTGCTCAACGCACAACTGCGCCGGGCCGGCGGCGACAGCCGCACGCTGGACGTCGCCGACGTCGAGGTGATCGAGACAGAGCAGCGCACCAGAGCCGTCGTGGCGCTCTGTGTGGATATTTCCTGGTCGATGGTGCAGGACGGCCGCTGGGTGCCGATGAAGCGAACGGCACTGGCCCTGCACCAGCTCATCGCCACCCGCTTTCGCGGCGATGCGCTGCAACTGATCACCTTCGGCCGGCAGGCCGAGAACGTTGAACTCGGTGAACTGGTGGCCTTGGACGGCGCCTATGTCCAGGGCACGAATCTCCACCATGCGCTGATGCTGGCCGGTGAGCACCTGCGGTCGGAACCGGACGCAATGCCCGTGGTGCTGGTCGTCACCGACGGTGAACCGACTGCTCATCTGGAACCGAGCGGTGAATTCGCGTTCTCCTATCCGCCTGATCCACGGACGGTTCGCGCGACCATCGGGGAACTCGACAAGCTCTCGGTGCGTAGGGCGGCCATCAGCTTCTTCATCCTGGGCGACGACCCGAAGTTGGCGGCGTTCATGGATTCGCTTGCGCGGCGGTGCGGTGGGCGGGTGATAGCCCCGGACCTGGACGGCTTGGGTGCTGAGGTGGTGGCCGACTATCTGCGCGCTCGGCGCTGAGCACCTGCTGTCGCCGAGCCAGCCGGTCGGGTGAGGAATCCGACGCTATTCCGATCGAGTGAGGAAAGCTCCGATCGAGTGAGGAAAAGCGACGCTATGCCAGTCGAGCAGGAAAGCCGCCGGTCGCCACCGGTGACCAGCGCACCGGGGTCAGCCGCAGGAGTGACTTTCCCTGTAGCACCATCGCACGTCGATACTCTTCCCAGTCCGGATGCTCACCCGCAATACTGCGGAAGTATTCCACCAGCGGCTCTATCGCCGCCGGAACGTCGAGAACCTCGGCTGCGCAGTCGATATGAACCCAGGCCCCACCGAAGTCGTCGGACAGGACCAGGACAGAGGCCGCGCAATTGCGGCGAAGATTGTGGACCTTGGCCCGTTCCGGATACGTTGCGACAACGATTCGTCCGGCCGAATCGACGCCACCGGCAACCGGAGAACTCTGGACCGCGCCGTTCGAACGGTGCGTCATCACGATCATGTTGTGGCGCGGCCGCACGAACTCCAGCAATCCGTCGGAATCGACCACAGTAGTGGTGGCGACCTTGTGGCTCACGACGGTCTCAGCTCTCCGTGCCGGCCGGAGAATCGTCCGGCGAAGCTTCGAGCGTTTCGGCGACCGCGTCCGCGATCGGGTGCCGCCCGGACACCACGTCGAGCGAAAGGCCCGCTGTCCGAGGCTCGTCCAACACCGCGACCAGGACAGCGGCGACGTCCTCGCGTGGTACGGACCCCCGTCCGACTCGCGAGGACAAAGTGACATGGCCACTGCCGGAGGCATCGGTGAGCGCGCCGGGCCGGACCACGGTCCAGTCCAGGTCGCGGCCGCGGAGATCGTCGTCGGCGGCCTTCTTGGCCGTGATGTAGGCGGCGAACACCGGATCGTGGTCGGGTTGCGGGCCGGCATCGGACCCGATGGCGGAGATCAGTACATACCGGCGGATTCCGGCCAGCGTGGCTGCGTCTGCCAGCAGCGCAGCGGCCGCGCGGTCGACAGAGTCCTTGCGCTCGGCCGAACTTCCCGGGCCGGCGCCGGCGGCGAACACGACTGCGTCAGCACCCGCCAAGTGCTCCGAAAGCGAGGCCGGAGTGGTGTTCTCCAGATCCACGACGACGGGGTGCGCGCCCGCGGCGATGACGTCGGCTTCCTGTGCGGCGTCGCGGATCAGCCCTGTCGAGTGGTCCCCACGCTCGGCCAGCAGCCTCTCGAGGTGCAGAGCGATTTTCCCATGGCCACCTGCAATGACAACCTTCATCGCTCTACGGTACTGCCAGGCGGCGGCCCATCTGAGCAACCCCTCGCCGCACCGACGGGGGCAGACGGCCGGCTGGCCCCTCCGGCGGTCGGCAACGCCATACCATGGTGGCGTGACGCGCAACGGTGGTGCCGGTTCTGGGCGGCCGGCGCCGAAACACGACTTGGCCATCGCGAGGGCGATCTTCGTGGTTTCGGGCCTGCTGATGGGCCTTGCGGTCGGCATCTTCACGGGCTCGGGCTGGTGGTGGCTCGCAGTGGGGCTCGTCGTCGGAGTTCTGCTGGCCGTCTTCCGGACCCGTCCGGAGCAGCAGATCGAACAAGACTGAGCCGTGCCCGGCGGTGCTGTCCCGGCGTACCGTCGACAGCGACCTGGAGTTGATCGGCGACGAATGGACTTGATCATGGCAACGGCGACCTGGAACGGCACGGTCATCGCGCAGAGCGACAAAACAGAGACAGTCGAGGGGAATCATTACTTTCCGCTCGATTCGGTGAAAGCCGAATACCTGCAGCCCTCCGACTACCACACGGTGTGTCCCTGGAAGGGAACTGCCTCGTATTACACGCTGGAGGTGGACGGACAGCAGAACCCAGATGCGGCCTGGTTCTATCCGCAACCCAAATCTGCGGCCGCCCAGATCAAGGATCATGTGGCGTTCTGGCGCGGAGTGACGGTTACCGACTGACCGCCCCCGACGTCGTCTATCCGGCCGGAACACCTACGGGCAGCTTGCTGCCGCAGTTGTGACTGTGGGCCGTGAGCCGCGGGCTCGAGTGATGGACTTGCTCATTGCGGCGACCGCCCACGCGCGTTCGGCACGGTTCTACACCCGAGGTTAGTCCCAGGTCTGCGCGTCTTCTATGGTGATGAATCCGTCGTGGTCGGTGTCGTAGCGGTCGAATTGCTCCTGGATCAAAATAGGCGCTTCTTCTCGGGAGAGTTTCCCGTCGCCATCGGCGTCGAAATCCGCCAGCACTTTCTTGAAGTTGGCGATCATCGCGGCGCGTTCGCCTGAGCTGTCTTGCTTGATGTGGGCGAACGGGTCGGGATCGTCGGCGAGACCTGCTCCTGGGCTGTTGGAGGAGAAGAAGGTGATGAGCTTGTTGCGGCCGGCGCCAAGCGTCGTGACGTTGTGAGAGGTGTTGGGCGGCACTCGAACTAGCGATGGCCCTTTCATGTCGAGGACTTCTCCGTCGACCATGAAAGCCACCTCTCCTTCCATCAGCACGAAGATCTCCTCGACCGGGTGCGTGTGCGGCGGGGGACCAACCCCGGGCCCGGCCTCGGCTACCTGGACCGTGGCGTTGTCCCAGCCGTAGTGCTTGCCCTCCATCTCGATGAAGTGGTCGCCGCTGCGAATATCCCAGTAGTTGAACAGCGACTGATTCTGCAGGACGAACGGCAACCCGAGGCTAAATGCGTTGCCCGGTGTTACTTCTGTCTGCTTGCGGGGGCTCATGTTTTCCAGCGTCATGGGTGATACCTTAGATCGAAAATGCTAGTGAGTCAACTAATGAAGTCGCTTCGATTCCGTCAGATGTCCGCGTCCATGCCGTCTCGGCTCAGGATGTACCGCGGGATGACGCGGGCGTTTGCGGCACTGTCGACTGCGGACGGATGCGACACGACCAAACGGGAGCACGCAGCCGCGAGGGATCGCTGACGCAACGACCGAGCCCCGCCTGTTCGGGGTCACGCTCGTCGTCAAGATTTCGTCAAGATCGCAGCCCGCGGCGTCAAGACTGCGTCAGGAACCCCCCATCGGCCGCCCGGACGGCTCTACCTTCGGTTCAGCAGCCCGTGCGGGGCTGTGCAGCAGAGCCCGGCGGGGGCTCTTCGCAGAGGACGGGTGAACAACACAATGACCATCGTCGCCGCGGTTGTGGCGGTGTTGCTGCTGGGTTACCTGGTGGTAGCCCTGGTTCGACCGGAGAAGTTCTGATGAGCCCGGCCGTGGCGGCCACGCTCGAGATCTTGCTGGTCGTCGGAGTACTTGCGGTGATTCACATTCCGCTGGGAAACTACATGGCGCAGATCTTTACTTCGGGCTCGTCGTGGCGGGTGGAACGCCGCCTGTACCGGATGGTGCGGATCGATGCGAAGGCGGACCAACGGTGGTTCACCTACGCCATCTCGGTGCTGTGCTTCAGCGTCGTTTCCATTCTGCTGCTGTGGACGCTGCTGGCGGGACAGGCGCACCTTCCGTTCGATTTCGGCCGTCCTGGAATGCCCGCAGCGCAAGGCTTCAACACCGCGGTCAGCTTCGTCACCAATACCAATTGGCAGTCGTACTCCGGTGAGTCGGCCCTGGGATACACCGTGCAGGCGCTGGGTCTGACGGTGCAGAACTTCCTGTCCGCCGGCGTCGGAATGGCCGTCGTCGCGGCGCTGATCCGCGGCCTTGTGCGGCGGCACACCGACCGGCTCGGCAATTTCTGGGTCGATCTGACTCGCATCAGCCTGCGCCTGCTGCTGCCCTTGTCCTTCGTCATCGCGCTGGTGATGGTGGGTGCCGGGGTCATTCAGAATCTTTCGGCCCCCATCGATGTCAGTACCCTCGGCGGTGGAACACAGACCATTCCGGGTGGTTTGGTCGCTTCGCAGGAAGTGATCAAGCAGCTGGGTACCAACGGCGGTGGTTTTTTCAACGCCAACTCTGCGCATCCATTCGAGAACCCGAACGCAGGAACGAATCTGCTTCAGATCATCTTGATGCTGGCCATTCCGTTCTCGCTCCCACGCACCTTCGGTGTCATGGTGGGCAGTTTGAGACAGGGCGTCGCCATCCTGGTGACCATGGCGATCCTGTGGGTCGGTTCGGTCGTCACGACGATCGGTCTGGAGTCCGCTCACCACGGCGCCGCACTCCAGGCCGCGGGAACCGCGATGGAGGGCAAAGAGATGCGATTCGGCATCCCGATGTCGGCGTTGTTCGAGGTCTCGACCACCCTGACCTCCACCGGTGCCATCGATTCCGCCCATTCGTCCTTCACCGGGCTCGGTGGTGGTGTGTTGCTGTTGAACATGTTGCTCGGCGAGATCGCGCCAGGCGGAACCGGGTCCGGGCTCTACGGGATTCTGGTCCTGGCCATGGTCGCCGTGTTCGTCGCCGGTCTGATGGTTGGGCGGACACCCACCTACCTCGGCAAGCGGATCGGCGGTGAACAGATGAAGTACGTGGCCGCCTACATCCTGGCCACTCCTGTCCTGGTACTGGCCGGCACCGCAATTGCCCTCCTCGTACCATCGGCGAAGGCCGCTGTGCTCAACAGCCGGGCGCACAGCCTCACCGAGATCACCTACGCCTTCGGGTCTGCGGCCAACAACAACGGGTCCGCTTTCGCCGGACTCAGCGCCAACAACGATTTCTACAACATCACCCTCGGCTTCGTGATGCTGCTGGGCCGACTCGTTCCTATCGTTCTGATCCTGGGATTGGCCGGATCCCTCGGCCGGCAGAGCTTTCGACCCGATGATTCCGGAACCCTGCCAACCTACAAAGCACAGTTCGTGACCATTCTGCTCGGGGTCGTCATTCTGGTCGCAGCCCTCACCTACCTGCCCGCGCTGGCGCTGGGCCCAATCGCAGAAGGATTGTCATGAGTGAGCATCGCAGCGAGGAACGAGCGAGGAGCGGAGCGAGTGCAGCGATGAGCGCCCGCGCGAAGAGTGAAGGAATGTCATGAGTGAGCATCGCAGCGAGGAACGAGACAGGAGCGGAGCGAATGCAGCGATGAGCGCCCGCGCGAAGAGTGAGGGAATGTCATGAGTGCACCTGTACTCACCAAATCAGCGGAAACTAACGATGGCGCAGAATCGGCTCATCGGATCTCGGCCGGCGTCTTCCGCCCGAGCAGCCTGCTCGCTGCCCTGCCGAACGCGCTCAAAGCGCTTGACCCAAGGGTCATGTGGCACAACCCGGTAATGTTCGTGGTCGAGGTCGGTGCGCTGCTGACGACCGCGACGGTTTTCACGGACTTCAGTGCGTTCACGGTGTGGATTGCGGTGTGGTTGTGGTTGACGGTCATCTTCGCCAACCTCGCCGACTCGGTCGCCGAGGGTCGGGGCAAAGCTCAGGCGGCATCATTGCGGGCCGGCCGAGACACCGCTTCGGCGCGGCGCATCGATTCCTCGGGGGTCGAAACCCGCGTCGCCGCAGCGGAATTGCACAAGGGTGACCTGGTGGTGTGCGAGGCCGGGGACGTCATTCCGTCCGACGGCGAGATCGTCGAGGGCGTGGCCAGTGTCGACGAGGCGGCCATCACCGGAGAGTCTGCACCAGTGGTTCGTGAGTCCGGTGGTGACCGGTCCTCGGTCACCGGCGGAACCAGGGTGCTCTCAGATCGGATCGTCGTGCGGATCACGGCCGAACCCGGGAAGTCGTTCGTGGATCGGATGATCGCCCTCGTCGAAGGCTCCGTCCGGTCGAAGACTCCGAACGAGATCGCCCTGAACATCCTGTTGTCCAGCTTGACGATCGTTTTCCTGCTGGTCGTCGTGGCGCTGCGGCCGATGGCCACCTTCTCCGGCTCGATGCAGTCCATCGCGGTCCTGATTTCGCTGCTGGTTTGTTTGATACCTACCACCATCGGCGCTCTGGTCTCGGCAATCGGTGTGGCTGGAATGGATCGGCTCGTGCAACGCAACGTGCTGGCGATGAGCGGCCGTGCGGTCGAGGCCGCGGGCGACGTGTCCACTCTGCTGCTGGACAAGACGGGCACCATCACTTTCGGCAACCGGCAGGCCGCCGAACTCATCGCCGCTCCCGACGTCGCGATCCAGAAGCTGGCGTCCGCTGCGCTCGAGGCCTCGTTGGCCGACGAGACCCCGGAGGGTAGATCTCTCGTCGAACTGTGCAGCACGACGTACGGCGTTCCGAAGATCGATTACCCGGCCGGCGTCGAGGCCATCGAGTTTTCGGCTCGCACCAGGATGAGTGGCATCGATTCGACGGTCGACGGCCGGAAGCACAGCATCCGCAAGGGGGCGGCGACCGCGGTGACAGCCTGGGTGGAAGACCTCGGCGGTCAGGTCGATGCTGCGGTCATCGCGGCCGTCGACAGCATCGCTTCGTCCGGGGGCACGCCACTGCTGGTGGCCGAGTCGAACGGATCCGCAGCCCGGGTGCTGGGCGTCGTACACCTGAAGGATGTGGTCAAACCGAACATCGCGCAGCGGTTCTCAGAGCTGCGCACGATGGGTATCCGCACGGTCATGATCACCGGTGACAGCGAGCTCACGGCCCGATCGATCGCAGCTGAAGCCGGCGTCGACGACTATCTCGCCGAGGCAACGCCCGAGGACAAACTGGCCTACATCCGAAAGGAACAGACCGGCGGCCGGATCGTCGCGATGACCGGGGACGGTACCAATGACGCGCCCGCACTGGCGCAGGCCGACGTCGGCGTCGCAATGAATTCCGGTACCACCGCGGCCAAGGAGGCCGGGAACATGGTGGACCTGGACTCCAGTCCGACCAAGCTGATCGACATCGTCGAGATCGGCAAACAACTGCTGATCACCCGAGGTGCGCTCACCACGTTCTCCCTGGCCAACGATGTCGCGAAGTATTTTGCCATTCTGCCGGCCATGTTCGTCGGCGTTTTCCCAGGTCTGCAGGCCCTGAACATCATGCGGTTGTCCTCACCGGAATCCGCGGTGCTGTCTGCGGTCATCTTCAATGCGCTGATCATCGTCGCATTGATACCGCTGGCTCTGCGCGGTGTGCGCTACACCCCGTCGTCTGCGGCAAAGCTGTTGTCCCGCAACCTGTGGATCTACGGCTTGGGGGGCCTCGTCGTGCCGTTCCTCGGCATCAAAGTCATCGACCTCGTTATCAGTCTCGTTCCCGGAATCGGATGATCCTCATGGCACAACCGAACGAAATCCTCGACCGTTCCGTAGACGACGGACCGCTGACCGCATTGGCAGGCTCCACTCCGGCGACTTCAGCGCCGGGAATGGCCGCTCTTGCGTCCATCGCCGGCCGTCAATTGCTGGTCGGCCTCCGATTTCTTGTCGCCATGACGGTGATTCTGGGCATTCTGTACCCGTTGATGGTGCTGGGGCTCGGCAAGGTGATCGCGCCGGCCAAGGCTGGTGGGTCTCTGGTGGGATCGGGCGGCGCCGTGGTCGGGTCCAGCCTGGTCGGGCAGAATTTCACCGCGGCGCAGTGGTTCCAGGGCAGGCCATCTGCCGCTGGCGCCAACGGCTACGACCCGACCGCTTCTGGCGGGTCCAACCTTTCCGCCGACAGCGGCACTTTGCTCAAGGCGGTCCAGACCCGGCGGGCTGCCTTCGCGAAGGCCGACGGGGTCGATCCGTCGGCCGTTCCGTCGGACGCGGTCACTGCGTCGGCTTCCGGCCTGGACCCGGACATCAGCAAGGCCTATGCACTGATCCAGGTGGATCGGGTGGCCGCGGCCCGTAATCTGGACCGGGCCGGGATCCTTAGTCTGGTACTTGGTCACGTCTCCGAACCGATCCTGGGCTTCATCGGCCAGGAACGGGTCAATGTGCTCGAATTGAACATCGCCCTGCAAACACTCCAGTCAGGATCTTAACTGCGCCATGGTGAGCGAAGAGGGTCCCAGGGCCGGCGGTTCCGACAGACCCGCGTCGATCGGAATCCAGGCCCAGCCGCCGAAATCGAAGCAGGAGAAACGAGCGGCCACCGGGCGGCTCCGGGTGTATCTCGGGGCCGCCCCAGGGGTTGGCAAGACCGTCGCCATGCTGTGCGAGGGTCGGCGCCGGCACGCCCGCGGTACCGACGTCGTGATCGGTGTGGTCGAGGACCATGGCCGCGCCTACACCCGAGAATCGGTCGGCGCCCTGCCAATCATTGCGCCGTCGAGGGTGGAACACCGCGGAATCACCCTTGCCGAGATGGACCTGGGCGCGATTCTGGCGCGCTATCCGCAGGTGGTCCTGATCGACGAGTTGGCACACACCAATGCTCCTGGGTCTGCGAACCCGAAACGCTGGCAGGACGTGCGGGTGCTGCTGGACACCGGGATCGATGTCGTCACTACCGTCAACATCCAACATCTGGAATCACTCAACGATGTCGTCGCGAACATCACCGGCGTCACCCAGGCGGAGACGGTGCCCGACGAAATCGTCCGGGGCGCCGACCAGATCGAACTCGTCGACATGAGTCCGCAGGCCCTGCGCCGCCGGATGGCGCACGGGCACGTCTATCCCGAAACGATCGTCGATACTGCGCTGGGCAACTATTTCCGCGAGGGCAATCTGATCGCACTGCGGGAACTGGCCCTGCTGTGGGTCGCCGACCGGGTCGACGAAGGCCTGGAACGCTATCGAAGGGACCACGGAATCACCGGCACCTGGGCGGCCCGGGAGCGGATCGTGGTGGCCCTCACCGGCGGACCAGAGGGGCCGTTGCTACTACGCAGGGGCGCCCGGATCACGGGTCGGGGTTCCGGTCGCGATCTGGTCGCCGTGCACATCGTCCGTTCCGATGGGACGGTCGGAGCCGCGGCCGCAGAGATCGAACGGCAGCGGCTCCTCACCGAAAGTCTGGGTGGCAGCTTCCATCTGGTCGTCGGCGATGACATCGCCCGCGCCGTACTGGATTTCGCTCGTGGTAGCAATGGCACCCAGATAATCGTCGGAGCCTCCAGGCACGGCCGGCTCGCGGCGCTCGTCCGGCCGAGTACTTCCATGACGATCGTTCGCAACTCCGGCGACATCGACGTACACGTCGTCACCCACGAGAAATCCATGTCGCAGATCCGACCGCTCACGTTTCGAATCGCGGGTCGAAGGACCGTCTGGGCCTGGGTTTCCGCCGTCACCGTTCCGCTGGTACTCGCCGGAGCGATCCTGCCGGTGCGGGACGCGTTCAATCTCTCGACGGTCCTGTTGATCTTCTTGCTCGGCGTCCAGACGACTGCGCTGATCGGTGGTGTCGTGCCGGCCGCAGTCACCGCGATCATCGCCAGTGTGCTGGCCAACCTGCTTTTCACCCCGCCCTACGGATCGCTGACCATCGCCGAACCGGCCAACGCGTTCGCGCTCCTGGTGTTTCTCGTCGTCGGAGTCAGCGTGGCCTCGATCGTGGACCGGAGTCGCGATTCGGCGGCGCTGGCCGCTCGAGGTCAGGCGGAGGCGCAGATGCTCGCCGCCATCGCCGGTTCCATGGCTGAACCGGGCGATCCGCTCATCGCTGTCCTGGAACAGGCCCGTATCGGCTTCGGAATGACCGGAGCGGCGCTGCTTTCCTCGTCGTCGCCGGAAAACGATGGCAGTGGGCCTGATCGAGTTCGGTCTGCGGCCGGGTCGGTCCTCGCGTCGGTCGGGGCGCCGGCAGACGAGTCGCACCACACTGCGACGGTCGTCGATGCAGCCGTGCCCGCCACGCACGACGCCGCGCAGTCGGGGAACGACACGACTCGCCGGGGACGCGAGCCCGTGCAACTCGCGCTGTACGGGCATCCGTTGGCGGCGGCCGATCGTCGGTTGGCCGAGGTCATCGCGGCCCAGGCTGCGGTGGCTCTGGACCGCAACCGCCTGGCCGGGCAGGCTCGACAGACGGAGCGCCTCCAACAGACAGACGTCGTTCGAACTGCGATCCTGGCAGCGGTGTCCCACGACCTGCGCACTCCGCTCGCCACCATCAAGGCATCCCTGTCCAGCCTGCTCGACGGAACGGTGCGGTGGACCCCCGAGGATCACGACGAACTGCTGTCGACCGCGGATGGCGCCGCGGATCAACTCGACGGGCTACTGTCCAATCTGCTCGATCTGAGCCGTCTGCAGACGGGGGCGCTCACTGCACTGCGGCGTCCCGTGTCGGTCGACGAAGTCGTCTACCGGGCCCTGATCGGGCTACCCCAGGACCGGATCGATGTCGACATCGCCGACGATCTGCCCCTGGTCGATACCGACCGCGGATTGCTGGAACGAGTCGTCGCGAACATCATCGGTAACGCAGTGAAACACTCGCCAGCCGCGGTGCCGGTTCGAATTCTCGCCGGCGAGGTCAGCGGCGGACCGAGACCGGCGATCCAGATTCGGGTGATCGATCGGGGGGCGGGGGTGGCGGCGGCCGACCGGGAGGCGATGTTCGCGCCGTTCCAACGCCTGGGTGATGCTCCGGAGGGTGCCGGAGTCGGGCTCGGTCTGGCAGTCGCGCGGGGGCTGGCGGAGGCCGTCGATGCGGCGATCGAGGTCGAGGACACTCCGGGTGGTGGGCTGACGATGATCATCGATGTCCCGATCGCACGGTTCGCTGCCGCGCCTCCCGAAGGCCCGCCTGCCTGCCCACCTGACGGGCCGGCGGCGCTACATCCGACGGCGGCACGATGAGCAGGGTGCTCGTCGTCGACGACGACGTTGCACTGGCCAGGGCACTTGCCATCAATCTGCGCGCACACGACTACGAGGTGACCGTCGCGCACGACGGGAAATCCGCGCTGGACCGGATCGCCCACGTCCACCCGCACGTCGTGGTCCTCGATCTCGGGCTACCGGATTTCGACGGTATCGAAGTGCTGCATGGCATTCGTGGCTGGTCGGCGGTCCCTGTCATCGTTCTCTCGGCCAGATCGACCTCGGCAGAAAAGGTGGAGGCGCTCGACGCGGGCGCGGACGACTATGTGACCAAGCCCTTCGGAATGGCAGAGCTCATCGCCAGAGTGCGGGCCGCAGTACGGCGCGGCAGCGCCTCGGACCGCACCAGCGAAGAAAGTATCGTCACAGCCGATTTCACCATCGATCTGGGCGGTTCGAGAGTGGTACGGAACGGCCAGCAGATTCGGCTCACTCCCACGGAATGGTCCCTGCTGGAACTTCTTGTCCGGCATCAGGGCAAACTGGTGACTTCGCGGCAGCTGCTCGTGGAAGTCTGGGGGCCGGCGTACGAAACTGAAACACATTATCTACGAGTGTATCTCGCCCAGCTACGCCGCAAGCTGGAGCCTGATCCGGCGCATCCGAAGTATCTGCTGACCGAGTTCGGCACCGGATACCGGTTTCAGGCATGACGTTCGGCGTGCAAACGGTGGGCGACGAATTCTTGCGCGTCGGTGGACCAGCGATTCCGCAACGTCGTGAAAACATCGAACGCACGCCGGCCCTGCCAATCGACTGGCAGCAGGGCGGCAGGCAGCCCCGGATCGATCCGGGGGAATTGCCGCCAGCTGTCGACGAGCAGTAGGTCTGCGGCGAAGATCTCGGCCTCGGGCTCTCCGCGCGAGCCGCGGTTCTCCCCATCCCGATCAGCTTCCCAGCGGTTCAGGAATTGCGAATACAGCCGCCGCAGGGAATCGAGATCCCACCATTTCCCCGGATCGACGGCATCCGCGAAGTGCCCGGTGCACCAGGTGACGTAGCCGTCAAGACCCTGGGAGCGGAGTTGCAGCCTCGATCGATCGGCGAGAGCGGCCGGTGCTATCCAGACGCCAGGGCTGACGATGCCGAAGCCCATCCAGGAAAGGCGGCTGCGCAAACGGTGCCGCTCGACCCGGGCATCCTCCGGAACGGAGAAGATCGCCAATACCCAACCGTCTGACTCGCTCGCCTCGCCGTACCGAAAGATCCGGGCGTCGCCGATCTCCAGGTCCGCTGTCGCCGCCTCCGTCAGTGAATAGCCGGCCCGACCGTCGCGGCGCTCCGGAGTCAGGAATCCGCGGATCTTGATTCTGCTCAACGCTTGTCGGACCGCGGTTGCCGATTGTCCGGCAGCGCCCAGTAGGGCGATCAGGTCGGCGACCGCCATCCATCCACCGAGCCGGCGGAGATGCAGCCCGGCGAAGGTGACGATCATCGAACCCGGTGAGACGAACAACGGCTCAATGCGCCCGGGTTCACCTTCCATCAGCGGGAGAGCTCCCGAATGAGAGCCATGGCGTCCCACAACTCTGTGAAGGTGATCGGCAGCGGCGACAGCCCCAGCCGGATGGCGTCGGGCGTGCGAAAGTCCGGGATCACTCCGACGGCAGCCAACTCGATGCACAGCTGCCGCGAATCGGCTCTGGTGATACTGAGATGACCACCGCGGCGGGCCGGATCGCGGGGCGATCCGATACCGAAACCGGCTGGCACGAGCCACTCGTCGGCCAAGGTGAGCGCCATGTCGGTGAGGGCCATTCCCTTCTTCCGGATGGCACCGATTCCGGCCTCGGCGATCACTTTCGCCCCCTCCCGAACGGCAAGAATTCCCAGAATCGCCGGCGTTCCCGACAGCATCGAGCGAATGCCGGGCGCCGGTAGATAACCCTGTTCCATCTCGAACGAATTATGCCGACCCAGCCAACCCCAGATGGGTTGGTCGAATTGGTCGTGGTGCCGGGAATTGACGTAGGAGAAGGCGGGAGCGCCGGGACCGGCCCCGACGAACTTGTAGGTGCAGCCGACTGCGAAGTCGACGTTCCAGGTGTCGAGCTCGATCGGAACCGCGCCGACCGAATGGCACAGATCCCACACCACCACAGCACCGACGCCGTGTACAGCCGCTGTGATGGCTTCGGCGTCGGCGAGGTAGCCACTGCGGTAGGCGATATGGCTCAGGGTCACCACCGCCGTATCCTCGTCGACGCAGCCGAGCACATCGGCGGCACTGATCCCATCGCAGGGGTCGGTGCCGCTCAGCCAGACCGTCTCCAGGCCGAGATCCCGCACAAGGGATTCGACGACATATCGGTTGGTGGGGAAATTCTCCCGGTCGATCACCACCTTCGACCGCCCCGGACGCAGATTGATCGCCGCCCGGACCGCCTTGTAGAAATTGACGGTGGTCGAGTCGGCGATGACCGTCTGGCCGGCTGCTGCGCCCAGGGCGGCAGATGCGAGTTCGTTCCCAACCGATTCCGGAAGTTCCATCCAGCCTTCCGTCCAGCCCCGGATCAGTCGACCGGCCCATTGCCGGTTCGCGAAATCGGACCAGACCTGCCCGATGGCGGCCAATGGGCGACCGAGCGAATTGCCGTCCAGATAGGCCACCACGTCGTCGGCCATCGGTAGGTAGAACTCGTGGAATCTGGAGAGCGGGTCGGCCGCGTCCAGCGCCTGCGCTTGATCGCGGGAGCCGATGGCGTTCAGGTCCATCTCAGCGGCCGATCTCGGTGCGGACGGCATAGAGCTCCGGGAAGAACGTCAGGTCCAGAGCGCGTCGGAGGAAGGAAACTCCGGACGAACCGCCCGTCCCTCGCTTGAACCCGATGATGCGCTCCACCGTCTTCAGATGACGAAAACGCCAGGTCTGGAACGTGTCCTCCACGTCGATCAGCTCTTCGCACGCTTCGTACACATCCCATTGCGCATCGGGATCGGTGTAGACCGAGGTGAAGACTTCGACCAGATCCTGATTCGAAGTGTGCGGAATCCGCCAGTCGCGCTCGGTCAATTCGGGCGGTATCGGGTAGCCGCGGCGCGCCAGGAACAGCAGGAATTGGTCGTACAGGCTAGGGGCGTCCAATGCGTCCTGCAGTATCTGCTGCTGCTCCGGATCGTGGGCGAAGACGGCGATCATCGCCGCGTTCTTGTTGCCCAGCAAAAACTCGAGCAGCCGATACTGCATCGACTGGAATCCGGAAGATTTGCCAAGCACGCTGCGGAACTGGGCATATTCGGTGGGCGTCAGGGTGGCCAGGACCGACCATTGGTCGGTCATCTGTTTCTGGATGTGTTTGACCCGCGCAAGACGTTTGAGCGCCGGTCCGAGGGAATCGGCAGCGATGAGCTGCATTGCCGATCGCAGTTCGTGAATGACCAACTTCATCCAGAGCTCGGTGGTCTGGTGCTGGACGATGAACAGCATTTCGTCATGATGGTCCGAGAGCGGGACCTGGGCCGACAGCAATGTTTGCAGATGCAGGTAGGAGCCGTAGTTGAGGCCGGCAAGATCCTTTTCGATGCCCTCTTCCAGCGGGCGGATGTTGTCGTGATCCATGGTTGGCCTCTCGTCGGGTGTTCAAGGTATCGCGCATCGGTGACGAGCGTCAAGAAGACACAACAGGCGGCCTCCTGACGACGCTCCGACGCATCCGGCCTGCTAGAGGCGCGGTTCACAAAATCGTAAAAAGCACGATTGAAACGAACGACGAGCGGGATCCGGCGGTTGCACGGTGCCGGAGTAGGCGTCCGCAGCCGAGGCCGCGCGGACCGCCGAACGCTTGGAGGACATGTGACAACGACGTCGGGTACACAGAAGTCACCGGTCAAGAGCATGGTGCCGGCCCGAATGGACCGGCTCCCGTGGACCCGGTTCCACTGGTCGGTGGTAATCGGGCTGGGGGTCTCCTGGATCCTGGACGGCCTCGAGGTGCAGTTGGTCTCCGTCGGTGGATTCGCCCAGACCTTCCACATGAGCTCAGGAGAGGTCGGGTTCACCGGCACCATCTACCTGATCGGGCAGGTGGTCGGGGCCCTGTTCTTCGGCCGGCTGACTGATCGTCTGGGCAGGAAAAAACTTTTCATCCTCACGCTGGCCATCTATCTGCTCGGCAGCGGGATCGCCGGTCTGGCTCCGGCAGTGTGGTTCCTCTGGCTGTTCCGATTCGTCGCCGGTTTGGGAATCGGCGGCGAATACACCGCGATCAACTCTGCGATCGATGAGTTGATCCTTCCAAGTTTCGCGGTCGGGTCGACATTGCAGTCAATGGAACCTACTGGGCTGGTGCAGGTCTCGGTGCGTTTGCGAACCTGTACCTGACCGACCCAGCCGTCATCGACCAGAACTGAGGCTGGCGCATTGCGTTCTTCATCGGTCCGGTCCTCGGCCTGATCATCATCTACCTGCGACGGCACATTCCCGAGAGCCCGCGCTGGCTGATGACCCACGGGCGGGCCGATGAAGCGAATCAGACTGTCGACGACATCGAGGCCAGGGTGATTGCCGAGGGTCGGACGTTGTCCGAGGTTCCGAAGGAGAAGGCGATATCCGTGGTGGAGCGGCCACCGGTACCGCTCGGTGAGCTGCTGCACATCTTCATCCGGAAATATCCAAGGCGTACCATTCTCGGTTTTACGATGATGGTGACCCAGTCTTTCTTGTACAACGCGATCTTCTTCACCTACGCGCTCGTCCTGGAGAATTTCTACGCCATACCGAAGGACCAGACGGGATACTATTTCTTTCCCTTCGCCATCGGGAACCTGCTGGGGCCGTTGATCCTCGGTCCGCTGTTCGACACAATCGGCCGCCGAAAGATGATCTTCGGTACGTATGCCATTGCTGGTGTGATCCTCGGGATCTCGGCCGGGTTGTTCCATGCCGGCTCGCTGAACGCCACCACTCAGGTCGTCTTCTGGTGCGTCTCCTTCTTCTTCGCCTCCGCCGGCGCCTCTGCGGCCTATCTGACCGTCAGCGAGATCTTTCCGTTGGAGTTGCGCGGTCAGGCAATCTCGTATTTCTTTGCCATCGCCCAGGGTACCGGCTCACTGGCGCCGACCATCTATGGATTGATGATCGGCAACGGAAGTTCTCGCGGTCCGCTCACTTTCGGGTACTACCTCGGTGCCGGCATCATGCTCATCGGTGGAGTCGTCGCCCTGATCTTCGGCGTCAACGCGGAACGGCAATCGCTGGAGGACGTGGCGGATCCCCTGTCGAAGGTGGACGCTCCGCCGGAGGATGGTGCATTGGTGGGAGGCGATCAAAAATGACCGAGCCGGAGCGATTGGATCAGGGCCCTGCGCGGCCGTTCACCGTCGCCGTGGGAGTGAGCGATACCAGTCGGTCTCCGTCGGCGCTGCGCTGGGCAGTGCAAGAGGCAGCGGTTCATTCAGGCGTGGTGATCGCGTTGCGCGCCTGGCGCCCGCCCGGAGCACCTGCTGCCGTCGGCGCTCGGCCACCGGCCACCTCGTTCGATCCTGGACGTCTGATCGACCAGGAGCAGCAACGGCTGGAAGCCGATGTCGAACACGTGTTGGGAACCGACTCCGGCGTCGAATGACTGGTGCACGGCGGCCGCCGCAAGGTGTTGCAGGCTGTCTCGCGGTTCGTCGACCTCATCGTGATCGATGCGCCTCAACGCACGGATCTGTCGTCTCCGCCATTGTTCGCTCGCCGACTCGTGTATTCGGCCAGTTGTCCCGTCGTGGTGATGCCACCGTCGCTGACGCACCAACCCGACACCCCGATGGTCGCCGTCGGCAAGTGGTTGGGTAGGAATCTCCTCGACGCCGCCGGTACCGCGGGGTCGGCCGGGAGTGCGGGCGCCGGTCAACACCGATTGATCGGCATTCTTCTGCTTTCGTCAGCTTTCGGCGTCGCCCGCCGGCTCCCGGGCGCTGCCGGAGCCCTGTCCTGATCTAGTGCCTTCTCGAAGCACAGGGACGCAGCATGTCCTTGGTAGGCGCCGAAGTTGGGGATTTTTCGATGCCCTGCCGCCTCGTACAGTCCGATGGCGGCGATCTGAGCCGGCCCGGTTTCGAGCCGGAGCCGAAACCATCCCTGACTCCGAGCCCGAAATTCCAGCTCGTCGAGGATTTGCCGCGACAGTCCGCGCCGACGGTGAGTCGGGCGCACATACATCCGCTTGATCTCCGCCGACGTGGCGTCCAACGGTCGTAGCCCTCCGCATCCCACCGCCAGGGCGTCGGTTCTCGCGACAGCGTCCGCGAGCTGCACACCGTCCGGGACCTCCCAGGCCAGTACGAAGACAGTGACATCCGACGCCGATGGCTTGACTCCGGGCTCCGTATCGCCGCCATAGATACGTCGAAGCTCGGCCTGCTGGTCCTCGCGCAGTTGGCAAGCCGCCGGTGCTTCCCAGTCGGTCGCGGTCAGGACGAACCGGCGGTCGGTGGCGGAACCATCGGTTCCGCTGCTCCCGGCGCCGAGGTTCTGTGCGGAGAGCCGCGTGGTCACCTCGACATGATCGCACGCGAGGACATCGTCGCACGCGAGGACACAGTCGCACGCGAGGACACAGTCGCACGCGAGAATTCCCTTCCAGCCGAGCTCGGCCGCCCTCCTGGTAAGCGGGCAATTGCCGCGCGCGATCCGCGGGGACGGCGATGCATGGTGGACACCCCGCGACATGGAAGGCTGACCAGGAACGCGGCGGCATCGTCGCGCGTTGTCAGAGCTGGAACGAGCGAATGTCCGGATCAACTTTTCCAGAGGTCGAGATTCTCGACCAGAAAGACGAGGCACGTCGATGAGCGTCAGCCTGAGCAAGGGCGGAAACGTTTCCCTGACCAAAGCAGCACCCAATCTGACCGCGGTCACGGTCGCGCTCGGG
>JAABUU010000658.1_pt1 | contig 73939 bp, 77 predicted proteins | sample 5559301 | NCBI WGS metagenome assembly JAABUU01 (sample SAMN10711884, study PRJNA513360) | rock metagenome | isolation source: Antarctica rocks | place: Antarctica: Victoria Land, Richard Nunatak white
AAAGGAGGCCTGGTGGAGTGCATGTATGCGGGGCAGCAGGGCAGCCAAGTCACCGCGGCCGCGCCTGGGCGCCGCACTCCCGCTCCAGGCGGCGGGCCTCCGCCGGCCAGTCCGCCGGCGCGTTGAGCGCCCGCACCTGCGCCACACCGCCAAGCCCGTTCAGCTGAAGCGGTCGCACCACCAGCTCTGGCCCTGCGCTGGCCGGGCGGCAGCGCGCCGCAGCCGAGGGACCGATGCTGCTTGTCAAGGGCGGGCGGCAGGACCGCAGCGCGGTCCTGCAGCCTGACAGGGGCTGGGGCTCAGCAGCGCAACACTGCTCAGCACGGCCGCATTTTGCACAGGAAGCAGCAAATAAGGCCCACAGCACTTGGCGGCGCCGGCGTGGGCCAGCGCGGCAGGCGGGCATCACCGCGACGCTGGCCCATTACACAGGAGGTGCATAAGAACAAGGAACAGCTGAAATCAGTGCAGCTGGGCTGCAGGGACGACATGCTCGGACGCAAGTGATGGTGACAGGCAGAAATTAGGGATAGGGTAGGGTTAGCACCACCCTGACCCTATGCAGGGGAGGTGACACGCGCCATCTGATTGGGCGCCCAGAGCGGCAGGATCTCGACGTCGCCGTCCTCGTAGCGCACCGTGTGGCGCTGTCGCAGCCACTCGAAGCCCGTCACCCAACCCCTGCGGTCCGCCCCGGCCCGCTCAGTGCCTCTGCTGAGCGCTACCGGGGCCAGGGGCCGCCCGCACGCGGCCACTGCGCAGGAGGCCAGAACAGCAGCCCAATGCGGAGCATACATGCCGCCAGAGTCCGCGCAACAAACACGGGCGTCTGTCCCTGGCCCGCGCATGCCAGGCAAGCTCTCCGCCTCCAGCGTGGGCGCAAAGAAGTCCGCACGCAGGAGAAACAGAGCCGCGGTGAGCGCATCAGAATGGCGGCGCCGGGTGCAGCTCCGCACATCCCGCGCATGTCGTGCAGGCCGCGCTCATACGCCTGGGGTGGGGGCTGCGCACGTGTACCAGTCCTCGTCGAGCGGCCAGAACACGGCGACGTGCGCGCCCAGCGCTCGCTCGCCTAGCACTGCCACCTGCACGGCAGGGCCCGCGCTCGGCACTGTGCAGCACAAGTGCACATGGGCCGCGGCGACAAGCACCGCGCCACCGCGCAGGTGTATGCGTTCGCCAAGCCAACAATTCCAGTGTGAAAAGGCGGGCCGCCAAGCTGCAGAAGGCACAGCGTGTAGTGTGACCCTGCGGGCCGCGGGGTGCATCGCGGTACCTGCGCGCCCGAGCGCTTGGCATGCAGGCTGGCGGCAAACAGCACATGTGTATATGCCTGTGGGCCGCCTGGGGGCGCACCTGCGCGCCAGCGTGCCCCGCGGCAGCCGCGGCTGCCGCGCGCACGGCTAGGCAGCGGCGTGAGGCGGCGCCCGCGGCCGTCGCGCACGCCTCGCAGCGCCCGCAGCGCGGCAGCGCTGCATTTGCGCGCGTCGCGCGCAGCGCCGCATGCGCCGCCACCGCGGCCGCAGGCGCGCCGCCGTCCGCGAGCCGTTGGTGCGCGGCGGCCTCCTGCATGCAGCTGAAGCCATGTGATGCCGTATGACAATGTGCCGCTCGGACTGCGCACCACGGGTGGCGCTGCGATGCCGCTGCCGCGCGTGCCTGCACTCCTGCCGCTGGGCGCACGGCTGGACCGCTGGCCGCGGACGACGGGGGGGCCGGCCACGGGCAAGGAAGCAAGTGCAAGGCTGTGCGCAGGTCGCTTTTGCATGGCAGGCCGCGCGCGCCTGCAGGGCCAGCTGGTTAGCCACCCTGGACCCTCCCCTAGCTCGCCTGCAGGGCCAGCTGGAAGCGGTCGGCGTGGTGGAAGCGCCCGGCCAGGGCGAGCGCCGCCGCCGCCGCCTCTTTGTCCGCGCGGTGCGCCGCGTACGGCAGCAGCTCGCCTGGCCGGCACCAGACGCTCGCGCGCGCGCCAAAATGTATCACCAGCACCTGCGCCGGAGGACCATCGGCGGCTCTTGTCACAGCGTCTTGCTGCTGGCTATAGACCAGCCCGCATGTGACTGCCTGCCAGAGAGCCCCATGTTGAGGCATGTGCCTAGTCAGAGCAGGTGCTGAAACAGCCCATCGTGCGGTGGCTTCAAAGCAGCACTTTGTCTGCTGTATGCCTGCATCTCATCCCTCGCTCTTGTTTGTTGCGGATCGTTGACCGTGCTACACAATAGGGCGCAGGGACGCACCTTTCGATTTGGGTCGCAGGTGTTGCTCTGTTCTGTGCCCAGAGCGCCCGGCTGAGGGGCCTCCCCGCTGCTCGCCCTGTCTGCATCGGCCAGCGCCGCGTCGGCGGCAGCGCGCCGCTGCGCGCCCAGGCCGGGGATGGACGCGCGGTGCTCCTCCAGCGACAGCGCTGCGCATGCGCGCGCAACGGCCCTCGGTCGGTCGTGCGACAGACTGGGCGGGCCGCGGGGGCAGCCGCCCGGCGATAGTTGTGTCATGGGTGGATCACATGCGACCTGTAAACACGCTCTAAGCGAGCAAATTGCCTTCCAAGCGCTAGCCAGTACCACTGCCCAACCTATGGTCTCAACCTGTGTGCCGTCGCCGCGGGCAGCATCTTCATGGGAGCAGCCAGGGCTTCAGACAGGTTGCGCCCCAGGGTGTCAGCCTGGTGATCGCGCGAGACGCACCCGCGGCGGCGCCCGCGGGCAGCGCGCGCGTGCGCGGCAGGCGGAACGGGTCCAGCGCCTCGCCTGGCCAGAACACGCCCGCCGCGTCGGCCGCCCACACCGCCGGCCCCAGCGTCTCCGCATCCGCCTGGCCGCCGCCCTCCAGGCGCACGACGGCCGCCGCCTGCGGCAAGGGGAGGGTCAGCCTCAGGCGCCCTAGCCTCAGGCGCTCATGCGCGCTGGCTTCACTGCGGCTGCAGAGGCGGCTGCACTGCTCCGCCAGGCCAGGCGGTGCTCGCAGGCCGGGCGCCGTGAGCGTGTCCAGCGCCCGGCGCCCGTTCGGCTGCCGCACTCCAGGCGCGCGGCTGCCCGCCGGCCGCATGCGCTGTGCGCGGTGCGGCGCGCCGGACTATGGAGGCTGCTCGCACAGCTGCCTCCATGCCGCGGGTCCAGCGCGGTCAGGCATGACGCTGCATGGCCCCGCCGCGCCTTGACCAGGAGACAAGGATGAGTGGTAGAGAAACTCTAGCTCGCCTTGATTGAGGCGCATGGGGACCTGCCAGGCCGGAGCCAGGCCCAGCCACATGTGAACATGTGAGACAGAGCGCTGGGTGTGCGGGCAGTAGCAGCACCTGGGGGTCAAGCTGGCCGCCGCACTGCTCCACCTTGCGCACGGTCGCGGACACGTCCCAGCCCTGGCGCGGCCGGTCTGCTGTTGGACCCGCTGCTGCAGCGGCACCCTCGGTGCAGCTTAGTGCAAGGCGTCGCGCTTTGCAGGCTGGTATGCAAAGCATCCATGGGGACCATCCCTTACTGACACAGCAGATTTGATTGGTGTTCAAGCCGGTGCCACGCACGCAGGATGGCAATTGAGCACCGTCCGCGCCGCGCCTGCTCGCGCAGCCGCGCCAGGTACGTCGCCAGCGCGGCCTGCCCGGGGTGCCGGCCCACGCGCGTCACAAATGCGCCCAGCGGCGTCAGCGGCGTGATGACGGGCGCGTCGCTCATGACGTCCACGGCGTGCCTGCGCGACCCCGCGCGCGTCAGGATAGGGTATGAACCCTACCCTACACATGAACCCCAGCGCAGCCTGCACATTCGGCCTAGTGACCACATGCTGAGGGCAGTGCTGTGCTTCTGAGTGATTCGCGCACACGGCGGTGCAGCGTTCGTGCCGCGACGCAGCGACAGGGGGCGCGCCTGCCCATGCCCCGCACGAACCATGCCGCGCGCGGCCACGCGCCGCGGCGGCCGCCGCGCGAGCACGCGCTGCGGCTGGCTCCGGGAGCGGCTCCGCCGCCGCCGGCCTGCAGCCAGGCGCGGGGCCGGTGGCGCCCGCAGGCAACAATGACATTCCGAGCTCGCAAGAGCCGCCCTTTGCTGGCCTGTGCACCCGCCCCATGCTGGCGCTGACCAGCGCCTGCACAGGTGGGAAGATGCAACCACACCTACGCGTCAGACACGGCTTTGCCGCAGTGCATCTTGCATGCTGTCAGGAACGATCAGGGACCAGGGACCAGCATTTGGCCAGACCTGCGCAGGCGTCTCAGGCGCGTCGCTATCGGTGCCATCGGTGCCATCGGAGCCGGATGAGCTGGTCGGCCTGGCGGCCGAGCGGCCCGAGCCTGCGCATGCAGGCAGGTGCGGTGATCGCTCGTTCAGCCAGCTGGCCTCCTTAGCTGGCGGGGGCGAGAGCTGCGGGCGTGATATCTCCCGCAGGCTGTCATGCTGTTCGCACTGCTCTCTCACCACCGCCGTGCGACCTGCAGCCGCAACGCATGCATGCCACTGCAGCATGCTCGCCTGCAGGCTGTCAGACCCCCCCTGCAGCGAGTTAATGGACAGGAAGTGCCTGGCCTCACAGGCCAATTGTGACGCGCTGCCTGGCCGCACAGGCCAGCCAGGCGCGCACACAGAAGGCAACAGTCGGCGCCAGCAAGCTGGGAGCCCCAGCCCGCGGCGGCTGCGCTCGCTGAGCTGAACCTACCCTATTTCTATTTACGGCGGTCCATACCGTGCTGGTCATAGAGGACGCCGTCCTCCAGCGCCTCCTCTTCGCCACACGCGGTGAGGCCGGGCTCCGCCGCAGGAGCGCCAGCCGCTGCTGCACAGCAGCGATCGAGCTGCATCTTTCGGCATGCGCTGTGCTTGCACGGTCGCTGCTGTTCGGGGTAGCGTGCACTGTGCGCCTTTGCAGACGTACCCATTGTGACAGCACAGTGGAAGCACAGACCCTGCAGCCCCGCAGGCCTGCAGCGCCTCCAATCCCATGTCCTAGCAAGACCACCTTATGTAGGCAGACTGCGGCGGTCGATGTAGCTGAGGGCAGACAGGAGGCCGCGCGGCAGGCGCCAAGCAGTCTGCAGCCTCCGCATTTGCAAGGAGCGCTGGAGAGTGCGCCGTGTGCCGCACGCGTCTCGTGCAGCATGCGTCGGTCCTTGGCGCCCAGGAAGTACTTGTGGCGGTGCGGCTGCGCGAGCCGCGCGCCCAGCCAGCGCGCGACCGACACGGACACCGCGTTGCCCACCAGCGCCCAACGCTCCGCCTGCCGCGCCCGGCCGCGCCCCGATCGAGCTCCGTGGCGGGCCGCGCATGCATATCCCGCAGCACGGCTGGGCGCTGGACTCTGCAGGCACCATGCAGCGCGCCTGCGCGCGCGCACCGCTCGCGCCAGCCCGGGCACCGCACACAGCCGCCGCCGCCTGTGACCGGCCGTAGGCACACGGCGCGTGCCGGCCCAAGCGCCACGGCGTGTGAGCCCGACCATGGGTCGCGTGCGCAGGTATAGAAGAGTCACAGCCTGCCGCCTGTTGGCAATTGCCTGTCAGCCGGGCCGCGCGCCGCACGCCAACTCACACGCCGGCGGGCGCCGTGCGGCGCAGGCCAGAGAGCGCGAGTGTGGCAGGGCCCCCCACCTCCCGGCGCTCGGCGTCGGAGTCCTGGAGACGCGCGCGGTGCGCGGCCGCGCCGTCCGCGCGCACCGGCCAGCACGGCCGGGTGTGGCCCTCCGGCAGGCCCTGAAGGCATGCGTGCCCCGTCAGCGCCCTCCGCCGTGGCGCGGCTCGCTGGCAGGCGACGCCTTGCTAGTGCACACGACGGTCGCAGAACCCCCTTGCGTGTTGGCATCTGATGTGCGTCTGTCGCGCAGTGCGCTCAAAAACTGCAGCGCCGCGAGCGCACGTTTACTCCTATGAGCAGCGTGCATGAAGCAAAGTGTACAGCGGCAATGCGAGACGACCACAGGCATCAGGGGGTGCGACGCGGCGGGCGCGACCTGGAGGCGCTCTGCATCGTCGATGCGCAGCAGGCCCACCTGCCCGCTCGGCAGAAGCAGGCAGATGCGCGAGTTGGCTGTCTTGAGCGTCGGCACGCAGTCGACGGCCGGCGCGCTCCTGCGCACGGGGTTCGTACGTGGCGCAGCCTCTCTACGCTGAGTGCCAGCGCCGAGCACGCTGATGCCACTGTTCCATCGCTTCAGCCACCAGTGCATGCACAGTTGGAGCCATACTACTGGCCCGCGCTACTGAAACAACCTCCTTGCGGTTACGCACACAAAAGGGCGCATCGCTTTGGCAACGCACGGTCCGAGGCGGGCACGCGCTAACAAGTGACACAGTGCGCCGGCGCACTGCGCGTTGCCCATGTCCAGGGCGAAGGCGCAGCCGCCGGGCCCCGCCGCGTCCGGGCAGGGGTCGTGGCACGGGAAGCACGGCCGGCCGCCGAACAGCAGGCGGCAGGCGCCCCGGCAGAACTCGCCGCCCTGGCCCGCGCAGATGGCGCTGCGTAGGCCACACGCACGGACGTGGCAGGCTGGGCCGGCCCCAAGCAGCATATGGCAGGCCCTGCATCAGCAGCACAGGCTCGCGCAGAGTTTTCGCGACACGGTTTCAGCAGGTGGCGGCCATGCGGCCGCCTGGGCACCTGCGACAGCAGCACGTCGCGCGCGTCGCCGTAGAAGCTCGCGACCAGGAACACGCGCTTGCGCCGATTTGGCACGCCGAAGCCTGCGCACGCACGAGCTTCTGGGACTGATTGTCAGATTGAAATGTGCACAGCTGACATGGCTGCGGCATGCATGGGCGTGCCGGCTCACGCAATGTGCTGGAAGCGTGGCACGGGTCGGCAGGTCAGCGCGAGGCGCTTGTGTGTGCACGTTGCAGCAGGTGGGGGCTCACCCTATTATAACCCATCCCAGCCTTACCTGACCTACCCTAGGCGCCAGAAGTCAGCAGTGCGCTGCCACGGAAGGCACGGGGCGCGCTCGCAGTGTTGACGACGCGGTACGCCCAGCTGCTGTAGCCGAGGCCCTCCAGCTGCTGCCCCAGCCAGGCCACGGCGGGCGGCTCGCCGCGCGCGCGGTCCAGCAGCGCCTCGACCTGGCGCAGCAAGACCGACTGGCACGATAGGAGCTTGCATGCACTGTGCACACCTTGCTTCCTTGCGCGGCCATGCTTGCCTATGGCTAGCGAGGCGATGGAGATGATTGGCAGCGAGGTGCAGCAGCGCATGCCATGGCCCCGCACCCTTGGTTTAAGCGGCAGTAGGTCCAATCTGTGCAGACCACGCTCGTGACCATGCAGGACTCGGCTGTGACACAGCGCGATGCGGCTGATGCATGATATTAGACTGATCCTCCAACAGAAACACTAGTGTGCTGCATGGGTGCAAGCGGGCCTGCTCTGGCGCGTACTTGGCCTGACACGGCTCTGATGTTATCACACTTACACAGAGGGCCCACGTCCATCAATACACTTAACGGCACTATCATGATGCGGAGGTGGGCCAGTGCATGCCAGTCACAAGCATTCGAGCCGGTGTTGCCCCTCAGCTGTTGAGCGAGCGCGGCGGCCAGCTGTGCTGTCATATTTGACGCACTGCTACCCCGGCGCAGGAAGCGAGGCAGGGGCCCGCACATTCTCCAGGAGCACCCATGGCACCGGCCGGCAGCTGTCCCGCGCCTTGCCGAGCAGCCGGAACACGTGGCGGACCAGCCCGGAGCTCTGCATGCACATGGAGCCCCCTATGGCTTTTTGCATCTGCATCAGCCGCCTGCTCACTCAGGCAGCCTCATGGGTGCTTCGGGTGTATTGCCAGAGCCAGCTCTTCTCCGTAGCGTTCACGCGCGGGGCGCCTCGCCGTATGCTGATTGACACACCGGGCCGCCGCACCTGGCCATCGAGCCCGGCGCGGTTTCCAGCGCGGCTTATGTCGACGCACGGGAAGCCCGCGGCCAGAAGCTCGGTTTCCTGTTGGATCCTTGTGCAAGTTGAGGGTGTAGGCATTGGCCCTTACAAGGGCCTGCGCTGCTCTCAATGTCTGCTCCCAGAGCTTGGCATCACTTGAAGCGCGACCTCACCTCTGGCAGCGCTGTGACGGCGCACACATCGGGCAGCAGCAGCGTGCCTGGGAAGGCTGCCCGCAGCACCTGCAGAAATGTGGTGAGGCATTGGCGTGAATCGCAGTTGCAGTGATGTGGCGGGCAAGACTTACTTGCCGTGCTCCCGGATTGCTCTCGCACTGCAAAATGATCCTGTGGCCCGCCTGTCGAGCAGTCTGACACACTGTCAGGTCGTGCCGATGCAGAAAGCTCTTGCCGTGCCATATACTTGCCGTCCATCACCCGGACATCCGCATCTTGGAAAATACGTTGATGAGACCAGACCTGTCAGAAACAGGGCAGGAGAAGCACGGCCGACTGTGATGCGCTCTACAGTGCCCGCAGCAGCAGAGCAGGAACAAGCAGCGCAAGTGCACCTGGTGCAGGCCCATGTCGAGGCCTCCGGCCCCAGTAAACAGAGAAACAACGTTCATGGTCGCCAGCTGCTGCCCTGCTGCTAGATTTACAGCTCTTCAGTTGGCGCGCTCGTGGGCAGTGCAAAGCCTTTGAAGCCCTCGTTAAACCCCTGAGCAGTGCACTCATGCTCCTCACTGAAGCACTGTCACTGCACAGTGACAGTTGCCGACTCGTGCGGAGGCGCCTCGGTCCCGCTGCGGAAATGTCGGAGCGCGTTCAGGAGCCGGGTTTTTCCGTGACAACCTGCCAGACATTCCAAGCGAGTGCAGCGTCGTGCGACAGCTAACCCCTTGCCGCCAGCCGGGCCGGGGAGCGCACCGCAGCTCCGACAGCCAAGGCAGGTGTGCAGCCCTGCATGTACAGATACCGGTCAGGCAGCTTCAGGGGCCTGGGCCAAGCACATTGGTGTTGACCTCCGTGTCTCAGGCTGTGCCCGCGAGCCTGTGTCCGATGGAGCGCTTGAGCACTCACCGCGGATTGACGCGCAGGATGGAGCGCACTCCTGTTGTGAGCGGGACAGTGGATATTCCTCAAGCAGTTGAGGGCAGCGCAGCAGCTGGCGCGCTGGTGCACGGGGGCTCACCGCCCGCTGCTGCTTTGCGTGCCGAGATCTCTCCGCTCATTTCAGAGGTGCGCAACACTGTGAACAGCCTCCAGTCCCTGTCCGGCACGGGGCAATGCAGTCGCTCCTCGTTCCGTCCTGTTCGCTGCACACGTCGGAGAGGCGCTTGCGCTGTACTGCCAAACAGTGGTGCACCCTGCTGTGCCCGCGCACATACCCGCGTATGCGTGCCCTGCTGCTTGGCTATGAGCAAGACTAGTCGCAGGTGTTCCGTGCGCTGGCTTGCACCTGCCTGCCACCTGGACAGGTGGCAGCATGCCGCGCTCTCTGGTTCCCCGCACGGGCATCCAGGTCCCGACGGGGAAGTGGGAGCTGTCTTGCAACAGAAGCACAGCCAGTCAACCAGACCGAACCCAGCGCACCAGCAAGCCAGGGCCCGACCCCGCCATGCCGAGCAGGTCAAGGAGGTGGTGGCGGTGACGCCGGGGTCCTTCGAGCCGACCGCGCACTTCTACCCGCGCGTGCTCAACGCGCACATCCACCCCGTCGTGCGCACCTTCCTGAGCCTGGGCAATGCGCGCATCGCCAAGCGCTACTGCCACCTGCACCCGGAGGCGCAGCCGGCGGGCGTCGCGGCCGCGCTGCGCAAGGCGCGCCCCCGCGTGCCCTGCAGGGCACGTTGCGCGCGCAGAGGCGGGAGCTGCCTGGGTGACAGCGCTGGCCCCGCCTGCCGACGCTCCAACAGGTCCCGGGCTGCTGACTGGAGGCGGCTGCCCGCGTTGCGCCAGCGCGGCGGAGGCGCAGCGGACAGGCGGGGCTGTGCTGCCAGCTGGTGGGGCAGCAGTGCACGCGCGCCGCCGTGCGTCGCACCCGACAGTGTCGCACCGCTGCGCGCCTGCTAGCGATGCCGGCCAACCCCTGACCTTACTCTGACCCTACCCTAACCCTACCCCAGGTGCTGCACCACTTCAAGTGGGCGGGCGCGGACGTGTTTGTGACCGCCAGCGCGCTCGGCAACCGGCGCTGCGTGGTGGTGGAGACCAACTCGTGCCCCTCAGGCCAGAAGTCGCAGCCGCTCGTGAACGACGCCTCCGAGCAGGCGCGCTGCGGCGCGCTCCACGCAACCGAGTTTGGCACCTGCACTGGGCAGCGCGCATGCAAGCGAGCGTGGAAGCTTGTGGGATCACACGCATGGTGCCGCGCTGCCCTGCACATTGCCAGAGGATTCCAGGATTAGGGTTCCCTTCATACGCCTCTTGTCTGCAGTCCCTCACTTCCCTCTCTGTCCGCCCGGAGCAGGCTGGCATCAGTCTTGTAGTGCTGCCCCGCACCTGCTGACCCCGGCGCTGCGCGCGGCAGTCCGGGTACAAGACGCTGCTGGAACAGAGCTTCATGCCGGTGCTGCACGCGGCCGAGCCGACGCTGCCGCACGGCCGCCTGGCGGTGCTGTACGACAAGAACAAGATGGTGCGCGGGCAGCCCTTACGCTGCTAGGTCGCGCATGCTCCAGATCGTGGCCTGGGCACAAAGAGTGGTGTCACGCCCTGCCCTGCACTGCGGCTTGCAGTGCACAAGGCGCCACCTGGCGGCCCATGTGCGGCCTTCTGCAAGCAGTGTCCCATGTGCAGGTCGAAATGTCGTGTGCTCTGCTGGATGGGCGCAGGACGCCAGCGGCTGTGCGGCAGCCCTAGCAGACCTGACCAGGGTCCCTGCAAGCGGCGTTCCCAAAGCTGGCTGTGAGGCGTGTGCGCTGCCGACGGTGCGCAGGAGGCCAGCGGGTATGCGGCGACCCTGGCGGACCTGACCGGCGAGGCAGTGCTGCTGGTGCCGTTCTTCGACAACACGCCGCAGGAGCTGCAGCGCGCGCGCTTCACCGGCGACGGCGTGCTGGAGGTCCGCACGGGTGCGTGCCTCGCAGACCCTCCCCGTGTGCCAGGCGCCGATCATCATTGCCGTCACACTAGATAGCATTCCGAGGAACCGAGCACAGAGATGCTCCTCAGAAGCGAGCAGGTGCGCGAGTGCAGCCCCCGGCACATGGGGCCCCTCCCAACCGTCGGCTACCTTCTGCGGGTGCGCACGCGGCCGAAGGCTGGCCCAGCTGCATGGGCGCAGCGCACAGCAGGACGCGCGCTGGCTCAGCCGAGAGACTGGCCTGACAAACATGCGCGTCGGTCCGTGCAGGGCGGGTGCGGCGGAGGCGGCGCTCGAGGCCGCTGGGCGCCCAGCTCCGCTTGCTGTGGGGCACGCACGGCCACATGCAGGGCCTTGGCAGGCGCTGCTGCTAACTGGCCGGCGCCCGCGCGGGGCTCGCTGGCGTGCGCATGGCGCAGCAGCCAGCGGCCAGAGCGCCGACTGCGAGCACTGCTGGGGCTGGCCTGGGCGTTGCCGAGCACCTAAGCCCCCGCAGCACGGCTGACACCTCAGCAGCACCGCGGCCCCATGCCCACCAGGCGCGCAGGGCACGCCGCCTCTCCTGCCCCGTGCCTGCCAAATCGATGCGCGACGGTGGAGGCGGGGCAGGAGACGCCGGCGCTGCCGCGGCCTGAGGCGCCGGCTGGGCTGGCTCAACGGCGGCTGCGCCGCCCCCGCGCCACCATTGTGCTGCGCGCTGACAGCCTCATGTCGCTGACCGCGCGTGCAGCGCTGCGCGCCATGTGGGCGCCCGCCGCAGCTCCACTGCGTTGCAGTCCTACCCTACCCTATCCTGACGGGCCGCACGCCGCACGCGCGCAGACTGCATGCTGGACCTGGTGGACGCGGAGGATGCGCTGTCGTACACATCCGCAGACTCGCCCAAGGGCTACAGCAACAGCAGCGGCGAGCACGGCGGCGGGCAGACGTGGGAGGTCGTGCGCGCGGCGATCCGCTACGTGACGCAGAAGCCGTGGAACCGCATCCCGCCCATCACGCGCACGCTGATCTACAATCCCGTGCTCGCCTGCCTGGCCGGCGGCCGCAACAAGGCGCGCCGCAGCCGTCGCGCGCGCTCCGTGCACGTCCATGCGCCCGGCTCGCCCGGAGGCTGCACGCAGCAGCTTGATCGACCCGGATGGTGCAGCACACCAGCCTGCATGTCAAGAGTGGCGCCACGTCCCACATGTGTGCTGAGGCAGAGGCTGTGCCGAGACAGGGCCTCACGGGCGGGCGGGCGACGCAGATGCTGGCGGCCAAGGCGTACGACCTGCACAACGCGGAGCTGCAGGGCACGGGCCTAACGATCAACACGCCGGAGACGATGTGGAACGTGCCGCTAGCAGAGGCGCGGTCCCCGCACCCGCCGCGCGCCTGGTGGCACGCTGCGCATCCGTGGCAATGTAGCTTGTATGAGGCATGTGCAACTGTGTTGCACAGGGGGCCTTCGTGAAACGCGCACGCCGCCTCACTGCGCATGGCTTGAGCTTGTGAGAGGCATATGCAACACTGCCTCTATAAGCAATTGCTTGCTGCCCATCGTGTGTCGTGCCACTGAGGGCGGTCGCTGCCGCGAGCCTCTGGCAGCGCTGGCCTGCTCGCTGGCGCGACTGCTTGTGCCTGCCGCTCGTGCGGCTAGATAGCCCTCAAGCGAGCTCTGTGCGCTTGCCATTCGCTGTGCCTGCACTTTGCGTTGCCGCGGATGCTGGTCGGTGAGCGCCTGGCACCCGGTTGAGCTCATGGCGCGACGGTGAGCGCGGGGCGCTCCGCACTCCGCAGATCCCGCTGTGGGTGAAGCGCATGGGCGGCATGGCGGTGGTCAAGGTGCCCTACGCCAACGCCGGCCAGGGCGTCTGGACCATCGTCAACGACGAGGAGCTGGCCGCCTTTATGCTCATCCAGCACCACTACCAGTCCTTCATCGTGCAGGCGCGCGCCGACCGCCGTCCGCGCCGCTCGCCCAGCACCCACCCTGTGCCGCGCCCACGCCGTGCGCTGGAATTCCCTGGTGTCTGCACGGGGGCGCTGCCGACCCTCCTTCTTGGTGAGCAGCGGCTGCGGCGGGTGCTCCGATGCGGCTCACGCTGACGGCCAGTCCGGCCACTGCTCTTGACACCTCCCGGAGCGAGGCCGTATGCCATATACCCAACCCCTGGCCCGCAGGCGCTGATCGGCAACAGCGGCTGGAGCAGCCGCAGCAGCGGCGGCGCGCAGCTGTACCATGTCGGCACCGTGCCCAACGCCAAGGGCAACATCCACGCGTTCGACCTGCGCATGATGGTCGGCGCGGAGCCGGCCGGCGGCTTCTTCCCGGTCGCGATCTACGCGCGCCGCGCGCGCCGCGCTCTGCCCGAGACGCTCGTCGCCGGCGCGTCGTCCTGGGACATCCTGGGCACCAATCTCAGCATCAAGGCGCGCGGCGCGCGCGCGGCAGGCAGTCTGCCTGATTTGGAGTGCAGATGGCAGGACCCGGGCGGCTTGTCGGGAGGCAGGCAGCTGACCGCAATTGGCCGCACGCCATGGAGCAGTTGGGCGGCTGCTCACCATCGCTCGAGGCTGTGAGGCTGCCTTGCGGCTCAATGCCCAAATCACAGCGGAAGTTTGCCACGGCCTTCAGGCCTGCAATGCTGGTGGCGACTCCTGGTCAATTTAATTGCCCTGCCTGCATTCGCGTGTCAGGGCAGCACATATCGGACACGTGTCGTGCCGCAGCTGCCTGCGCGCCGGTCGGCACTGACCCCGCGCCGGCTTCGCAGACGGAGGACGGCGGCTGGCGCACGGCGACCGAGCGCCTGCTGCTCATGGACAGCCGCGACTTCAACAGCGTCGGCATCGGCCTGGACGACCTGATCGAGGCGTACATGCAGACCTGCCTGTCCATGGCCGCGATCGACGTGCTCGCCGGCAAGCTAGTCTCCAAGAAGACCGGCCGCTTCTGCTACAAGCTGTTTGAGGCGCGCGCGCGCGCCGCCCGAAGCTCGCCCATGGGTTGCTGCAAATGGCATGTCTGCTGGCGGCCAAGCCGGAGAGTTCGGCCGCAAGCTCCTCGTGGCGCCCACGGCTGGCATGCACGGGCGGCCAGATGCAGTGCGTGTGGACGCGCACAGTGTGCGAGTAGAAAGCATTGCAAAGCCGTGCAGGCCGCCCACGTTGGCAGGGGCCTGCATACGCGCTCAGCAGGCCGCCGCGCGCTGAGGCCGGCGCCCGCCGCGCGCGCAGAGCCTGAACCCAGACCCTGCGCTCCTGGACGAGCTGTTTGTGCTGCGCGACTTCAACCCGCTGCCGGCGCCGCCGGCGCCGCTCGGGCTCGACTTTGGCGTGGAGACGCTGGAGCTGGGCGCGCTGTCCGGCGGCGCGGGCGCGGGGTCGCTGAACGGCGGCTCCGTGACTGACGAGGACCTGCCCGCGCCGGCCGACCTGGGCGCGGCCGCCGAGGGGCTCCAGGCGCGCTCCGCGCTCACGCAGAGCAACCTGGCGGCGCTCATGGCGGTGGACGCTGGGGCGTAGCACCCACGCGGCGCCCCGCGCCTGCCGCGGGCGCTCTGGCCGGCTGCGGAGTGGGCGGCCGCGGAGCTGTGTGGGCACACAGGCTTGGTGTGGAGAGCTGTGACAACGCTTAGGGCATGGTGTGTTAAGGAGTGGGGTGCAGCAATTTCATATGGGGCGGTGGGGGGCAGGGGAGTGGGGCTTTCCACAAGCGGCTTGGGCTCTTTGGTTTTTGCTGCACTGCGTGATGTTGTGTAATGTGTTGGCATGCGTAGCGTCGCTTGAACACCGCCAGGTGATGTGAGCGGTGGGGGTGTCATGCCCGTGACGCGCCAAGAGCGCCGAATGCCCAAGTGGGCACAGCACACGGGTGTATGTCTGTGCTCTTGGCAGCCGGTTTTGACCTGGCCCTATACACTAATAGACTGATGATGCCCTTATGAAGCGATTTGCAATGTGTGTTGGGGCTTTCCTGCGGCCTGCCCCCGATGTGACGTTTACCTCTGGATGCTTGCTGTAGATGCATGTGCATGTGCCCTTATCACTTTTTGTGCAGTTGGCTGTTGTTGCGTCTTAGCTATGTACGCCGGGGCGTACGAGGTCACACATAGTGCTTCACCTGCCCCATACCAAAGTGTCTGGAGATGTTCATGCATTTATGTTCTTTGTATGGCTGTCCTGGAAACCCGATCCTGATTTTGAGTCAATGGGTGCCACTGTGACGTACGTGCACCTATTTACATGTGTAAAAGTATTAGTGTGGCGCCTACCATCCATGGAGGAGCTTCCTGCTGCCAACCAGGCAGGCAATTTAGCAATTCACACACAAAGAGCCCCGTCCTGCTGAGCAAGCCATGTGTTCTGCGCTGGCTGCATGCAGGCCTCAGAAAGCAAGCAGGGAGGCCCACGGCAGCCAATTGCGCAGTCCCTGCTAGGTTCAGACGTTTCGACGAAGGGCCAAGCAGCCCCAGGACATAGGACAGCACCCGATTCGATTCTGCATGAGGGGTGCCCAGAGGCCGCATGGGGCTGACAGGGCCGCAAAGGCATGCCCGCCAGCCCCATCCACTCTGTCGGCGCTGGCATGCCCGCTCGAGGGGTAGCTAGCAGCAAGACATGCCAGCACCATGCAGACGTGAGTCGCGCCGCGTGACTGCTGGAGCGAGGCCACAGCGTAGCCATCAGCAGCGCCGCGCATTTTGCACAAAACAGCTAAAACTGCACACCGAAGGCTGTTCTGTTGACAAGACACACACCAAAAACTGTCCACATTTGCCACGGCGCCTTTGCACGGCACCAGGCGTGCGGCCACATGCGTCTGAAGAGCTGCGCATGTAAATGCGCGCCCAGGACAAGCCGCTGCACTCACCTTATACAATCACATGATGCCGCCTTAAATTCTGCGCGCCCGCCTGCAGCCATGCTGCACTCGCACACTATGGGGTGCTTGAGCCTGCCTCTTAAATGTGCCAGCATATAGCAGCCACCTGGCTGCCTGCAGGCGTGGGGGCGGGGCAGGGGCTGCCTGGCCGGGCGGCACCAATCACGCCGCGGCTATCCCAGGTGGGCAGGTTTGTGCTCCACGGGAGAGAGCCAGCGCTCAGCCGCCCACTGACGCCGCCTGCAGGCGCACTGATGGGGCGGGCGCCGCCGGCCTGGACAGCGTCAGGGCAGCCGCGGCAGCCGGGCTGGGCGCAGCTGGCCGCACGACACGGGCGTGGTGGGGCACGGGCGCCTGTGTCGGCGGCGGGGTGAGCACCCAGGGCGCGCGCATCGCGGCCGCTGCAAACGCATACTCGTCTGTGATCTCGTCCATGGTCTTGGCTGTCGGCTTGCCTGCGCATCCAGCACAGCCTCCCATTACGCATGGCAATCATGCATGGCCGGCACGCATGCGAGAAGCGGCGGCCCAGGGACTTCACCACAAGCGCGCAAGTATGTCAGTACTCTTTGTTGTTGTTGCTGTTCGGGCCAGAGAGACGCACAAAGGACACTGATCATCAGCATGCACTCAGCACCGGAACACAGCCGCTGGACCAACCACCACCTTGTGCGAAAGCCCCTTGAGACATGGGGCAGCAAGGGCGCTGCATGCAGGCACGGGCGCGCGCGCACCGCCGCCGTGGCCGGCGTTCACGTCGACGCGCAGGATGAGCGGGTTGCGCTGCGGCGAGCCAGGGTAGCCGGCCAGCACGTGCTGGAGCGTGGCCAGAAACTTGTAGCTGTGCAGTGGTACCACGCGGTCGTCGTGGTCCGCTGCCGCCCCAGGCCGAACGGGCTTAGTCGCGCACAGAACGCTCAGAGCAGGTTGTGTGCGAGGCTGGGCGCGCCGGTCGCGACCGCCATGACCGTGTTGTGCAGGCTGTGAGACTCTGAGCTTCTGTGAGCATTCATTACAGTGTAGGGTAGGGTTACTTATCATATCACCACCCACAAACCTAAGCTATCTCGAACCCTAACCTGTCGGGCGCGGGGCCGGGCGCACCAGTAGTGACCATGGTGGCCGGGTACTGCCCACTGCCGGCGGGCACCGCCACGTTCTGCAGCGGCGACTCGGCGAGCAGGTACGGCAGGTCGGTGGCGTTGTTGGGGTCGCCGTACTCGGTCACCCACGCGTGGCCTGCCGCGGCGGCTCGCGCTCGGTCCCGGCTGTGCATGCCAGGCAGGACGCAGCATCCCTGCAGCGGGGATAGCGCGCACGCGCGCCATGGTAGATCAGTTTGATGTGAGCGGCGTATCTGGAGCTGAAACAAGCAGATTTGAGCGGCGCCAGAGTGCGCGCACCAATGGTGAAGAGCGGGTAGCGCAGCAGGTCCATGACGCCGACCTGGGCGATCACCGCTGCGTACAGGTTGGGGTGCTGCGCGCGCAGGCGCGCCTGTCAGGCTGGGTTGCTTGCCGGGTTGCACCAGCACCAGCACAACAAGCGCGGAATGAAATAGATTTCGTCAAGTCAGGCAGAATGGTGTCGCCGGCTTTTGCAAGACTGGCGGCGTGCTGCTGAGCGGCCCGAGGCCGCCGTGCGGGGCGTGCAGGGCGGGCGGGCACCTGGTTGACCTCTGCGCCCATGAGCAGCCCGCCGTTTGACCCGCCCTGCGCGGCCCACCACCGTGTCAGCACTGTGAGAGGCTCTGATGCATGGGCAGGGGGCCAGTCCCTCAGTCCGGGCGCCTGCATGCGCACCAGACAAGCCGTGCACGGGGCCGACCGCGTGCGAAATCGCACCCGACGCCGACCACCATGCTGTGAATGCCATACTCGATGGTGACATAGAGTTCCCTGCACCCCTCCCTCCCATGCAGGCTGGCCGGCCAGGCGGGGCAGCGACGCACCTCGATGGTCAGCTTGGCGGGCGATGAGTAGCCGGCGCTGTGCAGGAACTGGGCGCACGATGCAAAATCGTCAAAGCCGTTCTGCTTCTTGTGCAGGCGCCCGCCCTCCCACCAGTCCAGCCCATACTCCCCGCCGCCCCTGCGGCGCCGCGCAGCAGGGCGTGTTAGTAAATCAATACTGCGGTCCGCACAGTCAGTGACGCAAATGGCGTGGAGCTGCAGAGCACGAAACACTTGTACAGTGAACAGCTGTGGAGTGCGGGTAGGTGCGGCCAAACGCAGCCAGACATTACGTCTCGGCAAGTGCTGCTGGGCACCGGCGCACCGGATGCCAGCGATGGCGTACACCCCGTTGAACGCGCGCAGGAACACCAGCCGGCTCGTGCTGAACGTGGGGAACATGGTGATGTCGAAGCCTGCGCGGCGCGCGCGCCTTGGAGTCGGCGCCAGCACCGCGACCGCCGCGCTGCCAGCACCGTCCAGCCGGGAATGGCGCAGCACAAGCAGCCGCGGTGCACGTCGATCAAAACAGTTGACGCAAGCTTGGCTCAGCGGATTGCTCAACTGGGCGCTGAGCCTGACGCCGCCCACATTACTAAATTTCCCACATGGCCCAGACGGCCTGCGCCCGCCGGCCGGGCCCGGCGGCGCACCGCCGTACGCGTACAGGAAGGTCGGGTGGCTGCCGTCCAGCGTGAGGTTCTTGCGCGCCACGATGAACATGGGGATGCGCGTGCCGTCCTTGCCGGGCACGAACACCTGCGGCGGCGGCCGCGGCTCAGGCGCGGGCGCCCGCGCAAGTACGCGCCAGCCCCTGATTTGCGCGCTGGCTGCAGCGTCGGCCCGCAAATACCCTGGACCCTGATGTGACCAGCCGCGCGCCACGTCCGGCTGATGCCCATAGACCCTCATCCACATGGGGCTTGACCTCGCAGCCACAACAAACAGGTGTGGGGAACCTTTCACACCCCACGCACATGCGCGCTCAGTAAAGTGCCATCTGCGCCATGCGGACAGAGCGCACCTGGGTGGTGTTGTAGTCGTCCAGGTTCCAGCCGCCGGGCAGCTCCACGCGGCTCAGCAGCGTGGGGTCCACTGCGGGCGTGGCCGTGTCAAACCTGCGCACGCCCGCGGCGTCGGTGCGCGGAAAGGCGTCCGCCCCTGAGCTCAGCCAAGCTTGCATGCCCCCATCACCCATGACCTCGGCCGAAGCGCCATGGCATGCCTGTCGCAAGAGCAAGGCCATGCGCCGCCCCGCCGTGTAATGACAGATTAACCTGGGCTCCGTCATGTGACATGCAGGTGTGCAGCACCATGCTTTGCTTCCCCTAGTTTTCCCAGAACCCTATCCCCGTCCCCCACACGGGCGCACCGGTACGTGGAGCCGGGCTCCGTCATGGACGTGTAGGTGTACAGCACCTCGCTCTGCTCGCGCCGCCCCGACACGCCCAGGCTGCCCAGGCCCGGCAGCGGCACCTCGCGCACCAGCGCGCCGCTCGCCAGGCTGCGCTGCTGCAGCACCGCCGTCACGTCCCGCGTGTACTGCACGACCAGCGCGTCGCCCTGCGCGGCCGCGGCGGGGGGCGCGGGGTCAACGCGGCGGCCTGGGGATGGCTTCCAGGAGCTTTACAGGCTGTGGGGCATATGGTGGCTCGCACGTCGGCCCCGTCAAGCACTGACCGCCCCAGACTTTGACCATCTGCATGCCACCGCCTGCATGCTTCCGGCCGGGGTCATGGAGCATGTCGGTTGGTACCAGGCAGCATATGTGCGCGCCTTGACGCGCAGCATGCTCCGTGCCTGCGCGGCTCGACGCGCGCCGGGCGCATGCGGGGGCCGCGCGCCTTGACGGCCGTGGCCGCTGTCAGCTGGTCGCGCGGGTGCTGCGCGAGGACCTCCTGCCAGCTGTCCGCTGGGCCCGGGTCGCTGATGTTGACCCGCACGACCCTGCCCGCCGCGTCGCACGCAGCGCCGTCAGTCCCACCGGCGCCCCCGCCGCCGTGCACAGTCTGCGCAGAACTCAGCGCGTAGCCCTGCAGGAGGCGCCACGGGAATGGCGCGGGGGCCGGCAGGCGCGGGCGCCGCGCGCGCCTGCTGCGCGGCGCGTGCAGCGTCGTCTGGATGGTCCACAGCGGGCCCTGGCTGGCAACGACGCCGAACACGGCGCGGAAGTCGTCCACCAGCTTGGTCAGCGGCAGCGCCGCGCGCTGGGCGGCCGGCAGGCGCATGTCGTAGCGGCTCAGGTCCAGCGCGCCCGTGCTGGCGTTGACCGGCAGCGCGGCGAGCGGCATGTACCACAGCCGGTTGGTAGGATCGGTGCCGGAGGAGATGGAGATGATGATGTACCTGGCGCCGCGCGCGCGGGGCAGCTCGGGCAAGCCAGGGTTAGGGCAGGGTAGGCAGCCCTGGGCTGGCCAGGGCTGCGCGCGCCGGCGCTCAGGGGCGTTGGGGGCTGAGGTGTTCCTGTCTTTCAGCCGCAGGACAGGATGGGCGAGGTGGGCTTCGGCAGCGACGGCAACCCATGCATCGGGGTTGGGCGGCAGGCTCCGCGTGCGTGCGCCCCTCTCAGAAGGCCCCACGCTGCAGGCTGCAGGCCCTGGGGTAACAAAGTGCAGGGTTTGGTAGAAGGAGACCCCGCACGCAACTGCAGCTACTGTCATGCTTTACCATGCACGCGTGCGCCACAGCTGAATGTGCAAGCTGGCCCGGCCCAGCCCGCAGCCCACATCGTGCATGCAGCGGGGGGCGCGCACTGCTGGTCGTCGGTGACGCCCGCGCCCAGCGACCAGTCCGGCTGGTCGGGCAGCGCCAGCACGAACACATCCGCGCTCTGCGGCGCGCCCACCAGGTGGTACCACAGCTGCTGGTTCTTGTTGGCGCCCGTGGCCTGCCCGGTCGCGTTGCCGTCGGGCGTGTAGCGGTTGTAGAAGAAGCCCTGCGCGGGGCGCGTAGGTGTAGGGTTGGTAGGGTAGGGCTAGGGGCATCTTGAGCACCGGCGTGAAGCGGCCGGGTGCCTTGCCGGGCGCGCGGCCGCCCCTGGCGGCGCCTGCACCCCGGCGCCGCATGCGCTCCGTTGCGCAGGCGGCGTGCCTGGCGACCGCGATGGCGGCCGCTGCACGCCTTCGGCGCAGCGCCCTGTTGCGCGCGTGCACAGCAGGCGCGCCCGCGCGCGGGCGCACTGCAGAGCGCAGGCGCAGGCCTGCCCGGTCAGGGCCCGGCATGTGCGCGCCTTGTCGTCGGGCGTCCAGCCGGTGGATGAGAACTTGACATCGTTCAGCGTATCCGGCAGCTGGGTCACGGCGCCGGCGCTGTCGACGCGCATCAGCTTGATCGTCTCCCAGTCTGACCCCGCGCTGCGCGCGCGCCCACGCCCGTTGCTCAAATGACATGCCTCAAAGCGCGAGGCTTGTGCAGCGCCGTCTGTGGCGTGTGCGACCGAGGAAGAACAAGAGCGGCAGGGTTCGGTGCACAGCCGCGAGCCGCGCTCACGTCGCGCAGGGCTTCACAGTCAAGCAGCGCATCTCCGCCGGTGCGGGTCACTTGTCGCACCTGGCGACGTTGTACGCAATCAGGTCGCCGTTCCAGCTGAACGCGTAGTTGTTCACCGCGACCGTGCCGTCCTTGGACAGCGTGTTGGGGTCAAATACGAGCGTTGCGTTGTCGAGATCGTCGATCGTCGCCATGCTGTACAGGCTGCTCTGCGCCTGGAGGCCCGTGTTGTAGTCATAGTAGTACCTGCGCTGCGCGCAGGGCTCCCGTCTGTGCGGGCCGCGGGCCGGCGCATGCAGCGCGGCGCATGCGGAGGCCGCGCCAGCCAGGAGCGCGGGCGGCGAGCTGGGCAGCGGCATGCGCCGCACACGTGCTTGCTGGGCTGGCGCATATGCTGCCTGTGCGCAGATAACCCGGCACCGACCGCCGGCGCGGCGCTGCAGGTATCCGTCGCTTGGCTCCCAGCATGCAAGGCAAGGCGTGCACGGGCCGCTCGCTCAGGTGTCCCGCCACTTTCACGGACAGCGCGCGCTCCGCTGAGGGGCGGCCCGCGGCGCACCGCACCACGCCGCCGGGGCGGCCGCGCTGGTACGGCGCGCCAAACTTCGGGTAGTTGTACACCTCAGAGAACAGTGCGCGGAAGCGCGTGCGCGTGTCGCACTGCTCCAGCACGCGGCCTGTCAGGTTCATCTGCGCCGCCACGACTGCGCGCGCGCGCCGCGCCCCGTCAGCGCGCGGCCTCCCGCCCAGCGCGCGGCGCGCGCGCCGCCGCCGCGCGCTGCACCCGGCCCCGCGCGGCGGGCCGGGCAGGACAGCAGCCTGCAGGACAGGGGCGCCGCACAGGCACGCGTCTCCGGGGAGTCGGTGGCCTCCAGCCAGCGGTACGGGTCGTGCACGGGCTCGCCGTGGTAGTCCTCCACCAGCGAGTCATTGCGCCAGACGGCCGGGTACTCCGCCGGCTGCACCGACAGGCCGCCCTGCAGCGCGCCTGCCGCGCGCCCGGGCCGACGTTCGTGCGTAGTGCTCAGTCAGGCTGCAGGCCGGCCTGTGGCGGCCCGGGGCTGATGCTTCCCTTGCTGGCCCTGAGACTACAGCAAGCGCATCGCGCCCATCGGTGGTTCAGGCGGAGGGTGCAACGCTCCAGTGAGCATCACTGCTCGCGTCAGACCCCCTGAGCTCTACAAAACAAGCCCCCGAGCTGCAGCGCAGTGCGGCCGCGGTGGTCGCTCCGATCCTCCTTGGGAACCAGGCCCCTCCAGGCCCCTCCACAGCCCAAGCGCAGACAGGCTCAGCGGAGGCAGCACGGCCGGTGCAGCGAGCCAGGCAAAACACAACCACGGTCAGGGGTCAGGTCCGGTCATGCCCCAAGGGACCTACTGCTGCGCACCTTCCCGCGCCGGCACGGCCCACTGGGCCGCGAGGGACAGGCTTACGCTGGCCGACAGCAGCCATGCGGCTAGCAGCCACTGCATCGTGCGGCTGCAGCGCTTCCTTGCGCTTGTGATGAAGTATCACTAACACTGCTGCCCCAGGTCTGTACGACAAGAGTGTTCGACGAACCACCGACCACCGAACGTCTTTGTGAAAAACAGGAATGTCTCTTCCGTCCGTGCTAGGCTGAGCCTGGGCGTCGAGAGGCCCAGAATAATGGAAGAGGTTGTGATGCTCCTCACAGAGCTGAGCCCGCCCCTATTATATCGTATCGCCTCACGATCTGGACAGACAGACTCTGCGCTACGACACTCTCCGATCGGCGAAATTGAAGACGGGGCGGGCACTGGATGGTATACCCTTAGCCCTTTCAAGCCCCTGCAGGGTCCGGTACAACATCATCAGCTTACGGTGAAGCTGATGAAGGCAAGTAACATGCCGCAGCAGCGACGCTGCGCACCCAGGTCCCAATCAGCGCACCGATGTCAGCTATGTGCTGAGATGTACTCCGCATTGGCGTCACACGAGACCCGCAGCAAGCACGACCGCTGAGGCATGCAGGCGGCGCGCCCTGTGTCCAGATAGGCTCGTTTAATAATTCCCAGCAGTCGCACAGCGCCCCGTGCGGGCTGCTGAGCGGCCGACGGGCTCGCGCTCGGCTGCGGGCGTGGGGTTGAGCTGCCGCGCTCTAGCTGCCCGGGCAATATGAGGTCCGCGCTGCTGCACGCCATATGGTTTGGCGTGGTGTGCCGAAGGGCGCTATGCGGCGATTACGCTGGCGATGAGTGGACGGTGCCGCCCCGCGAAGGTGCGCCGTGTGCCCGGAGTGTGTCAGGCACACCCGGGCAAGTTCTGCAGGTGACCGCATGTGACCTGGTGTCTAGCATGGACGAGTCGGCCCAGGAGCCTCGTCAGGGCAGACCGCCACGGTCCTCGTCTGGTGTGGCAAAAGCGCCAAACATGCAGCCCGCACATCATGTTGGGTTTGTGGCCTGCAGCAGTGTGCTGGTGTCTGTGCAGCTGCGCGGGCCTTTGATAGGAAGCGGCAGCGGCGGGCACCGCAGCCTTCGCGGATGTTTAGGATGTGCATGTGCAGCGCATCGCGCGGCGGGGCTGCCCACGCGCGCACGCGCGCAGCGGCGAGTGCGCCTGCCAGCCCACAGCGCCACACCTGGCTGGAGGCCACGGTGTGTGAGCGGTCGTGCGGGCCGCGCGGGACGGGCCCCTTGCCTGAGCTCTGTGGGCGTCCGGCGGTCGCATCCGAGCGCGCCCCGGGCCTGACGCCCTGCCCGCCGCCGCGCCAGGCGCGGTGCAGGGCGGGCTGAGCCTGGCGCCCAGCCAGTACCCGGCCGCCGTGCGCAACGACAGCCTGAAGGAGGTGCGGTTCGGGCAGACGGTGGCCGACCCGTACCGCTGGCTGGAGACCAACTCCAGCGCCACGCGCGCCTGTGCGGCCCCCGCCCGCCCGGGAGCATGCCGCGGCGTTGCCAGCCGCAAACGCCGTGTGTGCGCGTGCTGTGGCGCTGTGCAGCGGCAGGGTTAGGGTTGCGGGGCGGCGCAGGGGCGCGGTGCTGTGGTGCGCTGGGCAGGTCAGCGGGGCTCGCGGCTGTGTGCAGCGCCTGCGGGGTTGTCTAGGCGGCTCGTGATTGACGTACCGCAAGTGCGCCCCCTTCTGGCCCCGGCCGTTGGCTGCGAGTCTGAGCCGCCGCCGCGGCGCGCGCGCAGTCGTGGCGGCGCAGCAGGCGCTGTCGGACCAGGTGCTGGAGCAGTGCGGCACGCGCGGCCAGTTCCGCGACCTGTTTGCGCGCCTGCGCGACTACCCGAAGTTCGGCCTGCCCGTCCAGCACGGCGAGCCCGGCGGCGTGCAGAGGCGCGCCCTTGTGAAGGGTTAGGGTCTGAGGCCTGGCCGCTGGAGGGCCCGCGCTGCGCGCCCCGCCTCGCCCGGCGCGGCAACCTTGAAGTTGCGCTAGTGCGCGCGGCCGCTGCCGCGCCGCCTGCCATGCAGCAGCGGGAGTTCCCCGCTGCAGGGCCCCCGCGTGCCCCGACCCGGCCGCGCGGGCGCAGGTGGTACTACGAGGCGAACAGCGGGCGGCAGGCGCAGAGCGCGCTGTACAGCGCGGCCACGCCGGCGCTGGACGGCAACGCGACGCTGGTGCTGGATCCGAACGCGCTGGCGGCGGACGGGTCTGTGTCGGCGTCCGGCTATGCGTTCAGCTGGGACGGGTCGCTCATGGCGTACCGCACGTCCAGGTGCGCGCGCGCTCTCCTTGCCGGAGCGCGTTCGGCGCGGCCGGCCGGGGGCTTGGCAGGGAAATTTTCGTGCGTGTGCAGCAGAGGGCCAAGGGGGCTGCTCTGGTCTGCGCGCGCGCCACCGGCGCGCGGGCGCTCCACAGCATCATGCATGGGTTTTCTACTGAGCTCGGCGGCGCGGTCCCGCTGCGCTCGTGTTTCCCGCGCATGACGCCCGCGCATGACGCCCGCGCATGACGGCCGTCCCTTCTCAGGTCAGGGGTGCAGCCCTGCAAGGGGGGCGGCAGTGGCTCTCACCTGCACCATGTCTCTGTGCGCTCTGTAAGCAAGCGCCCGCCCTCTGCACGGCACACACGTGCAGCGCCGGACGTCCTTGAGCAGGGCAGAGCCCTTCCCCCCTGGCGTGCGGCGAGCCTGCCGGCGCCGGAGCAGCGCGTCGCAGCAGATTCGGCGATCAGACTACCGATAACCTTTGTTTTGCTGGTCGGCTACGTCTCTCGAGCTTTTTCATGCCCATGCTGACATCTTCGTCTGCGCGCCCGTGCAGCACGGGCTCGAGCTGGGACACGATGCACGTGGTGCGCCTGGACGCCGCGACGGGCGCGGCGACGCCGCTAAACGACACGCTGACGGGCGTGAAGTACTCGACCACGGCCTGGACGCCGGACAACAAGGTGCCCCGGCGCCGCAGCGCCCGCCATTGCGGCCGGGCTTGAATTGAATGTAATAGCTTTTGGAGCCGACAGAACCGCTGTGGGAGCGGCGCGGCTGTCTGTGCATGCAGCGCCTATTCGCAGAGGCACGCGCCACGCATGCGGCGCGTTCACGTGGTGCGCGGCGGCGCTGAGCGGCTGCCACAGCGCCCGCTCCGGCGTGTGTGTCAGACAGGCGCAACGCACTGCGCCGCGCGCTCACGCTGCTGGAGCGGCCCTCAGACAAGTACATGAGTCTGGGCGACAGGCATGGCGCCGCGCAGTGCTGATGCGCTCGGCTGCGCGCCGGCAGGGCTTCTTCTACAACCGGCTGCCCATGCCCGCGGACGCGAGCCTGCTGGTGGGCGCCGAGGGCTCGTTCGGCGGGCGGCAGCTGTGGTACCACCGCGTCGGCACGCCGCAGGCGGCGGACGCATTTGTGCTGGCGCTGCCGGACCAGCCGGACGCGTCCATCGCGTCGCAGATCACCAGCGACAAGCAGTGCGCGGCCCGGGCAAGTGCTGGGGCGCTTGCAACAGCGGTGCTCGGGCGCACGGCCCGGGCGGGCACGATGCTGCCTGTGGAGGCCCCGTAGCCGCTCGTGACGTGCTGCAGCTGGCCGGTGCGGGTGCGGCCGTGCCGTGCGCGGGCCGTCACCAAGCGCGCTGGGCGCTTGCGCGGGAGCGGGCGCCTGTCACACGGGCGCCGCGCGCGGCCGGCAGGTACCTGGTGCTCAGCATCAGCCTGGGCGGCGGCGCGTTCAACCGCCTGTGGTACGTGCCCCTCAGCGCGCTGCCGGTCAACGCCAGCACGGGCGCGCTGGACTTTGGGCGCTACGACATGCGGCTGCCGGCGGGCCAGCGCGTCGCGCTGCCGCTTACCAAGCTGGTGGACGACCTGAACGCGGCCTGGACGCTGGTCGCGGTCAACGGCACGCTGTGGACGCTGCACACCAGCCTGGCCGCGCCGCGCTTCCGGTCCGCCCACCCTAACCCTAACCCTGGTCACGGTCAACGGCCCGCTGTGGACGCTGCACACCCGCCTGGCTGCACCGCGCTTCTGGTGCACTCCGCGGCGTCAGTAGCGCGCACGCTGTGCATGTCTTGCTGCGAGGTTGTTTTACGCGCCTTGGACCCCCTGCTGCCTGCTTGCTTGCATGCAAGGGCGGCGCGTCAGGCGGGCCACCTAGTGCAAGCCAAGAGGCGACAGGTGCTCGCGTGCTGAGAACGCACGGGAGGGTTGGGCGTCCGGAACATGCATGCTGGAAAGCGACTCTGCACTGCGTCTGAAACATAAGTCGTCCGCCTGACCATGTGCCGCACGGGCGCCAAGCCCGGCTGCGCGCCAGACATGCGCACAGCTTGCCCGCGCCGCATGCGCAGGCTGCTGCGCGTCAACATCAGCAGCCCGGGCCCGCTCGCGGCCTGGCCGGAGGTCATCTCGCAGCACCGCTCCGACACCATGATGTCCGTGCTGGCGCTCAAGGTGAGCGATTACCCAACCCTAAACCCTGCGGGAGTGGCCTGGCCTCGTGATGATGTCTGTGCTAGCGCTCAAGGTGATTGATTACCCTACCATAAACCCTGCTGGAGTGGCCTGGCCTCGTGGTGTCCGTGCTGGCGCTCAAGGTGCGCAGCTGCCCAGCCGGAGCGGGGGAGGCAGAGCCAGGCTGCGTCCGGCGCCAGCAGGCGCCCTGCGGTGACAGCAGGTCGCCTGCATGCATACGCCGGCTCTGCTCCGACTTGTCACATCTCTGCATGGCCCGACTCTGCCAACGCTCCACCTGTTGCTTGCCGGGAGCGGTGGCCTGGCCCCCCGGCAAGCAGCAGGTGGAGCGTGGGCAGAGTCCGGCCATGCAGCGATGTGACAGGTCGGAGCAGAGCCGGCCGCAAGTTGCCGGGGGCGAGCCGGCGGCCCGGACGTGTGCAGGGCGGGCCGGCTACGGCCGCGCCGCCGCTGGCTGTGCGGCGGGCGATTAAGTCAGGGCTGCGCCGCAGGCCGGACGTCCGGCCTGCGGTGATCCGGCTCGCGACAGCGCGCCGTGCATAGACCGCCGACCCTGTCCCTGACCCTACATGTCCCTGACCTGCACCTGCTGCGCGCAGGACGACGTGCTGGTGGTGCGCTACCTGCGCGACGTGTCGGCGGTGCTGCACCTGCGCTCGCTCGCGACGGGCACGCTGCTGCAGGCCGTGCGGCTGCCCGGCCTGGGCAGCGTGGAGGTGTCCGGCCGCCGCGTCTCGCCCATCCTGCATTTCTCCTACAACTCGCTCACCGAGCCGGGCGCTATCTACACGTGCGTGCTGCGCCCTGGCTGGGCCTGCCCGAGACCGCTTGGTATGCTTGGTACAAGCGGGCGTGCGCATTGTGCAGGAGCTGGTTTGTGCGCTGCTGCCGCGCCAGGCACGGCGTCCATGCAGCGCGCCGCGCAGCGGGACGGGTCCTGCTCCCGGAAGAGCAGCCCTGTTGATGTTGGGCCCGCGATGTTGCTAGAGTCTCCTGACGGCCAGCTCTCCACTTCCGCCGTGTCTGCTATATCGTCTGCGTCGGGCGCGTGCGCACGCCGCCGCGCCACAGCAGGGGCCGCGCCGCTGCTGAGCGCCTGCGGGACGCGCCGCGCGCGCGCAGGATGGACACTTCGCGCCTGACGGGCCAGCTTGCGGACCTGGTACATGCGATTGTGCTGCCGGGCGGCTACAACCTGGATGACTATGAGACCAGCCAGGCGCGGAATTGGCGGAGACCAGCCCCCGCCCGGTACGGAAGCGGCTGCGCCTGTGCGGCAAGCTCCAGCGGATGCGGCGCGCCTGCCAAGCGTGCAGAGGTTGGCGCGGCTAAGGAGCGTGTACAATTCAGGGCGATGTGGGGTTGCGCTCGCTGTGATGCGGCAGGGCCGGGCTTGTAGGGTGGGCTCCAGCGTGCGGCCCTGCCCCACGCCTGGTCGCGGGCGCGGCCAGGTCTTTGTGGTCAGCAGCGACGGGGCGCAAGTCCCCATGTTCATCGTCGCGCCCATCAATATCACGCTCGACGGCAACAACCCCACCATGCTCTACGGCTATGGTGGCGCGCCCCCCTGCCTGCGCCGCCCTTGTGAAGGCGCCAGGCAGCTGTGCATGCTGTGCGAGCGCTGTGCTCATACTGTGTTGGAGGTCGGCAGGGCGAACGTGCTGTGCGGAGCGCTTGGTCGGGCTGCGGCTCATAATGGCCATGCTGCATCATGCTATTGAAGCGTGGTGGCTAGGGTGCCTTGAGAGTGGTGCCTTTCTGGTGTCTGCCAAGCCTCATTCAGCGCACCTGACTGCCGTGCTCTGCACGCGCAGGCTTCCAGAAGACCGTCACGCCCTCCTTCAGCATCGCCCGCCTGGCATTCATGCGCGCATACAACGGCGTGTACGCCGTAGCCAACATCCGGTGCGGCCCACTCGACGCTGGGCCACTCCCACACCCAGGCATGCACCTGTTGTAATACCAGGTGTCCAGGGCCGATGGCAGACAGCAAAGTCATGCGCCCACTTACCATCATGCGCAGGCACGACATATGAGGTCAGGCAGGGGTGTCGCAGGACACTGCACCAGACATCACTCCTCTTTGCCGAGCGAGAACCGGAGAGCCCACGTACGCAGGAGAGCCGAGCGCCGACGGCGCCGGCTGTGCTCAGGCGCGGCGCGCGGCGCAGGGGCGGCAGCGCCAAGGGGCGCGGCTGGTGGGAGGCCGGGCGGCGCATCCGGAAGCAGAACAGCTACGACGACTTTGCCGCCTGCGCCGACTACCTCATCGACGGCGGTATCACCTCCCCCAACGGCCTGGCCATCGTGGTGCGCGCCCTGACCCTACCCACCCTGCCCAATCGCTGCCCCACAGGCCGCGCTGAGCCTTCAGCGGCGCTCCCTTGCAGCCCGATCGCGGTCAGTGCGCTCCTGTCTGCCCGCCGCACGCCGCGCCTCTGGCAGCACCCCCGTGCCTGCGCCGCCAAGGGTCGCCTGATTTGAAGCTGTGGGGCGAGTTGGGCTTTACGGGCTGCCTGCTATGGTGGCAAGCCCCGTGTGCTGGCTCCAGCTTGCGTGGTGCTGCCACTGCGCTGCAAGCGCTGCGCCTCATGTGCTGGGTGCCCGCAAGTCGGAGTCTGGGCCTCTGGTCGCACACACTGATTGGCCGCACGTCAGGCTTGGGAGTGCATTGGACTGGAGGGCAGTCGGAGGGGGCCACTGATGGCACGCAGAGCAGCGCATGCGAAGTGTGCCAGCGCTGGGGAGGTTGCCGACTGCAGCGCCCGGCTCGCGCAGGGCAAGTCCAACGGCGGCCTGCTCATGGGCGTGGAGGCCAACCAGGTGCGCCGTGCGCGTGCTCCCCCAGCATCTCTCAACAGCTGCTGTGTTGCGCATCATACTCTCCCATGCACAGTGCGATGCAGCGCCGATGCCCCGTTGCTGGAGCGGCAGGGCGTCCAGACGCAGGCCCTGTGCCTGACCCCCGCATCCTGTGAGCCGCCTGCGCCGGCATCCCTGCTTACCAGTCGTCTCAGGAATTTTCAACTTTGCGCCGTCCATGCCAGAGAGGCACCTTGCCGATGCCATGGGCGCCGCGCGCGCAGCACCCCAACATGTTTGCGGCGGTGATCGCGGACGCGGGCGTGATGGACCTGCTCCGCTACCCGCTCTTCACCATTGGTGTGCCCCTCGCCGCTGCTGGCCACCGTCCTGTCATGTGCGAAAGCTTGCGCACCTGCCTTGCGAGTGGGAGCGCGTGCATGATGGGGCCCGCGACCCCGAGTGCATGCGTCCGTGGTGATCACCCTTGTCCCTGTACGCGACCCCAAGTCCTGTGCGCGAGGAGCGTCACTTTTGAGGGGTGTGAGCATATGAGCATGAGGACCAAAACCGTTTGCGATCCACAATGCCGTGGCAAGCGAATCTCTGCCGTGCTGCGGACACGCCGGCAAAGCAGTGCGAGGACGCACCGCAGTTCCGACGTCCGCCCTGCCAGGCAAATGCTTGCAGGCTCTGATGCGCGCGCGCGCGCGTGTGCGCAGGCAAGGCGTGGGTGGGCGAGTATGGCGACCCGGCCAACGCAACGGAGTTCCCGTACCTGCTGGCCACCTCGCCCGTGGACAACGTGAACGTGCCCAACGGCACCGGCCAGTACCCGGCGGTCATGGTGACCACAGGTAGCCCGCCCCGCCACCCGCCCCGCCCCGCCAGCTCCCCAGCTCTGCTGCGTGAGCAGCGGCGCGGTGCAGGCCCAGCTCCGTGCAGCGCTGTGCGTGCGGCGGACAGAGGGAGTTTACCAAGCCCTGGGATTTGGAGGAGGGTGTGAGGTGCGCGCGCCTGGGGCCGCGGCAGCGGACCACGACGACACGGTGGTGCCGAGCCACAGCTACAAGTTCGTCGCGGCGCTGCAGCACGTGCTGGCCGGCTACTCGAACTCGCCGCAGCGCAACCCGCTCATCCTGCGCATCGCGCACAACACCGGGCACGGCGCGGGTGCGCATTTTGCCGCTTGAGCGCTGGCCGCGTTGCCTGTGTGGGTCGAGCTGCGCGTGCTGCACGCGTGCGCCGCCAGTAGCCGCGCCATCGCGCCGCATGGGCACGCGCCGGATCACACTCCTCTTAGCGTGCACCATGTGGCTTACGTTGCTTTGGTTTTGCTGTTATTCGGGTAGCCGCCAACGTAGCGCTCGCTCGTCAGCCAGGGCGGGATTGTCACCGGCGCCAGCACTGACACGCAGGGGCCTATGCCAGCGCCGACATGCAGCCGCACCTGAGCCGCCACCGGCCTGCGCAGGCACGCCCTCGGGTGCGCATGTCGACCAGATCAGCGACCAGATCGCATTTGCCGCCGCGGCCGTCAACGCCACGTGGGCGCTCGCCCAGCCGCTGCCGCCGCGGCCGGTGGCCGCGTTCGGCCCGGCGTCCGACTGGACGGTCGCCGCGGATGCGCCCGACACCGCGCCCTCGGGCCTGCCTGCGCCTTCGTCCAACCTGACGTTTGCCGACACGTGATCACCGTCGCCGATGCGCCCGGCCCGGCCGCCTCGGGCCTGCTTGCACCCTGGCCTGTTTCGACCCGGCGTTTAGCATGGGTCACAGCATAAGGTGCGCGGCTGCAGGGCCGCTTATGCGCCCGGGCCCAGGCAGCCTGGCCGGCAGCACAGATGCTAGCTATCGTCAGGGTTGGGGTGTTTAGTGCCGCCGCAGCTGCCGCCTTCAGAGCCGTCTTTTGCGCGTCGTCGCTGCTGGTCCAGCAGCGCGCAAGAACGCCCTGTGGCGCGGGCGCGACTCCTGCGCCGGCGCGTTCCTGCATGCGGAATGCGGGAGAGTGACGGACAGGGCGCCCGCTCTGGGCATGCTGCGGCAACACATGTCCTCCTCGGTTTACAGCCTTGCTGCAACTTTGCGTACTTTGCTGCACAGGCGGACTTCTACATGTGCACTGGAAAGCAGAGGAGGGGTGCTGTGTGGGCCGTCACCCCGGTCTTGTAAATGGTACCACTGGCAAGGCATGGCCAGCATTGGGAAGCCCATGGCGAGCAATTGGCTCACGTCTTGGCATATGATTTTTGCGAGTCTGCGCTGGTCGCTGCCACTCTGAAGTGTATGCTGGAGGTAGGCGGTGCGCTGAGCAACCGGATGCTGTGCGCTTGTTGCGCCAGTGAGCCCGCCAGCAAATGACGTCTGGGGTATCTCCTGTGTTTGCCACGCAGGGGAGCTGCGTGAGCAATACACGTACGTTGCTGCCCAACCCCCTCAAAGCGTTTGGCGCAGCACGATAAGGCAGCTGCAGCAGGGCGGCTCGCGTGTGAAAGCATTGCGCCAAAATTTTATAAAAGCCTCTGTCCGTTGCCAGTTGGGCGGCGGGCAGAGGAGTACCGGGACAGTTTTACATAGCAACATAGCAGCGGCTTTGGCCATGGTAACCTCGTTCTGCCGTGACGCAGTGGGAGGTTTTGCGAGCGCAGAAGCGGTTAACATTATGTGCCATGCCAGCCCCGCCTGCGCCTGCCCAGTGACGGGATGGCCATGCTGCACGGACTGATGTCGCACTTGCAGCCCAGCGCAGCTGCATCGCGCGTGCACGCCTGCCTTTTGTCATGCTCAGTGCTTCAAGGTTCCGTAAGTTTGCCCCAAGTTTGGGTCGTTCTGCAAGCACCGCAATGCATTTGCAGTAGTGGGCATGCTGGGGAGCGCCGTGCGCCTTCAAGCCCAACAGTCCCATTCGTGCTCACCGCAGTGTATGCAACCGGTGTGATGAAGTGATCTGCAGGCTAGATGCGAGTTGTGCTTAGATGCCTCACGGGTCTGCATTGCGCTTGCGTCTGCCTGGTGCGTCTGTGTAACAGTGATGCGGGGGGCAGAGGCACCTGCCCTGCAAGGGAGAGAGAGCTCTTCTGTGTCTCCTGGCTAATCACAAGTGCGTGCTGTACACGGGAGTGCAGTGACAGCCGTGCGCTCTTAACACACAGCCATGGCACACCAATATTTGCATGAGTTCCCTGTGAATAGCTTTCCTGGCGCGTGCTACGCCGCCACGGAGCGGCTTGCCGTCACTGGCCTCACAAGCAGGTATGCCCAGGTGCCTCTGCATGAGGCAGGCATCCGGCGAGCCCCGCACTGCCCCTCAGCTGGTACTGCTCCTGCGCCAGCAGCCACGAGATGATCAGGCTGGTGACAGGATGATTGATGGTGCGCACTCATATTCAAAGCAGGCGAGCCACGTGGATGTGCTGTCATACTTGGGCCTGCCACGGCTTGCCACAGGGGCCTGGACCCCTGCGCTCAGCTGTGCGCCATGTCATGACCTTCAGGCACTCAACTTGGGGCTGTATCCTGTGCTTGTGCGTCATGCATGCGCCGAGGTGTGCATGCATGGCGATGCTGCACTGACCGGGAGCAGGCGTCTACAGGGAGGCGCTGACCTTGAGGAGGCCGGCAATGGGCGGTGGCTGGACGCCGGGTGCCACTGGGGCGGGGCGCGCAAGGGGCGGGACGCCGCTGCGGTCGAGCAGGGCAGGGCAGCGCAGCTCCACATGATGCAGGCCCTGCGCGCTGAAAGACCTTCAGATGCAAGAAGTCCGTGTGGTCAGGCGCTGCCGCCCTGGCGCATCAGGCAGCACGGCTATGCTACACGGATTATCCAGGTATGCACAACAGGCGGAAGTGCCCTGGCACTGGGGTCCCGATGTTCATCTCTGGTGGCCGACATGGGATGGGGCCCTGAACTCCTCCGATGTAACTGCAGTATCAGCATGACTCGGGCTTGGAGGTGAGAGTGTGCATATCAGCAGAAGCAGCATCAGTCCAAGCATCAGTCCAGATCGCAGCACTACAGCGCCGGGATTGCATCAGCTGCAATGCTGTCAGCATGAGCAGGGAGCAGCCTCCCTTATGCAGCCTAGGATGAGACTACACCGCAAAGCCAGTGGCATGCTCAGCCGGGAAAGGTGTGAGCGGGCTGCGAGCTTGCCGTGGAGTCCAGTAGAGACAGCTCAGTCAGGCGGTCGCTCCACAGCAGCAGCACGCCCAGCGCGGCGCAGCCGCCCATGCGCAACGTGTCCAGGCGCTTGCAGTAGATGACAGCCTGTGCGGCGACCGCCCAGTGGCGAGCCGCACTCACAGGCGCTTGCGGCACAGCCAGGCAAGGCCGTAGCAAGCCTGCATGGGACCGCGGTCGCGGACTGTGAGCAGTGCGAGCGGTGCCAGGCCAGGCGCGGGGCCCGGCGGGGTGGGGCCGGCGGCGCGCCTTGCCCAGCGCGGCGCACTGGTCCAGCAGCAGCGTGTGCAGCAGCGGCGCCTGCACGAACAGGTAGCCCAGGCGCGGGCAGGCGGTCAGGTCGAGCACGGCCAGCGCGGGCAGCGCGCCCAGCGGCGCGACCACCAGCTGCGACAGGTTGGGCGCGCCGCGCAGCGCCTGTGCGCGCGGCGCCGCAGGCGTCTTGTGAAGCTCGGCAGCATCCGCAGAGTAAGCAGTCCGCTTCCGGCGTCGTCAGGCCGCACTGGTGTTCGGGGACGCGCTGCACGCCGCTGCGTGGCAGCACAGCAGCGCAGACGCACAGGCCCAGGCAGAGGGCCTGAGCGCTCATGCGCGTGCAGAGCGCCGCCAAATCAACGGAAGGCAGCAAGAGGGAGAAGACAGCGCACCAGCCGCGCCAGCTCGGGCGGCGTCAGCCGCACGAGCTCCGCGAGGAAGGCGTCGCGCGCGGCGTGGCAGCCCGGCAGCTCCACCGCGCGGCATGCGAGCAGCAGGCGCTCGCGCAGCGCGCCGTGCGTGGGCCAGGTGTTGGCGTCCGGCAGGTCCGCCGGCGAGAAGTCCAGCACGCCGCTGGCCACGGCCTGGCGCAGAGTTGCAGCCTGTTGGCGCGGCAGGGGCGCGCGGCGGTGTGGGCAGCTGTTTGAGCAGGCTGCGCCTGGCGCAAGCAGGGATGGCGGGAACGGGCTAGCGGCGCACACGGCGAGCAAGCTGTGCGTGATGCTCTCAAAGTGAACCGTAGCGTGCTCGTGCGGAAACAGCAACCAAGTGTGAGGTGCGCTGCGGGGCTGTGCGCGCCTGCTCCCACCTGGGGTCATGATCAGGCTCGCTCGCCTCGGGCGCCTTGTTGGCGGCACTAGCCGCCCTCTTGCCGGCTGGCTTCTTTCTGGCGGGCATTGGCGAAGTTCATCGCTTGCCTTAAGACTCGAACGGGGCTGGGCAAACACAATGTGCTGCTCGTTGTAACGCCCCCTGCTCACAATAAGCTTGCCTCCACCTTTGCACGGTGACGAGCAGCCATGGAGAGCGAGCGCATTGATGCGCTGCTGAAGGACTTTGAGGCGAGGGTGGACACGCGTGACCGTGAGCAGTTGAAGGCACGCGCTCTTCCCCGCTAGCTAAACTCTCGTGCACCAGATCTGCACCAGAGCTGCACACTTGCTGGTGTGGCCGTCTTCATCGGATAGCACGGCGTCTGACACGGTCGCTGCACAGCTGCTGGAGGCGGTGCGGGAGCACACCGCGCGCCTGCATCATGCGCGCGGCGACTGGGACCAGCCCAGCACTGAGCGCAGCTGGAACGCAGACGCAGTGCCGGCAGAGGACACACCGCCGCTGCAGCTGGAGTCATACAGGTGACCAGGCACGTAGAGCGGGCTGTTGTCAGTGTCCTCTGCTGCACCTTTCTAACAGGTGTGCGCAGGGACTATGTTGCGCACAACGCTGCACAGGAGCGCAGCGCACAGTGCTTGGCGCTCCCTGCCCCAGACACGCCGTGCACGGCGCAGCCTGCGACAGCCTCGCGCCACTAGCGGGGTCCAAGTCACCTGTAATCCCATATGCTCGCCTTCTGTTCCAAGCATAGGACAGGCTGCTACCAGCAGGCTTCTCCACCCCACATCAGGCACTCGATGGCAGAGAAGTCCTGCTGCCTTCTTACATCCATTTTATACCGCAACCGACAGACACAAACCATCGACACGTGCGTGTGACGCGTAACAAGAGACGGACGCGCACAGCACAAGCAATTCTGCCAATTCCCAGGATGCGCCCTACAATCTCATATGCATATGCAGCACCCAAGTGCTAACTGCACCCTGCATTAAAATGATGCATGCACGCGGCACACTTGCTGATACGTCCTGCTCAATACGTCCAGGCGCAGTATCTTGCATCAACTTCATGTCAGTAAAGTCATTGCACAGCTGCGGTCAGTACGGGCGCTGCTCAGCATGGCGAAACGCGCCCTGCATCTGCACAGACCGCGCCACTCACTCACGCCCCCAACAGCTCCAGCCAGCCACTGCGGCGCCCCGTCCGCGCCCGGGCGCGTCTCGATGCCGCCCGCAGCGCTCCCGCGTCACTCCATGCCGGTGATGTCGCGGCCGCCGAGCGTGACGAGGAGCTGCGTGCGCCGCCCGTCGCGCGTGACCTCCACGGTCACCTTGTCGCCGGGCCGCTTCTCGTCCAGCGCCTCGAACAGGTCGCGCTGCAGGCGCACGGGCCGGCCGTCGATGCCGACGATGATGTCGCCCAGGATCACGCGCCCGGCCTCGTCGCTGCGCGGCCCGGGCGGCGCGGGCGCGTCAGCGGTCGCGCCTGCGAGGCTGGACAGGGCAAGGTCCCCGGCCGTGCTCCAGGCGGCGGCCGCTCTGGCCCGCCATGGCTTTGCCACACAGGGCATGTGTATCAGCAAGCAAAGAAATGCCCCAGCCATGTGTCCTTGCGCTCGCCCGCGCCCACCCGTCACCTGCATAGCGGCGCACTCGTCCTCGTTCAGATCACGACATCGTTTACTGCCCTGCCTCTGTGGACACCCCACAGCGCTGTGCAACGTTGGTCAGAACGGGGCTTGGGACAGGAGGGCGGACCGGTAGGTGCCCTTGAAGCCGGCCTTGTCGGCGGGCGTGCCCGCGGGGACCTCCAGCACCAGCACGCCCTCCTCGCCCACCTGGCGCGCCAGCTGCGGCGGCGCGATCGTGATGCCTGCGCGCCGGCGGCGCGGTGCAGGCGTCGGCGCGCGCTTGCCTGGGAGCGCGGGTGGCAGAACACATGCCGCGCGCAAGCTCCCGCAGCCCTCCTCGGGCCCCGGAGCTGCACCCCTGCCCAAGCACCGCGCCCGTGCCAACACCAGCCAGGCTCGCACCGCCCAAGCGCATGCGAATGCATAGACGCACGTGCCTTGCCGCGGTCACGCCCGGCGCTCGCTGCCCGGGCTGCCCGGGCACACGAGCGGCGGCCCAAGGCCACACTCCCCTGTCAGCGCTGCACCGGCGCCTCTGCCGGACCGGCCCTGCAGGTGCTGGGGCGCGCCCACCCTACCCTTACCCAAGCCCTGGGCACGGGCGGGGCCGCACCCAGCACGGGCCGCACGACCTTGCCGTACGTCAGGATCTGCTCCACCAGCCCGCGCGCCTGGTCGATGGGGATCGCAAAGCCCACGCCGCTGGATGCGCCTGCCACCAAAGGGTAGAGTTAGGGCTAGGGTTATCCTGACGCCGCTGGGTAACCTATCCAAACGCCGCTGGACGCGCCTGCCGCCGGCGGGCGCGCCGCCTGTCAAGGCCGAGCGCCGTGGCATCGCAACCAGGCAGCTCGGTCCAACACCATGTGCCTCAGCAGGGCAGGGCGTGCGAGAGTGTGCCGCTGTACATCCTACTCAATTATGCACCCGCACGGCTGCTGGAGCGGACATATATGATGTGATGCTGGCTGCAGCATGCTGCACATCACCCCCGCCCATGGCGACTCTGCCCTTCTGCTGGATGTACAGATGGACCTGCGCCTGTCAGGACAGGCGCAGGGGCGCGCGCGGCGGACCGCTGGGGCTGGCAACGGCCGTGTTGATGCCGATGTGCTGGATGTAGAGATGCCCATGCGCCTGCCAGCTCGGGCTCGGGGGCAGGGTAGGGTTAGGGCGGCGGACCGCTGGGGCTGGCGATGGCCGTGTTGATGCCGATGAGGCGGCCCTTGGAGTCCAGCAGCACGCCGCCGCTGTTGCCCGGGTTGATCGCCGCGTCGGTCTGGATCACGTTCTTGATGGGCACGCCGCGCACGCCGGGCGTGGCCAGCTCGCGCCCCAGCCCCGACACGATGCCCTGTCGCGGCAGCGCGCGCCGCGGTCGGCTGCTTCCATGTTGCACGTGCACGCCGGCGCCCCTCACAGAGGCCAGCAAGGGCTTGCCAGACAGTGCGAGCACTGCCCTGGCCGCTGGTGGATGTGTGGAGTGCACAACCCCTCACAATCGCCTGACTCCCATGCCTGCCATGCAAGGCGCCCAAGCAACGCCACCGCTGCCGGAACACCTACTGGCTGCGCTGCACTCGGGTCTGTTTACTAGAACCGTGTCTGTGTGTTGACCACGGCATGGCCAAGCTCCCGGCGCCCGGCTGGCCCGCTTGGCGGGCGAAATCGCCCCAATACTCGCACGGGCGGGCGGCCGCACGCGCCTGCGTCAGCGTGTGGTCAAGGCCGAAGGGGTTGCCGATGGCGTACACGCGCTGGCCGACCATCAGGTTGGCACTGCTGCCCACCGCCACCGGCTTGAGCTCCGCCAGCTTCTCCGGCGGCGCCTGCAGCTCCAGCACCGCCACGTCCTTGTCCGGGTCGCCGCCAATGACCTGGCGCCCCGGGCTTAGGTTGTTATATAAATAGGGTGAGATGGTTAGGCGCTGCGGCGCGCGCGCTGATCGCCGTGCGCGCGCGCGGGCGCCGCCGGGTGCGAGCGCCGCCAGACGCGGCGGCCGCGCCAGGCGGTCCTTCTGCCGCACCCCTGCCCGCCGGGCAGTGCCCGGCTCGCCGCGGGTTGCATGCCAGCCCTGTGCTTGCGGCACGTCGGAGCCCACTGACCGGCGACCGACGCGGACCGCTCCGCGCGCGGCAGCCGAGCGCTCCTGAGGACGGCGCGGCCGGGGCGCGCGCCGCACCCGGGCGGGGAAGACGGACGAGTCGATGAGGGCGACCTTGATGTTGGACGCGCCGCGGATGACATGGAAGTTGGTCACGATGTGGCCCTGCGCGTCGCACCGCATAGGTTTAGGGTCACATGCGCAGCGCGCAGCCGCCCCGAGTGGCACCCAGCAGGATGCGGGCCCAGCAAGCCGCCGCGCTCACGGCCAGTGCGACATCTATAGACAGAGCTCATTTCACACACTCACAAGTCGCACTGTCGCAGCGCCTGTGCGCGTGCGGAGGCAGGACGGCAGCGGGGCCGCCGGGTGGGCGGGCGGGCGCGCAGCGCGCGCCTTCTGGTCCCAGATGAAGCCGGAGCCCATGCCCTGCGGGACCTGCTGCATGTCCATGCTGTAGAAGCTCTGCCGCGAGGCTGCGCGCCGCCATTAGGGTCAGACCATGCCGTTCAGCCAGCGGCGCGTAGGAAGCCGAGCGACTCGGGAGGCAAGCCAGCTCGGCCCCCGCTCTTGGCGCCCGCATCGCAGGCGCTGGCACGCCAGCGCGCGCCGCACATTCACCATGCGCAGGCTGCACGGCGGCGGCGCGAGCAGCCCGGGGCCGCGCGCACCAATGTTAGCAATATTGACGACGGACGGCGTGTTCTCCTGAAATAGCGCAACCGTCTGCAGCTCCTCCGGCGACAGCTCGGCCGGGCTGGGCTTGGGCGCCTGCGGGCAGCCATAAGGGTTTTAAACCCTCAGCTCACACGCCGGGCACGGGGCGTACGGTGCACGCGCGGCCGCGGCCTGGCCCAGCACAGGGCACGTGCAGAGCTCTGCTGATGCCGCGCAGGGTGCGCTCCAACCCGATGGCATTGCGCGCGCGTCCCGAGCGAACCCCTGTACCCTGGCTCCGACACCCTGCACCCTGGGCCGCCGCGCGCGCCTTCATCTCCAGCGTGGCCGGCGCGGCCTCAACGGGCGCGAGCGTGCGCGCGTACGCCGCAGGCGGCCGGCCGACCGCCAGCACCATGGCCAGGCCGGCGGCCATCAGGAAGCCCAGGACCGCGCGCGGCCAGCCGTGCGCGCCCGCCCGGCCCGCCGCAGCGGGCGCCGGGGCCGTCGCCGCCGCGCCCGCCGCGGGCCGCGCCCTGCCTGCCGCCGCGGCGCCGGGCCTGCCCGCCGCCCCCGTCAAGCTGTCCTCGCGGCCGCGCTGCCCAGCTGCGCTCGCGCCCGCCCGGAAGCCTGGCCTGCGCGGCCGCCGCACACACCGGCGCCTCAGCCCCGCAGCGCTCCGGGCAGGCGGCCACCAGCTGTGGCACGGGCACGGGCGCGGGCGCGGGCGCCGCGCCTGCCGCCGGCGGAGAACGCGCGGCAGCGCGGCGGGATGCGCCAGGCGTGCGGCGGCGAGAGCGCGGCCGCGGCGGACCAGCAGCGCGCCGCCGAGCACGGCGCGAGCGCGCTGTGCCTGAGGCTGCCGGCCACGCACGTCGCCAGGCGCGTGCTGGCGAGGCTGGCTTGCGCCGCGACCATGCTGCCGCGTCCGCGGGACAGCAAGAGCTGGGGCTGCTTGTGCTGCTGACCAGATGGGCACGGGCACGTGTGCTCCTGCGGCACAAAAGGCGCGCGGTATCAGCCAGCGCAGCAGTGCTCAGCGGCGTTAATTGTGTGCTGAGCGACGCGGTGGCGCTGCAGGGACGCTGCAGCAGCGCCAGCTCCATTTGATCTGGAAAAATAACTTTACTGTGAGTACAGGTGGCCAGAGGTGACAGCGGTGCGCACCTCAGCAGTGCGTGTTCTGAACTGATGCCGTGAGCTGCAGCGGATGTGGTGGCGGTACTCCCTCCCAACCGTCGGCCGGCCTATGAGCCCAGGGACACCGAGGAAACTGGGGACATCTCGCAGTCCAAGGGACACCAAGCGCCTTGACTGTACAGGGCTATTCCCCAGGGTCGCATGCAGAGCATGCTGAGCATGATCAGCAGTGCATCATCTGTGGTCTCAGGGCATGCACCTGCTGCTCATGCAGCAGAGCATGCCCTGCATGTCCCCGTGATGCAGCAAAGGTAACAAGCGGCGGCCGGTCTTGCCTGTTGCTATTAAGGTGCCTACACAATTACATTGCTTTGTTCCTACACGCCCTGCTTGAGCGGTTGCAGACAGGCCTGCATGCCCCAGCTGGCTCGCTGCAGAGTACATGCATGGGCGGGATGCAAGCCGCGACACACTCTGTGTCAACACACATGCGACCGACACACAGACCACACTGCCCAGTGTCACGCGCTCTCCGGCTGCACGCCCCCCATGTTTTGCACTCTTGAGGAGCGCGGACGCCTGCGCTTGCCGCCTCTACCACTCCAGCGGCACAGGTATCGCGAGCCCCTCCAGCTCATTGGCTGCTTGCGCGGGCGGCCGCAGCTGCGGCACGCGCCCACTGACGCTCCGCGCGGCCTGTAAACCCCATGGAGAGACGTGTCACTGTCTGAGCCGCTGCGAGCACAATCAACAGGGCCGCTCCCCCTGGCTCGGCAGGCGTGCGAGCGCATTCACAGATGCGCGTCAGGCCAGCACGCCCACCTGGAGGAAACACACTCACTCCTAAGCCCCTTTGCTCACCAACCTCAAGCGACCTTTTCTTCTCACCTCCTTTTTTTTTTCTTTTCACAAGCAGGTTTGCACGGCAAAGCGCACCGGAGTGGCGCGGGCCGGAGTGGCGCGGGGCAGGGGCCGCGCCGGCTCCAGCGCCGCGCCGGCGCTGGGGCCGCGCCGCGCCACCGCCGCGCGGAACACGGCCACGTCCTCGCGCGCCGGCGCGACGTTCCAGTGCTGCACGAGGCCCCACAGCTGGTGCGCCAGCGCCAGGTCGCGCGCGCCGGCCGCCTCCCGCAGCAGGCCGCTCAGCTGCGCCGCTGCAAAGCGCGCGCCTGCGCGCGGGGCGTGCAAGCTCGCAGGACGCAGGCCGCCATTGTCGGAGACAGCAGGCGCTCTTGCGGCGGCCGCCGGGACGCCGGCAGGCTGCGCCAGGCGTGGACGCAGCGATGGCGGCCATAATGCCGCGCGAGCGCGTGCGCTGTCCTGGGGCGCGCACCCTTGTCCTTGGCGAACCCCAGGACCTCCTCCGCTGCCTCCAGCGCGCCCTCCACGCCAATCTCGTCCATTTTCAGCGCCACCTGCGCGCAGACGCGCGGCTGTACCCCACCTGGGAGCCGCAGTCCTGTCAGGACAGCGGAGAGGCAACCACCAAGGAGGCCGAGGCCGTTGGCCAAGCCGGACGGCTCGAACGCCGCGCAGGCGGGCGCCGCGCCTGCGCGGCGCGAGCGCGGCAGGACTTCCCCGGCTCACACACGGTCTCGGGCTCCTTGGCGATCAGCTCTCACACTGCTAGCGTGCCCCAGCGCACCCACCACGGACAAGGTGCAGTGTCATGATCACGTGTGTGTCGGCCGGTGTCGGTGTGCGCAGCCAACGGGTGATTCCCAAATGGATGATGCCCCATGGGCTGCGTCAGACCGGGAAGGCCGGATTGCAAACCAAGGCTGCCGCCCAGCCAGGCGGGCCCGCCCACACCGGACGCGGAACGCCCCGAGCGCCCAGGCGGGCGCTCCGGCCCGGCGGAGCCTGCCTCATAGCAAATGAAAACGCCCCAAGCGCCGGGGCGGGCGCTTGGCGCTGCGCGCGCACCCCCACGAGCTCCGCCAGCACGTCGTGCGGCAGCTGCACGCGCGTGCCGCGCGCCTCCTGGAACAGGTCCAGCGCGGTGCGCCAGGCGGCCGGGCTGCGGCGCTGCCGGTGCAGCTCGAGCTGCGCGTCCGCCACCGCCTGCCTCGCCAGCTTTGCGGTCTGGATGGCCTCCGCGCGGCGCGTGGGCGTGTCTGCCGCGGGCGCGGCGCGCGCCTCAGCTCTGGCGGCGCGCGCCCGCCGGCCCGTGCGGCCTCGGAGTCTGTCAGGGTGCGGGCAGGCGCCCAGGCAGCTCGCGTCTGGGCGTCGATGCTGATGCAGCTCTGTCAGCGGCGCCCCGCGCCGGGCGGCGGCTGTGCTTCAGGGGGAAGGAGGCGACTCGCCGCCTCGCGCACAGCGGTGGATGCGCTGCCCAGCGGCGCGCAGAGGCGGCCTCATGCGGGCCCGGCGTGCGCACCGGCCTGCGCCGCGGGCGCCGCGCCCTGCGCAGCGTCCTCGGCGTGCTCCGCATGCGCAGCGCCCTGCGCAGCGTCCTCGGCGTGCTCCGCAGGCGCAGCGCCCTGCGCAACGTCGTCAGCGTGCGCGCCTGCCTGCGCCGCAGGCGCCGCGCCCGGCGCAGCGTCCTCGCCCTCCGTCTTCGCGGCCCCGCGCCTAGCCTCACGCCTGCGCGCGCGGGGCGGCCGTGCGCATTCGCCGGCGGGCCGCGCCAGCATCCATGTAGGCGCAGGCGCGGCGCGGCGCGCGCACGCGCGTGGCGCGGCAGGCTGAGCAAGCGCGCGCTGTGCGCCGGCAGGCAGGCCTGCTGCTGCTTCGGCATCGGGCACGCCTGGCATCACTGGGGAGCGGTGCCGGCCTGCATAAGGCAGGCCGCAGACACAAAGGGCCGGCCTGAGCGCAGGCGCGCTAGGCGCCACACAGCCTGCGCAGGCTGCAAGGCCGCAGGCACCGTCCCGGGCGCGCGGGGCGGCGCCCGGGGCGGCGCCCGGGGCGCCGGCCCGGGGCGCGCACTCGGCGTTCAGGCGCTGGCGCAGCTGCGTCTCGGCCGCGCGCGCGACCGAGGTGAGCTCGGTGGCGCTGGGGTCGCGGAAGTGGCCGCGGGCCTCCTTCAGGTAGGAGCCGATGGCGGCCGGGTACGCGGTGCCCTTAGGGTAGCGCCGCTGCGCCGGCGTCAGGCCCTTAAACAGCGCGACCGCCTGCTCATGGAACCTGCGCCGCCCGGCGCCCGGGCGGATTTAGGGGTAGGGTTACCATAACCCTAATCGTAATCCCGCTTGCGCCCCGCCTCGTCGCCTCCCAAGTGTGCTGCTCGGCGCGATGACGCGGCCGGCGCCGCTGGGCGGGCGGCGCCGCCGAGCGGCGCGGCGGCCGGCGCGCATCCGGCACCGCGTGCAACTGACCACCAGATCACGCCCACAGCATTGCTTCAAACGGCCCCAGCGGGGGGCTCTCGCCGCCGCGCCCACTCGTACGACCAGCGTGTGCGGCGCCGCGCAGCCGGGCCATTTCGACCCCGGCACACTCCGAGCGCCTGCCGAGCTCTGCCGCCAGGCCGCTGCTGCCCGCAGTGCGTCAGCGGTGACGCCGGCCGGCGGGGCGCGCGCGCACCCCAGCATCTGCAGCACGTTGATGGCCTCGCCGACCACCGGCAGCGCGCGCTGGTCCAGATCCAAGACCTCGAGGCCCGGCGCCGGCGCGCCCTCCGCGCCCGGCGCCCCGGGCGCAGCCGCGCCGGCCTCCGCCAGCGCCGCAGCGCCCGGCCCGCTCGCCGCCCCACCACCGCCGCCCTCGCCCGCCGGGGCGGCGCCCTCCGCGGGCGCGGCCGCCGCGTCGGCTACGCTCTCGGGGGCGGCTAGGCTCTCGGGGGCGGCGTCGGCGTCGGCTGCGCTCTCGGGGGCGGTGTCCGCGTCGGCGGCGCCGCCGGCGCCCTCGCCCAGCGCGGCCGCGGCGGCGTCGCCCTCGGCGGCGGCGGCGGCCGCGGCCGCGCGCACGACCTCCCCCATGCACTCGTCCAGCGCGGCGCGCACCAGTGCAGGCACGTCCGCCGCGCGCAGCGGCGGCCGCACGGGCAGCCCCAGCGTGGGCGCCGGCCAGCCGGCCTGCGCTGACACCCTGCGCGCAAGGCGCAGGGTGGTCAAGAAGTGCCATGGCCTGTGCCGAGCCAGCAGGCAGCAGGCAGGTCCGAGGGGGCTGGTCAGACATGAAGCAGCGGCGAAGTTTCTTGGTGTCACCATGCGCCAGAGGCAGCGCACGGCTGCCAGCCCAGCAAGACATGGGTGCGGGCAAGCAGGGCAACATGTCGAGCGAGCGTGGCCTGCATGGAGTTTGGCATGCTTGAGGCACAGGGCGAGGCATGCTGGGTATGCAATCCGTCAGATAACGCGGCCTTGATATGACACAATCTGGCGCCAGTCATGCTGCCCATCCGAGCGCGTGCAAGGTGCGGAGCGGGCCGCATCGCTGGCCGACCCGGGGTGCGGCGGCAGAGGCAGAGCCACAGCCGCGCGGGTGCTCGGCAGGCCTGTGTGCATGCGGAAGCAGGACAGGCTGCGGGCGTGTTCATCTGATGACCAATTTTGCAGTCCTGTGGCAGGGCGGGTGGCGCTGTATCCAGGCGCAGCAGCGACGCGTGTGGCGCTCGCCGTACAGCGTCGCAGCCACGGCTATAGGGCGTTACACAGCAGTTCTGGGCAGGGTAGGGTTAGGGTAAGGTAGGTATTCCAGGCCACGGCCGCGCGCCTGTACGCGCGCAGCAGCAGCGTGTACTGGTTTGGCAGGGCCGCGCCGCCGGCGCCGCGCTGCTCGGCCAGCAGCGCGCGCAGCTCCACGTGGCAGCCATGCTCCGCCAGCGCCTCCATGGCCGGCACATGCGTGGCGGCCGTGGCGCCGGCGCCACGCGCCCTCTGCTCGCGCAGCAGCTGCGCGCGCGCAGCGGGGCAGCCTTTGATGAGAACCTATCCGTTGTTGAATGCCGGCAGACAGAAGACCTGTGCAGGCCTGAAAAAATCTGCATCATCGAGTACGGTGTACAGAACATCTGTGCAGGCCCCATCTCGATAATGCAATACCGACTGTGGCTGGGACGAGGTCACAGTCAACGTGCCAAAACACTCGAGAGGCAGCAAATGTGAAACTGAGGTGCAAATGATTTGACTGCTCACGCCACACGGCACACTGCGCTTGCCACACTCCCCTGGCGGGCTGGCCGGGCGCGCTCGCAACGCGTGGCCGCACATGCATGACGTAGTCCAGGGCTTTGACCCGGCCGGCCGTGGCGATGAGGGCGGCATAGTCTTCGGCGCTCGGCGCCAGGCAGGCCCTGCGCATCTGCGCCCCGCCGCGCCCGCCCGTGAGCCGCCCGTCATCCGCCGAGCGCACCGTGGCAGGCGGCTAAGCACCGGAGCACCAGCGGCGGGAGCGGCTCGGAGCCGCCGGTCACAGGGCGCGGCCGGGCTGCGCGGCGGGGGGGGGCGGCGCGCGCACCTTGTCGAAGAAGAAGATGGCGTCGCCCAGGGTCCTGGTCGCGTTGGCCTTCTGCAGGAAGGCCTGCAGCAGCTCGCGGGTGGGCGCCATGCCGCTCAGCTCCATCTCTTCCAGCATGTCCCGCGCTGCCGAGAGCCTGGCCGGCGGCGCGGCGCTCTCCGCGGTCGGCGCCCCCTCAACAAGCAGGCGCAAGCAGCAGCTGCAGCAGTACTGGCCGCAAGGCCGAAGGCAGCACGGGCAGGTCGACGTGCAGCGGCAGGGCAGCACACGTGCTGCTGAGTGTGCAGCGTGGCCACCGTGGCAGGGAGCAGGCCGCCGCGCCTGAGCTCTTCCGGGAGCTCCACATACAGCTCGTGATAGTCCTGCGGCGTCTGGAAGGGCAGGACGGGCAGGCGCCTGAAGTGCGCGCGCGGGTAGTCCCTTTCCGCCTCTGCAAGCCCAGGCGCGCTTCAGTGGCAGTGGGGCTTGCCCGCCCAGCACTCTGTTCAAGCACAGCTTGTTGGCCACTTGGTGAGTCTCTGGCAGCTCGGGAACAGCCAAGCAAGCAACGTGCACTGCGAGCTGCCTGATGCTGTGCAGCGCAGACTCAAGCTAGCTCCTCTTTCAGCCTCACCATACGGCTCTGGCGGAGCAGCGCAGCTGGCAGACTGTGCAATGCACGCAGTATGCTGTAGCACCCAGCTCTGCCGCCGCCTGCATGCACGCGCCAGCAGCACGGACAGGAGCTGCATGTGAGCCATCGTGGGCGGCGAGCTCAAACGGCCGCTGTGTGCGGCAGGCTCATTATTTAGCCAGACTAGCACCCATCATTTAGCTAGACTAGCTAGCGCTGATGGGTGCGCCTCGGGTGCCCCCGCTCAACCGGAAGCTCGGAGGGGAGGCATAAGGGGAGCCTGCGTCCCACGCTTGCTCACAGGGGGCGCTCCGCACCTTGCTCGCGCGGCGTCTGTGCACCATGATAAACTACCTTGAGGTGCTGGCATTGCTGCTGCTGCTGTGCGCCGCTCCGCTCGCATGGCTGAACTGGCTGCTGGGGGGGTACACGCACAGCCTGCCGGCTCTGTGGAAGCTGCTCCGCCAAGGTAGGCCGCCGCACATTGCACCGCTGGTGACTCGGTGACCGTTGCTGGAAGGCGCAGCACGCAGCTCGTGCCCGCGCTGTGCGCAGGCTCCTTCAAGTACGACTCCCTGCGGCTGCGGCCCGAGCCCCAGCTCAGCGGCCTGCGCGTCGTGCAGCCCAGCACAGACTTTGCTGTCTTCCGCACCGCGCACATTGCCGCGGATGCCAGCCTCTGGCGCATAGTCACGGGTGCGCGGCAGCGTTGTAATAAACTAGAGTGTCCCCTCTGGTAGCGTGCATGCATGCTCTGTCGTGCATGCAGGCAGGCCGGCATGCCGGCCGCGCTGCCTGCGCACATAAGGCACATTCAAGGTGCCCGGCAGACACATGTGCGCCTTGCGGCAGGGCGGCCCTTCCAGCTCGTCATCCAGGAGCCCGTGCTGGACTGGACGACCGACGCCAACGGCGTCTCGCACACCGCCAACCTGCTCGCGGAGGCCGGCTTCATCAAGCTTGCCGGGGCCGCGCCCCAGGGCGCCGCAACGGAGGCCACACCTGAAGGCGCGCTCCGCAGGCCCCCCCCGGCCCCCCTTGCTTTCGCGCTTTGCCTGCGCGCAGCAGGCAGGCCCTGAAATGAGCGCTGACCAATCGGCTCTCGCGCAGGCTGGGAGAAGGTGAGCGCCGGCGAGGACGGCGCGGCGGCCGCGCCGGCCTCCGCGGGCGGCCCGCTCGTGTCCGCACAGCCCAAGCAGGGGGAGGTGCTGCGGCCGCTGCTGGAGGGCGAGCTGCGCGCGCTGACCGCGCACGTCATCTGCCGCGGCGGCGCGCTGCAGCTGCCGCGTGACCTCGGCACGGCCCCTGGCCTCCCCCCTGTGCCTCATCATGCGGGAACATGGCTTCATGATGGACGGTGGTGAGCAGAATGTGGGCGTGATTGGGAGCCAGAGCCGGTGGGCCCACAGGGCTGGTGATACAGTGACGATGCGCGCCTGAAGTGATGTTACAGGCGCGGCGGGGCTCAGGAGGCAGCGGCGCGAGCCGCGCCTGGACCCGCGCGCGCAGGCATGGTCGTGGGCGAGGCGCTGCGCTTCAAGGCGTTGGTGGGCGTGGCCAGCCTGGAGGCCGACGCGCGCACAGCCGCGCGCGACGGCGCGCCCGCGGCTGACGCCTGGTTCTCGGCGCCGCGCCGGCCCGCGCCGTCAGAGGCGACAGGCGCGCCCCGCTGCTGCTGCGCGCCCCGGGCAGCCTCTGCGGACGCGCCGGCGGCTGGTCAGCCGCGCCGGCGGCCGTGTGGCCGTGTTTGCTGTCGCCGCGGCTGCACTCCCGCTTCCTGAGATTCTCAAAGCACACACTCTGCTCGCCCGGGGCGGCGTGGCAGCGAGCAGGGGCGGCGGGGTTGTGTCGAGGCCATCCACCCCTATTTCTACCACTATCGACCGGAGTGGGCGTGCTTGTGGCAGGCCGCGTGCTGTACCCGCTGGCGCTGGACGTGCGCTCGGAGCACCTGGCGCTGGAGCTGCTCGGCTGGCGCACGGCGGCCGGCATGCGCCTGCACCGCCCGCTGCAGCTGTCCCTGGAGTTCACGCCCGCGCTCGCGCAGTGCGCGCCCCCCCACCACATGACCATAACCCTACCCCCGTCGTCGCGCTGCGCGTGCCGCCCCCGCGGCAGCGGCGCGCCGCCGCGGGCCCCCGAGCGCCGCGCGCGCGCAGGTACCTGTTCGCGCGGCTGTCGCCGCTGCTGGGCGCGGCGGTCGCGCTGGAGGGCGGCGCGGCGGGCGGCGCGGGGCGCATCGAGGTCACGCTGACGCCGGCCGGGCTGGCGCTGCCGGCCGAGGTGACCGCGGTGCGGCTGGCGCCGATGCAGCTGGCGCTCGCTTCGCGCGGGCCGGTGCACAACCTGATCCGCCTGCTCAAGCTGGGCGACAAGGGCGTGGCCGAGGCGCCGCGCCTGGAGGCCTGGACCAGCGCGATCCGCGCCGACGCGCACCGCTCCGGCGCGCTCGTCACGCACCGCTGGGACCTGCTGCTGGGGCCGTCGGCGCGCGCCGGGCACGGCGCGCCCCCGCCCGCGCCCACGCCCCTCTCGGCAATGCGGCGCGCCCAGTGCGCGGGCGGCGCGCGCCGCGCGCGTCGCAGGTCGCTGCTGCTGGGGCTGCCGGCGCGTCCGGGGCACTGCTGTCCCTGGCTCCCATAAACTGGCAACATGTGCGGCCTGTCCATGCCCATCACGGCGCGCGCTGAAGGCGGGCTGCGGGAGCGCATGCCGCAGGGAAGTCGGCTGCCCCGCGGTCGGGCGGCGGGGAGCGCGAGCGCACAGGGGGGGGGGGGGGGGGGGGGGGGCGGCCCCATGGCCCCCCCGAGCGCGCGCCCCATTGCTGAACGGGCCCCGCGCGCGTGCGGCAGGCGTCCAGCTGGCCTTCTGGGGCCGCGTGCTGCCCGGCGAGGCGCTGGAGCTCACGCTCGGGCTGCCGGCCGCCAGCCTGGCGCCGCTGGGCCTGCGCGACCTGCCGGCCGGCTACGTCTTCGCCATCCCCATCCGCGGCACCGCGCGCCAGCCCAAGATCGACTGGATCAAGTGCGCCGCCCGCGCGCCGCCGCGCCGCTCGGCTGCTCCCTGCGAGCGGCCGCTCGTGCGTCGGGTGAAGTGCATGATTGTGCTGCCGCTGTGCACTCCAGTTTGGCGCTTGCTGTCGTTGCACGGGCGTGCTTCCACGCACGGCAGCGGAGTGCTGAGCCCTGTCGCCCCGCGTGCCTTTGGGGACCTTGCTTGCGCGCCTTGCACAGTGCGGGGGCGCTGCGGCCGACGTGCGCGCGCCCGCGACGCAGGGCGGCAGCGCAGCTGACCGAGATGGTGGTCAAGCACCGGGTCGGCCAGGACCTGCCGTTCCTGCGCGGCCTGCTCAGCCGGCCGCGCAAGGCGCCCGGCGGCGAGCCCGCGGGCGCGGACGCGCCGCAGCCGCTGGAGCCCTTCCCCTGGGCCGCGGCGGCGGGCGCGGCGGGGGGCGCCGGCGCCGCGGGCGAGGCGCAGGATGTCCCAGCACTCACTGCTGCGCACTGAGTGCGCGGCGGGGCGCCGCGCCAGGCGCTGAGCCACCGGGCGTTGCCATCGACACAAGAGCTCGCCCTGGCGGGTGCTGTCCGCCCCAGGGCGGGACAGCTCTCCTGCGCAGGTTGATGTTTCGTTGGCTCCATGATGCGAGCTGCGGCGTGTTGACAGGGCGTGGGTGCGCAGGCGCATGCGCCCCGGCTCCCAGGACCTGTCCGGCTTGTGACTGTGTGTTTAGGTTAGGTTATGTCTGGTGTGGTGCGGTGTGAGCAGGCGCCACACTGTGTCGTCCTGTAGCTGCGTTTCTGTGCTGATCTGTGTTGCAGGGTGCCTGTACATGTCTTGATTGTTATTGACAGTGTATACTGCGCTTGCTGGTGCGTTGACAGGGCGCAGCTTAGCCTTAGTGGAGCACTGCGTCAGGTGTGCAGTGCTGTATCCAGACCGCACAGGAGTATGGTGTATGCTGTAAAGGGTTTGGTCAATCCAGGGTCGCCTCAGCCCACATGCACTCTATTGCCCATGTGTTGAGCGTATTCGCGAGTAGACCTGCTGTTTGTCTACAACCAAGCACAGCACAGACGTGCACGCGACACTCTGAAGCGCCTGCCCGTCCCGCGCGCGCAGCCAGGGCGCCCCGGAGCGGCCCTCACATGCCCCGCTGCGCGTCCGCGAGCAGCGCCGCATACGACGCGCCCTCATCATCTGCCACGCAGGTCACCAGCAGGGCGCCGCCCGCCCCACCACCAGCCTTCCCGCGCGGCGGCCCATCAGCCTCTGCCGCGGCCGCCGGCGCGGGCAGCCCCAGGGGCACATACAGGGCGTCGCGCGCGGCCAGCGCCGCGGCCGCCGGCCCGTCCCAGGCGGTCGCCGCGAGCAGGTCGAGCGCGGCGGGCAGGTCGGCGCCGGGCGCCTCGTCGGGCTCCGCGGCCAGCAGCTGCATGTACAGCGCCTCGGCCGCGTCCGCGCGCGCCTGCGCGCGCGGCGCCCCGGTAGGCGCGCGGGCACCCGCGCGTCCGACGGCCGCGCGACGCTCGACAGAGAGGGGGCGCGGGGCTTGTGAGCACAGAGTTTGCGCGCCCCGGCAGGCGAACCTGGCGCTCCGCGCCCAGCACCCCCGCGCGCCCCGGGCCTGGTCGGGAGGCGAGCCTCCAGCGTAGCAAGGCCTGTGACGTTTGTTACGAAGTGCATGAATATATTGCGATGTGTGACTCAGCGGGGCCTGGGGCGAAGAGCCCTGGTCGCCCGTCAAGCGCACCCGCGGCAGGCGGCTGCCCAGCAGGCCCAGCAGCGCAGCGAGCGCGCCGCGACCGACAACGCCGCCGCCCGCGGCCAGGTGGCACAGGCAGGCGGCTGCGGCGCGCAGGCGCGCCACGTCCCGGCAGCGCGACGCCTCGCCCGCCACCGCCTCCAGCAGCACGCCTGGCTCGGCGCACGCAGGCCCCCTCAGAGCGCGCCGGCTGGCACCGCATGCGTAGCTGGCGTGCCAGCGCATGCATGCTGCATGCGCCGGCAACTCCTGATGACCGCTCCGCCTGGGGCGCCTGCAACCGCAGACGTGCCGCCATGCAGCGCCCGGCACTGCCGGGCGGTGTGGAATCGCGCTGAGAAACGACCGTTACAGGGGCCCCGCGTGATCATGCGCGCAGCCCGGCATGCCCATTCCGGCCCAGGCGCCCCCGCTCGTTCCCCGCGCGCACCGGGGAAGGCCGAGCGGGGCGCCCGCAGGCGGCCCAGGCCCGCGTGCGCAAGCAGCACGTCGGCGAGGCGCAGCAGCGGCGTGGCCAGGCGCGGCGAGCGCGCGTGGCGCGCCCACACGGCCAGCAGCGCGGCGCCCACCTCCTCCAGCTCGCCTGCCGCGCGCCGACACCCATCTTGATACCCTAGTTCCCTAACCCACGACCCTAACCCTGCCGCGCGACGACACCCAGCTGTGGGCAGGCCAGCGCACAAGCGCCGCCGCTGCCAGACGCCGCAGGTCAGAACTGGAGCACGGCCGCGGCCGGCGAGCGGAGCGCGGCGCGCGGGGGAGGCCAGGCGCGCGCCCTCCCCGGCATCCAGCAGCGCATCGCCCAGCGCGGCGGCGGCGGCGGCCGCCAGCGCGCCGTCCAGGCCGCCCGCGGCCGCGGCCAAGCCCTCCAGCAGCGCCTCGCGGTACGCGGGCTTGCGCACAAGCCGCGCCAGCCCGCCCAGCGCCTGCGCGGCCGCCGCGCGCATGGTTTGCGTCCTGGCCGGCCCAGGCGCTGCCCCGCATGCAGCATGCAGCGGTGCGGCAATGCGCGCCAGCGGCTGGCCCGTGGCTCGCCGCGGCCGGCCTCCCGCAGCAGCCGAGCAGCTCGACCAGCACAACCCCTCAGGGCGTCTCGGCCCGCACCCTGGCATGCACCGTCCAGGCACGCCAGCTGCGCTCGCTGCTCTGCACGCGCGCTTGCCACAACCACAGGCCCTGACATGCTCCCGCAGTGCCGCAGTTGGCTCAGCGGCGTCCAAGCAGCGGTGCGTGCCGTGCGTGCGTCACGCATCGCACGTACCAGGAAACGGCCCGGCCCGGCCAATGTGCACATAGTAACACTGCGCAGCCCCCAAGCGCTGTCACCCTGCCGGGCACGAGCCGCGCCTGCTCGCCGGCGCCGTCCGCGGGCGGCAGCGCGGCCTCCAGCGCGTCGCGCGCGGGTAGGCGCACGCGCGCCGCCAGCAGCGCGCGCAGGTGGCGCACGGCGGCCTGCGCACCCGGCCGCCCCCTTCAGGCAGCTCACAAATTCAGGTGAGGCGCTGGCTGCCAGTGCCCGGCAGCCTGTGCGGCAGGGCACCGGGTGACCACCCGTCCGGCCTCTGGTAGGCCGCCCGATGCAGCAGACTGCCTGATAAACACACGCTTACAGGCTGCCACCGTGCGCGGCTGGCCCAGCGCGCGACCGTCAGCGGCTGGAGGCTGTCGCACAGCTGCACCGCGCGGCAGCAGGTATGGCATCTGCCCGCCTTGGTTGCGCACTCCCAAAACCCAGCGGGCCGCCGTGGGCCGGGCGCCCGCCCACCTCGCGCAGGCGCGCAATGCGCTCCACGGCCTGCTTGACCAGCAGCGCGGCGGCGCGCGCCGCAGCGCTGTCGGCGCCGGGCACTGCGTGCGCGGGCGCCAGCGCGGCCGTCCCCAGCAACAGCACCTCCAGCCCGGCCATGGCGGCCTCACGCACCTGCGGCGCGCCCGGGTTCAGGAGCGCATACGCCGCGGGGGCACAGGCGGCGCCTCCCCGCCGCGCCGGCGCGGCCTTCCGTTCGCGCGTACGGCAGGGCGAACCAATGTCGGCGGGACGTGCCGGGGCCCGGGCCGGCCTCGGCAACCCTGCGTGCCAGTGGGCCTAGCCAGAGATAATTTGGCCGGCCATGGGCCTGGAAGCGGCTACCCGCCTGCCGGAAACGCTCGACCGGCGGCAGGCAGAGCGCTCCAGCATGCGCTGCCTCGCCCGACAGCCGCCGTCTTCTATAGGGTACCCCGTGCATCCCGCCTGCGCCCATGCCGCGCACAGGCATGCCCGCGCCGCCAGGCTCCTTAGACCGACAGTGCGCACACAGCGGCGCGTGCGCTCCCGCACCCAGCTGCCGACGTCGCCGCGCGCGTCCGTGGCGTAGTCGCCCATCGCGTCCAGCAGCACCGGCAGCACGTCGCCCAGCGCAAACTGCTCCGCCGCCCCGCCGGCCGCCCCGCCAGGCGCGGCCGCCGGCGCCGGCGCGGCGGCCGCCGCGGGCCCCGCCGTGCCATTATCCGCCGGCCGCGCTGCTGCCGAGCTCTGAGCAGAGGCCTGCCGCGCGGCTTCAGGGGCTGCGTCGGCCGCCACGGGGCGCGGCGCGAGGCACAGTCCGCTGGCGACTGCGACGAGCGCGCGGACGGCCGCCGCGCGCGCCTCGGCGTCCGGCTCCCCGGCCCCGGAGCGCCCCTGCGTTGGGCGGCGCGCTCCGCTGTCAGGCGGCGGACGACAGCTCGCATGCTCTCATCAGCCTGTCGGCTTACAGAGCCTGTATCGCATGCATCCAGCGCCCTCAGTTGCCGGCAGCGCGTTCAGCTCTGCCACCATGGCACACGGGGCAGGGCAAAGCACGGTCCGCAGCGGTTGTGGAGGGCGTGAGCGGCGCGGCCATGCGCGCGAGCTCGGCCTGCTGTGCCCTGCGCGCACCAGCGCGGCATCCGCGAGCGCCCGGACCACGTCCGCCGCGGCCGGCGCCAGCAGTCGCGCCGGCAGTGCGCCCAGCGCGGCCGCGGCGCCGCGGCGCGCGCCCGCGCTCGCGTCCGCCAGGCCCGCCACGAACCCGCGCGCGATCGCCGCCAGCGCCGCCGCCTCCGCGCGCGAGCCCGGCTCCGCCCCCGCCCCCGCATCCATCGCCGGCCGCGTCGCCGCGCCGGACCCTGCGACCGCCGCTGCACTCGGTCCCGGCTCCGCCGCTGTGCCCGGCGCGGGTTCGAGCCCCACCGCCTCCGGCGGCGCGGCGCCCGGCGCCATCCCGGTCCCCTCGCGCGGCGCCGCCCCGGTCAGCGGGTAGGCCCGGCTGAGCGCGTGCAGCGCAGCGGCGGCCGCCGCCTGCGCCGCGGGGCCGCCCGTGCGCAGGCTGGACGCAAGCGCGGCCAGCAGCACGGCCTGCCCACGCGCGTCCTGTGGCAGCGCCGCGCGCGCGATGCACTCCACCAGCCTGCGCGCGCCCGGCCGCGGCGCTGATGCCGGCCCCCATGCCTTCTACCCCTTTCATGCGAGCATCGGGCACTGAGCCTCCCGGGGCCGCTAGGCACGTGACAGCCCATACCCCATGGGTGCCGCAGCAGGAACAGGTGCTGCCTGGAAGCCCACCAGTGTGTTCCTAAAAATTTGTGATGAAAGGCTGGCAGGGCGCGCGTCTTGCTGCTGCCGTATGTGCAGCGGCCGCTGCCTTCGCACCCGCGCCTGGGCCGCAGCCCTGCGCAGGCGGCAAGCGCGGCGGCGCGGGCGCACCGCGCCACGGCGGCGCGCATGATCTCACCGCCCTTGCCAGGGTGCCGACCCTACCCTAGCAAACACAGCGCCGCGGGCGCACCGCGCCACAGCGGCGCGCATGAGCTCGCCGCCCTTGCCGCGGAACAGCCCCGCGGCCGCCGCGGCGGGCACCAGCGCCGTCACCGCCGCCCGCCGGTCGGCGCCCAGCGCGTGCCCCGTGGCCGCCAGCGCCGCCACCAGCTCCGCCACGCCCAGCATGGCGCCGTGGCGCACCTGCCGCGCGCGCCCGCTGAGCCGGCTCTGGAAGCAGCGCGGCTGTGTGTCGCGGCCCAGCACCGAGGTGGCAGCCGCCTGGCTCTCGCGGGCATGGCAGGCGCTCGCCACCACGCACACACCTCCTGGGTTGGGGGTGCTCGGGCGGCGCGCAAAGGTGCCTAGGTGCCGCGGCCGCCAGGCATGCGAGCGCTCTGAGCGGATGCATGAGACAGCGCGCGCGCGCGCGCGCCTCGAGTGTCGGGTCCAGGCACAGCGGCAGCAGCTCGCCGAGCACGCGCCCCGCGAACAGCGGCGGCTCGCCAGCCGCCAGCGCACCCAGCGCGCGCGCCGCCAGCGCGCGCAGGCCCGCCTCCCAGTGCCGCAGCTGCCGCACGACGGTACATAGTTGCTCAGCGCTGCCGCAGTCCCTCCGCCTCTCAGCTGTCAAGCCCTCTACCAAGGCCCTCGGCCTGAACCCCACCCCTGCGGTCTTGGCGCGCCACCAAGCGCACGCGCGCCCAGCGCCGCGCCTCACCGCGCGGGCCGCGCAGCCCGCTCGCTGCTAGGCACGCATGACACGGGCTCCAGGTGTCCGCTCCCGGCGCAAGCGTTAACAGCGGACCCACCCTAACCCTAACAGTCTCCCTAACCCTACCCCAGGCCGCGCGGCGCGCGCCTGGCGGCGCGCCAGGTGCTCCGCCAGCGCGCCGCGGTACTCCGGGAAGGCCGCCACGGCCGGCCCGACCGCCAGGAACGCCTGCGGCCGGCCGGCCAGCGCGAAGAAGTCGGCCGCGGCCACGACGTCGATGCCGTGCGGCAGCCCGCCCAGGCGGCCCACGGCCTCCTGGAACGCCGCGGCCGCCGCGCGCCGGCAGTTGACCTGCGCGCGCGGCGCCGCCCCGCTCGCGCGCTGGCTGCGCGCGCTGCGGCCGCGACTCGCTCGGCGGCGCCGCGTCGGGCGCGGCTCTGGACATGGCGCAGGGGCGCCACGAGGTGCACAGCAAGGGTAGGGGGTAGGGTAGGGCTGCGCTGTACGTCGGCCCCGAGCGCCCTGCAGCCCCCGCGCCGCAGGAGCATGCCCGCTTTGGGACCGCCGGCGCCCCGCCCGTGCTGGAGGCAGAGCGGGGGGCATGCGAGCGCGGGCGCGCGCCTCGCGGTCGTAGCACGCGACCGCCAACAGCGCCGGCGCCAGCATGGCGATCGCAGGCGCGGCGTCGGTAGGGTCATACGCGCGCGCCAGTGACCAGCACACGTATGCGGCCGCGTCGCGCACGTGGGCGCCCACGCTGCGGGAGCCGCACAAACGGCGCCGCCTCAGCCGCGGCGCGCGATCAAACACCTAGGACTGCCTCTGCGGGCATGAAGGCAGAAGACGTGGGCGCCGCAGCTGGAAGCCGGCACACCGCCTCCAGCAAAAGTGTGAGATTGGTGAGGAGCGCCCGAGCATGGTGCAGCACGTGCACCACACTCGGCTGCCGATCCCGCCTAAAGACTCTGTGCGGACCAATGCACGCCCGGCAGCGCTTGCACAAGTTGGTCCGCAGCGTGCCATGCGCATGCCGGACGAGCGCCCGCGGACGGGCCCGCGCGGGCAGGGGGCCGGGCGGGCGGGCGGGCAGCGCGCCTGTGCGCGCCGCGCCGCGCGTCAAAACGCAGCGCGTCGGCGATCCGCGGCGCCGCGCCGAGCAGGCGGGCGGGCGGCAGCAGCCCGCGGCGCGCCAGCTCCGCCAGCGCCAGGCACGCGCCGTGCCAGGCGGCGTCGCCGCCGCCCGGCGCCAGCAGCTCCAGCACTGAGCCGGCCACCTCATCGCCCAGCGCCTGCGCGGGCGGGGTCGCGTGCCCTTGACAGCACGATTAAGGTAGGGTATGCCGCCCCGCGCGCCCGCGCGCATGATTTGGCTTCCCGCAGCCAAGCAGGGCTTCCATTAGGCGCCGCAGCACGCCTGGCAGAGCTGCTCGCTCACATGCGCACCTCACTCACTCGCCTCCTCCGCGCCTGCAAGCACACGCAGACGCCGCCCGTGCGCAGCGCGCCCAGCAGCAGCCCCCGCCCGACAGCACGACCATCGCACGCCCTTCGCGCGGGCGCCGCGCACCTGCGGCAGGCGCGCGGCGACGCGGCCGACGCCCTTGGCGGCCTGCCAGCGCACCACGGTGTCCCGGTCGCGCAGCGCGTCCAGCAGCAGCCCCAGCACGTCCTCCACCTCCAGCGCCACGTCGCCCTCGTCCTCGCCCCCGCCCTCGGCCCCGCCCTCGCCCTCGCCTGCGCCCTCGCCCGCGCCCAGCTCACGCGCTGCCGCAGACAGGGCAAACGCGACGTGGGGTTCGCCGGCGTCGACGCGCACACAGCGCTGCAGCGGGTCACGCTCGCGCGCGCCCGCGCTGCCAGCGGGCGCAGAGCCCGCACTCAAGCATGCGCAGCTGCGAAGCACACCGCGCGTATTGACGCACACTGGAAGCACAGATCGCATGGACGCCAGGGACACGCAGCGGAACGCGAGCGTGCTGCTCGCTGACGCGTCGCAGGGATTTGCACAGCACAACGCCGGCGCAGGCCCCACGCACGCCCCGCCGGGTGCGCGCATGCAGCCGCCCCGCCCGGCTGCCCCTGCAGCCGCTCGCGCGCGCACCGGGCTCCGCGCCGCGCGCCGGATCGCCGCCCACGACGGCCGCGCCGCGCCGGTAGCGCCACGCGGCCTCGCGCGGCGGCAGGAAGGCGAACGCCAGCCGCTGCGCCAGCTTCACTGCCAGCTTCCTGCAGCAGCGCGGGCCGCGCCGCCTGATTAGGCCGGGAGGCGGCCGGCGCGGCGCCGATGCGCTGACATGGCATGCTCGCCTGACGCGGCATGCGGCGGGCACCGGCGGCGCCAGGTCTCGATGCTGGGTGGTGGAATCATGTGCAGGTTCCCACACATGCTCCGCGCGGTGTTAAGGGATGCGGCCGCCGTGCGTCTGTGGAAACAGCACGGCAGCGGCGCGCGCGCCTGGCCAGCACGCCATGACCGGGACCGCCGCCGGCCAGCAGCGCCGCCAGCGGCGCCCACAGCGGCGGCGCCAGCGCGCGCACCGCCCCCCGTGGCGCCGCCTCGCACACGGCCGCGAGCGCGCGCGCCACGCCTGCACGCCGCCCGCCCTGAGCCTGCAGGGGCGGGAAGCGCGGGGGCCGGCCGCCCAGAGAACCAGGCACGGCCTTCCACGAGTCGCCGAGGGCGGCGGGCGAGGCTGTCACGCGCGCCGGCCGACATCTGCACTGCCAGGCCGAACATGGAGCAAGCGGCCAGCATCAGCAGGTTCATCACACTGGAGCGAGCCGCAGCAATGTGAGGACCCTCACCACCGGGCTTCGGGCAGACAACACCACCCTGTGGCGCCCTGCCCTGCGCCTGCGGGCGCGCCTGGCACCAGGAACACGGCCTCGGGGCCGCGCTGCGCCAGGGCGGCCGCCGCCCACGCGCCAAAGCCCGCCAGCGCGGCCGCCATGTCCGGCCGCGCGAGCAGGCGGCCCAGCAGGCGCGCGGCGGCGTCGCGCGCGCCGCCCGGCGCGCCCAGCAGCGCGCGGCAGCGCGCCACCAGGCCCGCCGCCAGCGGCGCGCACGCGCCCGGCCTGCAGCACCGCCACGCGCTCGGCACGGCACACGTTCATTGACGCGACACCCCAGTCAGCTGCTGCTCCTGGCTTCACGCATAGGTAGGGCCATGCGCTGGGTATGCTGGAGGCCTCAGTCGGGCCCCACGTGCTCCGATGCATTGCAGACAGGGCGGGCGGCCGCGCCGCCGGCTGGCGAGCGGCGCACCAGTCGGTCTCCGCCTCGTCGGCGCCGAGCGAGCTGTCCAGCGCGGCCAGATCAAAGGGCAGCAGCACCAGCTGCTCGAGCCAGGCCAGCACCACGCACTGCGCCTCCCAGCCGCCGGCCTGCGCGCCGGCCTGCGCTCCGCCCTGCGCGCGCGCGGCATGTCCTCCGCCTCAAAGCCTGATCAGCATCAGCCGCTGTATGAATGAGCCTGAACAGAAGACAGCCACGGCAGGCTCCCGCAAACTGCGAGCGCAGAGGTCGCAGCGGCGGTGCTCGCTGGCCAGAGGGGCGGCTGGCCCCGGGCGCTGTGAGAAAGGTGATACGTACGACTCATCTCAAGCAGACGTGGCCACGGAAAGTGCAGCAGCCGCGTCAGCAGCGTCAGCCTTTGCCGCCAAGGGGCTGGCCGCGCAGGCGCCGGGCGCGCGCACCGGGCCGTCCAGGCGCGGCAGCAGCGCGAGGACGGGCTCCAGGTCGGCCGGCCGGTTGGGGAAGAACTTGGTGACCACCTTGCAGCCCCTGCGCGCGCTCTTTGCCCGGCTCAGCCCGGCTCCAGGGCCGGCTCAGGCCGGCCCGGCGCTCCGGCCTCCAGGAGCCTTCCAGTGCTGCACACGCTGGCTCCCATGGGCATGCTGCCAGGCTCTGGTCCTCACAGCTTACTCAGGGGCGCCTGCAGCCCCGGACGGGGCCGGCAGGCAGGCAGGCGGCAGGGCAGGGCGGGGCGGCCGGCTGCGCGCGCCTGACGGTTGCCACCGCCCACAGCAGGCGGCTGACTGCGACGAGGGCCGCCGTGTCGTCCGGCGCGCCCTCCGCGCCCGCCTTCTTGCGCAGCACGGCCGCGAGCGGCCCCACGATGCTGGCCAGGTGCGGGTCCAGCAGCTGCGGCTGCTCCTGGTACCTGATCAGCTGCCGCGCGCACGCGGCCGCGGCCGTCAGGCGAAGATCGCGCTTGGTGGTTGATGCGCGGCTGGCAGTTAGCGTATGGCCACGCTGCCTGACAGGGGTGGGGTACAGCGTGGAGGTGGAGGCGACGCACTATCTGGTGGAAGCGGCTGTACACAGCAGCGGCGTCCCCGCCGCGCGTGGCGCACACGCGGTCCACGACTGCGGCCAGCTCCCCGGCCTCCTCCACATACGTGCAGCTGCGTACGCAGTCAAAATCGTCCTCCGCAGGCGCCTGCATCGTGCCAGGGCAGCACTGCGCTGGGGGCAACCTCGCTGTTTATATTTCAAGATTGCATCAGTATGCTTGCCAGAGCGCTACGCCGCATCAGCAGGCACGTTGTACAACCGCATGGTGAGCCTGCAAAGCTGACGCCGCCGTGGCACAGATCTCGCTCTGCCTCTGCGCCTGTCCCGAGCACAGAGTACAGATGGCAGCCTAAAGTGGCACTTGTTACCAGGATGTGTGTGTGCATATAGCCTGTTTGTCAGAGCAGCGGTCTTGTCCACAATGAGGGTGGCTTTGTGAAGCCACTTCACCTGCAGACTTAGGCACAGCTGAGTGCATGGCCATGGGCCTCAAGTCCCCGCAGGGCGTGCAGCACTGACGAGGCACTGGCACACAGCCAGCAGCTTGCGCACCCTGTGAGGTAGGTGCGGCTGCTGTGACCGGCAGCGCGTCGGCGCTGGAGTCATGAGCGCCACCCACTCCTCAGCCTGCGGGCTGCAAGGGCGCTGCAGCACCGCACCTGCCGCGCGCCAGCACACGCGCGACGTGCACAGGTGCCTTGCGTGCGGGCCACCTCGTTCTCGGTGCGACAGCCTGCACCTACTCCGAATGTCACGTGCCGCCCGCTGCAAAAGCGCGTGTGTGATAGGCCTGTGTGGCGAGCGCAGGCAGTGGTGCTGCGGGCCTGCCACGGCCAAACGGCAGGCGTCCGCGGGGCAGCGGGCCCGCGGCGTGGCCCGTCGAGCAGCGCGGGCGCAGCAGGGGGAGCCGCAGGACCACGCACCCGCCGAGCGGAGAGCAGGCCTCGGCCGCTTCTACTGTGCTGTCACCGGGCGCGCGCCGGCCCGCGCTCGCCTCCCAGCCCCCGCTGCGGTCCTACAGCTACAAGCGCACCTTGCCGTCTTGGTCCTAGTCCCCTTTTGAGGCCCCCGGCAGAGGACGCTCTGGGCTTGACACGCACGCGCCGCGTGCCCCGGAAGAGGGCACGCACTCTGACCTTCGTACCGACGCCGGCGGGGCCCGCAGGACGAGCGCAGGCCGGGCTGCAGCGCGCGCTGAGTGCGCTGCGCGCGTGGCAGGTTCCCCTTTCCGCTGGGGCCCCTGCTGGTGCGGGAAACGATCCGCACCGAGGTCGAGCGCGGGACGCTGTGGATCTTTGAGCAGGAGCAGAGCCTGGCCAACAGCACGTCGACCAACGTGCGCATGACCGCCATCCGGCTGGCCAGCGGCGGCATCTGGATCCACGCCCCCATCGCGCCCACGAGGCGCGCCGCGCTGCTTCGCCCCCGCAGCCTTGAGGCCGTGTCAAGCGGTTTATTGCAGCATGCAGCCGGCCTGCCTTCCGAGCCTGCCAGCATTGTGAAACAGGGGGTGTGCAGGGTAGCTCTCAAGCTGGGCGCCCGTATTGTCACGGCACGTCTCGCAATTGCAGCCAGCGCGCGCGCGGCGCGGCCTTTCATATGCACGCACTCCCGCCTTGTGGTAGATAGCAGCTTCACCGGTGCTGCATGCAGTGCGTGACGCGGGCGGGCGCCGCCCGCGCACAGGGAGTGCGTAGCGCTGGTGCGCGAGCTGCCGGGCCCCGTGGAGCACATCGTGCTGCCCACGTTTGCGGTGGAGCACAAGCAGTTTGTGGGGCCATTCTCGAGGGCATTCCCGAAGGCGGCTGTGCATGTTGCGCCCCGGTGAGCGCGCCCCTTTCTGACGTGGAGGCTGCTGGTCTGCATGCCGCATGGGTTCATGTCGGGCAATTCTGGAGCTGACCTGCACAGTGATGGAAAACGCATTTAGGAAAGGCTCATGCTGGCTGAGCAAGAGCACCAATGGCGGCCAGCATTCGAACGCCTGAAGGGGCCTGGTACGGTACCACTGCAGGGTGCACCGCCGTGTCAGTAAAGCCTGCGATCCTGTGAGGGAGGCATTATGAGCGCCTCAGAGCTGCTAGCCTCAGCTTGCACTGTCATAGGGTGTCTGGCCCTGGATGTTAGCACCATGGCTGGCATGCATCATATAGTGTCCGCCTGGCGCCAGGCAGTGGAGCTGGCCGGTGTGGCTGCCGGTGCAGTTCTTCGGCATCTTCCCCGCGAGCGTGCTGCGGGACGGCGACACGAGCACGCCCTGGGCCGGTGAGATCGAACAGAAGATCTTCTCGTCGGCAGTGGGTGCGTTGCACTTGCACAAAATGTGCATTATATGAGTGCATTATATGAGCCAGCATGTGCCGTGCGCTGGCCCCATAGTGTTGCTCTGTTTGCATGGCTGCCGGCCGCGCGCCGCAGGCATCGGCCCGTACCTCGAGGTCGCGTTCTTTCACAGGCGAACGCGCACGCTGCTGGTCACCGATGCGGTCATCTCTGTGCCGCCGACGCCGCCCGAGGTGCCCCGCCTGCCGGACCCCCCGCACTGGCCATCACACCGCGCCTGCCTGTGCGCGCGGCGAGCCGCGCCCATCAAGCTATGGAGCAGGGAAGGTAGCAGCACCGGCGGCGCGTTGCTGCTGCCCGGCCAGCATGACTGAGCGTGCAGCAAGGGCGCCGGGCGCGCGCTGGGCAGGTGGTGCGTGCAGAGGCGCTGCTGGAGGCTGGCGGCGACCTGCCGGCGGCCGTGCGCTCCTTCAGCTCTGGCGAGCGCGGCGCGGAGGGCATTGGGGCGGCGACGCCGCCGCCGGTGCCGCCGCCCGCCGACCCGGCAGCCAGGCGGCAGCTCGGTGCGCGGCATGCGCTCAACCGCAGTGTGGCGACTCGGTAAATTGCTCCTGCACATGCAACGCCACATCAAGCTCGCAGCATGCCTCGCGCTGCCTGCGCGCCAGTTGTGCCTGCATGCGGTCCTGCAGTGTTCCGGAGGCGCACCCGCACGCAGACGTCAGGGGAGAGCGCCGCGGGCGCAGGCTGGCAGCGGATGGCGCTGCAGATCCTGTACTTTGTGCCGGGCAACCTGCAGGCGCCGCGCGCGAGCTTTGACGCGGTCGTGGGCCGCCTGCTCGTGTCGCCGGTGCTCCAGGTCCTCGTGTTTGGCAACTCGCGGGAGGAGGTGCGCCGCCGCGGCTCTGCATGCAGGCGCCCTGACCCTAGAACCTGAGCGGCCGCGCCCGCCGCCGCCCCGGCCCTGCTGCTGCCTGTCAGGCGTTAATGAAGACCGGTGCGTGCCGTGGCTGCGGCAGACGCAGAGGTGGGTCGACGACGTCGCGCGCTGGCGCTTCCGCCAGATCATCCCCTGCCACTTCAGCGCGCCGGTCAAGGCCGGCCCGAGGGAGTTCCGGCGCGTCCCTCCCGTGCCGCCCCTGCCGCGCGCCTGTCGAGAGTGCGCGCGCGCTGTAGACCCGAGACATCTGGTCTCAACCTGTGCCCTGCTGGCTGCAGGGCGGCCTTCGACTTTGCCTACGGTTCTGCTGAGGCGCCCGGCGCGTCGCGGAGCGGCACGGTCGAGGCGTCGGCAGGCAGCGCGGCACCCCGGCAAGGGCTGCTCGGCAGGCTGCTAGGTGGCTGGGCTGACGCGCCGGCACCTCCGGCACTCCCCGCCCGTGACATGCGCGCCCTGAACGGACTGGCGCGCATTCTGCGGACTGTCGGCGTGCTGAACTAGTCTTGCACAGCAGCCTGTTGCAGAACTGTGGCATTAAATCAGCTACCAAGGTAGAGTAGTGACGCCATGGTGCTGTTGAGCAGACTCAACACCGCTACCAGTCTTCTCTTATGAGCACCTCTAGCTGTGCACGTCTACATGGCCCAGTACCTGTGGACAGCACACTGATAGCACAGCCGAGCACAGTGCACTATGCACGGCTGACAGCCATCATGTGCATGTGATCCCTCCACGTGCAACATGCCACTTTAATGGGCATGGATGTCCACAAAGACATAACGAGAAAAGTGTTTTTACGCAAAAATAAAAGCGACAGAAAAGCTTCTCAAGTTGCCACATATACAGAGTCTTGGACTGTCCCCAGCGCGCGGTGCCCAGCGTCGGACAAAGCAGCAGCACCAGCGTACTAATAGCGACAAGGCGCAAGCGGAGGTCTGGGCGCGCTGCGGTGCACACCGCCAACGATGCCCCTGACGGTCACAGAGGGCGCACTGCTAGGAGGCGGGATATGGCTGGCAGGAGCGGCGACGTTCTTCTACCGGCGGAAAAAGACGCTCCCCTTCAAGGTGGGTGCACGCAAGTCGCTGCCGCTGCCCGGCTGAGCTGCGTGAAAGCGGTCTGGTTGTACCGTTGTTGCTGACCCGGGGTTGCCAACGTGCAGGCAGCCTACTTCTTTGCCTGGCCGGCGCTGGGCGTCGCGACAATCCTCATCATGCAGCCTAGCGAGGACAGCATGAAGCGGGTGCGCTCGCGCGCCTTGCCAACCTGCTGCTGCTTTCTCTGCGAAACACAGCACATCGGTGGTATGCAAGTGGTGCGCTGACCGTCGTGCTGCAGGCCCTTGAGGAGCGGGGCCGGACGGACGAGGTGCGGCTGGCGTATGCACGGCAGACCGCGCAGTCGCAGCTGGACCACATCAAAGCGACAGCCGAGGAGGGGAAGTTCAAGTCGACCTGGTGAGGCCAGCGCGCGTTTGCTGCGTGTGGGGCGCACACTGAACATTGCAAGCTACTCTTCTCCTGCTCCTGAAGATGCACGCCTTTTGTTTTCCCCCATTTCTTTACTTCCTTTCCCCCAATGCTGAAGGTTGCAAGTAGGAGTGGGGAACAGGTCTGTTGCTTCATATGCACACTAGCCTGTCCACGCCTGCGTTGGATTACAACACGGTCATCAAGGTTGTGGGCAGAGGTGCACGTGCAATCAAGCAACTCCTGTTCAGTCCTTGCAACTCCTGTTCAGTCCTTACACCTACACGGCCCGCACTACTAAGGCCCAGACCTATACGGCAAATAATGATAGCATTTCAACGCCAAGCCCTCACCTACACACTAGAAAAGAAGACTGACGACCCACGCTGTGACTGAGACACGCATCACAGCTCTGCGGTGCGCTGGGCTCATCGGTATGGAGCCTCCGCCTTGAGGTTGGCGGCGATCTCCGTCTCCCAGCGGTCGCCATTCTCCAGCAGCTTCTGCTTGTCGTACAGCAGCTCCTGCGCGCCCAAGATAGGGTAGGGAAGGGTGAGCAGCCACGGCGACGCTCCTCAAGCGGCTGCCGGCAAGCGCAGCGCGCGGGAGGCCAGGGCGCGCCTCGCGCGTCTCTGTGGTGAACTCAAAGTTCGGGCCCTCCACGATGGCGTCCACCGGGCACGCCTCCTGGCAGAAGCCGCAGTAGATGCACTTGGTCATGTCCAGGTCGTACCTGCGCGCGCGGCCGCGCGGCCTCGCTAGGCCGCCGGCGCCGGTGCAGACTGCGGCTGCACAGGCGCGTGCATGTGTGCCCAGCAAGCGGCCGCTGTGCGCTGCCGGTGCAGCACCGCGCGCATCACACCGCCCACCAAACTTGCATGCACAGCCGCCAGCTGCCCCCAGGCAGCCCAGCCTGCCCCCTGAGAAGATCCCGCAGCTAGCAGGCGCGGCACCTGGTGGTGCGGCGGCTGCCGTCCTCGCGCTCCTCGGCCTCGATCGTGATCGCCTGCGCTGGGCACACCTGCGGCGGCGCCCCGCGCCTCAGTTCCGACCAGACGCCAGCGCGTCCGCGCGCTGCGAGCCCTCTCAACTTCATACTTTCAGCAAAGACCTGCTGCCTTCACTTCACGGTCTTTGGGGTGACGCCCGCAGTGGCGCCAGACAAGACGCTGCCGCCTCCAAAAATGCGGCTGGGCTGCCACCACTGCTCCCTCCCGAGCAGCATAATCTCAACAGGTGGGCCTGCGCACGGCCTCGCAGAGCTTGCACGCGATGCAGCGCTCCTCGCCGGTCGGGTAGCGCCGCAGCACGTGCTCGCCGCGGAAGCGCGGGCTGATCGGGCCCTTCTCGAAGGGGTAGTTGATCTGCGGCCGCGGCGCCGGCTCAGCGCAGCCTCCAGCGGCAGCCCCAGCAGAGGGCAGGCTTGACTTTGAGACACGCCTTTGCTCAGCGGGTTTCAGACGAGGACGCCGCGTTCAGCGACTCAAAGGAGTGACAGGCAGGCCGGCGGGTCTGTCAGCAAACCAGCTTGGAGCGGGGACGCGAGTCGGAAGCATGGGCCGGCGGCCGCACCGTGTACTTCTTGTCAAAGAAGGCCTTCAGCGTGAGCATCATCCCGCGCACGAGCTCGGTCATGAAGAGCGTGTTGGCGCTCTCGTCCAGCACGCCGGCCAGATCCTTGGGCGGGTCGCGCTGCACGCCCGCCGGCGACGTCACCATCGGGTTGCTGGCGGCGCCTGCCGCGCGCGGCGCACGCCTCGTGTCACAGGCTGCTTGGCGCGCTGTCGACTCCTCCCCGGGCAAGCTCCACTGCGCGTGCTTGTCTTCTCGCCGTCCGGGAGTGCACAGCAAGCGCAAGGTACGGGGAGACCCAGAACGCACAGCAGCAGCGCGCCAGCGGGGTAAAGCAGCGCGACACTCAGACACAGACATCAGAGCCTGAAAGGTACAGACGCGAGCACCGGATACCCAGCAACTCGAGCGGCGCTTACGCGCCCGCACAGCTGTGCGCAGCGGCACAAACAAGCGCAAGTACAGTATGCGCGCTGCGCCGTGCGCGCCCTATTGGGCCGCAGGCTTGCGCTCACCTTGCGGTGCGGCTGCATAGCTCCGCGCCGTCGACGCGCAGGCTGCTGGCGCGCCGCTGGGCACGAGCTGCTTGGCAAAGCGTAGGTTTCGCAACAACATCTTTTCGCTTTGTCCGGGCAAAGCGCAAGGTTGCTGTAGCCTGGTGAGCCCCTTGACCGCGTCCTCTGGAACTGTGCTCTTGCGCTAACCTCGCTATCCGGCGTGGAGCGAGTGAGGGGCTGCACAGGGCCTTGACGAGGACCTAACTGCAGTTCAAGCGAGCTGTCTTCCTTCAAGCGTTTCGCTTTCATCATAGTTGGCTGATAGACGGATGCAATTGATCTCATTCTCTCTCGTACTCGACTTGCAGCGCTGCTGCACCTCGTCAACCTTGGTTGCTAGGAAGCTACACCATGCCCACGCATACAGAGACGCACAGCGCACTGCATGCACCCAGCTCAGACTGCACGTCCCCAGGCGCCAGGGCCAACGGGTTAGTAACGCGGCACAGGTGCTCAGCTGTGCTTTGCCTTGGCGCGCGTGCTGACTTGCTTCATGCTGCGCAGGGGCGTGCTACGCGCACTTAATGGCAAGGCCACGCTGCTGCCGGGAGACACTCGCAGCTCCAAGCTGCGCAAGAGCCTGGTGCGTTCTGCAAAGAGCGCATATGGAGCTGCGCTGTGCGCCTCAAACAGTGCTCACCCCCGCGTCGCACGCAGGGCTCTGCAACCGTCACCCCGCGCGGCGGCGGCACACCCGACGTCAATTCTAGCGGCCTAGCCTACGAGATGACCAGGTAGCGCCTGACGGCGCCGCCTGCGCACTGCATGGCGCGCAGCCCACGTGCAGCACGCGCCGCTCATAGCGACTGCGAGCCGGGCCGCGCAGGCTGCGCGACGACCTGCGCGCGCAGCAGCGCCGCGCCACCGAGCAGGAGGCGGAGCTGGCGACGGTGCGGGGGCAGGCCGCGATGCGCGAGCGCGCGCTCGCCAAGGCCGCCACCGAGGCTGACGCGCTCCAGCAGCGCGTGCTGGCGGCAGAGAGTGCGCGCAGCCCGCCGCCGCAGCACTTGTTGTGTGATGCTTCTGGTGTGATACTGTTGCTGCACGTGCTTCACGACGACCGCGGTGCGGAGATGTGCGCGACTGATCACACCGTGTGGCGCAAGAGACCAGGCTGACGCTGGGTGCGTGCGCAGCCGGGCTGGCGTCGCGCTGCAAGGAGCTGGCGGCGCTGGCGGCCGAGCGCGACCGGCTGCGATCGGAGGGCGCGGCAACGGCGCGCGCCGCCGCCAAGCTGTCCGCGCAGCTGGCCGCCGCGCCCAAGGCGCGCCCATGCCGCAATGCTCGGATTTTGTTGTCGGCCGCGCGGCACAGTCGTGATTGTGCCCACACAGCTCCTCTGGCTTAGCCGGCCAGGGTCACGCGTGCGGCCTGGCTGCGGCAGGGCACAGGCTTCTCCGAGGCCGTGGCGGCGCTGGAGGCGGAGGTGCGGACGGTGAAGGCGGCGCGGGACGCGCTGGCGGAGGATGCCAAAGCAGCGGCCGCACTCATCCGCGCCAAGGACAAGGCCCTGGACGCGGCGGCCGCGCGCGTGGAGGAGGCGCGCCTCGTGGCAATGGAGAACAAGGCGCGCCGCTGGCGCCGCGCGCGCGGGAGTAAGCTCGGGGGGTCCTGGACGCCCGGGCAGATCGTGCGCGCGTGCGCGGCATGCAGAGACGGGGGCCGCTCGGCTGCCCCCGCAAACGCGGGCGGCCAGCCTGTGCTGTCACAAGCCCTTTGCAGGCCACTTAGGTGCAGGTGTTGAGTAGGGGCAAGCGTGCGGGTCCGGCTCAGGGGGTGGGGGGGTCCCATGCGCGGCAGGCGCTGCAGAATGGGCTGGCGGACCTGCGGCGCCAGCTGGCCGAGGCCGGCGAGGAGCGCGGCACACTGCTGGGCGTGCAGCGGCAGAGCGCGGCCGACCTGGCGCGCGCGACCGCTGACGCGGAGGCCGCGCGGCGCGAGGCCGCCGCCGCCGGACGCGCGCTCGTGCAGGCCACCACGCAGCTCAAGGTGGCTGGGTGCCCTGCCTGTGCCCGGCCAGCTCCTGCGTGCTCCTGCGCCCGCTGGCTACCGCGCGACCAAGCAGGCAAGCGCGCAGCTCAAGCCGGGCCCGGCGGGCTGCGCTGCTCACACCACCATGGTCTACGCGCTTGTGAAAAAAGCACACAGCGCAGCACCCTGTCGCCCCACGCCACCGTGCACCCCTGGACACGGGCTGTCCCAGAACAGAGGCCGCCGCGGCACACTGGGCTGCCGCCGCGCGCAGGCCGCGGAGGAGCGCGGCGCGTCGCTGGCGGCCGAGGCGGCGGTGCTGGGCGACGAGCTGACGCGCGTGGGCACGGTCGCCGCGCGCGCGACGACGCGCGAGATGGCCGGCGGCTGCAAGGACGAGGGCGTGGTCCCCGTCGCCATGCACATGGAGGAGGCGCGCGCCGCTCCGCGCGCCACCTCGCCCAGCAACCTCTTGTCGTCGCCGTCACGATTTGTGACTCATGAGCTCTGACAGCACTGATGTCAGCAGCAGGCAGGACCGCATGCGGCGTGGAAAACGCAGAGCCTGCATGTGTTGGTCACCTGTTGGTCACCCGCACGTGCGTAGCGGTGTGGAGGGCGCGGACGTGGCTGACTCTGCAACGTGCATGGCCTGACGCGGCGCGCCCGCGGCGGCCAGGTGCGCTTCCTGCAGGGCCAGGCGGAGCGGCTGAAGGAGAAGCTGGCGGCGGCCGAGCGCAGCGGCGCCGCCAGCCTCGCGCAGAAGGTGCGGCCGCGCCGCCGCGGCCCCTGCGCCGCGCCCGCGCCGCCGCCGCGCCCGGCCCCGGCGCGCCCGCCCGGCGCCGCGCCGTTGAGCGCGCCGCCCGCGCGCAGGAGCGCCTGCACAAGAAGCTGGACGCGCTGACGCCGCCGCGCGCCTGCGCCCAGAAGCCGTCGCCGGGTGCGCGGCGCCCGCGTGCACGGGCCCGGCCATGCGCAGCCCGGTGCTGGGCTGCGAGCTTTTGTGCAGGCGGGCGCATGCGCTGATCCACGCTTGGTCGCGGGTAGTCCACTTGTCAACGGAAGCGACAGGAGCTGCCTGGGTCGGCCGCGCCTGCACCTCAGCGGCTCGGGCGCGCTCACAGAGGCCGCCGCATGCGCGTGCGGGGCTGACGCGGCGTGTTCGCGCGGCGGCCAGGCCGGGAGGCTGCGGCGGCGAAGAAGGCGCTGGAGGAGAAGGAGCGCGAGGTCGAGGCGCTGCGGGAGCAGGCGCGCCCGCGCCGCGCCGCCCGTCTGCTGTGTTGACCTGTCGCGCGCCGCTCCACGCCGCTTCCCTGGCCGCCGCCTGCCTCCTAGCCGCCTGCTCCGGCACGTCGGTCCATTCCGTCCAGCGGTCAGGACAGTGTTCAGGGAGGAGTAAGCACAGCGTCGCCTGCAGGCAGGCTGGGGTCGGCCGAGCCGGCGTGCGCCGCGCTGGGCCGCGTCTGCTGTAAGGCAGCCCGTGCTGCCGCACGCCTGCGGCTGGGACACGCCGCGCTGCGCGCGCAGGTGGAGCGGGCCGGCCCGCGGCTCGCGGGCGCGCGGCAGACGCAGCGCCGCCTGGAGCAGCAGGTTGCGACCATGGCCGCGCAGTTGGAGGCCGCGGGGCTGCCGCCCGCGCCCGGCCCGACCAGCCCCGGCGCAAGCGCCGGGCCCGCCGCCGGCCGCCGCGGCAACGGGGACGCGGCCGCCAGGGCGCGCGCTGCGCCGGCCGGCAGCACGTGAGAGGCATAGTCTGGGGTGTGGACGCGCGGCTGGGGCTGCGGGTAACGGCGCCTGCGCTGGGCGGCGCCGGCACCCGCTCGGCCGCCGGAGCTATCGCCGGCCGCCGCACCGCCCCGGACGCGGCACGCCCCGGCCGCAGCAGCACGGCCGGCGTTGTGCGCATGGGGGCTTGTGACGCTACAGGACATGCCATGCTGCCGCTCCACGGGTCGCTCAACAAACGAATGAGATGCTGCCTGGGCTTGCGAGGGATTGTGGGTCTGGGGCAATGCTTGGGTTTTTTCAGGCGAGTGTGTGGCTTGCTCTTGCTGCCTGCTCACATGCAATAGGTTTATTCGACGCCATGCCCGGCTGCTATGTCCCTTCACAACGCATGCGTTCTAACAAGTGCACCTGATGAGTGCATGCCCACTTGCACGTGATAAGACGAGGCCTGTCATGCAGGGTGCCACTATGGCATTGCTGCAAGAGTTTGGGAGCAGGCGCGTAATCTTGTCTGTATGGCTTTTGCGATTCGCTTCTGTCTGGAGACTCCAGCTTCAGACTCTCAGGCTATGTAATGTGATGCAGCCTTGTGGGAGCATGCTGCACTGTAGCAGCTACAGCAGGGCACAGTAATGCTGATGCGGCCATTGCTGTGAGGCTGCCTTATGCATGCATTCAGCATGTGAGTACTGCTCCAGGCGCCGAATGCTGCGCCATAGCACTACTTTACATTTGTGTTCCGCGCAAAGCAAGGCCGCTTCGCGGCCACGCCGAGCACCAAAGCAACGGCTGCCAGCCAGGCTATGTCGGGGCCGGCTTTTGTGTGTGAGCAAAAAGCCCGTGCCGGTCCGGGTGCGCACGAGGGCGTCCCACGCGGCCAGTGTGCAGCAGCAAAGCTGCGCGCAGGGCATAGAAAAAAGAACAACCGAATGCTGTTGTGTTCGGGGGCCGAAGGCTAGGGTGGCGAGCTGAGACGCTCTCACCATGTTGTTGTACAGGCGTCTGGGCACTTGCAATTCAATATCAGTTTGCAGTGTCACCCCTGAACTCTGCAGCGCTCATCCCGCGCGCGCTGCCTGGCGCACGCTCACAGGGGCACGGCGCTCAGTCCCATATCTCAGGTTTTTTAGAGGCGCGGTGCGCGCGGCGCAGATGGTGCGCTCGCTGTCGCTGGACTCTGCCACTCCCCTTCTCGTGGGCTCCAAAACGCCAGCCGGCCTGCAGCCGCACAGCGCGCGCAGTGCGCCGCGCAGCCGTGGCGACAGCAGCCGCGCTGTGCCGCTGCACGTCCGTGCTTCCGGCAGCGCCCACGGCACTTCTGCCCGGCACCCTAGCTAGTGCAGCCTCGCCAGCCCGCGGGATGCTCCAACCGGCTGAGCCCGCCCCCGCTGGCCGCGCTCGCTCCCAAGCAGAGAGCTGCGGCAACGCAGGCACGCCGGGGACCCTGTGCCCCATGCCACTGGCGATGCTGTCATCGCCCAGCGCCCCGCGCTCGCGCCGCGCAGGCCAGCACCCTAGCTGCCTCCCGCGCCGAGCCACTCCCAGCGCCCGGGCTCCACCGGCTGCTCCGTGGCGAGGTCAAAGTTGTACCGCGCGGTGAAATCCCTGAGCACCTGCGTGCGCGGATCAGCGCACGGCGCTCAGCTCCTGCTTCGCGGGCGCCACCCCAGGCAGCGCTGTCCTGCCGGGCCCGCCCCAGCGGTGCCAGCTGCGGGCAGGGCGCGCTGATCCTGCCCTCCACCCTAACATCCTGTCAGTGTTGTCCTGTGTGTACTACACAGTGAAACTTCCCAGCTCCAGGGCAACCGCCCCAGGCAGCTCCACCGCGCGCCGCACCTCCGCCTGGAAGGCCGCAAACGTGTGCGCCAGCTGCTCCGCGGAGGGCGCGGGCTGGAAGAGCACGCGCGCGGCGCTCCTGCGCTGCGGCGCCGCGCCCTGACTGGCCGCCCCCCCGGTCCCCGCGCGGGCCGCGTCGGCCGCTGCTGGGCCAGCCGCGGCCTCCGGCTGCGGCGGCGCCGGCTGCTGCGCTGCCTCGGCCAGGGGGCCCTCAAACAGGCGCCGCTTTGTTGACGGTATGCAGGAAGGCCCGGCCGGCTCGAACGCCCGCTTGCCTGGCGATCCGGGCGCCCTGACTGCGCCGGGCGCGCCCGCCTGCCTTCGACCCACCGTGGTCATGCCGCGACCTGCATCCATGCTGCTGCCGGGGTCGCGGGGAGTGGTCGAGCTGCTTATGCCCACTGGTGGCCTGCTCGCTCTGGCACGGCCTGCGGAGGCTCCCCGTCTTCGCTACACCGGTGTGCTGCTGCCAACAGACGCCTGGCGGTTTGCGTCCAAGCACACCCTGACAGGGTGGTGGACCGTGACGTGTAATAGTCACAGGCCTCTCAAATTTGATTTAATGAAGGCGCCCAACACTGCAGCTGTAGCCACATGCCCCGTTCGACCTCCATGCACTTTCACATGCCAGCTGGCAGCGCTGTTGCTCACACGCGATCGGCTCGGCGTCTGCAGCAGCTCACAGACAAGGGCACCTCCGCGTGGCAGGCGGCGCCCCGCCGCCCTGCGCGGGCCAAGGCCCGCGCGCGCCGCGCTCAGTCCTCGTCCGCCCAGAGCTTGACGGTGCAGTCGCGGCCCAGCCCGCCCGACGCGATCATGGGCTCCGTGGGGTGGCAGCTGACGGCCAGCACGGCGTCGCAGTGGCCCGTGCCGGGCGCGTCCGGGCCCTCCCGGCCCTCCAGCACCTGCACCAGCTGCGGCGCGCGCGCGCGCGCCGCGGTCAGCCGCGATGGCGCGTGCAAGGTGCGCCGCGACGTCGCGCGCAGGCGCAAGGCGCGGGCGGCGCGCGGCGCGCCTGCCGGCTGTCGAGGTGCCAGATGTAGACGCCGTGGTCCTCCGAGCCGCTCACCACCCACGGGCCCTTGCGCCCGGCCACCGCGAACGCGGCAAACACCGAGTGCAGCTTGTTCTTGTGGCCTGCGCGCGCCCCCCGCGGCGGCCGGCTTGCCACGTGGTGCGCGCCCGCGTGCAAGCGTGCGCCGGCCAACCCTATACCCTAACCCTATAGCGGCAGAGCCCGCCGCACCGGTGTACGCCCGGACCGGCTTGCCGCGCTCGTAGTCCCACAGCTTGATCGTGCTGTCCAGCGTG
>JAABUU010000659.1_pt1 | contig 73896 bp, 75 predicted proteins | sample 5559301 | NCBI WGS metagenome assembly JAABUU01 (sample SAMN10711884, study PRJNA513360) | rock metagenome | isolation source: Antarctica rocks | place: Antarctica: Victoria Land, Richard Nunatak white
TACCTACGACGACATCGTCGATGCGTGCTGCGCTGCCTGGAACTGGTTCACCGCACAGCCGGAGCGCGTCACCTCAGTCGGAACCAGAACGTGGGCATGTGTCAGTCAATGATGCCGGGCGTATGAGGCGGTCCGTGCCGCCCGGTCTGGTCCCTTCCGCCAGGGCGTGCGATGCCCGGCCCCTGAACCTGGGAGGCGGCCCGATGGCGGCAGACATCGAGATCACCGTGCTCGACGCCCGCCTGCACGAGTGGGGCCTGCCGCAGCGCCAGTCCGGCATGGCGGCGGCGATCGACCTGCACGCCTGCCTCGACGCACCGCTGCGCCTCGCGCCGGGCTCGGCGGCGGTGCTGGTGCCGGCGGGCTTCGCCCTGCACATCGCCGACCCGGGGGTCGCCGCGCTGATCCTGCCGCGCTCCGGGGCGGGGCACCGGCGCGGGCTGGTGCTGGGCAACCTCGTGGGGCTGATCGACCCGGACTACACCGGGCCCGTGCTGATCAGCGCGTGGAACCGCAACGCCGCAGGCGGCGAGGCCGTGGTGATCGAGCCGGGCGAGCGGCTCGCGCAGATGGTGTTCGTGCCGGTGCTGCACCCGGTGCTGCGGGTCGTGGACGCGTTCTCCACAAAGAGCGCTCGCGGCGAGGGGGGGTTCGGGTCCACGGGGGTAGGGAGATAAGGTTAAGGTTCCGCCTCAAACTCCGCCAGGGGGAGCCCCCCTGGACCGGCTCACCTCAAGTTGCGCCGGGTCCAGGGGCGGCTCGCCCCTGGCGGATCTGGGCGGAGTCCAGCCTTGCTTGCTTCCGCTGCCGGCCTCCACCCTGTCACCGAAGCGCCATGCCGGGCCACCGTGACAGGGTGCGCCCGCGTGGGCTAAAGCCCCCCGGTCCAGACGCAGGCGGCGCCCATGTCCGACGCGACCCCCGCCTTCGCCTCGGTGCGCAGGCTGCCCAACCTGCTCGACGCAGCCTCCATGGTCGTGATCGCGGCCGGGATCATCGCGCTGGCCACCTCGGCGCGCCACACCTTCGGGCCGCTCGACACCGGCGAGGCGACGGCGATCCACCTCGACCCCGCCTACCTGCCCGCCTACGCGCTGCGCACCACGCTGCGCATGTTCGCAGCCCTCGCGTGCTCGCTGCTGTTCACTTTCACCTACGCGACCTGGGCGGCGAAGAGCCGCAGGGCCGGCCTGCTGCTGGTGCCGCTGCTCGACATCCTGCAATCCGTGCCAATCCTGGGCTTCCTGAGCTTCACCGTGGTGTTCTTCATGAGCCTGTTCCCCGGGCGCGTGCTCGGCGCGGAGCTTGCGGTGATCTTCGCGATCTTCACCAGCCAGGCCTGGAACATGGCGTTCAGCCTCTACCAGTCGCTGACTACCCTGCCCGCCGACCTGGACGAGGCGTGCCGCGGCTTCCGCCTGTCCGGCTGGCAGAGGTTCTGGCGCCTGGAGGTGCCGTTCGCGATGCCCGGCCTGGTGTGGAACACCATGCTCTCGCTCTCCGGCGGCTGGTTCATGGTGGTCGCCTCCGAGGCGATCTCCGTCGGCGACACCACCTTCAAGCTGCCCGGCATCGGCTCCTACGTCGCGACCGCTCTGGATGAGCGCGACATCGGCGCGGTGGGCTACGCGATCGGGGCGATGCTGGTGGTGATCCTGCTCTATGACCAGCTCCTGTTCCGCCCGCTGGTCGCCTGGTCGGCGCGGTTCCGCTTCGAGACCACGCAGGTCGCCCAGGCGAGGGACCCCTGGGTGCTGGCGCTGCTGCGGCGCACGCAGTTCCTGCGCGCCTGCGTCGGCCGGATCGCCGCGCTGTTCAACCTCGTCTCCGGGCTGCGGCTGTCGCCTGGGCTGCGCCCGCGCGCCGCGCCCCCCCCGAGTCGTGCCCGGTCGAGGGCGCTCGATGGGGTGTGGCTCGCCGTGCTGGGCGTCGTCGTCGCCCTGGCGCTGTGGAAGATCGTCTCGTTCTGCTCCGACACCCTGAGCCTGGGCGACCTGGAGGAGGCGTTCGTGCTGGGCTGCTACACGCTGGCGCGGGTGCTGGTGCTGATCGTGCTGGCCTCGATGCTGTGGGTGCCGCTGGGCGTGTGGCTCGGCCTCCGCCCGGTCTGGGCGCGCAGGGCGCAGCCGGTGGTGCAGTTCCTCGCGGCGTTCCCGGCCAATCTGTTCTTCCCGATCTTCGTCGTGGCCATCGTGCACTACGCGCTCAACCCGCAGGTCTGGCTGACGCCGCTGATGATCCTGGGCACGCAGTGGTACATCCTGTTCAACGTCATCGCCGGCGCCGCCGCCTTCCCCGGCGACCTGCAGGAGGTGTCGTCGAACTTCCGCGTCGGCGGGCTGCTGTGGTGGCGCCGCGTGATCCTGCCAGGCATTTTCCCGTATTTCGTGACCGGGGTGATCACTGCCTCGGGCGGCGCCTGGAACGCGGCGATCGTCTCCGAGGTCGCGTCCTGGGGCGCCACCAGGCTGCACGCCAGCGGGCTCGGCTCCTACATCGCCGACGCCACCGCGGCCGGCAACACGCCGCGCGTCGTGCTCGGCGTGGTCGTGATGTCGGGCTTCGTGGTGGTGTGCAACCGGTTCTGCTGGCGTCCGCTCTACGCCTACTCGACCCGCAGGCTGACGCTGTGACGGCTCCGGGGGCGTTGAAGAAAGCAAGGCTGGGCTCTGCCCAGACCCGCCAGGGGCGAGCCGCCCCTGGACCGGCCTTACTTAAGAGAAGCCAGTCCAGGGGGGCTCCCCCTGGCGGAGTCCAGAGGCAGAGCCTCTGGCCTTGCTTGCTGCTTTTCGGGCCACGCAGACGCCTTCGTGGCATGGATGCCCCGCCGCCACGCCGTCCCCGTCCCGCCCACCCGAGGAGCCGATGATGGACGCAACGCCCGTCGCAGAGCCGCTGATGGAGGCCCGCCACATCCGGCAGGCCTACACCAAGGACTCGGCCGCCGACCTGATCGTGCTCGACGACGTCGACCTGACGCTGCGCGAGGGCGAGATCGTCGGCCTGCTCGGCCGCTCCGGCTCGGGCAAGTCCACCCTGCTGCGCATCGTCTCCGGGCTGATCGCGCCGACCGCGGGCGAGGTGCTGTGGCGCGGCAGGCCGCTGCACGGCCCGGCGCCCGGCGTGGCCATGGTGTTCCAGTCCTTCGCGCTGTTTCCCTGGCTGACCGTGCAGGAGAACGTCGAGATCGGCCTGGAGGCGCAGGGCGTGAAGCGGGCGGAGCGCGAGCGGCGAGGCGAGGCGGCGATCGACCTGATCGGTCTCGGCGGCTACGAGCACGCCTACCCCAAGGAAATGTCGGGGGGCATGCGCCAGCGCGTCGGCCTCGCGCGTGCGCTGGTCGTGCACCCCGACCTGCTGCTGATGGACGAGCCGTTCAGCGCGCTCGACGTGCTCACCGCGGAGACGCTGCGCACCGACCTCATCGACCTGTGGAGCGACGGCAAGCTGCCGGTCAAGTCGATCCTGATGGTCACGCACAACATCGAGGAGGCGGTGCTGATGTGCGACCGCATCCTGGTGTTCTCCTCCAACCCGGGACGCGTCGCCCACGAGCTGCGCGTGCCGTTCCCGCACCCGCGCAACCGCCACGACGCCGCGTTCCGCAAGTTCGTCGACGACATCTACGCCCTGATGACGCGCCGCGCCGTCTCCGTGCCCACGCCAAGGACCGCCGCCGAGACCGCGGCGGCCGAGGCGCCCACCGCGCTGCACCCGGTGTCGACCAACCTGCTGGCCGGCCTGCTGGAGACGCTGGCGGCCGACCCCTACAAGGGCCGCGCCGACCTGCCGCTGCTCGCGGAGCGCCTGCAGTTGGAGTTCGACGACCTGCTGCCGCTCGGCGAGACGCTGCAGCTCCTCGGCTTCGCGGAGTTCGCGGAGGGCGACATCCACCTCACCGACAAGGGCCGCGAGTTCGTCGACGCCGAGACCGACGCGCGCAAGCTGCTGTTCGGCAGCGCGCTGCGGGCACGCGTGCGCCTGGCCGCGACCATCCGCCAAGTGCTCGACGAGCGGTGGAACCACAAGGCGTCGGCGGTGCGCTTCCGCGACGAGCTGGAGGACCACATGTCGCCGGACTACGCGGACGACACGCTGCGCGCGGTGATCGGCTGGGGGCGGTTCTCGGAGCTGTACGCCTACGACGAGGAGGCGGACCAGTTCTTCCTCGACGAGGAGGAGTGAGCGGGCGCCACCATGCCGTCCGACGACCGCCGCCTGCTGTCCGCCGCAGTCACGCTCGCCCTGGTCGCCTTCGTCTGGCCGATGCTGGCCCGGCTCGGGACGTTCCGACTGGAGGCGGCGATCGGCACGGTTCTGGCGCTGGCATGGGTGACGCTCGTCGCCCTTGTGCTTGGACGGTCGGGATGGCAGCGCCTGTGGCTGGCGATGCTCCTGCCGTTCGTCGTCTGGTGGCCGTTGATGTTCGCCTTCATGGCGGCGTGCACGCAGGATGGGAGCTGCCCGTGACGCTGCCTTGGCACGGGCAGGCAAGGGACCCCGACTCGGGCCGGTGGCACGATGCAGTCCACGCTTCTCCGAATATTTCGGCAAACATGCTGGACAGCGATGGAAGGACGAGAGTGCAGGCTTCTGCCTGGCCAGTCCTTCTCGTTGCTACCTCCTGCTCGTCGCAGCCTTGCGCGGCCGGCCACCCTGCCCGCCGTTCTCGCGCGTGGCCGCTGCTTTGCCAGCGCCGCGTGCCTCTTTGCCGGCAGCATCCGATCGAGCCGCCATCCAGTGCCGCGAGCCGAGCACACCTTCGAGGAGCGCCAGCACGTAGAGGTCGGCATCAAGCCTGGGGAAGTGAACCCCCAGACCCATTGCATCCACCTCCACCACACGAAGATCCTCGGTCGAGGCGCCCGCCAAGCCCTCCACGTCGCGCGGTGCGAGCCCGAGTTCGACGCCCGTAGACAGGGTAATGACCAGGCGCCCACGGCCGGCATCGTAGCGTGCCGCCACTGCGTGCGGCCCTTGCAGCCGCGCCGCGCCGCGCCGCTTGGCGACCTCGAATTGCTCGTCCGTCAGCTCAGTCATGGAACCGCCTCCACACCTTCAGTAACGCCGCGTGGTGCTCGGCGGCCAGGTGCAGCGCCAGCCTGGCCTCGCGCTGCGTACACGGGCCAACAACCTCCTGCACCTCCAGGCCGTGCAGGTTGACCACCACGACCCAGCCCGGCCCGATGACATGGACATGCGCAGGCGAGTGATCGTTCGGGTAGACGACAAAGCGCAGCCCATCGACGCGCAGGACTGTCGGCATCGGCGATCCTGGCAGGTTGTCGCAGAAAACCCAAGCCGTACGCCGCCGCTTGAGGAGTCGATTTCTCTGACAGCCCTTTGAAGCGACCGGTGAAGCAAGCAAGGTTGAGGCTCTGCCTCAAACTCCGCCAGGGGGAAGCCCCTCTGGACCGCCTTCCCTTAAGTCAGGCCGGTCCAGGGGCGCTGCCCCTGGCGGGTTCCCGCTTCCAAGGATGGGGCAGAACCCTGGTCTTCCTCGCTTCACGCCGCCTCGAACAACCCCTGCCCCACGAATCCGCCCTCCCGCGCCCCGCCCGGGCAGGCGAACAGCCCGCCGCCGGTGTGGGTCACGTACTGGTTGAGCATGTCGAGCTTCGACATCTGCTCGAACATCGGGATGAACGCCTCGCGCGGGTCGCGCTGGTAGCAGACGAACAGCAGCCCCGCGTCGTACTCCAGCCCCTGCCGCCACGGCGGCCAGCGCTCGGCCACCATGCTGAGGCCGTCGTTGTAGGAGTAGCCGCGCCGCAGCATGTCCGCCCCGCCGTTCGCCGCCGCCGAGGCGAGACGGACATGCGCCGTCTCCGGGATCACCGGATTGCCATCCGCGTCCACCGCGTCGAAGTCGAGCGGGTCGAACTCGCCCTTCCCGCCCAGCGGCGCGCCCGACACCTTGTGCCGCCCGATCACCTGCTCCTGGAACTCGACCTCGGTGCCGTCCCAGTGCTCCAGCGCGACGCGGATGCGCCGCACCACCAGGTAGCTGCCGTCACGCATCCAGGCCGGGCCGTCCTCGCCCACCCAGACCGCGTCCTTCGTGGCGGGCTGCACGACGCCGCCGACGCTCTCCAGGGGGCGCTTGGACAGCGGGTTCTGCGTGCCGTCGCGAAAGCCCATCAGGTTGCGCGGCGTGTCGTCGGCGGCGAAGTTCGCGGAGAAGCCGGTCTGCGCCCAGCGCAGCGACGCCACGCCGTCGGCGATGCGGGCGAGCTGGCGCACGGCGTGGAACGCGACCTGCGGGTCGTCGGCGCAGGCCTGCACCGACAGGTCGCCGCCGGTGCGGCTCTCCTGGAGCTGGTCGCCGTTGAAGCGCGGCAGGTCGACCAGCGCCTCTGGCCGGCGGTGCGCGAGCCCGTAGCGGTCGTGCCCGTCGCGCTCGAACAGGCCTGACCCGAAGCCGAAGGTCACGCTGAGCCGCGACGGCGCGAGGCCGGCCGCCTCGCCGCTGTCCGTGCCGGGCTTCGCGAGGTCGGGCTCCGGCGGGCGGGCCGCCTCGCCGCGCGCCATGCGTTCCGCGGCTTCGGTCCAGCGCGCCAGAAGGGCCGCGACGTCGGCCTGCCTCGTGGCGACCAGATCGAAGGCGGCGAAGTAGGTGTGACTCTGCAGCGGCGTCAGGATGCCGGCCTGTCGAACGCCGCGGAACGGAACGCTCTGCTCGCGCCCTGGACCCTGGCTCGCGGCGGTGATGCCCTTTGCGGCGGCGTCAGCCGGCGGCGCGTCGCCCGCCGAGGCGACCTTGGCCACGCCCGCGAGGCCCGCGGCCAGCCCGCCGGCCAGGAACCCGCGGCGCGAGGCGAATGGGCAACCGGTCACGACAACCCTCTTGAGGCGGCAGCCATCGTCATTGCTACTTCCGCGCCTGCACGAGCGTGTTCATGTCGTCCTGCACGAAATAAAGTCCCTCTCCGTCGGGCATCATCGCCATGCCGAACAGGTCGCCGCTGCCGGGCGGCTGCTGCGCGCGGTCGGTGTCGAGCCAGCGCGCGGTGAGCTGGTGCCCATCGGCGGGATCGACCTCCACCACCTGGCCGTTGAGGCCGTTGGCCACCAGCAGGTGGCCATTGGGCGCCGTCACCAGCGCGAGCGGGCGCCTGATGAAGCCGTCCCTCGTGATCTCGCGCCCGGTGCCCGCGCTGGTGGTGCGGGTGCTGGCCTCGGGGATCGCCACCACACGGTTGCCGATCGCGTCGGAGACGAACAAGGTGTCGTCCGCGCCCATGGCAAGGCCGGTCGGCCCGATCACGAACACCGCCTTGTCCGCCAGCTCGCCGAAGCCGTCGGCGACCACGGTCTGGCTCACCGCGACCGGGGGCTGGCCGTCGGGGATGGCCAGCTCGATGCGCAGCACGGTGGCGCGGTTCACCACCTCCTGGCCGGGCGCGCCCACGCCGAAACCGGTCATGCTGACGAACAGCGTGGCGCTGCCGCCGCGGTCCACGACCGCCATGTTGCCCCACGGGCCGTTGATCGCAGGGCCCGCGATCACGCCGGCGAGCTGGCCCTGGTTGTCGAGCACCATCAGGCAGCCGTCGTTCTTGGTCGCCGTGGTGCCGTCGTCGCTGGGCAGGCTGCCGACGATGCTCCAGCCGGACTTCAGCACGGCGAACGCGGTGGTGAGGCCCACGCCGCCCGGGCAGGACGGCAGGTGGCGCGGCAGGGAGGCGAACACCGACAGCTTCCTCGTCGCCGGCTCGTAGGCCACGATCGTGGTGCCGAGGCCCTGCAGGTTGCGGGCGTCGTTGAAGTTGGTCACCAGCACGTCGCCCTCGTGCAGCCGCCCGCTCGTCACCGGCGAGACCACCACGGCATAAGGGTTCTGGTCGCCGTTGCGCGGCACGGTGGAGGTCAGCGTGGACTGTCGCCGGATGTGCTCCAGCCAGCCCTGCCCGGCATCGGGCTTCTGCTGGTCGGCATGGGCGGATGCCGCGAAAAGAGCGGCTCCGAGACCGAACGCCAGCAGGCCGCGCGACGCGCTGGTCAGGATACGGCGAGTCATCGCGTCGGCCTCCTGGCCGGGCGGGCCGGTCAGGGCGCCGCTGGGGTGTGATTGCGAGTGAGTTGCATCTAGTCCGACTGGGCGCGTCAATCAAGAACCGTTCGCAATGCCGGAGATCACGAACACCCTGCGCGGTGCGGATTTGTCGCCGGGTCGGTGAGGCAGGCAAGGTTGAGGCTCTGCCTCAAACTCCGCCAAAGGCTCGCCTTTGGAATCCAATACTTAGGCCATGGTGACGATTCTAGGATGCCTGTTCGGTGTCTGGGGCTAGCCTTGGCTTGAGGCTGATCTGGAGGGTGTCGGATGGCGAACTGCGACGTGGACGGCCTGCGCGACGACCAGTGGGCGCGGCTGCGCGACCTGGTGCCTGGCGGTCGTGCGGGCCAGCGCGGGCCGTGCTGCGACAACCGGCTGTTCGTCGACGCGCTGCTGTGGATGGCGCGCTCCGGCGCGCGCTGGCGCGACCTGCCGGAGCGGTTCGGCCACTACCAGGCGGTCAAGCGCCGCACCTACCGCTGGGTCGACCGCGGTGTCCTGGGGGGCTTCCTCGAAGCGCTGGTGGCCGAAGCCGACCTGGAATGGCTGATGATCGACAGCACCATCGTGCGCGCCCACCAGCACGCGGCCGGCGCGCGCATTGCAAAAGGGGGGCCGATGCTCAGGGACCGGACCGTTCCGCCGGCGGGCTGAGCACCAAGATCCACGCCGCCACGGACGCGCTGGGCCCGGTGCGCCTGCTTCTCGGCCCAGGCCAGCGCCAGGACATCACCCGCGCCCACGCGCTGATCGACGGCTTGGCGCTCAAGGCCGTGATCGCTGACCGGGGATACGACGCAGACCATCTGCGCGAGGCCATCGACGACGCCGGCGCGGAGCTGGTAATCCCGCCCAGGTCGAACCGCAACGAGCCGCGGCCGTATGACGCGCTGCTCTACAAGGAGCGCAACAAGGTCGAGCGCTTCTTCAACCGGCTCAAGCAGTTCCGCCGCGTCGCCACCCGCTGCGACAAGCTCCTGGCCAACTACGAAGGCTTCGTCCAACTCGCCGCAATCGCAATTCTGCTCAAATGAAATCGTCACCAGAGCCCAAGGGAACCTAAAAAACTCGGCTCCCGGCTTTCATGCGTCAATAAAAAGAATGGTTTACAGCCAACCGACAGCCAGTCTCGGTCATCTTCGAGGTTTCCCTTAAGGAGAACCGGTCCAGCGGGCCTCCCCTTGGTGGGTCTGGGCGGAACTGGCCAAAGGTTCCGATGGCCCTCTTGAGCCATTGGAACGGCCAGCAGAGGCAGAGTCCAACCTTGCCTGCTTCCTACCGTCCCCGACTCACGGTGTAGTCCGCGACATCGAGCATTCGCTGCCGCACCTCGCCCTCCGGGAACACCCCGAGCGCCCTGCGCGCCGCCAGCGCGAACTCCGCCGCGCGCGCCAGGGTGGCGGCGATGGCGCCGCTGTCGGCGACGAGGCGCATGGCGTGGTCGAGGTCGGCCTCGGTCTGCTCGCTGGCCTCGATGGTGCGCCGCCAGAATGCCCGCTCCTCGGCGCTGCCGGCGGCGTGGGCGGCAAGCACCGGCAGGGTGATCTTGCCCTCCCGGAAATCGTCGCCCACGGTCTTTCCAAGCTCGGCCTGGTCTGCGGCGTAGTCGAGCGCGTCGTCGACGAGCTGGAACGCGATGCCGAGGTTCATGCCGTAGTCGAACAGCGCGCGCTCCTCCGCCTCTGGGCGGCCTGCCACCACGGCGCCGACCTGGCAGGCGGCGGCGAACAGGGCGGCGGTCTTGCCGCGCACCACGTCGAGGTAGCGCGCCTCCGGGGTGGAGAGGTCATTCTGGGTGGTGAGCTGGAGCACCTCGCCCTCGGCGATGGTGGCTGCGGCCTGCGACAGGATGGCGAGCACCCGCAGCGAGCCGTCCTCGACCATGAGCTGGAAGGCGCGGGCGAACAGGAAGTCGCCGACCAGCACGGAGGCCTTGTTGCCGAACACCGCGTTGGCGCTGGCCAGGCCGCGGCGCAGGAAGCTCTCGTCGACCACGTCGTCGTGCAGCAGGGTGGCGGTGTGGATGAACTCGACGCAGGCGGCGAGGCGGACCTGACGCTCGCCGCGGTAGCCGCACAGCCGCGCCGCGGCCAGGGTGAGCAGCGGGCGCAGGCGCTTGCCGCCGGCGGCGACGATGTGCGCCGCGAGCTGCGGGATCAGCACCACCGGGCTGTCCATGCGGGCGAGGATCGCCCGGTTGCAGGCGGCGATGTCGTCGTGGAACAATGCCGCAAGCTCGGCCAGGGCGTCCGGCGCCGCGGCAATCATGGTCGCTGCGTCGGCGCCTGCGTCGCGCGGAGCGGCCCCGCCCCGATCGTCCGGCTGTCTGGCCGTGGCACCCAACCGCGTCTCCCGGGCTTGATCGACCGCGCAATGCGGGCACCGTGGCGCGGCGACGGCGCCACTGCGTCTCGTCACCTGGCGCCGCGAGCCCTCCTTGCACCACACCGTCCCGAGGCACAAGCATGCGCATCATCGCCACCACCAACGATCCCGTGCGGCTCAGCTTCCTGCGCGTGCTGCTGGCCGACGCCGGAATCGAGGCGCTGCTGCTCGACGTCCACGTCAGCGCGATGGAGGGCAGCATCGGCGCCATCCCGCGCCGCCTCATGGTCGAGGACCGCGACGAGCACCGCGCACGCCGCGTGCTGCGCGAGGCCGGAGAAGCCTAGCGGCGATGGCCCCGACCGCAGCGCCTCCTCGGCCTGGCCGTCCCACGACACCGGCCAGAGGCGGTCGCGACGATCCGGCCGCACCGTCCGCCTCGGGGGGCGACGTGCCCGCGACCGGCCTGCCGTCGCCGGACAGCCTTCCCGACGCCGAGTCGGCCGGCACGTTGCTGGGCGGCCGCGTGGCATACCGGCAGATGCTGCGCGGACACAGGAGCGGGCTGGAGCCGGTCCTCCTGGCCGCGCTGGTGCCGGCCCGGCCGGGGCAGCGCGTGCTGGAGGGCGGCACCGGCGCCGGCGCCGGGCTGCTCTGCCTCGCGGCGCGCGTCGCCCCGCTGGGCGGGTGGGGGATCGAGATGGATCCGGCGCTGGCCGCGCTGGCGCGTCGCAACCTCGACGCGAATGGGGCAGCCGGAATCTCGGTGGTGGCCGCCGACCTCACCCGCGACGACGTGCTGCCGGAGGGCGGCTTCCACCATGCGTTCGCCAATCCGCCCTGGCACCGCGGCACCGCCTCGCGCGATGCCGGGCGCGACCTGGCCCGGCGTGCCGCGCCGGGGCTGCTGGCGCTGTGGGTGGCGGCGCTGTGCCGCAGGGTTCGGCCTCGCGGCAGCGTGACTCTGGCCGTGCCCGCGGCGGCGCTGGCGGAGGTCGCCGGGCTGCTGCGGCAGTCGGGATGTGGCGGCGTGTCGCTGCTGCCGCTCTGGCCCCGGCGCGGGATTGCGGCCCGGATCGTGCTGGTTCAGGGCGTGCTGGGCAGCCGGGCGGGCAGCGTCGTGAACCCCGGCCTAATACTGCACGAGGCGGACGGGCGGTTCACCCCGGAAGCCGACGCGGTGCTGCGCGACGGCGCGGCACTGCGGATCGGCGGCTGATAACCCACCGCCTCTTGGAGGACGCGGCAAGGCAAGGTTGAGGCCCTGCCTCAAACTCCGCCAGGAGCAACACCCCTGGACCTGCCTAACTCAATTAAGGCTAGTCCAGGGGCGCCTCGCCCCTGGCGACCCTGGGCAGAGGTCAACCCCGCCTGCCCATGGCGCAACAACCTCGGTCGCCGGCTCGGAACCGAGCCATCAGCGTGGAGCCATCAGCGTTCCGGGTGGCGAAGATGCCAGAGTCGTTCGAAGGCGGCGACCAGGCTTTCCATGTTGCGGCGGCGGTTGCCCTCGTTGGCGGTCGGACGCTTGCTCATCATCTTCTCGAGAATTCCCAGAAGCTGCTCCGCGACATCCAGTTCCGCAGTGTCGCAGGCCTGATGAAAGGCCACGAGGATCTTGTCGGACAAACGGCGGGTGTGCCGCGGCGTCGCGGGAGCGATCGCTTCGCGGACGACGTCTTCATTGTCGAACTCCTCACCCATTCTCTCCGTGAACACCGACATTGTGCCTTTCGTCATGAGTGAGACGCCGCCCTGCTAGCAGCACCCTGTACTCACAGGGTGCGCGGCTGATCTGTGCAGTCGATTATTCATGATTTTGAGAAAATAGCCAGAGCCACCGCAGGTAATTTGTCAAAATACCGCAACAACCCGTATAAATCCCGCAGAAGCGGACACGAAGCCACGAGCTACGGAACAGGTGCCACAGCCGGGATTTTGCTCCGCATTACTAACATAGGATAAGTTTCCCGCTGCCTGCAAGAAACGAGATGACGACATTTCGGCGGGGACGCAGAGAATGGCGCAACAGCCACGGGGAATGTCCCGGCCGCGATCACGGCAGCCTGGAGAGGTCCCGGTTGCGCGCCAACGCCTGGCGTGCACCTGGCGAACCGGTGATCCTGACAGGCCCGGTCCGACCACGTCGTCCACGGCCCCTGGGACGTGCGTGGACGCTGTTCCGCGATTGAGCGGCGGCAGGATTTTGACTATCAAGGGCCGATGGTCCTTGCCGCCCAGGATGATCGTGCCGCCCGCCTGCGCGCCCTGCCCCCGGTGCAGCGCCTGCTGGAAAGCGAGGCTGCGGCGGCACTGATGGCCACGACCTCCCGCCAGGCGGTGACAGAAGCCCTGCGCCAAGCGCTGGACCAGTCGCGCGACGCGATCCGCGGTGGCGGCCGGCTGCCCTCTGCGGAGGACATCCTGCTGGCGGCGGCGCAACGGCTGCATCACGAGGCGCAGCCGGCGCTGCGGCGCACGATCAACGCCACCGGCATCGTGCTGCACACCAATCTCGGCCGCGCCCCGCTGGCCGCGCAGGCGGTGCAGGCGGCGAGCGAGGCGGCGCGCGGCTACTGCAACCTGGAATTCGATCTGGAGGAAGGCCGCCGCGGCGAGCGCGCGGCGGCCCTCGCCGGGCTGCTGCACGCGGTCAGCGGCGCGGAGGCCGGGCTGTGCGTCAACAACAACGCGGCGGCGGTGCTGCTCGCGTTGTCGGCGCTGGCGGGAGTCGCCACGCCCGGCGCGGGCGGGAGCGGCGCGCCGGGCGAGGTGGTGGTCTCGCGCGGCGAGCTGGTCGAGATCGGCGGCGGGTTCCGCATCCCAGACGTGATCCAGCAGGGCGGCGCTCGCCTGGTCGAGGTCGGCACCACCAACCGGACCCGGCTCTCGGACTACGCGGCCGCGATCGGTCCGCACACTCGGATGCTGCTGCGCGTGCACCAGAGCAACTACCGCATCGTGGGCTTCACCAGCGCCCCGGCGCCCGCCGAGATTGCCACTCTGGCGCACGAGCACGGCCTGCTGATGATGGACGACCTCGGCAGCGGCTCGCTGCACGACCTGCGCCCCTATCGCTGCCCGCCCGAGCCCACGGTGCGCGAGGCGGTCGAGGCCGGCGCGGACGTGGTGGCGTTCAGCGGCGACAAGCTGCTCGGCGGCCCTCAGGCCGGCATCCTGGTCGGGCGCGAGGCCTCGATCGCGCGGATGCGCCGCCACCCGCTGCTGCGCGCGGTGCGTCTGGACAAGATGTGCCTGGCCGCGCTGGAGGCGACGCTGCGGCTGCACGTGCAGGCGCCGATGGCGCTGCCGGTGATGCGGATGCTGGCGCAGACCGAGGCGATGCTGCAGGCGCGGGCGGAGCGGCTGTGCGCGCTGCTGCCGGACTCGGTGCTGTGGCGCATCGAGGGCACCGAGGCGCAGGTCGGCGGCGGCTCGCTGCCCGGCACCCGGCTGGCGAGCCGCGCGGTGGGGCTCGCGACCGAGGCGATGGGGGCGGACGCGCTGGCGCTGGCGCTGCGGCGCAACCGTCCGGCGGTGGCGGGGCGGATCGCGGCGGACCTGGTGCTGCTCGATATGATCGCCGTGGCCGACGAGGAGGTCGAGGAGATCGCCGCCGCGGTGACGCGGGCGTGCGGGCCGGCGTGAAGCCAGGCAAGCGAGCAAGGCTGGGCTCTGCCCAGACCCGCCAGGGGCGAGCCGCCCCTGGACCGGCTTTACTTAAGTATCGGTTTCCAAAGGCCTGCCTTTGGCGGGGTCCAGGGGCAGCGCCCCTGGCCTTTTTTTCTTCCGTGGTATATCCGTGACCCGCCGTCTGCTCGGCGTGATCGGCCACGTGGACCACGGCAAGACCGCCCTGGTCCGCGCGCTCACCGGCATCGAGACCGACCGTCTCCCCGAGGAGAAGCGCCGCGGCATCTCGATCGCGCTGGGCTTCGCGCATTTCGTCGCGGGCGACGCCACGGTCGACCTGATCGACATGCCCGGCCACGAGCGCTTCGTGCGCACCATGGTCTCCGGCGCCACCGGGATCGGCGCGGTGCTGCTGGTGGTCGCCGCCAACGAGGGCGTCCAGGCGCAGACCGTCGAGCACATCGAGATCGCCGCGCTGCTGGGCCTGCGCCAGACCGTGCTGGCGGTGACCAAGCGCGACCTGGCGACGCCGGAGCGGCTGGCCGAGGTGACGCGCGACAGTCTGGCGCTGGCGCGCTCGGCCGGGCTGGAGGTGGCGGAGACGGTGGCGGTGTCGGCGGTGCGCGGCGACGGGATCGAGGCGCTGCGGGCGGCGCTGGCGCGGCTGCCCGGGGCAGACGCGCGGGAGTGGGGCTACCCCTGGCTGCCGGTGGACCGGGCGTTCTCCATCGCGGGGCACGGCACGGTGGTGACCGGCACGCTGCGGCGCGGCGCGATCGCCTCGGGCGACGAGCTGGTGCTGTCGCCGTCGGACGAGGCGGTCAGGGTGCGCGGCCTTCAGGTGCACGGCGCGAAGGTGGCGAGCGCCGGGGTCGGGCAGCGGGTCGCGGTCAACCTGCGCGCGGTCTCGACCGAGGAGACGGCGCGCGGCGTGGCGCTGACGCGGCCGGGCGCGCTGCCGCCGGCTTCGTGGCTGTCGGTGCGGCTGCGCGCGGTGCCCAGCGCGGCGGGCCCGCTGCGCGACGGCGCGCGGCTGCGCCTGCTCGCGGGCACGCTGGAGGTGGAGGCGAGCCTGCGGCTGCTGGACCGCCGCGAGCTTGCGCCCGGGGAGACGGCATCGGCCCAGCTGCACTGCGCCGAGCCGGTCGCGGTGCCGGCGCGCGAGGCGTTCATCCTGCGCAGCCCCTCGCCTGCCCGCACCGTGGCGGGCGGCGTGGTGCTCGACCCGCAGGCGTCGCGGCTGCGTCGGCGCGACCCGGCGGCGCTGGAGCGGCTGGAGCGGCTGGCGGGGGAGACGCCGGAGCGGCTGGTGGCGCGCGAAGTGGCGGACTCGGGCGCTGCGGGACGACCCGTGCTCGCCCTGGCGCGGCTGTCGGGCCTGTCGCCGGACCGCGTGGTCGCAGCGCTGGGCGACAAGGCACTGGGCGACAAGGCTGCGGGGCCGCGGGGTCCGGCGTCGGCCGGCACGGGCGCGGTGGTGATCGCGCGCGGGGTCGCGGTCGCGCGGGCGGCGCTGGACGCGGTGGGTGCGCGGGTGCCGGCGCTGCTGGCGGAGGCGCCGGACGGGATGGCGCGCGAGCGGCTGCTGGCGGCGCTGCCCGGGGTGTCGGGGCCGGTGCTGGAGGAGTCGCTGTCGCGGCTGGCGGCCAGCGGCGTGCTGCGTCTGGCCGGCGGCCTGGTGGCGCCGGTGCGCGCGGCGTTCGAGCGCGACCGCGCGGACCGCGACCAGCTCGGGGCGGCGGCGCTGGCCGAGCGGGTGCGCCGGGCCGGGCTGTCTGCGCCTGATACGCGCGACTTCGCGGCCGACCCGGTGCTGCGCCGCCTCGCGGACCGCCTGGTGCGCGAGGGCGTGCTGGTGCGCGCGTCGGACCGGGTGCAGAAGCGCGAGCTGCTGTTCCACCGCGACACGGTGGAGGCGGCGCGGCTGCGCCTGGCCCCGCTGCTGGCCGAGGGGGCGGGTCTGCTGGTCAGCGACGCCGGCGCGGCGCTTGGGGTGTCGCGCAAGTTCAGCGTGCCGCTGCTGGAGCACTTCGACCAGATCGGCTTCACCCGACGGGTCGCGGACCGGCGGCAGCTCGCGCACCGGCTGGGCTGAGCGGCGGGCCGGCACAGCAAGCAGCGGCAGGCCGGCACAGCAAGCAAGGTTGAGGCTCTGCCTCAAACTCCGCCAAAGGCAGGCCTTTGGAATCCATTACTTAAAAGAAGCCGGTCCAGGGGGGCTTCCCCCTGGCGGGTCTGGGCGGAGCCCAGCCTTGCTTCCTGTGCCGGCCTTGCCTGCGGTGTGGTCTTGCGTCAGCCGGCACGGCGCGCGATCCTGGGCTCCACGGAGGCGATCGGGGTCTGGTGGCCCCCCTGGTCTTCAAAACCAGTGGCCCGCGTCAAGCGGGTGGTGGGTTCGATTCCCATCCGCCTCCGCCACCCACTGCCTCCCTGCTGGCCTTCTTTACATAGAACACAGGTCCCGCGGCCACGTCGGCTGCGCTCTTCGCACCTGGCGCCATGCCGTCCGGGTGCGGCGGGCGGCGGGCTTTTCTAGGCGACGGGACCGGCGGCGAACAGGTGATCCGTGGCGCCGAGCCCGGTGTGCACCGTGATGCCGGAAGAGTCGTGCGTCATCGAGGTGATGCCGCCGCCCCAGAAGATGCCCAGCCCCTTCGGATTGCCGATGATGTTCAGGTTCCCGCTGCCTGTGACGAGGGTGCCCGGGGTGATGCTGTAGAAGATGTCGGCGGCGCCGCTGCCGCCGTACAGGACGGAGTTGATGCTGCCGACGAGAACGCTTGCCGTTCCGGCGCCGAGCACGACGGTGTCGCCCTGGTACGCGGCTCCGCCTGCCTGGATGCCGGTGTCGTAGATCGTGCTGTGACCGGCCCCGGCGAAGATCACGTCGGAGCCGGCGGACACCACCGTCGCGTTGACGCCCATGATCACGAAGCTGGCGCCATCCTGGCCGGTCTGCAGGACGGCGTTGTCGCCGACGAAGAGGGTATTCATGACGACCGTCCTTTGCTCCGCGGCATGACACCAAAAGGTAGCGAAAGTTCTTTAACTTATGCCGCAGGTTGTAGAATGCATTCACGAATCCACTTCGTCAATCCATGCACGTGCAGCCGTCTCGAACAGGGCTGACGTGTTGCAGACCTGCACGATCGGCACTGGCCCGGCGTGCGATATCCGCGGCGCCGGAACCGACGCGATGCGGCACGTTCAGAGCGGCATGGACCCTGCCGTGCCGGCCTGGCGGCTGGAAGGGTGCCAGCCACCGCCAACCCAGGTGCCGATCGGATCAAGCCCCGCGCCCAGCAGCACTAGGTCGGCACGCAGGCCCGGCGCGAGGTGGCCGCGATCATGCAGCCCCGCCGCGCAGGCCGGGTAGGTCGAGGCCATGCGCAGCGCCTCCGCGCCGTCGAGCCCGAGCAGCGACACGGCGTTGCGCACCGCCTGCCCCAGGTCGAGGTCCGCGCCCGCCAGCACGCCGTCCTCGGTCTCCAGCCGCCCGCCGCGCCGCAGGATCGTGCGCCCGCCGAGGGTGAACCGGTCCAGCGCGGTGCCCGCCGTCGGCATCGAGTCGCTCACCAGCACGACCGGCCCCCGCGACCCCGCCGGCCGCGCCGCGAGCAGCAGCCGCAGCGTCGCGGGATGCACGTGCACGCCGTCCACGATCACCCCGCACCAGGCCTGCGGGCTGGCGAGTGCCGCGCCCATCACCCCCGGCTCGCGCCCGGCGAGCGGCGGCATCGCGTTCGGCCAGTGGGTGAAGCCGGCGACGCCCAGCGCCAGCGCCTCCACCGCGCGCTCGAACAAGGCGGCGGAATGCCCGGCGCACAGCCTGACCCCCGCGTCGGCCAGCGCGCGCAGCTCGGCGTCGGCGACGCATTCTGGCGCCAGCGTCAGCAGCACCGGCACCCGCGCCGCCAGTCCCGCAATCTGGGCGAGCTCGCCCGGCCCGATCGGGCGGATCAGCGCCGGGTCGTGCACGCCCGGCCGCAGCGGGCTAAGGAACGGCCCCTCGAGGTGCAGCCCGCCCACCCCGCCGCGATCCTGCGCCGCCGCGTCGCCGATCGTGGCGCAGGCCTCGCGCATCCGCGCCGGCGTGTCGGTGATCAGGGTCGGCAGGATCGTGGTGACGCCGAAGCCCCGATGCGCCCGCGCGATCGCCAGCGCCGTCGCGGCCGTGGGCGAGTCGTTGTAGAGCAGCCCGCCGCCGCCGTTGACCTGGAGGTCGACGAGGCCGGGAGCGAGGACCGCCTCGCCCGGCAGGTCAATCCCGTGGCCCCCGACCCGCCCCGGCTCGACGCCGAGGATGCGCCCGTCCTCGACCACCACCGTGGCCTCGGGCAGCGAGTCGAGGCGCCCGCCGCCCTCGACGAGCACGCGGGCGGCGCGCAGATGCAGACGGACCATGGGCCGCAGTGTCGGTCCGCGACCGGAGACGGGCAAGACGGATGACCTGTGCCGCCGCCGCCGTCCGCAAGGTTTGTTGCACCAGCAGCCCTTCGAAGTGAGCGTTGAAGCAAGCAAGATTGAGGCTCTGCCTCAAACTACGCCAAAGGCTCGCCTTTGGAATCCAATACTTAAGCAAAGCCGGTCCAGGGGGGGCTTCCCCCCTGGCAGGTCTGGGCAGAGCCCAGCCTTGCTTGCTGACAGGTCGATGTCAGGGGTCGTTGGTGTTACCGACCAGCGCCGCGGGCCTGTTTGCAGTTGTCGCGGCCTACGGAAGGGGGTTTATCCCGCCCGGAGCCAGCCGGAGCGGATGCCACGATGACCATGATCTCCTACGCGCAGAACGGCGAAGACGTCATGCTGATGCGGGCCCTCGGCGATGTCGCGGGTGGCTTCTACATCGACGTGGGTGCCGCCGACCCGACGATCGTGTCGGTGACCCGCGCGTTCTACGAACGTGGCTGGCACGGCGTGAACGTCGAGCCGACCGTGGAGCACCATCGGCGTCTGGGCGAAGCGCGGCAGCGGGACGTGAACCTGTCGCAGCCGGTCAGCGATCACGTGGCGGAGGAGCTGTTCTACTTCTGTGAACACCCCGACCTGTCGACCCTGATCGGAGACGTGGCCGCCGCCGCCGCATCGGGAGGCCAGAAATCGGAGAGCCGCGTCCTGCAGACCACGACGCTTGCCGAGATCTGCCGGCGTTTCGCCCCACCGGTCATCCATTTCCTCAAGATCGACGTCGAGGGCGCCGAGGAGCGCGTGCTGCGCGGAGCGGATTTCCGGAACTATCGCCCCTGGATCGTCGTGGTCGAGGCGACACACCCAAACACGCAGATTTTCTCCCACGCGACCTGGGAGCCGATCCTGATGGACAGCAAATACCGGTTCGTGTGGTTCGACGGCCTGAACCGGTTTTACCTAGCCGAGGAGAAACTCGACACGCTCCAGCACCATTTCGACGCGCCGATCAACGTCTTTGACGATTTCGTCCGTTACGATCCGGCCCTCGAGTCGCTCGCTGCGGAACTCGCGGCCGCCAGGGCGATGCTGGAGCCTCTGCGCGAGGCCGCTGCTGCTGCCGAACGCCGCCAAGCCGCCGCGTTATCCGACACCAGGGCCCTCGCCGAGACCGCGGCGCACGAGCGCGCGTCGGCCGTCTCGCGGGCCGAGGCGGCCGAGGCGGCGGCAGCCCTGCTCGACGCGCGGATGCGCAGCTCCGACGCCCTCGCCCAGGCCGCGGCGGCCAACGCGCAGGTCGCCGAGACCCAGGTGTTTGCGGCCAAGGCGAGGCTGGGCGACCTGCAGCACGAGATCCACGACACCCGGCGACGCCACGACGACCTGCTCCAGCGCGAGGAGGCAACACGCGCCATGCTCGCGGCGCAACGCTCCGAGGCCGCGGCGCAGCGCTCCGAGGCGGCGGCGCACCTGGCCCTCGTGCAGCGCGCGCTCGACGAGCGGGCGGCGTCCCACGACGGCCTGCGCGCCGAGCTCGATGCCGAGCGAGCGCGCGCGCTCGCGCTGGAACAGGAGGCCGGGTCCCGCCTGCGCGAGATCGTGGCGCTCGGCCAGGAGATCGCGCGTCGCGATGCGCCGGAGCCAGCCCCGGAGCCAGCCCCGGAGATCCGCGAGATCGTGCTGGTTCCGGCACGCCGGCCGACGCTGCGCCGCAGGGTCGCGACGGGGCTCTACGGCTGGACGCTGCGGCCTCTGCTGCGCCCCCTCGCATGGCGCGGACGGAGCTTCCTCGTGGCCGGCCTCCGGCAGGCGCTCGACGAGCAGACGGCCTCGCCCGCGATCGCATCCGGGGCGCGCAACAGTCTGCCGGAGCTGCTTGGCGAGATCCGCAGCCGCCAGGACCGCATTCTCGACATGGTGCATCGGGTCGACGACCTGGCCGCCGAACAGCGCGCGCAGCAGCACCGCAGCTTCGCCGAGATCGGCACGCGCGCGGGCGATACGGCGGAGGCCGTGCGCAGGGTCGAGACCGCGTTGTCGAAGCGCGACAGCTCCGAGCTTGGGGAACTCGCCGCCAGCATGGAGACTGCCCTTCTGACCCTGGCCTCCGCAGGGCGCATCCGTGGGCGCTAGCGGCGAGACGGGCTCCGGGTCATGGCCGCCAGGGACCCGCGTGCCCCGCCGCGACAGCCACGAGCCCGACATTCGACGGAACCGGGCACCGGATGCGCGACCGCCGCGACGGCGCGTGGACTGGCGGTGTGGCGCCGCCGGCGGCAAAGAAACACGCGCGCCAGGGCCGTGCGATGCAGACTGGACAGGCCGGCGTGCATGCCCGCTTGTCGTCACGGTAGGCGGGCGACCTGGCCCATGTCCTGGAGAGACGCCCGATGCTGCGAAGAACGTTGCGCCCGGTGGCCCACTCGCTTCGCTCCCTCGTCGGAACGAACGGCCTGTCCGACCGCGTCTCGACCCTGGAGGCTGCGATGCGCGGGCTGGCCATCGGCAGCCCCGTCCCGATCCCCGATATCCCGGTCGTTCCGGCCGCCGGGCCGGCGGCAGGCACCATCGACGTCAATCTCCTGCTGCACCAGTCGCGCGGCGCGCTGTTGCGCATGATGCCGCCGGGCGCGCAGCGCCTGCTCAGCGCAGGCTGCGCCGGCTCGTGGTACTTCGACTGGATCGAGCAGACCTACGGACGGGTGCCCGAGCATCTCGGCATCGAGTACTATTCGCCCGAGCCGGACGACCTGCCCGACAACGTGACCTGGATCGCCAACACCGCGTCGAACATGTCGGCGGTGCCGGACGGCGGCTGCGACCTGGTGTTCTCCGGCCAGAACCTGGAGCACCTCTGGCCGGACGAGGTGGCGGGCTTCGCGCTGGAGGCGGCCCGGGTGCTCCGCCCCGGCGGCCACCTGGTGTTCGACAGCCCCAACCGGCTCGTCACCGCGCCGCTGAACTGGGGTCATCCCGAACATACCATCGAGCTGACGCCAGCCGAGGCGTGCGAGCTGGCCCGGCTCGCCGGCTTCGACGTCGCCTCGGTCCGGGGCATCTGGCTGTGCCGCGATGCCCGCTCCGGCGAGATGCTGCCGTTCGATCCCAACGTGGCCGCGCCGGGCTGGTCGGTCACGGAACGACTGCTGGTCGCGCGCGACCAGCCCGATAACTCGTTCATCTGGTGGATCGAGGCGGTCCGCAGCGACCGCGCCCCCGCGAGGGAGGCTGTGCACGCGCTGATGGAGCGCCTGTTCCGCGAGCATTGGCCGGAGCGGGTGCAGCGCCTGATGGTGCCGCCGGGCCACGCGCTGCAGCCCTCGCCGGACGGCGACTGGATCGTCGTCGAGCCAGGCCGGGGCGGCATCGCGATGTTCGGCCCCTACATGCCGCTGCGCGCCGGCCGGCATCGCGTCACCTGGCAGATGAGTACGCCGCAGGCCTCCCCTGGACCGGTCGCGGTCTGCGAGGTGATGGCCGGAACCGCCGGCGCCCTCGCGCGCCACGAGGTCCTGCCCGGCCAGTCGACCGTGTCGCTCGAGTTCGGCCTGGACGAGACCACCTTCGGCTTCGAGTTCCGCTGCATCAGCCTCGCGACGGCCGGCTTCTCGGTGCTCCGCAGGGTCCGGCTGGAGGAGCATCTCTCCTGACGTGCCATGAGGACGCGCGCGCCCTCAATGCCCGTGCACCCAGCGCGCGAACGTCTCCGCGAAATCCCGCCAGGACGGAATCTCCAGGCGCGCCGTCTCGGCCCACAGCCTGTCCGCGACGGCGTCGTCCTCCAGGCTGCGCACTGCCGCGGCGATGCACCGCGCCGAGACCTCCTCAAGCCGTAGCTGCCCGTGCGCCGGCAGCATCTCGATGCTCGGCACACTCGCGCTCACGATCACCGGGATGCCATGGTAGAGGCTCTCGAACGGCGGCAGGCCGAACCCTTCGCCCTCGCTCGCGAAGATCATCGCCCGGGCGCCGGCCAGCACCTCGCGGACTGCCGTGTCGCTGGCGTGATCGAGGTGACGGAACAGGGGCTGGTTCCGCAGCGTCGCCATCAGCTCGATCTCCTGCTGCGCGTGCGGAAGCAGGCGCCCGACGACGGTCAGCGGCGCCTGGCTGCCTGCCGCCCAGAGCGCGACGAACGCCTCCAGGATCGCCGCGACGCGCTTGCGCGGCTCGATCGAACCGAGCACGACGTAGCCGGCGCGCCCCGGGAAGAAGCGTTGCGCACCCAGGCCGAGCCCATCCCCCCCAAGGACGATCACCGGGCCATCGCGGCGCTCCTCGCGCATCACGCGGCGCCTGTAGTCCTGGCGGGTGTGCTCGCTGATGAAGGCAACATGGCGGATCGACCGGAGCGCCCGCAGGTAGGGCATCGCGGTGCGGCTGGAGCCCTGGTCGAACCACCGGGGCTCCAGGTAGGGCAGGAAGTCGTAGACCAGCCAGAACACCTCGACCTGCGAGCGCTGCGCGATCGTCTCGTAGAAGCGCGCCCGGCGGATGTCGAAGAACAGCTCGGGATTGACCAGGCGCCGCAGGCCCGGGGGAATGCGTACCGGAGCCTCGCCGGCCACCAGCCCGTGCAGCGCCGAGCGTTCCTCCGCCACTTCGAGGCGGATGCCCCGCGACGCCGCCGTCAGGATGCCCGACGCGGCCTGCGGCAGCACCCGCAGATCGTCGAGCTCGTGGTCGTAGGCGCACAGGATCAGCCGCCCCGGTCCGGGCCAGTGCCGGATCAGCTCGCGCTCGACGCGCTGGATGCCGGTGCGCAGCGGAAGGCCGAACAGCTCGGTGATGTCGAGGTAGGTGTCCTGGTCCTGCATCGGATCAGCCGGCCGCGGCATGGGACAGGCCGAGGGCCAGGCACAGCTGGTCGGCATAGTTGCCAAAGTTGTGCCCGGCCTCGAAGGCGCGACGCCCCTCGCTGTCGCGTCCGGCGGCGCCGTCCCCGGCGATCATGTCGGCGATCGCCTCCGCGACCAGGACGGGCGCCAGCTTGTCCGGCACCCGGCGCACGAAGCCGGGGGCGTCGGCGGCATCGGCCATGTCCTGGTTGGCCACGGTCGGCAGGCCGGACGCGATGCAGTCGAGCAGGGCGCCCGACATCGCGCCCATCCCGTACAGCCGAAGCTGAATCCCGTAGTCCGCCGCCAGCAGGTAGTCCCTGTACGTCTCCTCGCTGGTGTATCGCTCGATGAAGTGGACATGCTGCTCCAGCCCCAGCCGCTCGCGCAGGGTGAGCAGCGGCGAGAGATCCTCAATGAGGCTCGCACCGACGAAGACGAGGCGCGCGGGAATCCGCCAGCCCCGCAGCACCTCAAGGGCCCAGATGCACTCCTCGGGACCTTTCGTCCCGAACACAAAGCCGAACGTCGCGATCAGGATCTCCGCCTCGCCGATGCCGAGGCGCGCTCTCGCCTCCGTCCGGCGCGAGGCGGTCAGCTCCTCGGCCGACCAGGAACGGTAGATCGAGAACGGCAGGCAGGTCGGCTCCCTGCCGAAACGCTCCGCGACGACCCGCGCGACCGGCGGGGAATGCAGGATGAACGGCTCCGCCTGCACCGCCAACTCGCCCAGGAACGTCGCCTTCAGCGTCGACTCGTCGGCGAGCCACCCGTCGACCTCGCTCCTCCCGACCGGCCGTCCCAGTTCCGCCGAGGCGGTGGCCAGCGCATGGTCCCATCCCAGCATCGCAGCGTAGAACCCCACCAGCCGCACGTCGTGGCAGATGCACGCCCCGCCGTAGCGCATCAGCAGCCGGAAGATCCGCGCGTGGTAGTGCGAGTTGCCCATCACGCCGACCACCCGGTCGAACCCGCCGGACAGCATCGGCAGCGCCGAGAGCGGGGAGATCGTGGTGTTCGCGATCGGCGCCGGGTTCGCCGTCTCCGTGAACACGTGCAGGTCCACGCGCAGCCCCAGCTCCACGCAGCACGCCGCGGTGTAGTCCGCGACGCCGGAGCGGTCCGGCGGCACCGGCGACAGCAGCGCCACGCGCGCCCGGCCCTGACGTGGCGTGCCCTGCGCGCACCCCATGCCCGCCGCACCCTGCGCGCCCGCCACGGCGGCAACCGCACCGTCGGCTGCCGCGCGCGCGCGCTCCCCGTCGCACTCGTCGGCGCGCTCGTCGGCGCGCGCCTGCATCGCCGACCAGAACAGCCGCGCCACCTCCGCGGTGCGGAACCGCGGCCATGTCGGCGCCTGCTGCTCGACCACCGCGCTGCGCCACTCCGGCCGCACCGCGCGCGCGAGGATCGCGGCCAGCGTCGCGTGGTCGTCCGGCTCGAACAGCAGGGCGTCGTCGTCGATCAGCTCCCTGTGCGCCGGGGTGCGAGAGGCCACCGACGGCACCGCCGCAGCCATCGCCTCGATCACCGGCAGAGAGAAGCCCTCGGCGCGCGAGGCGGTCACGACGCAGAACGCCTCGCGGTACAGCCCGAGCAGTTCGGCCTCGCTGACATGGCCGGGGAAGCGTAACTGGCCGGGGCGCCCGCCGCCGTCGCGGTGCAGGTCGCGGAACGTCTCGACCTGGTGCGGCGCATAGCTGCCGGTGACCACGATCGGCACGCCGGCCCCGGCCATCGCGGCGCAGGCGGCGTGGGCGCGGATCGGGCACTCCACGTTCTTGCGCGCATCGCCCCCGCCGATCACCAGCAGGTGCCGGCCGGCGAGCGGACGGCCGTGCGCCGCCTCCGCGCAGCGCTCGAAGCCAGGATCGAGCGGCGCCCCGGTGACGGTGACGTCGCGCTCCGGGATCGGCAGCAGCGCGCGCAGCCTCGCGGCGCTGCTGCGCGAGATCGGCATGAACAGGTCGTAGCCCGACAGCCAGGCGAGCTGCGCGTTGTAGTCGAGCCTGCGCCGCGCGTCGGGCAGGTAGCGCGCCGGGAAGTCGAACGGGATGAAGTCGTACACCACCGCCGCGCGCAGGCAGCGCGGGCTCGACGACAGGCGCGCGGTGAACAGCGGGTCGTGCGTCATCGGCGAGAGCTGCACGAACCAGCACCCGGCCATGTCGCCGACGTAGCCGGTGTGCTGCACCGAATCCACCAGCGCGCGCACCGTGGCACTCAGCGCCGGCAGCGCTGGGTCTGTGACGCCCACGATGCGGTGGCCGGCCGCGAACCCGCTGTGCGCCCTCGCGTGCTGCAGCAGCCCGAGCGCGTGCCGGCCGACGCCCCGCTCGCGGTAGTTCTCGTCCTGCAGGCAGCGCAGATCGACGATGAGGGCGGGCTGAGCAGTCATACGCGCGTCCTGGGGCGGGGGGTGTGCGAGTCCGGGCGCCGCCTCCATACAGGGGCGCCCGAGGCTTGCCTATCGGCCGAGACGCCAGGCAGCAGGCCGCAGGCGAGGCGAGGCAGGAAGCAAGGTTGAGGCTCTGCCTCAAACTCCGCCAAAGGCAGGCCTTTGGAATCCAATACTTAAGAAAAGCCGGTCCAGGGGGGGCTTCCCCCCTGGCGGGTCTGGGCAGAGCCCAGCCTTGCTTGCTGCCTGACAACCGTTGGCCGCGCCTCACCCTGCCCGGCCGGGGCGTCGCTGCGGGCTTGCCTCTTGCCCCCCGCCGGTCCAAACGCTGCCCGGCGACAGCCTGCGGGAGTGCATCGAATGCGGACGGCTCTGATCACCGGCGTGACCGGCCAGGACGGCGCCTACCTGGCGCAGCTCCTCCTCGACGAGGGCTACCGCGTCATCGGCCTGATGCGCCGCTCCGCCTCGTCGGATGTGGTCGGCGAGCGCCTGCGCTGGCTCGGCGTGCTCGACAGAGTCGAGCTGGTGGACGCCAACCTGATCGACCTCTCCAGCCTGATCCGCGTGATCGAGCAGCATCAGCCCGACGAGGTGTACAACCTCGCCGCCCAGAGCTTCGTCGCCGCCTCCTGGCAGCAGCCGCTGCTCACCGGCACCGTGACCGGCCTGGGCGCGGCCAACGTCCTCGAAGCCGTGCGCATCGTGCGGCCGAAGGCGCGGTTCTACCAGGCGTCGTCGTCGGAGATGTACGGCCTGATCCAGGCGCCGGTGCAGGACGAGCACACCCCGTTCTACCCGCGCTCGCCGTACGCCGCGGCCAAGCTGTACGCGCACTGGATGACCGTGAACTACCGCGAGAGCTTCGGCCTGCACGCCAGCTCCGGCATCCTGTTCAACCACGAGAGCCCGCTGCGCGGCATCGAGTTCGTCACCCGCAAGATCACCGACGGCGTGGCGCGCATCAAGCTGGGCCTGGCCACCGAGCTGACGCTCGGCAACCTCGACGCGAAGCGCGACTGGGGCCACGCCCGCGACTACGTGCGCGCCATGTGGCGCATGCTGCAGCAGGACGAGGCGTCGGACTACGTGGTCGCGACCGGGCGCACCACCACGATCCGCGAGTTCTGCCGCATCGCCTTCGAGTGCGCGGACCTGGACTGGCAGCGCCACGTGCGCACCAGCGCCTCGCTGGTCCGCCCCGCCGAGGTGGACGTGCTGCAGGGCAACGCCGACAAGGCGCGCCGCGTGCTGGGCTGGGTCGCGGAGACCAGCCTGGAACAGATGGCGGCCGAGATGGTCGAGGCGGACCTCGCGCGCCACCGTGCCCGCGCGCGCGGCCTGACCCAGCCCGCCGCGCACGCCCCCGCCCGCGGCCCGTCACAGCCTGCGGGCGTCGCCCCGCAACAGCCGGCTGGCCTCGGCCTGATCCAGCCCGCCGAGGCGTGAGGTGCGGCCGCGCACCATCCTGGTGAGCGGCGCCGACGGCTTCGTCGGCCGCCACCTCGTGTCGCGGCTCGCCACCGACTTCCCCGATGCCGCGCTGCATCCGGCGGCGTTCGATGTCACCGACGACGGCGCGGTGCACGACGCGGTCGGCGCGTTGCGGCCCGACGCCTGCATCCACCTCGCCGCGATCGCCGCCATCGGCGAGGCGCGCGACGCCCCGGAGCACGCCTGGGCGGTCAACCTCGGCGGCACCCTGTCGCTGGCCCGCGCGCTGCGACGCCACGCGCCGGACTGCGTGCTGCTCTACGTGTCCAGCGCCGACGCCTACGGCAGCTCGTTCGCCGCCGGCGTGGCGCTGGACGAGAGCGTGCCGCTGGCGCCGATGAACACCTACGGCGCCACCAAGGCCGCCGCCGACCTGGCGCTCGGCGCCATGGCGCAGGACGGGCTGCGGGTGATCCGCCTGCGCCCGTTCAACCACACCGGCCCGGGACAGTCCGAGGCGTTCGTGGTCGCCGCCTTCGCCCGTCAGGTCGCGCGCATCGCCGCAGGGCAACAGCCGCCGGTGCTGCGCGTCGGCACGCTGGACGCGCGGCGCGACTTCCTCGACGTGCGCGACGTGGTCGCCGCCTACAGCCTGTGCCTGGCACGGGCCGGCACCCTGGCACCCGGCACGATCCTGAACGTGGCCTCCGGCGAGGGACGGCGCGTGGGCGACGTGCTCGACGCGCTGCTCGCCCTCTCCGGCGTGCAGGCCACGGTGGAGGTCGAGCCCGGCCGACTGCGCAGCGCGGAGATCCCGCTGGCCTGCGGCGACGCGGCGCGCGCCCGCACAGCACTGGGGTGGGCGCCCGCGGTCGCGTGGGAGACCACGCTGCGCGACGTGCTCCAGGACTGGCACGCGCGGGTGTGAGCTGGGCGTGCACCTTCAAGGCAGGCAAGGCAGGAAGCCAGCAAGGTTGAGGCTCTGCCTCAAACTCCGCCAAAGGCTCGCCTTTGGAATCCATTATTTAAGTGAAGCCGGTCCAGGGGCGGCTCGCCCCTGGCGGGTCTGGGCAGAGCTCAGCCTTGCTTCCTGACGAGCCGATGTCAGGAACCATCGGTATTGTCCTTGGCCTCGCCTCGCGCAACTCACGGCGGCGGGCCGCTTTGAGGCGCGCGAGGCCCGGCGATGCCGTCCGGGCCGCAACCAGGGACGGGTCCATGCTCCTCAACGCCGCGGCCGCGCTGATCGCGCGCATCTGCCTGGTGGTCCTGTTTCCGTTCAGCGCGGTCGACAAGATCGTGCACTGGAAGGAGGCGCTGAAGCAGGCGAACTCGTCGTTCCTGCCGGGCGGCCCGGTGCTGCTGGCGATCGCGATCGTGGTCGAGATCGTGGCGCCGGCGTGCATCGTGTTCGGCTGGTCGGACCGGCTGGCGGCGTTCGTGCTGGCCGGCTTCTGCGCGGTCACGGCGCTGCTCTACCACCCGTTCTGGACGCACCCTGACCTGTTCAACGCCGGACAGAGCAAGGGGCGCGAGGAGTTCTGGGAGTTCCTGAAGAACTTCGGCCTGGTGGGCGGGCTGCTCCTGGTGGTGCTCGGGCTGCAACTGGCGACGGTGGGCCAGGTCGTGCGCCACCCGCTGTCGAGCGGCCCGATGTCGGCCACGCCGGGCGACGCGGCAGCCTCGGTGGCGGGCGTCGCGGGCTGAGTTGCGGCGCGGCCGGCGATGATCCCCGGATTGTCCAGTCGGACAGGTCAGGATCTACTTCCAGCCTGCCAGCCGGCGTCGCTCAGGGCGGGCGGAGTCTGCCCGGTGCGGACATGCACGACCGCCACCCCGTCAGCGTAGAGACGGCTCCAGCCCGGCAGCCGATCCAGGAGCGCGATGGCGGGGTTGGTCGGGTCGAGGATCGTCCACTCCACCCGGTACTGGCCCAGCGTCTCGGCCAGCGCGTCGCTGTCGGGGCTGACGACCTGCTCGTAGCGCAGGACGAACGGATCGCCGTAGAGGTCTGCCCTGCCGTCGATGAACGGCCGCACACCCGCGAACACCAGGTAGCCGCCCATCCCGTACTCGTTGAAGACCGGCCTGGACGCGAGTGTGGCCGGCACGTGGGCGAGCGCGGAGATCGGCGACGTGGGCGCATCCTCCCGGGCCGGCGGGATCTGGAGCCGGAGCATCGTCGCCGTGACGGCGATGCAGACGAGGGCCGAGCGGAACGCGACGTTGCGTGACGCCGGCGCATCGACGGTCTCGACGGCTCCGGCGCGGCGCAGGTGCCGGCCCAGCGGCTCGGCCACGGCCAGCAGTCCGATCACGCCCGCCAGCATTTCGTTCCGCGCATGGTCCAGGGCCGAGTGGATCAGGCCGGCCAGGATGAGCAGACGGACGGCCGGAAGCCGCAGGCCACGGACCAGCCCCATGTACAGGGCGCAGAGCACGATCAGCAGGAGGGGCGGCATCTGCGTCAGGTCGAGGCTGTGCCACTCCCGGATGAAGTCGGCCGCCTTCATCCGCATGAGCAGGAACGGGAACAGGAAGCCCTGCGCGCCGTTCGGGGTCAGCAGCGAAGCGAACGTGATCCCGGCCATGAACCGCGCCCACGTCCGGACGGTTCTCGGGTCCTCGACCACCGCCTCGACGGCGACCAGGGCGGCCAGGACCAGGCCGGCCATGAAGCTGCCGTGCAGGTTGGCCCACAGCACCATCAGCGGGACCATGGCGGCCGGCGGCGCCCTGGCCTCGGACCTGGCAATCATCAGCCAGGCGGTCCAGATCTCCATCACCGGCAAGGCGAGCAGGTGCGGGCGGGCCAGCAGAGACGGCGCCACGGTCCCTGCCGCAAGCAAGGTCAGGAGCAAGGCGGGCGCCCGGTCCAGGAACCTGCCGAGATGGTGGAGCATCAGGGCCGCCGCCAGGGCTGCCGCACCGGCGAACAGCATGACGACGCCCGCCCAGCCCGCGCCGCGGAACACCAGGGCCATCGCAAGCTCCGCCAGCCACTCGTGGGCGGTCCAGGGACGCCCCCGCATCGTGTAGGAGAACGGGTCCGCGTGGGGGACGGCAAGGTGGGCGATCATCCAGTCGCCGCTCGCGATGTGCCAGTATGTGTCGCCGTCGCCGAGCAGCGGGGGCGCGAACAGGACGGCGACATACACCAGAATGCCGAGGGCGAGCGGGAGACCGGCGCGCCGGCACGACAGGGAGGAGACGGGCGGTCTGCCGCCGGTCGTGGCCAGGCACGCGTCAGGAGTTAAGGCGCTGCCCACGCTCGGACCTCCATCGTGCGGAGGACCAGGGTGTGCCCTGCGGGTGATGAAACCGTTAGCAGCGGAGCAGGCAAGGTTGAGGCTCTGCCTCAAACTCCGCCAGGGGCAGCGCCCCTGGACCTGCCTCCCTCAAGAAAGCCGGTCCAGGGGCAGCTCGCCCTCCGCCTTGAAGCAGGGGCGGGTCTGGGCGGAGCCCAGCCTTGCTTGCCGACAGGTCGATGTCCGACCTCCCCCGTCGACCATCTTGCTCGCGATGCGTGGCGAACCTGCGGCGCCGCGGCGCGTAGGCGTGGCGCATCGCACGGGAGCAGGCGCATGACCGACCGCATCGTCCGGGCTGCGGAGGGCTCGGCGGCCGGGGAGAACCCGGGGCCGCACCCGACGCTGGGCTACTGGCACGCCTGGGTGAACGAGGATGGGGTGAGCCAACAGACGCGCTGCACGCTGGACGGCTTCGAGCTGAAGGGCGTCGGCCCTGGCGTGCAGCCGCAGTGGAACCACAAGGAGCCGGAGGCCGAGGCCGTCGTGACGTTCACCGTGCTGCCGGTCGGCTGGTGCGGCGAATGGCACGAGAACCCGAGGCCGCAGTGGATCGCGCCGATCTCCGGGCGCTGGTTCGTGGAGACCATGGACGGCGTGCGCGTCGAGATGGGCCCCGGCGACGTCGAGCTGGGCGAGGACCAGAACTGCCGCGCGGACGCCGCGGGGCACAAGGGCCACCTGTCCGGCACCGTGGGCGACGTGCCCTGCGTGCTCATGGTCGTGGGCCTGGACGTGGCGCCCACGGTGGCGCAGCCCTGCCGGGTCCGCTAGGCACGCCGCCCGTGGACGGGTTCGAGATCCATGACCCGGCGTTCAGGACCTACGTGCTGCCCAACGCGCCGCTGGAGACGCTGGCCGACGGCTTCCGCTGGTGCGAGGGGCCGGTGTGGTTCGCCGACATGAACCACCTGCTGTTCTCCGACCTGCCAAACGACAGGATCATGCGCTGGAGCGAAGTTGGCGGCGTCGAGGTGTTCCGCGCCCCCTCCGGCTTCGCCAACGGCCACGCCCGCGACATGCAGGGCCGCCTGGTCGGGTGCTCCCACCGCGACCGGTGCATCACCCGCACGGAGCACGACGGCCGTGTCGTGGTGCTGGCGGACCGCTACCGGGGCCGCCGCCTGAACGCGCCGAACGACGTGGTGGTGAAGTCCGACGGCACGATCTGGTTCACCGACCCGCCGTACGGCCTGATGACGGACTACGAGGGCGGCCGTCAGGAGGCGGAGCTGCCTAGCCAAGTGTTCCGCCTCGACCCGCGCACCGGGACGCTCGACGTGGTGGCGGACGACTTTGTGGGGCCGAACGGCCTGTGCTTCTCGCCCGACGAGAGCCTGCTCTACATCGGCGAGACCGGCGACCTGTTCTTCCCAACCGCCCAGCACATCCGGGTGTTCGACGTGATCGACGGCGCGCGCCTTGCCAACGGCCGGGTGTTCCACACCGTGGCACCCGGCTTTGCGGACGGGTTCCGCGCCGACGAGCACGGCAACCTGTGGAGCAGCGCCGGCGACGGGGTGCACTGCATCAACCCGTTCGGCGCGCTGCTCGGCGTGGTGAAGACCGGGGGCACCACGTCGAACCTGGCGTTCGGCGACCGCAACCGCTCGCGGCTGTTCATCTGCGCGTCGCACCGTATGTGCGCGATCTTCCTCAACGTGCGCGGCGCGCAGCGGCCGTGAGCGACGGGGCAGACGGCCCCGCCGACGAGTCGATCCCGGGTGGTGCCGGCGCGACACGGCTGCTGCGGGTGGTGATGCCGGTGTCGGACCTGGCGGGCGCGGTGGCGTTCTACCGCGACGCGCTCGGCTTCGCGTTGTCCGGCACCCGCCTGCGCGGCGGCGACGGGTTTGCCCGCGCGACCGGCCTGGCGCACGCCCGCGCCGAGGTCGCGACGCTGCGCCTGGGCGGGCAGGTCGTGGAGCTGGAACGGCACGGCACGCCGGGACGCCCCTACCCCGCCGGCAGCCGCAGCCAGGACCTGTGGTTCCAGCATGTCGCCGTGATCGTGGCCGACATGGACGCGGCCTGCCGGCGTCTGCGCGCCGCCGGCTGCGCGGCGATCTCGCGCGACGGGCCGGAGCAGCTTCCCGAGTCGAGCGGCGGCGTCCTGGCATTCAAGTTCCGCGACCCCGAAGGCCACCCGCTGGAACTGCTCCGGTTCCCCGCCGGCCGCGAGCCGGAGCCCTGGCGCGCCAGGGCCGCGGCGGCGCGCCAGGGCGGCGAGCCGTGCCTCGGGCTGGACCACTCCGCGATCGGGGTGGCGGACGCGGAGCGGAGCGCACGCTTCTACGCGGCACTGCTCGGCTTGGCGAAGACACAGGCCGGGATCAACGGCGGGCCGGCGCAGTCACGCCTGGACGACGCCGCAGGCGCCGTCGTCGACGTCGTGGCCATGACACCGCCGGCCGCCCCGACGCCGCACGTCGAGCTGCTGGGCTACCGGGCGCCGGCCGACGGGCAGCCGATGCCGGCCGACGCCACGGCCGCGGACATCCTGGCGACACGCCTGGTGCTGGAGGTCGCGGACCTGGATACGGCGGCGGCGGCACTGCGGCGCGCGGGCACGCGGTTCGTCACGGCGGGCGTGGTCGAGGGCGACGAGGGACGCGTGGCGATGGTGCGCGACCCGGACGGGCACCTTCTGGTGCTGGCACAGACGTAGGGAAGCACAGCAAGCAAGGTTGAGGCTCTGCCTCAAACTCCGCCAAAGGCAGGCCTTTGGAATCCAATACTTAAGCAAGGCCGGCCCAGGGGAAGTTCCCCTGGCGGATCTGGGCGTAGCTGCCAAAGGCTCCAACGATCCGCTTGGATCGTTGGAATGGCAGCGGAGGGAGAGCCCAGCCTTGCTTTTTGACCGGTCAATCCATGGAACGGTTGGTGTAACTCCAATGGAGCCATAACTGCTTGGGTTGGTTTGTAGGCATAGATAGCTGACGCGGCGCAAGTCGCCGTTCCAGGCAACACCCAAGCGGTTCCCGTTTTCCCGTTTGGATCGAACAATTCTGGGAAAACTGATTTGGGAAAGCGGCACCTGCTATCATTGTTTTGCCATGCTATGGCGTCGTTCTCTCGCTGCACCTTCATTTTCGGGAAGGGGGGGGTTAGCTGCTACCGCTTCGTCGCTGTTGGCACGAACCGAGATCTACGCCGCTGCTGCAAGGGATGTGCCGGCGCGATCAAGCGGCTGTGGTTCTGGCGTCCATAGTAGTCTTTGCCCACCAGACGAGTTCGTCCAACGCCGCCTTGGCCGCGGGGAGCAAACCCTTCTCAATCTCCTCGATCGGCTTGTTGCCGCCCATCGGGAACACCGCCATAAAGTCGCTGCCGCCGATATGGACGGCGGCGCGCGTCGAGACCATTTGAAGCTCGACGCCGATCCCCCGCAAATGCTCCAGCGCGCGTGCTCCGCCCGCGCCGCCATAGGCGATGGCGGTAAACGGCTTGCGGTTCCACTCCTTGTAGGCTTGGTCGAGCGCGTTCTTGAGCGCGCCCGTGACCGAATGATTGTACTCAGCGACGACGAAGATGAAGCCGTCGAAGCCGTCGATCCGCTCCTGCCAGCGGATCGCCTCGGGGTCCTTGCTGGGAACGTGGAGGTTCGACGCCATCTTCGGCGAAGATGGGCAGCGGATGATCACGCAGGTCGACCAGTTCGACGTTCATGTCGTCACGCGCTTGAGCCTGCTTCAGCATCCATTGCGCGGGCTTGTCGGCGAAGCGGGTCGGCCGGGTGGAGCCGATGACGAGGGCGATGCGGGGCTTGGTGGTCATGACGGTGTTGCTCCTGCCAATCGGGGAGGGTCAGGCGTTGGTTCGGGGCGACTCAGGCCGCGGAGAACGTCGGTTGGGATTGGGTCACGGCCTCGCCGAAGCGGTAGCTCGACGCGGTGATCGCCCCCATGAAGTCGGGCTGGTGGTAGACTCGCGTGCCGGCGTCACCGCCCGCCGCGCCAACCGCGACCATCAGCGGCAGCAGATGATCCTCACGCGGGTGGGCGGCACGGGCCGCGGGTGCCGTCGCCCAGCGAAGCACGCGCTCGTGGCGCTCCTCCGGCTTCGAGCCAACGAGGGTGTCGTCCAGCCATTGGTCGAACACCGCTGACGAAGCCGCGCCGGTACCGCTGCGCATCGCCATGGTATCGTGGAAGCTGAATCCGCTGCCGACGATCACGACACCCTCGTCGCGGAGCGGTGCCAGCAGTTGGCCGACCCGGACATGGGCGGCAGGGTCGAAGTCCGAGCGGAGGGCAAGCTGCACGATCGGCATGTCCGCGTCCGGGTACAGGGTATGCATCAGGCTGAACGTGCCGTGGTCGAAGCCACGCTGCGGATCGAGCCCGGTCGCCATGTCACCGTGCACCAGCAGATCACGCACCTGCTCAGCCAGCGCAGGCGAACCGGGGGCGTCGTAGCGGATGCGATAGGTGTGCTCGGGGAAACCGCCATAGTCGTACAGCATCGGTGGACGGGCAGCCGAAGATACGAGGAAGCGATCCGCTTCCCAATGACCCGAGATCATCAGGATGGCGCGGGGTGCCTCGCCCAGCTCGCGCCGCACGTCGAGCAGTGAGGTTTCGAGCTGGTCGTACATGCCGGGGCGAAGATGCTTGAGCCACGGCCATGGACCCCCGCCGTGCGACAGGAAGTAGGTGGGCATTCGCGCTTGAGGCATCATTCTGTCCCTCCGCCGCAAGATGCGGTATCTTCTCGAAACCACATTTCGGACGGTTCGCATCGACGAACAAGGAGGCACTTTGCACGCACCAGATTACCAGGAGGAAACCGGCCAGTGCGTGCTCATCGGCCGCATGCTGGGGGGCGTCACCGACAAGTGGACGGTGCTCATCGTACGAGTGCTTGGGCGCGGGCCGCGCCGCTTCAACGCGCTTCGCCGCGAGGTCGGCGAAATCAGCCAGAAGGTGTTGGCCTCGACCTTGCGCGACCTGGAGGAGAACGGGCTCGTTTCCCGCACGGTGACGCCCGTGAACCCGCCACAAGTCGAATACGCGCTGACCGACCTCGGCCGGGAGTTCCTGGGCCCGATCCGAGGCCTTGCCGAGTGGGTGCTGGAGAATGCTCCCCGCATCGAGGCGGCGCGCGTTGCTTATACCGTGCGGACTTCGGGGTAGATTGCCTCGCTCGCTTATGCGGTGAGATGGGACGTTAGGGCCGGGCCCCCAGTGGACGCCTGACAGGCTGTTCCCAAAATACCATCGTTTGCGGAAAGACGGGTTCCTGCTCACCGTCCCACTGGGGATAGCCCTCAGAGCACTTGTTCGACCCGACCCCGATGTTCCGTTCCCCAATCGCATAGCGGGAGGAGCGCTCGCACCAGCGTCTGGCCGAACTCGGTCATGGCATAATCGACTTTGGGCGGAACCTGCTGGTGGTCGTGTCGGGTCAACACCCCCACGCCGACCAGCTCTCGCAATTGCTGGATCAGCACCTTCTCGCTGATGCCGGCGACCGAGCGCTTGAGGTCCCCGAAACGCTTCGGCCCCGAGCGGAGCTGTTGCAGGATCAGCGTCTTCCACTTGCCGCCCATGACGGCCAGCGAAGCGTCGAGACCGCAGGCGGGATCATCGGTGCTCACGGCGGCACCTTACACTTACCTCCAGGTACGTTCTACCCAATCAGGATGCGTCGGCTCATATCGCGCTCCGTCGGTCACGGAGGGGCAGCGGCAGAGCAAACCGCCGCTGACGGCCTGACCCATAGGTAGGAATAGACCAGCATGAGTGCTCAACAGAACATCGACATCGCGCGCGAGCTCCTTGATGGGATTGCGAACGGCCGCGATCCTGCGGAGATCGCCGCACCGTTTGCCGACGATCTCAGTTTCGAGATACAAGGGGACGACGGTGTTCTGCCGTGGATCGGTGGCAAGACCGGCCGCGTGGCGATGGTCGACTTCATGCGGGATATTCGTGACCTGACCGAGCCGGTCGCGTTCGACGTCGAGGACATCCTGGCGAACGACAGTCGCGCCGTGATCGTCGGTTCGCTTCAGACCCGCATCAAGAATACGGGCAAGATCACCGCCACACAGTTCGCGATCATCCTGACGATCGCAAACGGCTTGGTGTCGCGCTTTCAGATGCTCGAGGACAGCTTCGATCTTTCCAAGGCAGCCCGCTAGCCGAAGACGCACAATTCCTTGACCGTCACCTTCTGGCCGCCGCACCGGTGCCAGAAGGTGATCTGCTGATGTGCTTTCCCGTCTCTCGATCCTTTTCGGGAAAGTTGGCATCACTGCCATCAGGGCGACGAGAATCCGCAATGTGTCGGAAGCGGCAGCCTATGGCCGCCAGCCTAGCGAACTGCATTTTCGGCTCCGCTGCTACCGGACCTCGACTCCGCCGGGGGAAGCCCCCCTGGCGGGTCTGGGTAGAGCCCATCCTTGCCTGCTTCCAGGTCAGCGCCGAGGTTCAGTCGCGGCCGATGACCGTCGTGCTCGGGAAGGTCTGCGGCGAAGGGCCGGGTGCGTTCAGCGGCACGCAGGTAAAGGCGAGGTCGAGGCCGGTGTCGGACTCGAAGGTGCCGCCGAACGGGTTGGCCTCCAGGATCTGCGACTGCAGCGTCTTCGCGCGGCAGTACTCCGCCGCCTGGGTAAAGGCGATGCGCCGCGCGGCGGCACGCCCGCCGTCCAGGCCGGAACGCTCAACCGAGATGCTGTAGGCGTTGGGCCCGGTGGGCAGCACGCCGGTGTTGCTGGCGCAGCCGGCGAGCAGCAGCGCGGCGATGATCGGGAGCGGGCGCATGGAGACCTCTCTGGACGGGGAGCCTGGGTGTCGTGCCGCAGTACCACAGGTGCGGCGTGCGCGCAGCCCGCCCAGCCGTCGCACGCCGCTCCGGCGCCGGGCGTTGCGGCCCGGGTGGTGGTCCGCGGGCAACGCTGGCTCCCCCGGTCAGGTGCTGCGCTGCGCGGCCACCGCCTCCTCCAGCCAGCCCCAGGCCTCGCGCTCCGCCGTGCCCGCGGTCTTGTCGACGGCGACGCGCAGATACGCCATCTCGGCGTCCACCTTCTCGCGCGAGAGCATGCGCAGGCGGCTGACCAGGATCGCGCCCTCGATCACCGCGGCGGCGGCGCGGTTGTGGCCGGGGAACGGCGCGTGCGCCGCCTCGTGGACGACGCGGCAGTGGAAGCGCGGGCGGACCTCGTCCTCGTGCAGGGCGACGACCTCCAGCTCCCAGTGCGAGAGGGCGTCCGCCAGGCGCGGCGGGCGCACGATGTCGGACGCCACGGTGGCCCAGTCGCGGCGGCCGGTGAGCAGGCCGGCGAAGGCGCGCACGTCGGCGGGGTGGCTGGCGGTGGCCTGCGGCGTGGCGAGCAGGTTGGCCAGGGTCGCCGAGGGCTGGAACGGGGCGATGGTCCACAGCGCGCCGTGCTGGATCAGGCCGAGCGGCGCCAGGTGCGGGCGGTCGTCGGGGGCGAGGGTGGCGACGATGGTCTCGCGGATCAGGGGCATCGACGGGTCCGGTCAGGGAGGAAGCAAGGTTGAGGCCCCGCCTTCAAGCATGGGCCTCAAACTCCGCCAAAGGCTCGCCTTTGGAATCCACTCCTTAAGTAAAGCCGGTCCAGGAGCGGCTCGCCCCTGGCGGGTCTGGGCAGAGCCCAGCCTTGCTTGCTGCCTTGCCGCTCACTCCGTCCCCGGCGGCGGCTTGACGTGGACGGCCCTGCCCTCGCGCAGGGTGTGGCCTTCCTCGACGAGCCGGGTGCGGTCGCGCCCGGAGACGGGGACGGCGACGCCCCAGGCGAGCGGCTCGTCCTGGACGTAGCGTTTCCCCAGGCTCCACGCCGTCTCCGCCCGGGCCAGCTCCGCGCCCAGGTAGAAGGCGTGCGGCGCGTCGCCGCCCACGCCGAGGTCCGGGTAGAACGCCATGGTGTCGTGGCCGCGCAGGTGCCGCCCGGCGCTCCAGGCGTGCACGCCGTCCGGGGCGGTGGCGATGCGCCAGTTGCGGTCGCGCACCGCGTCGGCCTGGATCGCGATGTCGTCCGCGGTCTGGGTGAACGGCGAGCGGTCGTGCACCTGGAGCAGCCCCGCGCCATAGTTCTTCGGCAGGTCGTTGTTGGCCCGCGCCGCGAACATCATGCGCCGCGCGGCGTCGTGCTCCGCCACCGTGCGCCGGGTGTGCGCGCTGACCTGGACGATGAGCACCGCGCGGATCGCCAACTCGGAGCAGATGCCGAGCAGCATGGCGGTGACGCCCGACGTGTCTGCGTCGGTCAGCTCGGTGAGGTTGCCCGTCCCCATCAGGATCTCCGCCTCCGGCAGACGCTCGCGCAACGCATGGTAGCGGGTGATCGACGTGGCGAAGCCGAAATGGATCGGGTCGAGGATCGGGTCGAGGATGCACTCGTGCCCGCGCGCCTTTGCCAGGTCGTGCGCGCGCACCAGGCTGTCGAGGTCGCCGTGCACCGACGGGATCAGGATCGCCACGGCGGCCGTGCCGTCCACGACGTCGATCGTGTGCTCGGTGAGGCTGAGCAGGAAGTCCGCGCCGGCCAGCGCGCCGCGGCGCAGCTCCTCCGGGTTGCCGGAGTCCACGCTGACGCGCAGGCCCGCTTCCTTCAGCGTGCGGACCGCACGTTCGAGGCCTGGGAACGGGGTGCCGGGCTTGCAGCCGATGTCGATCACGTCCGCGCCGTCGGCGTGCATCTGCCGGGCGCGGGCGAGCAGGGCGTCGGGCGAGAGGGCGATCGCCTCGACGATCTCGCCAAAGATGCGGATGTCGTAGCGCGACAGGTCGGGCGGCCTGCCGCCGCGGCCGAGGAAGCGCGGCAGGTCGGCCAGCTCGTCCGGGCCGCGCTCGACGCGCACGCCCAGCGCGATGGCGAGCCGCGCCGGGTCCACGCCGGCGCGACCCGGCAGGATCAGCCGGTCCGCGTCCAGCGGCCGCGGCAGGCGGCGCAGGATGATCGCCTCCGTCATCAAGGCGGCGACCTTGACGCCGATGTTGTGCACCGACCACGCGAAGCCGAGGTCGCCGAGGCCTTCGAGCACCTGGCGCAGGCGACGCTCCGCCAGATGCCCGGTGAGGAACGCGACGCGCTCGCTCACCCGGCGGCGGCCGGCACAGAGGCGGCGGACGTCCGCGCTCCGGGCGTGGACGCCCGCGCCCCGCCCCGCCCCGCCCGTCGCGCGGCAGCGGGTGCGGGCAGCAGCACGCCGGGCAGCGCCGTGGTGTCTAGGCGCAGGGGCAGGTGCTCCGGTCCGGCGACGCGCACCTCGCCCCCAAAACGCGCGTGGAAGCCGTCGAACGCCTCGTCCAGGCCGGGCGAGGCGGCGTCGCGCTTGACCAGCAGCACGGCACGCGCCCCGAGGCGGGCGGCGAGCCACAGCGCCAGGCTGTCCGAGGTCACGCCCCACCCCTTCGCGACGTCGCGGGCACGGGCGAGCATGGCCGCCGGCAGCCACACCGGCACGCGGCCGGCCGCCAGGGCGTGGGCGATCCGCGACGGCGTCGCCGCGGCGACGAAGCCGGGCCGGGCGGCGAGGGCGAGGCCGTGCTGGCCCATGGCGAGCAGCGCCATGTCGTGCGCGGTGGCGTCGTCGTAGCCGAGCGGGCCCTGCTGCGCGCGCACGGCGTCGGCGAACGGGCCGCCGCCGGGGACCAGCACCACGGGGCCGTCCGCCGCGGCGATGGCGGCGAGCCACGCGGCCCGCAACACGGGGGCGTCGGCGTAGCTGCCGCCGAGCTTGACCACGACGGGGGACATCAGGAAGGAAGCAAGGCCAGGGGCTCTGCTCCTGGACCCCGCTCAAGGCTCGCCTTGAGAATCCAATACTTAAGAAAGCCGGTCCAGGGGGGGCCTCCCCCCTGGCGGGTCTGGGCAGAGCCCAGCCTTGCTTCCTTCCCGTCCCGGCTCACGCCGCCCGCACCCGCTCGATCGCGCAGCCGACCACGCCCTCGCCCACGTCGAGCTTCTCCAGTCGCACCCGCACCCGCAGCACCGCCGGGTGCGCCAGCAGCATCGCCGCGATCCGCTCCGCCAGGGTCTCCAGCAGGTCGATGTGCTCCTCGATCAGCAGGCGGATGCCGTCGGTGATGACGTCGTAGGAGAACACGTCCGCGAGGTCCGCGGTCAGCCGCGCGGGCCGCACCACCGAGGCCTCGACGTCGAAGCGCACCCGCTGGGTGTGGCCGTGCTCGAAGGCGTAGGCGCCCACCTGCATCGGCAGCACCAGGTCGCGCACGAACACGCGGTCCGCGCTGTTCGCGTCCTGCGTCGCCGGCGCGTAGCCGCGGGCGGACAGCACGCGCAGGTCCCCCAACGCGACGGCGTCGCCCTCTGCCGGGATCAGGGCGCGGATGCGGGCGATGGCGGCGGGGCTGAGCGCCGCGGTGCGCACCGCCCCCTCGCACAGCGCCCCGCGGAAGCCGAGCAGCCCCGGGCCGAGCACCAGCAGCCGCGGCACGTCGGGCGCCTCCAGCGAGCCCGCGAGGCCGGACACCAGGCCGTGGCGGCGGCACGCCTCGACGAAGCGGCCCAGCGCCGCGAGCGGCATGTGGGTGAGCAGCCGGCCGGCCTGCTTGCCGCTGGTGTCGAGCATGGCGCCGGCAAAGCCGCACTCGGCGAGCAGCGGCAGCAGCGACAGGTCGGGCCCGGCGTCGGCGAACAGCACCGCGACCAGGCTGGCCCGCGCCGCCAGCGGGGCGAGCGCGCGGATGCACCCGGCCGCGTCGCCGCCCGGGAAGATGCCGACCTTGACGTCGTCCACGCCTGCGTCCGCCATGCCCCGCGCCGCCGCGCCCACCGCGTCCGGCGACATCGGCAGGTCGCCGGTCACGGCGCTGGTGCGCCTGCGCCCGCCCAGCGCCGCCAGCGTCGCGCGCACAGTCTCCGGCCCGACCGCGCCCAGCGCGCCGCGCGACGGGTCCTTAAGGTCGATCACGTCGGCACCACCCCGCTCCGCGAGGAGGGCCTCGCCGGGGGTGGCGACGCTGGCGAGCATGCGTGTCACCGCGCGCCGGACCCGCCGGCCCCGCCCGTCGCCGCCGCGTCGCCGTGCGGCCCCTGGAACATGCGGTCCTTGATCAGGTAGCGCAGGCCGCGGGTCCAGGACTCGTCGGTGTCGCCGCGGATGTCGACGCTGCCGCCGTAGAGCAGGCGGTTGTCGGCGACGTCGCGGATGGTGACGTTCACGTTCAGGATCAGGCGCGAGACCTTCTGCACCCAGGCGGCGACGGAGACCTGCGCGTCGAGCTTCCTCGCCTCGTCTACGTCGCAGCCGTTGCAGTCCCAGACCTTGAGGTGCGCGCTGGCTGCCTGGATCGCGGCGAGCTGGTCCGGCGGCACCTTGCCGGTGTCGACCGGGGTGAACTTGCCGGTGTCGGTCAGCATCTGCACCAGGATCGCGTCGAGCTTCTTCAGGCGCTCGCGCTCCGCCGCTGGCAGGCCCTCCTCGGAGCCCTGCAGGCTGGTGTCGTCCATGCTGAACGGGAAGATCGCCGCGGTCGCCGTCCTGGCATTGTCGAGCGCGCCGTAGTCGCCGGAGCGCGGGCGCGCGGCAGGCGCCGGAGCACCTGGCGCCGGAGCACTGGCCGCGGGCGGGTCCGCCGGCGCCGCCGCGTCGGCCGCCTGGGCGCGGGCCACGGACGGGGCCTGCCGGGCGAGCGCCAGGGCGACGAGCGCCGCCACTGCGGCGGCGCGGGGAAAGGGCTGCGTTCTCATGGCGCGTGGGCTCCCTGGCGTCCCCGGCGGCCTTGCGCGGCCTTGATCGTGGTGGGGCTGTTGTTCATGGTGAAGGTCATGGAACGTCCAAAAGCGGCGGCGGGCAACGGCATCAGCCGGCGCGACCTTGTGGCATGGGGCGTGGCGGCGTGCACGTGCCGTGCGGCGTTGGACCCCGCCCGCGCGCAGGAGTCCGGCGAGACCCCCTCCGGAGGATCGCCCGCCGGCGTCGGCTCGGTGGACTCGCAGCTCGCCGCCGCCGCCGCCGCCGACCGCGCCAGGCAGGACGCCGCATCCCCCACCGACGCCCCCGCCGGCGCCACCGCACCCGGCGCCGCCCCCGCGCCGGCCGCACCGGGGGTCGTGGACACGCGGATCGGCTACCTGCGCTGGGTGGAGCGCCGCCCGGTGATCTCCCTGCCCGACCAGCCGCCGCCCGACGACGGCCTCGCCGGGGCAAGGCTCGGCCTGGACGACAACAACACCACGGGCCGGTTCATGAACCAGTCCTTCTCCCTGGTGGACGTGCCGGTGCGCGCCTCCGACGACGTGGCGGCAGAGCTGGCCAGGCTCACCGCGGCTGGCGTACGGCTGGTGCTGACCGACGCGCCCGGGCCGCAGGTGCTCAGGCTCGCGGTGGCGGCAAGGCCGTCGGGCACGACGATCTTCAACGTCGCCGCCCCGGACGACAGCCTGCGCGGCGCCGACTGCCAGGCGAACCTCGTCAACGTGGCGCCGAGCCGGGCGATGCTGGCCGACGCCGTCGGGCAGTACCTGGTGTGGAAGAAGTGGACGCGCTGGCTGCTGCTGGTCGGCTCCCACCCCGACGACGTCGCCCTCGGCAACGCCTACCGCCGCACCGCCAAGCGCTACGGCGCGAAGATCGTCGAGGAGCGCACCTACAAGGACACCGACGGCTCGCGCGAGACCGACTCCGGCGTGGTGCAGACCCAGCAGCAGATGCCGGTGTTCACCCAGGGAGCGGCGGCCTACGACGTCGCGGTGGCCGCCGACGAGAACTCGGTATTCGCGGAGTACCTGCCCTACCGCACCTGGGACGCGCGCCCGGTGGCGGGTTCGGCGGGGATGGTGCCCACGAGCTGGGACCCGTCGAGCGAGAGCTTCGGCGGCACCCAGCTCCAGAACCGCTTCGCCCGCACCGCCCGCCGCGGGATGCGCGCCTCCGACCTGCAGGCCTGGACCGCGGTGCGCATGATCGGCGAGGCGGTCAGCCACGTGGCCCAAGGCGACATGGCCCAGGGCGACGTGGCCGCCGCGATCGCCTACATGAAAAGCCCTGCCTTCGGCGTCGCGGCCTACAAAGGACAAAAACTCACCCTGCGCGACTGGGACCTGCAGCTCCGCCAGCCGCTGCTGCTCGCCGACGGGCGGACGATCGTGTCGATCTCGCCGCAGCCGGGATTCCTCCACCAGGTGACCGAACTCGACACGCTCGGCTACGATCGCCCGGAGACGACATGCAAGCTGCAATGAACAGGACAGCAAGGCCAGGGCTCTGCCCCATGTCTTGGAAGCGGGGACCCGCCAGGGGCAGCGCCCCTGGGCCGGCACACGCTTGGGGGCACCCCGCGCCGGCTCGGAGCCTGTTCCCAAGTTGCGCGGGTCCGGGGCGGCTCGCCCCGGCGGGTCCAGGGCAGAGCCCTGGCCTTGCCTTGCTGGCCCTGCTCGCTTTTGCCGCGCCCGTCGCCGCCCAGGCCGCCAGCCTCGCCTACGTCACCAACGAGCGCGACAACACCGTCAGCGTCATCGACCTCGACCAGATGAAGGCGGTCGCCACCATCCCGGTCGGCCAGCGCCCGCGCGGCATCACCATGACGCACGACGGCAAGAGCGTGCTCGTGTGCGCCAGCGACGACGACACCATCCAGATCATCGACGTGGCCACCCAGCGCGTGGTCGGCGACCTGCCCTCCGGCCCCGACCCGGAGACCTTCGCGCTCGCCGCCTCCGGCGACCCGCTGTTCGTCTCCAACGAGAACGACAACATGGTCACCGCGATCGACGTCGCCACGCACAAGGCGATCGCCCACATCCCGACCGGCGTGGAGCCGGAAGGCATGGCGGTCAGCCCCGATGGCCGGACCATCGTCAACACCTCTGAGACCACGAACATGGCGCACTTCATCGACTTCGCGACCATGAAGCCGGTCGCCAACGTCCTCGTCGACCCGCGCCCGCGCATCGCCGAGTTCCGCCATGACGGCGCCGAGGTCTGGGTCAGCTCCGAGCTGGGCGGCACCATCAGCGTGATCGACCCGCACGACCACACCGTCACCCACAGGATCGCCTTCGCCGTGCAGGGCCTGCGCCCCGAGGTGATCCAGGCCGTCGGCGTCCGCTTCACCCCGGACGACAAGACGGCCTTCGTCGCACTCGGCCCGGCCAACCGCATCGCCGTGATCGACACGGCAACCTACGAGGTGAGGAAATACCTGCTGGTCGGGCAGCGCGTCTGGCAGATGGCGTTCACGGCGGACTCGAAATACCTGCTCGCCACCAACGGCCTCTCCAACGACGTCTCGGTGATCGACGTCGCAGGACCCACCGTCATCAAGTCGATCCAGGTGGGGCGCCTGCCGTGGGGCGTGGTCGCGGCGCCGCAGTGAGGCAGCAAGCAAGACCGGGCTCCGCCCAGACCCGCCAGGGGCGAGCCGCCCCTGGACCGGCGTTCGATGAGAATATTTGCGCCGGTCCAGGGGCGCTGCCCCTGGCGGATCCCCGCTTCCAAGCAATGGGGCAGAGCCCTGGCCTTCCTTCCTGATGGGCCTTGTCCCCGCCCTCCTCGTTGACCACGTAAGCCACAGCTACGGCTCCCGCCAGGCGCTGCGCGACGTGTCGCTGGTGGTGCCGCAAGGCCGCTTCACGGCGCTGCTCGGCCTGAACGGCGCCGGCAAGACCACGCTGTTCTCGCTCATCACCCGCCTGTACGACACTCGCGCCGGCTTCGTAGCCGTGCTCGGCCAGCGGATGGACCGCACGCCGGGCGAGGCGCTGCGCCGGCTAGGCGTGGTGTTCCAGGCGCGCACCCTCGACCTCGACCTGTCGGTGATGGACAACCTGCTGTACCACGCCGCGCTGCACGGCATCGGCGGCCGTCGCGCGCGCGCCCTGGCGCAGGGCGTGCTCGCCGACGTGGACCTCGCCGATCGCGCGAAGGACAAGGCGCGCGGCCTGTCGGGCGGGCAGATGCGCCGCGTCGAGATCGCCCGCGCCCTGCTGCACGCGCCCTCGGTGCTGGTGCTCGACGAGCCCACGGTCGGGCTCGACGTCGCGTCCAAGGCGACGATCGTGCGCAGCGTGCGCCGCCTGGTGCGAGAGCGCGGCGTCGCGGTGCTGTGGGCGACGCACCTGATGGACGAGGTGGAGGACACCGACCTCGCGGTGGTGCTGCACCAGGGCGCGGTCATCGAGTCCGGCCCGGTGTCGGAGATCGTGGCGCGCTCCGGGCAGCCGGGCCTGCGCGCGGCGTTCACCGCGATGACCGGGGGGGAGCAGTGATGGATACGGTGCCTGCGACGGAGCCGGCGGGACTGGCCGCCCTGCCCTCGCCCGCGTCCGGCTTCACCGCGCGCCAGCACATGATCTGCCTGGGCGGGATCATGTGGCGCGAGGCGCTGCGCTTCCTGCACCAGCGCGAGCGCTTCGTCTCCGCGCTGGTGCGCCCGCTGGTCTGGCTGTTCATCTTCGCCGCCGGCTTCCGCCAGATCCTCGGCGTGTCGATCATCCCGCCTTACGAGACCTACATCCTCTACGAGGATTACGTGACCCCCGGCCTGATGGCGATGATCCAGCTTTTCAACGGCATGCAGTCCTCTCTTTCCATGGTGTACGACCGGGAGATGGGCAACATGCGGATGCTGCTCGTCAGCCCGTTCCCGCGCTGGTACCTGCTGGTCAGCAAGTTGCTGGCTAGCACGGCGGTCTCAATCCTGCAGGTGTACGCCTACATGGTGGTCGCCTGGCTGTGGGGTGTCACGATCCCGCCCTGGGGCGCGGTGCTGGTGCTGCCGGCGCTGGTGCTGAACGGGCTGATGCTGGGCGCGCTCGGGATGCTGCTGTCCTCGGTCATCAAGCAACTGGAGAACTTCGCCGGCGTGATGAACTTCGTCATCTTCCCGATGTTCTTCGCCTCCGCCGCGCTCTACCCGCTCTGGCTGGTGCAGCAGTCGAGCCCGGTGGTGTACCTGATCTGCCGGCTCAACCCGTTCACCTACGGCGTCGAGCTGATCCGCTTCATGCTGTACGGACAGGTCAACTGGCTGGCCCTGGCGGTGGTGACGACGATGACGGCGGCGTTCACGGCGGGCGCGATCGTGGCGTACGACCCGTCGCGCGGCCTGCTGACCCGCAGGGGAGGCCCGGCATGATGCGTGCGCGCGCGCGCATGACGGCGGCGTTCGTGGCGCTGGGCGTGGTCGCGGCCTGCACAGGGGCGCGGGCGGCGCCGCCGGGGCCGCGGGACCCGGACTGGCCGTGCCAGCAGATCAAGGTCACGCAGCTCTCCGTGGCCACGGTGTGGGCCGGTCCGCCCCTCGACCAGGCGCAGGCGCATTGGCGCGACGACCCGGAGGTGGCGGCGCTGGTGGCAAAGCTGGCGCAGCGGCGCGTGTCGCTGGAGCAGGCGAGGGCGGAGATCGCCGGCTTTGCGACCGCGGCCGGGGAGCGCAGGCGGGACAGGCTGCTCGCGCTGTTCGCCGGGCTGTTCGCCTCGCTCGACGAGGAGCGCAGCGCCGTGGTCAACGGGCTCGACCGCTACGGCCTGCGGCAGAAAGCCCTGGCCGACAAGGTGCGCGGCGAGGCGGACGCCCTGCACGCGGAGCAGGCCGCCGCCACGCCGGACGAAGCGAGGCTGGCGACGCTGGGCAACCAGGTCGGCTGGGACACGCGGGTGTTCGAGGACCGGCGCACGTCGATCCGCTACGCCTGCGACGTGCCGAACATCATCGAGCAGCGGCTGTTCGCGCTGTCGCAGACGATCCAGGCTGCGCTGCAGTAGGCGAAGAAAACAAGGCTGGGCTCTGCCCAGACCCGCCAGGGGCGAGCCGCCCCTGGACCGGCCTTACTTTAAGTAGTGGATTCCAAAGGCGAGCCTTTGGCGGAGTTTGAGGCAGAGCCTCAACCTTGCTTCCTGTCTCAGCCCGGCTCCCCCGGCGCGCGCAGCACCAGGCTCAGCGCGTGCAGGCCGGACCTGAACTCCGCGTCCAGCACGGCGTGCACCGCGCGCGAGCGGGCGACGCGGTTCTGGCCGGCGAACGCCTCGCTGACCATGCGCACCTCGATGTGCGTCTCGCCGCCCGGCGCCGCGCCGCTGTGCCCCGCGTGGCGCGCGCTGTCGTCGTGCACCTCGATCGTGGTGGGCGCGAACGCCTCGCTCAGCACCGCGCGCACCCTGCCCGCCCTGCTCTGTGTCGCCGACATCCTCGCCGCCTCCCCTGCCGTCCGCCCGTCGCGCCGTCCCGGCGCCTCCGCCAACGCGGCCACCCTGCCTGCCTCGGCCACGCCCGGCCATTCCCGATGCGGGCGGGGCCGGTGCGGCGAAGGCGCCCGGACGGGCCTTGCCGCGGCCGGAGTGGTGCGCACATAACACCGCAATGACCCGACGCACACCGCCGCGCCCCCGGGCCTACGCGCCCGATCCGGGCGCGCCGGGCCGCCTCTGCGACATCCCGAGCTGCGGGGATGCCGGCGAGTACCGTGCGCCCAAGTCGCGCGCCGACCTCACGCACTACTGGTGGTTCTGCCTGCCGCACGTGCGCGAGTACAATGCCGGCTGGGACTTCTACAAGGGCATGTCGCCGGGGCAGATCGAGGCGCAGCTTCGCGCCGACACCGCGTGGCAGCGCCCGACTTGGCCGCTGGGCCGGCTCGGCGGCGCGGCGTTCGACGAGGAGGCGTTGCGCGACCCGCTGGCCTCGCTCGCCGGCGAGCGCACCCGCCGCAGAACGCCGCCGGCCGACGCTGCGCCCGCGGACCTGCGCGAGCCGCTCGACGCGCTGGGACTGGCCTGGCCGGTCTCGCTCGACGACGTCAAGACGCGCTACAAGGAGCTGGCCAAGCGGCACCACCCCGACGCCAACGGGGGCGACCGCGCGGCCGAGGAGCGACTCAAGACCATCAACCTCGCCTACGCCGCGCTGCGCACCCACATTTCGGCACAACCCGCGGCGCGCCACGCCCAGGCGGCGGGCAGCTCCGGATGATTTCGCGTTGACCGATGGGCCGGGCGCCGCGTTGCACGATCCGGCCCCCGCCTTGCAGGACCACGGCGGCCTGGCCGCAGCGAACCGACAGGACACCCCTTCCCGATGAACCAGATCGCCGCCCTCACCGAGACGCACGAGGCAGAGGAGGCCGAGATGGTCCCCACAGAGCGGATCACCCGGCCCGACACCACGGTCAACGCGCGCGAGGCGTTCGGCATCGACGTGGATATGAGAGTGCCGGCGTTCTCCGTGCGCACCGAGCACGTGCCGGCGATCGACACGACCTACCGCTTCGACCGCGAGACCACGATGGCGATCGCGGCCGGCTTCGCGTTCAACCGCCGGGTGATGATCCAGGGCTACCACGGCACCGGCAAGTCCACGCACATCGAGCAGGTCGCCGCGCGGCTGAACTGGCCGTGCATCCGGGTCAACCTGGACAGCCACATCAGCCGCATCGACCTGATCGGCAAGGACGCCATCGTGCTGCAGGACGGCAAGCAGGTGACGGAGTTCCGCGAGGGCATCCTGCCCTGGGCGCTCCAGCACCCGTGCGCCCTGGTGTTCGACGAGTACGACGCCGGCCGTCCCGACGTGATGTTCGTGATCCAGCGCGTGCTGGAGGTCGAGGGCAAGCTCACCCTGCTCGACCAGAACCGGGTGATCCACCCGAACCCTTACTTCCGTTTGTTCGCGACGGCGAACACGGTCGGGCTTGGCGACACGACAGGGCTGTACCACGGCACGCAGCAGATCAACCAGGGCCAGATGGACCGCTGGAACATCGTGGCCACGCTGAACTACCTGCCGCACGCGCAGGAGACCGCGATCGTGCTGGCCAAGATGGGCGTGGACGGCAAGGACGCCGCGGCCAGGCGCCGGGTGGAGAGCATGGTGGCGCTCGCCGACCTGACGCGGGCGGGGTTCGTAAACGGCGACATCTCCACGGTGATGTCGCCGCGCACCGTCATCACCTGGGCGGAGAACGCGAAGATCTTCGGCGACCTTGGCTTCGCGTTCCGCATGACGTTCCTCAACAAGTGCGACGAGGCGGAGCGGTCCACGGTGGCGGAGTACTACCAGCGCTGCTTCAACGAGGAAGTCGCCACCGGCAACCTGGCGTCGCGGCGGGCTGGCTGAAGCAGGCAAGGCCAGGGGCTCTGCCCCTGGACCCCGCCGGGGGGAGTCCCCCTGGACCGGCTTTCTCAAGGTGTGCCGGTCCAGGGGCGGCTCGCCCCTGGCGGGTCTGGGCAGAGCCCAGCCTTGCCTGCTTCTGGTTTGAGGAAATGGAGCACGGCCGATGAGCGCCCCCAAGGACAGCGAGCGCGCCGAGGACTTCAAGCGCGCCACCGCCGGCGCCGTGCGCGCCCTGGCGCAGCAGGCCGACGTGCAGGTGGCGTTCCAGCCCGGCCCGTCCGGCCTGGTCGGCAAGCGGGCGCGGCTGCCGGCGCCGACGCGGGCGCTGCCGGCCGCGGAGATGGCGCGTCTGCGTGGCGCCGCGGACAGCGTGGCGCTGCGCCTGCGCCACCATGACGGCGCGGTGCACGCGCGCTCGATGCCCGTGCAGCGCGAGGCGCGCGAGGTGTACGACGCGCTGGAGCAGGCCCGCGTCGAGGTGCTCGGCGGCCGGCTGATGTTGGGCGTGGCGGCGAACCTGGAGGCGCGGCTGGCCGAGGCGTGCGAGGCCGACGGCTACGACCGCATGACCAAGCGCGAGCAGCTCCCCCTGCCCGCGGCGCTGTCGCTGCTGGTGCGCGAGCGCATGTCCGGCGTGCCGGTGCCGGCGGCGGCGCGGCACGTGCTGTCGCTGTGGCGGGACTCGCTGCAGGACGACGTGGGCCGCGCGCTGGGCGAGCTGGCGGAGGCCGGCGGCGACCAGGCGGCCTACACCCGCGCGGCGCGGCGCCTGCTCGCGGTGATGAAGCTGGCGGAGGCCGAGGCGGAGAGCCTGCCCGACGAGGCCGCCGACGAGGGCGAGGAGGAAGGCGAGCAGTCCGGCGCGCAGGACAACGCCGACGAGCAGGAGGGCACCGGCGAGAGCGAGTCCGACACCCCGCTCGGCGCGCAGCCCGAGCAGGCGGAGGCGGTGGAGGCCGAGGGCGAGGGCGACGAGGACTCCGAGGACGACGGCGCCGCCCAGCCGCAGGACCGGCCGGGCGGGCCGCAGGGCCGCCGCGACCCGGCGCCGGGCGACGCGGGCGGCTACCGCGCTTACTCGCGGACCGCGGACGAGGAGATCGCGGCCGAGGATCTGTGCGACGCCGACGAGCTGACGCGCCTGCGCCAGCAGCTCGACCAGCAGCTCCAGCACCTGCAAGGCGTGGTGTCCAAGCTCGCCAACCGGCTGCAGCGCCGCCTGCTGGCGCAGCAGACGCGGGCCTGGGAGTTCGACCTGGAGGAGGGGATGCTCGACGCGGGCCGGCTCAGCCGCATCGTGGTCAACCCGCTGCTGTCGCTGTCGTACAAGCGCGAGCGCGAGACGGATTTCCGCGACACCGTGGTCACGCTGCTGGTGGACAACTCCGGCTCGATGCGCGGGCGGCCGATCACGGTGGCGGCGATGTGCGGCGACATCCTGGCGCGCACGCTGGAGCGCTGCGCGGTCAAGGTCGAGGTGCTGGGCTTCACCACGCGGGCGTGGAAGGGCGGCCACTCGCGCGAGCGCTGGGTGGCGGACGGCAAGCCCGCGAACCCGGGGCGGCTGAACGACCTGCGCCACATCATCTACAAGTCGGCCGACGCGCCGTGGCGCCGGGCGCGCAAGAACCTCGGGCTGATGCTGCGCGAGGGCCTGCTCAAGGAGAACATCGACGGGGAGGCGCTGCTGTGGGCGTACCGGCGGCTGCTGGCGCGGCCGGAGCACCGCCGCATCCTGATGGTGATCAGCGACGGGGCGCCGGTGGACGACTCGACGCTGTCGGCCAACCCCGGCAACTACCTGGAGCGCCACCTGCGCGACGTGATCCGCGACATCGAGGGGCGCGACCTGGTGGAGCTGATCGCGATCGGGATTGGCCACGACGTGACGCGCTACTACCGTCGCGCGGTGACGATCGTGGATGCCGAGGAGCTGGGAGGGACGATGATGAAGAAGATGAGCGAGCTGTTCGACGAGGACGCCGCGGCCGCCTGGGCGCGTGCGTCGGCCGCGCGCGCGCCCCTCGTCGCGTGAGCGCCGCATCGCGCGGCCGGGCGGCTCCGCGCCGACGGGGCTGCGGCCTGGCGCTGCTGGCGGCCGTGGTGCTGGCGCCGGGGCTGGTGATGACGGGACTGGCGGGCGGGGCGCGCGCGATGGAGGTCGGCGGGATCAACGTGCCCGACACCTACGTGGTGGACGGGACCACGCTGCGCTTGAACGGCGCCGGGGTGCGCACGCTGACGCTGCTGGAGGTCAAGGTCTACGTCGCGGCGCTGTACCTGACGCAGCCGATGCATGACGGGCGGGCGATCGAGGCGTCGCCGGGGCCGAAGGTGCTGACCCTGCGGTTCCTGCACGAGGGCAGCAAGGCGCAGGTCGAGCGGCAGTACCGCGCCGGGGAGCAGGAGAACTGCGGCGGTGGCAGGTGCTCTGCTGCGGACGGGCCGGACTTCGAGCGGCTGATCGCGCTGGCGCCGGCGGTCAAGGTCGGCGACAGCACGACCTACATTTTCACCGCGCAGGGAGTGACGGTGCTGGCCAACGACCGTGTGCTGGCTAAGTTCGCGAACCCGGACCTGGGCTTCAGGCTGCTGAACGGGTTCCTGGGTGCCACGCCGCCATCCAAGACGCTGCGGGCGGCGCTGCTCGGGATGCCCGGCTAGGGGCTTTCCTCCGCCTGCCATCACCTGCGGTGTAGGCGGGCAGGCCGCAGTCCCTGACGGGCCGCGCAGACCCGCCAACTCTGAGCTTTGGAGAACCTCTTCCTTTAGAAAGGCATTCCAAAGGCCCTGCCTTGGCGGAGGTTGAGGCAGAGCCTCAACCTTGCTTGCTTCACCGGCGCGGCTGCAGACAGAAAAACGGCGTCGGGGCGAGGCCCAAACGCCGTCCTCAGACACGCGGGCGCACAGGTCTCAGGCAGCGGCCTGGCGCTTTGCCTGGCACTGGGCGATACGGCGCTTGAGCACCTGTGCCTCAACGGGCAGGTCGCGGTTCGGCGTGCCGAGCAGGAACGCGTCGAGACCGCCGTTGTGCTCGATGGTGCGCAGCGCGCCGGTGCAGATGCGCATGCGCACGCTGGTGCCGAGGATGTCGGAGAGCAGCGAGACCTGCTGCAGGTTCGGCAGGTAGCGGCGACGCGACTTGTTGTTGGCGTGGCTGACGTTGTTGCCCGTCAGCACACCCTTGCCGGTCATCTCGCAGCGGCGGGCCATGGCGTAACCTCGAAGGAATGCGGCGCCCGGCGGGAGAACGCCTGCGCATGGACAGGCGCGGGGTATGGCTGCCGCCAGCGCCTGCGTCAAGCCTGCGGACGGGCCGCCTCCGGGTGCCCGGCATCGCCGAACTCGCCGTCGCGCACGCTGTTCATCGCGTTCTCCAGCACGCCAAGCACCGCCTCGGGCTCCATGCTGTGCGACAGCAGCCCAAGCGAGCCGCCCAGCAGCGCCGAGGCCACCGCGATCGGCGACAGGTTCTTGCCGAGCATGTGCTTGATGGCGTGGGCGACGACGGCCCCGGCCTGGATCAGCTCCTGGGGCAGCTCTTCCGCCGCATCGTGGTCCTGCATCACGTGGTCCTCCCGCGGACCTGGCCGGCCGCGTTGTCCAGATGGGAGCCGCACGGCCCGGCGCCAGGGCGACCTTGGGTCAGGCCCGGATCATGGCCGGGCGCGCGCCCCAGGGGTGACCCGCGAAGCAAGGAAGGTTGAGGCTCTGCCTCAAACTCCGCCAAAGGCTCGCCTTTGGAATCCATTACTTAAGTAAAGCCAGTCCAGGGGGGCTTCCCCCCTGGCGGGTCTGGGCAGAGCCCAGCCTTGCCTGCCTATACGATCACTCCGCCGCCTCGGCCGGCTGCGCGGCCTCCTCGCTCTGCAGGCGCCACATCCGGCTGTAGTGGCCTGCGCGCGAGAGCAGCTCGGCGTGGGTGCCGCGCTCGACCACCAGGCCGTCTGCGAGGACGAGGATCTCGTCGGCATCGACCACGGTGGACAGCCGGTGCGCGATCACCAGGGTGGTGCGCCGCGCGGAGACGGTCTGCAGCGCCGCCTGGATGTCCTGCTCCGTGCGGGTGTCGAGCGCGCTGGTCGCCTCGTCGAGGATCAGGATGCACGGGTCCTTGAGGATGGTCCGCGCGATGGCGACGCGCTGCTTCTCGCCGCCGGACAGCTTGAGGCCGCGCTCGCCGACCCGGGTCTGATAGCCCTCGGGCAGCTTGGCGACGAAATCCGCGACCTGGGCGAGGCGCGCGGCCTCCTCGATCTCTGCCATCGACGCGCCCGGCCGCCCGTAGGCGATGTTGTAGAGCAGAGTGTCGTTGAACAGCACGGTGTCCTGCGGCACCACGCCGATCGCCGCGCGCAGGCTGTCCTGGGTGACGTCGCGCACGTCGCGGCCGTCGACCAGGATCGCGCCCTCGGTGACGTCGTAGAAGCGGAACAGCAGGCGCGACAGCGTGGACTTGCCGGCGCCGGTGTGGCCGACCACGGCGAGCTTCTCCCCCGGCCGGATGGTGAAGCTGACGCCGCCCAGGATCTCGCGGTTGTCGTTGTAGCCGAAGTGCACGTCCTCGAAGCGCAGCTCCGGCGGCGCGCCGGCGGCGAGGCTTGAGGCGAGCGGCAGCGCGCCGGAGCGGTCGGCGACCTCCTGCGGCACGTCGAGCAGGCGAAACATCTGCTCCATGTCGACCAGGCCCTGGCGCACGCCGCTGTAGACGAAGCCGAGGAAGTTCAGCGGCTGGTAGAGCTGCATCAGGTAGGTGTTGACGAGCACGAACTCGCCCACGGTGTAGCGCCCGCCCACCACGCCCTGCGCGGCCATCAGCATAATGACCATGAGTGCCGCGGCGATGATCGCGACCTGGCCGAGGTTAAGCATGTTGAGCGAAACCTGGGTGCGAACCGCGGCGCGCTCGTAGCGGCCGAGCGCCTCGTCGAAGCGGCGGCTCTCGTGCGCCTCGTTGCCGAAGTACTTCACCGTCTCGTAGTTCAGCAGGCTGTCGATCGCCTTGGAGGTGGCCTCGGTGTCGACCTCGTTCATGGCGCGGCGGATCTTGATGCGCCAAGTGGTGAAGCCCAGCGTGAAGCCGATGTAGGCGGCCACCGCGCCCAGCGTGACTGCGGCGAAGCGCCAGTCGAACTTCCACCAGATGATCGCGGTGACCATCACGGCCTCCAGGATCGTCGGCACGATGTTGAACACGCCGAGGCGCAGCACCGTCTCCACCGCCAGCATGCCGCGGTCGACCACGCGGGTCAGGCCCCCGGTCTGGCGGTCGAGGTGGAAGCGCAGCGACAGCGCATGCAGGTGCTCGAAGGTCTGGCGGGCGACGATGCGCACGGTGCGCTGCTTGACGCGGGCGAACACCGCGTCGCGCAGCTCGCCGAAGCCGCCGGAAGCCACGCGCAGCAGGCCGTAGCCGACGATCAGCGCGATCGGCAGGGCCACGACCGCCGCCTGCCCGTGCTTGGGCGAGAGCGCGTCGATCGCCTGGGCGTACACCAGCGGCACGTACACGGTGGCGACCTTGGCCAGCAGCAGGAACACCACGGCCAGCGTGACGCGCACCTTGGCGCCCGGGTCATCGGCCGGCCACAGGTAGACGAGCAGGGAGCGGGTGGTTTGCAGGAGGGAGCGTCGCGCCCCGGGGATGGACAGTGTCGGTGGGGCCATGCCACCGAATGTGGACCGTTCCCGCGCCGATTGAAGGATCACCCGAGCATGTCGGCTGGCCAGACCCGCGATCCGCCCACCCCTGGCTGCGGCCCCTGGCTGCGCGGGGCGTGAGCGCCGCCGCCGGCGACACGCTGCTGCACCACGTGCGCGCCTGCAACAACGCGGTGCTGCCGGGCGCGCGCCAGCCGCTTCTGCTGGGAAGCGCGCAGGTGGGCTGGGTGCTGCCGGAGGTGGCCGCGCTGCTGGAGGCGCTCGGGGCGGCGCGCGACGCGGCGGGCGTGCGACTGCCGGCGGCGGAGGGGTTGCCGGCGCTGTCGATGGCGCTGCTGGCGCGGCTCGGCCACCGGCCGCGGGGCGAGCTGTTCGACGTCCGGGCGCATCCGGACGGCCCCGCGCTGGCGCAGGCGGATCGCGGCGCGCTGCCGGCGCTGGGCATCGCGGCGACGGGGGTGCACCTGAACGGGCTGGTACGCCGCGCGGACGGGCTGCACCTGTGGGTCGCACGCCGCGCCGCGGACAAGCGGCTCGACCCCGGCAAGCTGGACCACCTGGCCGCGGGCGGGGTGCCGGCGGGGCTGTCGCCGTGGCAGGCGCTGGCCAAGGAGGCGGCGGAGGAATGCGGGCTGCCGGCGGAGCTGGCGGCGCAGGCGCGGGAGGTGGCGGTGATCTCCTACGCCATGGAGCGCCCGGAGGGGCTGCGGCGCGACCGGCTGCACTGCTACGACCTGGAGCTGCCGGAGGCGTTCGTGCCGCGGCCGGTGGACAGGGAGGTCGCGGGCTTCGAGCTGTGGCCGATGGCGCGGGCGCTGGACACGGCGCGCCGGAGCGACGCGTTCAAGTTCAACGTGCCGCTGGTGCTGATCGACCTGGCGCTGCGCCTCGGGCTGGTGGCGGGCGAGGAGGCGGGGCGGCTGCGGGCGGCGCTGGACGGCCGAAGCAAGGAAGGTTGAGGCTCTGCCTCAAACTCCGCCAAAGGCTTGCCTTTGGAATCCAATACTTAAAGAAAGCCGGTCCAGGGGCGGCTCGCCCCTGGCGGGTCTGGGCAGAGCCCAGCCTTGCTTCCTTCCTGACCGGCCGTGCGCTCAGGCGTCCGGGCCGCCCTGGATCTCGCCCGGCTGCTCGCCCTCGTCGGCCTCCGGCTGCTCGACATACTGGCGCCGGTTCTGGTGCGGGCCGTTGTAGGCGGACGATGGCTGCTGGGCAGGGGCGGCGTGGGCAACCGGGCCCTGCGCCGCCTGGTTCATGGCGTTGATGATGCGGAAGTAGTGCTCCGCGTGCTGGAAGTAGCTCTCCGCCATGACGCGGTCGCTGGAGCTGTTGGCGTCGCGGCCGAGTTGGAGGTACTTCTCGAACAACTGCTGCGCCGTGCCGCGCACCCGCAGGTCTGGCCCGCTGCTGTCGAACACGTGGTTGCGGTTGAGCGGGATGGTGCCCGTGTGGTGGCGGATCGGGGTGCCGCCGCTGCTGCCGGGTCCGGGGCTGGGGCCGCGGTGGTTGCGGCCGCGCATGCGCTTCATGTTCATGGGTGCTGGCGGAGCTTTCCTGGTTCGGCGCGCGGCGCCCGGGCACAACGGGGCCGCTGCCCTGGCCGTCGCCGCCGCTCTGTCCTGGGGCGTGGGCGAGAGCCCCGCCCGTCCTGTGGAACACGGTCGCGCCGGCCTGGAGCCGAACGTCCTTCGCGGACGTGAGCCGCCGCGCAAGCGGACGGGAAGCGCGACACGGTGAAGCCATGGTAACGGCGGCGATGTGCGCTGCCAAACGCTTTCTCGCGCAGATCGCAGGAAGTGAGGCAGGAAGCAAGACTGGGCTCTGCCCAGACCCGCCAGGAGCGAGCCGCCCCTGGACCGGCTTTACTTAAGTATTGGATTCCAAAGGCGAGCCTTTGGCGGAGTTTGAGGCAGAGCCTCAACCTTGCCTGCCTGCCCAGCCCCTCCAGAAATCCGTCGGCGTCAGGCCGCCCTCACCGCGCTGGCGGCCCGGCGCCGAGCACCAGGGCCCGCGGCGTCCCCTCCAGGTCGGGGTGCGTGGCGCGGTGCACCAGGCCGGCGTCGGCCGCGAGCCCGCGCACCGCCGCCTCCTGCCCCGCGCCGAGCTCCAGCACCGCCACGCCCCCCGGCGCCAGCAGCCCTGGCAGCGCCGCCACGATCCGGCGGTAGCAGACGAGCCCGTCGGCGCCGCCGTCCAGCGCCCGCCGCGGTTCGTGGCGCGCCACCTCCGGCATCAGTCCGGCGATGTCGCCCGCCGCGACATAGGGCGGGTTGGAGAGCACCAGGTCGAAGCCGCCGCCCGGCCCGAGCGCCTCCGCCCAGCTGGCGCACAGCAGCGACGCGCGGTGCGCCAGGCCGCAGCGAACAGCGTTGTCGCGGGCCAGGCGCGCTGCCGCCGGCGACAGCTCGACGCCGAGGCCCCAGGCCAGCGGGAACTCCGACAGCGCGGCGAGCAGCAGGCAGCCGGTGCCGGTGCCGAGGTCGAGCACACGGCGCACGGCGGCGCGGTCCGGGCGGTGCAGCAGCGCGGCCTCGATCAGCGACTCGCTGTCGGCGCGCGGGATCAGCGTGTCGGGCGACACCGCGAGGTCGAGCGTCCAGAACCCCTGCCGCCCCAGGATCAGCGCCATCGGCTCGCGGGCCGCGCGGCGGCCCAGCGCCTCGGCGAAGCCGGCGGAGGCGACCACGACGTTGCGGTCGCGCAGCAGGTCGGACAGGCTGAGCCCGAGGGCGTGCGCCAGCAGCAGCCTTGCCTCGCGCGACGCGCTCTCCACCTCCGCCTCGGCGAGGACAGCGGCGCCGAGGCGCAGCAGGCGGGCGATCGTGCCGAACCCGGGAAGGGCGAGCGCGGCCGGGCTCATCGGGGCGGCCGGCGCCAGGCGCCAGGGAGGACCAGGATGCCGACACGTGCGACCACCCCGGCGGCCTGGCCGGTCCTGCTGATGTTCATGGCGCCCGTCGCGTCATCGGCGTCTCCCGCAGCGGCGCTCCCTGCCCTGCCCGGCCTGGCGCGCGCCGTGGCGGCGCAGGGCGAGGCCGGCCTGGTGCGCTTCAGGATCCAGGACCAGCTCGACGAGCGCGAGCTGGACGAGTCCACCACGATCTACGTCAACAGGACGGTGGTGGGCGCCTTCCATCTCGACCGCCAGACCCCGCAGATCATCCTCGACGTCGCCGTGCCGCCGGCCGAGCACTACGAGGTCGCGCTGTGCGGCTCGATCACCTTCCGTGGCCACGACGGCGAACCCGAGACCCACCGCGTCGACAGCATCGGCGAGGTCGACGACGTGGAGGGCCGCGTCTTCGAGGCGCTGGGCGCTGCGGACTTCACCGAGTTCTACCTGGTGGACCGCACCCGTGCGCGCCAGCCCACCTCGCCGCGCCGGGGCGAAGGCGGAGTCTGCGTGCCCGCCACGTCCTGAACGGCGCCAAGGCGGCTGGCGCGCCCTGCTGGACTCGAACCAGCGACATCCCGCTTAGAAGGCGGGTGCTCTATCCAACTGAGCTAAGGGCGCGCATCCGCGTGGGCAACGGGGCCAGCGCCGCGCCTGGGCCGCCGCCGCGTCAGTGGGTCCAGTTGCCGATGCGGTCATAGCGGAAGTTGTCGGCATACACCTTGGGCTTCTCCACCCGCGCCGGCACCAGCTCCACGTCGCAGGTCAGGCCGCGCTTGTCGGCAAAGGCGAGCGCCTCCTCACGGCTGTCGAAGCGCAGGCGGACCTGCGCCTGCGTGTCGCCGCTGCCGAACCAGCCCATCAGCGGGTCCTGTTCGCGCCGCTCCGTCGGCTCCCATTCCAGCACCCAGAATTCGGTGCCGGCGACGCCGGACTGCATCGACGTCTTGGGCTGCTTGAAGACTCGGGCACGCATCGTGGCCTCCGTTCGGCTTGATCCGGCCTGGTCGGGGCGGCCGGACTCGAACCGGCGGCCTCGTGTACCCAAAACACGCGCGCTACCAGGCTGCGCCACGCCCCGGACCGGGCCACGTATATAGGCAAGGACACGCGCGATGGCGAGAGCCGCTTCGAGTGGGCCGGACGGCAGGAAGCAAGGTTGAGGCTCTGCCTCAAACTCCGCCAGGGGCAGCGCCCCTGGACCGGCCTCCGTTAAGGGAAGAGTACTCCAGGAACCCACGGCCGGGGAGTTCGGGGAAGCCCAGCCCGGCCCGCCTACGGCTTGGCGGGGCCGAAGCCGCCCCCCTCGACCCTGGCGCCCACGGTGAGGTTCAGCCGCTGCGCGGTGCCGGCCGCCAGCTCCAGCGTGGCGCGCGCCGGGGCGCGGCCGTCGATCACCGCCAGGCTGTGCGGCACCGTGTTCTCTGCGACGTGGCTCACCGTGCCGTCCTGCGCGATGAACAGCATGTCGAGCGGCACCAGCGTGTTCTTCATCCACATCATGCTCTGCCGCGGCGCGCCCCAGTCGAACAGCATCCCGCCGTCCGCCGGCACCGCGGTGCGAAACATCAGGCCGGTCTCCTGCTGCGCCGGCGTGGTCGCCATCTCCACGCTGAAGGCATGGCGCACGCCGTCGGTGCCGGTGATGGCAAGCGGCTGCTTCGCCAGCTCGGGCTGCGCGGCGGTGGCGGGTGCCTCGCCGGCGGCCAACGCGGGCGCCGCGGCCAGGACGGCGGCGAACGCGCACGGCGTGAGCAGGAGGGCCGCGCCCAGCAGTCGGGCGCGCAGGGGGGCGGTTGGGGAGGCAGGTCTTGGCATGTGGGCGTGGTCCCGTGTTGTCGGGCGCAACCCTAGCCGCGTCGCCGGGCGAGGCAAGCCGGGAGCGGCGAACAGGAGACAAGACGACGGCTCCACTCCGCACCCGCCGACGAGACCCGCCGAGGACCTTTCACCGGGTGTGATTGTGGTCCTACCTTCCTGGCATGGAACTCGATCGCCGAAGTTTCACGAGTGCTGGCCTGGCCGCTGCGGCTGTGTGCGCTGCCGACGCTGCCTGCGCAGCACCATTGGGGAACGAGACGATGTTCGGACTGATCAGTCAGCTTCTGGTGCTGCCGGAGGCACGCGACGAACTTGTCCGGATACTCGCCGGCGCCACGAAGGTCATGCCCGGCTGCCTCAGCTACATCATCGCCGAGGACTCTTCCCGGGACGATGCGGTGTGGGTCACCAAAGTCTGGACCGACGCGGACAGCCACGCCGCCTCGCTCAAGCTGCCTGCCATCCAGGAGGCTCTGGCGCAGGGGCGGCCCCTGATCACCGGCATGGGGACCAGGACCACGACGCACCCGGTTGCCGGCGTCTGATAGCCACGGCCCAGGCATCAACCCATCAGCAAGCAAGGCTGGGCTCCGCCCAGACCCGCCAGGGGCGAGCCGTCCCTGGACCGGCTTTACTTAAGTAATGGACTCCAAAGGCGAGCCTTTGGCGGAGTTTGAGGCAGAGCCTCAACCTTGCCTTCCCTGCCTCACGGCGCCAGCACCGCCTCCGCCACCGCGCGCACCGCCTCGCGCACCGGCCCTTCGCGCGGGGCGTCGCGGATCGTGGTGAACCAGTGCTCCGGCGGGTTTCGCCCGGCGGCCCGGCCGAAGCGGAGCGCGCGCAGCACCGCCTCCGCCTCGGGCGTGGTGCGCGCGGGGATGGCGATGCGGTTCAGCGTGGCCCAGGCGCCGGCCCAGCAGCGCCCCACCGACCACGGGTTGTAGCCGCCGCCGCCGGTGACCACGAGTCGGCGCGGCCCCTCGACCGGCAGCGACAGCAGCGCCGCCACCGCCCCGAAATGCGCGTTGTTGGACAGCGACAGCCGCGCCAGCGGGTCCTCCTCCAGCGCGTCGGCGCCGCATTGCAGCAGGACCGCCTGTGGCCGGTGGCCGGCGACCAGCGGCAGCACGGCGCGGTGCAGCAGGTGGCGGAACTCCGTGTCGTTCAGGCCGGCGGGCACCGCCAGGTTGCGCGCCGCCCCGCCGGCGCGGTCCTCGACGGCGCCGGTGTGCGGCCAGCGCCCGGCCTCGTGCACGCTGATCGTCAGCACGCGCGGGTCGTCGGCAAAGGCGTCCTGCACGCCGTCGCCGTGGTGCGCGTCGACGTCGACGTAGGCGATGCGCTCGAGCCCTGCGTCGAGCCACGCCAGCACCGCCAGCACCACGTCGTTGAGGTAGCAGAACCCCGACGCACGGTCCGGGCGGCCGTGATGCGTGCCGCCGCCCGGGCAGTGCACGACGCCGCCCCTGGCCACCAGCCCCGCGGCCAGCAGCATCCCACCCGCCGAGATCATCGGGCGGCGGAACACCTCGGGGTAGATCGGGTTGCCCCGCGCGCCGAGCTGGTGGCGCGCCCGGTCCTCCTCGGAGGCGTGCTGCGTGCGCTCGGCCTCGCGCAGTGCTGCGACGTAGCCGGGGTCGTGGAACCGGGTGACGGCGGCGAGCGTCGCCATCGGCGCTTCCCGGTACTGCCGCGCCGGCAGCCAGCCCATGGCGCGGCACACATCGACGCAGGTGGACACGCGCGGGATCGCCAGCGGGTGCGCGGGGCCGTAGGTCGAGGCGCGGTAGATCTCGCTGCCGATCAGGATCGGGGCTGGGTCGGGGGTCACGAACCCTACCTTGTGCCGGCAGGGCCGGTGCGCCAGCAAGGCTGGGCTCTGCCCAGACCCGCCAGGGGCGAGCCGCCCCTGGACCGGCTTTACTTAGTAGTGGATTCCAAAGGCCTGCCTTTGGCGGAGTTTGAGGCAGAGCCTCAACTTTGCTTGCTTCCGGCCGCCCGTTGCGGTTGACGGGTCGGGTTGCACGCGGCAGGACCCGCCGGTACCGTCTGCGCACCGAACAGTGGAGTGTCCTGCATGGAAATGACCGGGGAACGTCGCGTGCCTGCGCCGCGCAGCAGGGTCTGGGCCTCGCTGAACGACGCGCAGGTGCTGCAGGCCTGCCTGCCCGGCGTGCAGGGCCTGGAGGAGGTGGCGCCCGGCGAGTTCCATGCCCGGTCCGAGGCCCGCATGGGTGCAGTGAGCACGCCTGTCGCCTGGACGGTGCGGCGCACCGCGGCGCAGGAGATGACCTCCGCGTCCTACGCGCTGGACGGCCAGGCGGGCGAGGCCGGCAGCCTGGCCGGCACCGCGACGCTGCGCCTGGCCGACCAGGGCGAGTTCACCCTGCTGTCGCACACCGCCTCCGTGCAGCCGTCGGGCCGGGTGGCGCAGCTCGGCGAGCGCGCGGTGGACGCGGCGGCCGGGCACGCGCTGGGCGGCTTCCTCGACCGCTTCACCGCGGAGGTGTCGGGCGTGCCCGAGTACGGCGCGGACGGCATCCTGGCGGGCGGCCTGGAGAAGATCGCCGACCTGCGCCCAGGGCCGCGCGCGCCGGCGCTGGTCAACGCGATGGCGATGATCCCGAGCGCGCCGCTGGGCTTCCCGCTGGTGTTCTGGATCGGCAGCGCGATCTTCGCGGTGGTCGTGCTGCTGGTGTTCGGAGCAATCTGACGGCGGCTCCGTCACAGGGCCGACAAGCAAGAAAGGTTGAGGCTCTGCCTCAAACTCCGCCAAAGGCTCGCCTTTGGAATCCTCTTGCTTCAGTAAGGCCGGTCCAGGGGCGGCTCGCCCCTGGCGGGTCTGGGCAGAGCCCAGCCTTGCTTGCTGCCAGCAACCGGAGGTCCCCCGATGTCCGACGTCACCACCCCGCCCCTGGCCGGCGGGCAGGAGGACCTCCTGGCACTGGCCGCGCGCTGGCACGAGGGCGGCGAGCGGGTGGCGATCGCCACCGTCACCGAGACTTGGGGCAGCAGCCCGCGCCCGGCCGGCAGCCACATGGTGCTGACCCGCAGCGGCCGCATGGCGGGCTCGGTCAGCGGCGGCTGCATCGAGGGCGCGGTGGCAGAGGCCGCCGGGCGGGTGCTCGACGACGGGCAGCCGGTGGTGCTGGAGTTCGGCGTCAGCAACGAGCGCGCCTGGGAGGTCGGGCTGGCCTGCGGCGGGCGGGTCCGGGTGTTCGTGGAGCGCGTGGCGTGACGCCGGCGCTGCTGGCCGCCCTCGGGGCGGCGCGCGAGGCGGGCCGCCCGGCGGTGCTGGCCACCCGGCTGCCTGACGGCGGGCAGGTGCTGATGCTGGAGGAGGCGCCGGGGCGGCTGGCCGGGGCGGAGCCGGCGCTGACGCAGGCGGCGGAGGCGGCGCTGCGCGACGACGCGTGCCGCACCGTCACGCCGGAAGCGGACGGGCCGGCCTGGTTCCTGCAGGCGTTCAACCCGCCGGTGCGCCTGGTGGTGGTGGGCGCGGTGCACATCGCGCAGGCCTTGGCGCCGATGGCGGCGGGGCTGGGCTTCGCCGTGACGGTGGTGGACCCGCGCGGCGCGTTCGCCAGCGAGGCGCGCTTCCCGGGCGTGGCGCTCTCCACCGACTGGCCTGACGACGCGCTGGCGGCGCTGCGGCCCGACGCGCGCACCGCGGTGGTCACGCTGACCCACGACCCGAAGCTCGACGACCCCGCGCTCGACGGCGCGCTGCGCTCCGCGGCGTTCTATGTCGGCGCGCTGGGATCGCGGAAGACCCACGCGGCGCGGCTCGACCGGCTGCGCGCGCTGGGGCACGGCGACGCGGCGTTGTCGCGCATCCACAGCCCGGTCGGGCTCGACATCGCCGCCGTGACCGCGGGCGAGATCGCGCTGTCGATCGTGGCGCAGCTCGTCTTCGTGCGCCGCCGCGCCGTGGCGCCCGGCCGCGCGGTGGAAGTAACGCGTGCCCAGATCCGCGACGAGGCCGGCGTGGCGGAGGCGGCGAGCGGCGTGCCGGTGGCGAACGCGCAGTCCGACACCGCGGCCGTGCCCGGCGGCTGAGCCGGCGTGATCTTCGGGCCCACGCGGCTGGACGCGGCGCTCGGCGCGATGCTTGCCCACACGCAGCGTTGCGGCGCGCAGGTGCTCCGGAAGGGCCAGGTCCTCGACGAGGCCGCCATCGCCCTGCTGCGCGAGCACGGGCGGGACGAGGTGATCGCGGCGCGGCTGGAGCGCGGCGACGTCGGCGAGGACCAGGCCGCGGATCGACTCGCCGAGGCGCTACTCTCGCCGCTGGTCGGGCGCACGCGGGCGGCGACCGGGCGGGTCAACCTGCTCGCCGAGGCGCCGGGCCTGCTGCTGGTGGACGCGGCGCGCATCCACCGCCTCAACGCCGTGGACGAGTCGCTCACCGTGGGCACCCTTCCCGACGCCACGCCGGTCGCCGCGCGCGACATGCTGGCGACGGTGAAGGTGATCCCGTTCGCGGTGCCCCGCCACATCCTGGCCACCGCCGAGCAGCTCGCGCGCCCAGGTGGAGAGGACGGGGGCGGCGCCGTGCTGCGCCTCGCGCCGTTCCGGCCGCTGCGCGCGGGGCTGGTGCTGACCGAGCTGCCGGGGACCAAGGCCAGCGTGCTGGAGGGCACCGTGGCGGCGACCGAGGCCAGGGTGCGCGCCCTGACCGGCACGCTGCTGCCCGCGGAACGGTGTGCCCACGCCGCAGGGCCGATCGCGGCGGCGCTGGGGCGGCTGGCCGGCGCGGGGGCGGAGCTGTTGCTGGTGGCCGGCGCCTCCGCGGTAGTGGACCGGCGCGACGTGGCGCCCTCGGGCATCGTCGAGGCCGGGGGCAGGATCCTGCATTTCGGGATGCCCGTCGACCCCGGCAACCTGCTCTGCCTCGGGCGCGTCGGGCGGCTGCCGGCGCTGGTGCTGCCGGGCTGCGCGCGCAGCCCGCGGCGCAACGGCATCGACTGGGTGCTGCGGCGCCTCTTCGCGGGCCTGCCGGTGGACGGGGCCTGGATCGCGCGCACCGGGGTCGGCGGGCTGCTCAAGGACACCGGGCACCGCCCGCTGCCGCGCAACCGCGCGACCCGCCCCCTCGCTCCTGATGCCGGTGGATGATCCCGGGGGCGCTCCGGTGCCCGCCCTGCCGCGCACGCCGCCGCGGGTGGCGGCGATCGTGCTCGCCGCCGGGCGGTCGAGCCGCATGGCGCCGCGCAACAAGCTGCTGATCGCGGGGGCGGGCGGCCGCGCGATGGTGACGCGCGTCGTGGACCAGGCGCTGGGCAGCGCGGCGCGGCCGGTGCTGGTGGTGCTCGGCCACCAGGCGGCGGCGGTGGAGCACGCGCTCGCCGGGCGCGCGGTGCGCTTCGTGCACGCGGCCGATCACGGCTCCGGGCTGTCGGCCAGCCTGCGCGCCGGGCTGGCCGCGCTGCCTTACGACGTCGACGCCGCCCTGGTGTGCCTGGGCGACATGCCGCTGGTCACGGCGCGGACGCTGGACCGGCTGATCGGCGCCTACGACCCGGGCGGGGGGCGCACGATCGTGCTGCCGACGTGCCGCGGCGAGCGGGGCAACCCGATGCTGTGGGGCCGGCGCTGGTTCTCCGACATGGCGGCGATCACCGGCGACGCGGGCGCGCGGTCCCTGCTCGCCGGGCGGGCCGGGCACGCGGTGGAGGTCGAGGTCGGGAAGGACGCGGTGCTGCGCGACTTCGACACGCCGGACACGCTGGCGGGGCTGGAGGACGGCTGAGGCGGCAGGAAGCAAGCAAGGCTGGGCTCTGCCCAGACCCGCCAGGGGCGAGCCGCCCCTGGACCGGCTTTACTTAAGTGTTGGATTCCAAAGGCGAGCCTTTGGCGGAGTTTGAGGCAGAGCCTCAACCTTGCTTGCTCCGCCGCCTCTGTGGCGCCACGCCGCCGCCTCGTCCATAGTCCGGTGCTCCATGCGCACCCTTCCCCGCTCCGCCGTCCAGGTCCGCGCCGGCGACGACGGCGTCCTCACCTACCTCGTGGACCTGCCGCCCGAGGAGTTGCCTCCCGTGCGCGGCCGCGACCTGGAGGCGGCGTGGGCGGCGGCGGGCGCGCTGGCGCGGGCGGCCCGGCCCGGCCGTCCCAGGGTGTTCCGCTTCCGCGGCCGGGGCGGCGAGTGCGTCGACCTGGCGCTGACCGACCCCGACGCCTGCTGCTGGGCGCGCGCGGTCGACCAGACGGTGGGCATGGGGCACAGCTACGGCCTGTCGCTGTGCCTGCGGCTGCTGGCACTGGTGGACCTGCTGGGGCGTGCCGCCTGGGCCGGCGGGCGCGCGGCGGTCGGCGCAGGCCCGCACCCGGCGCTGCTCAGCGCGGCCGGCGAGGTGCCGCTCACCCCCGACCTGCGCCTCGACGAGCCCCGGCTGCGCGCCCGCCTGTCGCACCTGCCCCGCTTCGGCGACGCGCCCTCTCCCGGAGCGCGGGCATGACCCCCGGCACGATCGCCTCCCCTGCCCTGCCGCACGCGAGGGCAACGCCCGGTCGTCCAGCGTGGCGATGCGAACCATCCGGCCGCCTGGCAAGCGCCGCCGGGCTCGTGTTCGCGCTGGGCGTGCTGGCCGGGTGCCAGTTCGGCGGCGCGAGAGCCGGCACGCAGGACCGGCAGGCAGTGGCCGCGTGCAGGACCGAGGCGGACCGCAGCTACCTGCAGCAGAACCGGGTGCTGCTGTCCGAGCGCAGCCAGCGCGACACGCCGTTCTCGTCGTCCGGCACGGTGGGGATCACGTCGGAAGGGCTGCCGCAGCTCTACGGGCGGTCCAGCGACTTCGAGGCCTGCCTGCGCAGCCACCACGCCGCCTCCGCAGGCGCCCAGCCCGCTGCCAGCAGTGCGATGTCCCCGCAGATGGACCCGTCGGCGCAGCCCTGATGCCAGCGGCCGGGATCGTCGGACCGTGGGATGGCAAGGATTCGGTTCACGCGTCACACAGGTGCGGCGGTGATCGGCGGTCGAGCGTAGCTGAGCGGCCCGAGACCATCGCCGCTTCCGGCGCGCTTCACGAACGTCTCGGCGTCGCGGCTCCCGCTCGGCCCCGCCGATGCAGGAGGTTCCATTACTCGCAGTCGAAGGAGATCAGGCTGCCCTTCGTCTCGACGGCCGAGATGCACTCCAGCCGAAAGGGCGCGCCGGTCGCGAGCATGCGCCCACCGGTGCTGAACTCGACGGCAGCGACGCCTCGGCCGGCGCTGCGATACACGTGCCGCTATTCGGACCGTCTCACGCGTTCCACAAAGGAACCGATAAGGCTGTTGACGACGCCTGGCGCTTCAACCTGGGGGAAGTGGCCGAGGCCTTGCAGTCGCACGACGTCTGCGTGCTTTGCGGCCTGCTCGCTGATCAGCCGGAGCCACGGCGACGTCTCGTGCGCCTTGATCGGCCTTCGTTCGCCTCCCGGTGCCTTGTAAGTCGACTGGATGATCAGCAACGGCACCAGGACGGTTCGGAGCGCGTCGGCCGCATCCGCCGCGTCCCACCGGGTCATGTCCGCCATGAGCCGCGCAGCAAAGCCGCTGTCCATCGCCTCGACGCGTTGCAGGACGGTGTTCCGGAACGCTTCGGGCGTGGCGGTGCTGAACATGCCAGCAAAGTCGCGCTTCAGAAGTGCCTTGTTCTCCTCATCGGAGCGGCTCCGGAAACGCCGGACGGCCTCGTCGGGGTCGCCGATTGCCCGCAGGCTGCCCTCGATCAACACGATGCCTGCTACGGCCTCAGGCATGCGCCTCACAGCCTCGAGCGCGAGACGGCAGCCCATGCTGTGGCCCACCAACACGGTGCGCGCCGGCAAAGCAGTCCGCCTCGCGTCGTTCACGGCCTCCGCCATCCTGCCAATCAACGACCCGGCTCTGTCTTCGACGTCATCCTGACCGGGAAGGTCCACGGCAACGATGTCGGCCAGACGGCTGAGGAAGCCGAGCTGACCGGACCAGTCCGCACTGCCGCACCCGAAGCCGTGGATCAGGACGACAAGCAAGGCTGGGCTCTCCCTGTCACTGCCATTCCAACGCTCCAGGCGGATCGTCGGAACCTCTGGCAGCTACGCCCAGACCCGCCAAAGGCCTTCTCTTCCAAACATGGGGCCTTTGAAAACCGATTTACCTCAGGAAGGCAATCCAAAGGCCCAGCCCTTAGCCGATGAGGCGGCGCCTCAACCTTGCCGCTCATGCCTGGTCCGGCAATCCTGGTTCCGTGTCGCCGCGCCACCGGCAGCACCGCGGCCCGGCACGGCGACACCCTGGCACCGCGACGCGCTTCGTGGCACGTGCCCACGGCTACGCTCTCCGGGCCGGCCGCGCGCCTGTCGCCCACCATCATCGAAAGGGATCACCATGAGCAGGATCGTTCGCACGGATGCCAACGCCGTGCTGTCCGCGGCCGTCGAGTACCACGGCTTCGTCTTCACCCAGGGCTGCGTCGCGCAGGACCTGTCAAAGGACATCACCGGGCAGACCGAGGAGGTGCTGGCGCAGATCGACGCTCTGCTGGAGCGGCACGGCACCGACAACACCCGTCTGCTGCAAGCACAGATCTGGCTGAAGAGCATGGCCGACCGCGAGGCGATGAACGCGGTGTGGAGTCGCTGGCTTCCGGAAGGCCTGGCACCGGCGCGCGCCTGCGTGCAGGCGGAGATGGCCGACCCGCGTTATCTGGTTGAAATTATGGTCACCACCTGCAAGTAATACGCGAGTACGTGTGGTGTCCCGACTGTTGTGGTGGCATTACAGGCACAGTGTTGCAGACCTACAACAATGTGTGGCAGTGTGTGTTCTTTGCGTATCTGCACCCGTCCACTGTGAAGAAGATAGGATCGTTGTCCTGTATTCTTGCATCGTCCACAGCCTGCTTTGGTGGAAAGACGGCTTCCTCTCCAATCCGTGACCCTACGACTTGCCCCCGTCGCGAAGCCGGCGCTAACCCGACGTCAGGACGAACGGCAGAAGGGTTTGGCTCCATGCGGCTTTCCGGCTCCGGCGCGCGACTTCTCCTGCTCTGCTCGGTCGTCGCGTTGGGCTTGCCCGCGGCCGCACACGCCCGGAGCCGTCACGCCGCCCAGGGTTTCGGCCGTGTTTCGTACGCCCGCCAGGGCGGCTACGCGATGCGCGAGACGCGCAGCGCCACTTGGTTCCACTCGGCGCACAGCCGGTTCCGGCACTATGCGGGCCTCGGCGGGGCCAGCCGCGGCGGAGTGCTGCAGTGCGTGGCGTTTGCGCGGGCGGACTCCGGCATCGAGCTGACCGGCAACGCCGTGAACTGGTGGAACAACGCGGAGGGGATCTACGCCCGCGGGCTGCGGCCGGAGACCGGCAGCGTGCTGAGCTTCCGCGCCAACGGTCACATGCGCCTCGGCCACGTCGCGGTGGTGAGCGACGTGCTCAACAGCCGCACCATCGAGATCGACCACTCGCACTGGGGCAGCCGCGGCGTTAGCCACGCCATGTCGGTGATCGACGTGTCCGAGGACAACGACTGGAGCGCGGTGCGGGTCGAGATCGGCCACACCGGCACGTTCGGTGGCATCTACCCGACGCACGGCTTCATCTACCCGCGCCCTGACCGCACCGCAGAGGTGGCGCCGGCCGCCGCGGCAGGCACGTCGCGCCTCGTGGAGTTGGACGCGCCGGTGCGCCGCACGACGCGCGCGTCCTACGAGGTCGCGGAAGCCCCGCGCGGGCGGGCGCTCGACCTCCGCTACGACCAGCGCTGAGAACCACCCAAGGCCCTGCCCAGGGCCTGCCCCAAGAGTGCACTTCCTGAAATAACGGCATCAAAGGGTCTGGGCAGAGGGCAGTGGATCAGTTTGGCCGGTGTCTCCGCAGGCAAGGCGAGGCAGGAAACGAGCAAGGTTGAGGCTCTGCCTCAAACTCCGCCAAAGGCTCGCCTTTGGAATCCACTTCTTAAGTAAAGCCGGTCCAGGGGGGGCTTCCCCCCTGGCGGGTCTGGGTAGAACCCAGCCTTGCTTCGTGTCGCAGAACATGAGGCAGAGTGCCATGTCCCTGGCCATGCCGCCGCGCGGTTGCTAAACCGCGCTGGACAGCGGGAGAGTGTCACCATGGATTATCCGGCCGACACCATGCAGGGGCTGCTGAGCGCCGGCGCCGACGAGGCTGCCGCGATCGGAGCCCCGGATCGCGCGCTGCTGACTCACGCCGGGTTGCGTGCGCTGGCCGAGGCCACCACCACGTCGCTCAACGCCATGGGTATCGGCCGCGGCGACCGCGTCGCCATCGTGCTGCCCAACGGCCCGGAGATGGCGTCGGTCTTCATCTGCGTGGCTGCCGCGGCGACCACGGCGCCGCTCAACCCCGCCTACAAGCCGGACGAGCTGGACTTCTACCTGTCCGACCTGAAGCCGCGGGCGATGCTGGTGCTGCGCGGCGCCGAGACCCCGGCCCGCGACGCCGCCGTGCGCGCGGGCGTGCCGCTGGTCGAGCTGATCCCCGGCGAGCTGGCCGGCTCGTTCACCCTGGAGCCGGCGGCGCCGCTGTCCGGGACGGCCGCGCGGCCGGGGCCGGCGCAGGCGGACGACATCGCACTGGTGCTGCACACCTCGGGCACCACGTCGCGGCCGAAGATCGTGCCGCTGACGCAGCGCAACGTCACCGCGTCGGCGCACCACATCGCGACCACGCTGGCGCTGACGCCGGACGACGTGTGCCTCAACATCATGCCGCTGTTCCACATCCACGGGCTGATCGCGGCGACGCTGTCCTCGATCTCCGCGGGCGCGTCGGTGGTGTGCACGCCGGGGTTCAACGCATTCAAATTTTTCGCCTGGTTCGCCGCGGTGAGGCCGAGCTGGTACACGGCGGTGCCGACCATGCACCAGACGATCCTGGAGCGCGCCGCGCGCAACGCCGAGGCGATCGCCGGCAGCAGGCTGCGCTTCGTGCGCTCGTCCTCGGCGTCGCTGCCGCCGCAGGTGATGGCCGCGCTGGAGGAGACGTTCCACGCCCCGGTGCTGGAGGCGTACGGCATGACCGAGGCCTCGCACCAGATGGCGTCCAACCCGCTGCCGCCGCGCGCGCGCCATGCCGGGTCGGTGGGGATCGCCGCCGGGCCGGAGGTCGCGATCATGGGCGACGACGACACGATCCAGCCGGCGGGCGGGCTGGGCGAGATCGTCATCCGCGGGCGCAACGTCACCGCGGGCTACGAGAGCAACCCGGAAGCCAACGCAAAGGCGTTCACTGACGGCTGGTTCCGCACCGGCGACGAGGGCACGATCGACGAGCACGGCTACCTGCGCCTGACCGGGCGGCTGAAGGAGATCATCAACCGCGGCGGCGAGAAGGTCAGCCCGCTGGAGGTCGACACCGTGCTGATGGACCATCCCGCGGTGGCGCAGGTCGTGACCTTCGCGGTGCCGCACCCCAAGCTCGGCGAGGAGGTCGGCGCCGCGGTCGTGCTGCGCGAGGGCCACAGCGTCGACGAGGCGGCCTTGCGCGAGTTCGCGACCGCGCGCCTGGCGAACTTCAAGGTGCCACGCCGCATCGTGTTCCTCGACGAGATCCCCAAGGGCGCCACCGGCAAGATGCAGCGCATCGGGCTGGCGGAACGCCTCGGCGTGACCGCGTGAGGGTCGCGGTCTTCGGCGCAGGCGCGATCGGCGGGCTGCTCGGCGCCAGACTTGCCGCATCTGGGATAGACGTCACCTTCGTGGCGCGCGGGCCGCACCTCGCGGCGATGCAGGCGAACGGCGTCACCGTGCACAGCCGGACCGAGGCGGGCGTGGACACGCTGGTGGCAAGGCCGCGCTGCGTGGCCGATGCCGGCGAGGCGGGCGTGCAGGACTATGTGTTCGTCACGCTCAAGGCGCACTCTCTGCCGGGTGCCGCGCCACAGATCGCGCGGATGATGGGGCCGCACTCCACGCTGGTGACCGGGATCAACGGCATCCCCTACTGGTATTTTCATGGTGTCGAGGGCGAGAATCGCGGCCGCCATGTGGAGAGCGTCGATCCGGGCGGGGCGCTGCTCCGCCTGCTGCCGCCGGAGCAGGTCCTGGGCTCGATCGTGTATCCGGCGGCCGAGGTCACGGAGCCCGGCGTGATCGAGCACAGCTACGGAGACCGGTTCAGCCTGGGCGAGCCGGACGGCAGCCGCTCGGAGCGCGCGGCTGTGCTGTCGCAGTTGCTGATCGGGGCCGGGCTCAAGGCGCCGGTGCGGCCGCGCATCCGCGACGAGATCTGGGTCAAGCTGTGGGGCAACCTGGCGTTCAACCCGCTCTCGGCGCTGACCGGCAGCACGCTGGACCGGCTTGCCGGGCAGCCCGATCTGCGCGCCACGGCGCGGGCGATGATGGTCGAGGGGCAGGCGGTCGCCGAGGCGCTGGGCATCCGGTTCGGGATCAGCGTGGACAAGCGGATCGACGGGGCGGCAGAGGTCGGCGTGCACAAGACGTCGATGCTGCAGGACCTGGAGCGCGGGCGGCCGATGGAGATCGACGCGCTGCTGGGTGCGGTGGTGGAGCTGGGCGAGGTGGTGGGCCAGGCGACGCCGGCGTGCCGCGCGGTGCTGGCACTGGTGCGCGAGCGGGCGCGGCTGGCGGGGTGCTACGAATAGAGACAGCAAGCAAGGCTGGGCTCTGCCCAGACCCGCCAAAGGCCAGGGCCTCTGGACACCGATTTACTTAAGTACTGGTTTCCAAAGGCGAGCCTTTGGCGGGGTCCAGGGGCAGCGCCCCTGGCCTTCCTTGCCGCGCTCGATACAGCGCCGCAGCCTGCGCGAGATCCTCCGGCGTGTTCACGTTGAAGAATGGGTCGGCGGGATGGGCGGAGAACTCCGCGACCGCAAGGCCGATGGTCTGCATGACCCTGCCGAGGCGGTGCTCACCGGATGCCAACGCGTGGCGCACGGCGCCGGCATGGCTGGCCCGCCAAAGGCCCGCGGCGGGATGCAGCCGCCCACCCGAGGCGGCACAGGCCAGCTCGGCGCCGTGCGAAGTCCTGGCGCCGAGCTGGCGAGGCAACAGGTCGTTCGGCAGGAAGGGCGTGTCAGCCGGCACGACGAGCAGGTCGACACCGGGCTTGTGGTCCGCGAGCCACTCGAGGCCGGCAAGAATGCCGGCAAGCGGACCTGGCGAACCGACGATGGTGTCGGGGAGCAGGGTGGCGCCAAAAGAACGGTAGCGGTCCAGGTCGGCGTTGACGCTCAGCAGTATGGCCGTCGAGGATCGGGGGAGGCGGGCGAGAACGTGCGCCAGCAACGGCTTGCCGCACAGGTCGCGCAGAGGCTTGTCCGCACCGCCCATCCGGGTCCCCTGCCCGCCCGCCAGTACCAGAAGAACAGGACTGGTCATGTCAGGGCGATACGCCTGGCGCTCCCGGTCGAAACTCGCCGATGGGCATGGCGATGCACAGCAGGAAGTCCGCGATTCGTGTCGGGTCGTTCAGGTCGAGCACCGGCACCGCGATGTTCAGACGCGTGTCACTGGCTACGCCTCTGATGCAGGGATCGTCAGGCTGCAATAGGGGGTTGCCGAGCGCAGCGCGATAGACTTCGACCTTGGGATGGCTGTCGCGCTTGAAACCCTCCACCAGGACAAGGTGGACCGGTGACAGGCGCGAGAGGAGGTCAGACAGAGAAGGCTCTGCTTCGTCACGCAGTTCGTGGATAAGGGCCCAGCGTCGAGATGATGCGACCAAGACTTCGGAGGCCCCGGCTTCGCGATGGACATAGCTGTCTTTGCCAGGCTTGTCGATGTCGAAGCCGTGATGGGCGTGCTTGATCGTCGCAACTTTGTGGCCACGTGCGCGAAGTTCCGGGATGAGGCGCGCGAGGAGGGTGGTCTTGCCGGCACCGCTCCAACCGCACAGGCCGACAAGTCTCATGTCCTAACCTGTTCTGGACGGCCGCAAGTTGGCAAGTCAGGGTGATCTCTAGTCCGTTTTACGCGGACCACTTCGGTTGTCCCGGCTTTGCTTACAATAATCTTGGTTGCGGGGACAGGATTTGAACCTGTGACCTTCAGGTTATGAGCCTGACGAGCTACCGGGCTGCTCCACCCCGCGTGGGTGATATGTTTGTGTGGTGGTAGTCTGGTGTGTGTGGGTGGGTTTGA
>JAABUU010000661.1_pt1 | contig 73737 bp, 109 predicted proteins | sample 5559301 | NCBI WGS metagenome assembly JAABUU01 (sample SAMN10711884, study PRJNA513360) | rock metagenome | isolation source: Antarctica rocks | place: Antarctica: Victoria Land, Richard Nunatak white
AGACCGTTGCAGCCATGCAGCTGCAGCGAGCACGCGCGACTGGGCACATGCATGTGCACGTGCGCGTGCGGCGCCGGCGCGGCGCCGCCGTGGCCAGCCTGTACCTGCGCACCAGGCAAGCGAGTCGCGGACGCCGGGTGCTGCTGTCAGCCACATGCCTGTCACTGCCTGCGTGCAGCCACCAGCACCTACAGCGAGGCGCAGCGCAGTCGCGGCACCTGCTCTGGCGGGCACCCGACGCGCTGCCCGCTGCGCAGCAGGAAGCCGGCCCGCAGCGGCTGGAGCTCGGCGCAGGAGCCACGTTTATTCTGAGAGGCGACCCGCGCGCTCCGGCGCGTGGCGGCCTGCGCGGCGGCGGCCATGTGAGCGGCGCTGCTGGGGAGGTCCGGGCATCCCAGCCCGTTGCTGGTACTGGCACAGCGCGCGCACTTGCGCGGGGCCCTCACCTGCTTCTACACCGCCTATAAGAACCTTTCAAGCCGGCAGGGCCGCCTGATGCCGGCAGAGATGCGCGCTAGATGCGATCGCGTCGCATCATCGCCCTGCCTGGTCCTCTTGACGTCCAGAAACACAGCTGTGGTGGTGGCGCTCTTTTCCGATGCCTAGACAGACCAGGAGCTGGCAAAATGTGCACTTTCGCATAGGCCCTGTCGCGCTCAAGTGTGGTTCTCAATAACCCCCCTCTGGCAATGATTCAAATACAGGGAATGCAAGGTTTAGGGATGACCAGTGCAGCACGCTTCTGTCGGACAGTCTCTTCCAGGTCCGTAAGGCCCCTCTCTGAGTATGTACGCAGCGAAGTATGTCACACTAACAGCAGATAGCAACTTGTGTTCTGTACTCACTTTTCCGTATTTTGAGGAGCTTGTGACAGGCAGACAAATGCAGGAAAGCGTGTGAGTCCCCTCTGACCTTGAGCCATGCCAGGAAGCTGCGCTGCTGAGTAGCGGGGGAGGCCCGCTGCAGCCCGCCTGCCCGCGCTTGGCCGTGCGCGGGTCCGGCACTGGGCATGGCCACTGAGGAGCAGGGCAAGACGCTGTTCGTGGAGAACCTGAACCCCTACGTGAGCGAGGCCAGGGTGCAGGTGCCCCATCCCGCTGCAGCTGGGTCAGATGCCCACGCGCGTGCACTGCGCGCGCCCTGCGTGTGCTCCATATCGCGCTTGCTTTGGTCATGTGTGTGTCCTGGCCGCGCAAGGTGGCGCAAGGGCGCAAGAGCACCCGCTCGAGGGTCGGGGGTTACTTTGTGCATAGTTGACCGCGCGTCTGCTGGACAGACAGAGAGCCATGACTCGCTGTCCCACCGTCACTGCCCCTGGCTTCTCCTTGCCGCGTGTCTGGCACCTGACCGGCCGGAGTTGCGCGGCAAGGACGGCCTCATCTTGTTATATACAGCGGCACATCCTGCGCGTCACACCCGCCGCGCGCTCCCGCAGGACATCTTCCGCGAGTTTGGGCAGGTCAGCAACGTGCGCCTGCTGCGCGACAAGGGCCTGAACGCGGGGGCTGCGTATGTGACGTACAAGGACCGCGCTGGCGCTCTGCAGGCTCTGCAGGCCAGCAACGGCCAGGAGATCTGCGGCAAGGCGCGCCACACAGTGCCTGTGCGGCTCTGCGCGCCTCTGCGTGTGTTACACCGTCAGCAGTGCCAATGGGCTACATCAGCAGGCTTGCTAGCTGCGCATTGCAGTCCTGCGCTGAACGCACACCTCCTGCAGCTTCCCAAGTTGCAGGCACAGAGGTTAGCTCAAGGCAGCGGTGTGGCAGGCCTTCAGACCCACTAGACAGAAGCTGCCCTGTGAACAACACTGAGCTGCTAGGCTTGACGGAAGCCGTACAGCTGGCGCCCGCACACAGCTGCAGTGTGACATACGGGCGCTGCACGCAGGCGGTGCGGGTGGGCTGGGCGCCAGACGAGGGCCTGCGCGCAGCGCAGCAGGGTCGCACCGCGCCTGAGCAGGGTCTGGGCTGGGCTGTCCCTGATGCCGCGCAGCGCGCGTTGGGCTTGTTGGCAGCGGCCGCGGTAGAAACCACCGCAGGGGCTGCCGCCGCAGGGGCTGCCGCGCATGCAGCCCCAGCGTCTGCCTCAGGACAGCCACACCAGGGCGGGCTGCCGCAGCCGCAGCAGCAGCCGCAAGCCTCCGCCACGGATGTGCTGCAGCCAGCGCCCCAGCCAGCGCCCGCCGCCGTGCAGCCCGCCGGTGCCGCGCTCGACGCGCAGCCCCCTTGCGCGCCGGCCGATGACGCGGCCCTGCCAACTTTCTCGGCCGCTCCGGCCTCGCAGCCGCACCTCCGCCCGCAGCCGCAGGCCGCCCTGCAGGACCCCGGGCTACGCGCCCAGCTGCCGCCGCCGCTGCCGCCGCCGGCCACCGCGGAGCCGCCGCCCGCCGCCGGGAGCGCCAGCCCCTTCTCCCCGGCGCGCGTGCACATCTTCGTCGGCAACCTGCCGCCGGAGGCGGGCGACGGCGCGCTGCTGGATGCGTTCCGCGCGGGCGGCGCGGCGGCGGCCGACGCGCGCGTGCTGCGCGACCCCGGCACCGGGCGCAGCAAGGGCTTCGGCTTTGTCGGCTTCCCGTGCGCCGCCCGGCCTCCGCGCCGCCGCGCCTGTCAGGTCAGTGAGTGTGCAGGCGCTGGGCGTGCGGCATGGGTCGCCGTGCGAGCGCGCTGGCCAGAGGCTGGTCAGGAGTGCGGCCGTGCCAGCGGCCAGGAGTGCGGCGCGCCAGCCAGTCAGGAGTGCGGCTGCGCCAGCTGGGCGTCGCACCAGCATGGACCTGTGGCCCGTTGGGCCGCACGTCAGCTGCATGCGTGTATGTGCGCGGCGGGCCGACCGGGCGGCTGCGCGCCGCGCAGGTCGCAGGAGTGCGCCGCGCAGGCGATCGCGCTCATGCACGGCGCGTTCCTCGGCCAGAGCCGCCTGCGCTGCAGCTGGGCCGCCCAGAAGCCGGTGCCGCCCCGGCAAAGCCCGCCCCGCCACCGCGCGCGCATGCGCCGCGGCCTGCCTGGCATTCATGCTCCGCGTTGGAGAGCCCTGCTCTGAGGACGCATCCTCGGAGGCCCCTTTTGAAGCTGCATACGGCGGCTGCATAAAATTGGGGCTGTGCGGTGACTGTGCTGTGACATGCAGGATGGTGCCTATTTTGTAGCTCGTCGGATAGACATAGCTATGCCCTTGCAGCCAAGTTATTGCGCAGGAGTGGTCGGCTCTCTGCAGTGCTGTTGGGCGCTGCACTTGTTGAGGTGCGATGGGCGCCGCAGGAGCTGGCTGTGTGCGACGCCCAAGCTGCCAAGGTGCACGCGTCCGCGCCCGCCAACACCAACGTGTATGTCGGCAACCTGCCCGTGGAGGTGCGGGCTTGTACCGGAGGGCCCTGGCATCAGTGCATGCCATCATGCTGGCCTACAGTGCATACTCCTGCACGCCTGAGATGTGTCAAGTGCTAGTGCCACTTGATACGGGCAGCCAGCCAGGTGTCAGATTGCTGCGCTGCTCGTCGACTGTTCTCAAGTGCTCATTGCCTGACACGCCAGCGTGCGCAGCATCACCAGGCAACATTATGTGTGCTCTGCTAGTGTGCCTGACAGTATTAAGATCATGTTTGCGGCCATGAACATAGAGCGGGAGGTGACCCAGGCAGTGCGTCACACAGGCTGGATGTGAGATTGGAATTGGGCCCTCACTCACGCGCCGAACGCCGCGGCCGCGCAGGTGGACGAGGCGCAGCTGGTGGGCCACTTTGCGCTGTTCGGGCCGGTGGTGGGCGTCAAGCTGTGCCTTAAGGGCGGCTTTGGCTTTGTGCACTTCCGCGAGCATGGCGACGCGGTGGCCGCCATCTGCGCCATGAACGGCCGCGCGATCGCCGGCAAGCCGGCCAAGGTCGCCTGGGGCCGCGCGGCCGGCGCGCCGGGCGGCGCCGGCTGCGGCGGCGGCGCCGGCGCGAAGCCGCCGCCCGCGCACTTCGCGGGCCGGCCGGACCTGGGCGCTCTGCGCAGCCACCAGGCCGCCGCCGCCGCCGCCGCCGCCGCGCAGGAGGGCCTGCAGGCGATGGCCGCGCTGCGCCTGGGCGCGGCCGGCGGCCTGGGCGGCGCGCAGGGCGTGCTGCCGGCCATGAGCGAGCCGGGCCCGGGCCTCATGTCGTATGTGGGCGCGGCGGCGCATGCGCAGCAGTATGCCGCGGCCCGCGCGCGCAGCCTGTTCGAGCAGGCGGCCACGGCGCGGCTGGCGCCCGCCCACGGCGGCCGGGCGGGCGGCGCCCCGCCGTGGTTTGCCCAGGCGCTGCACGCCGGCGGCGGCGCGCCCGCCGCGGCCGCCGGCCTGGGCGGCGCGGGCCAGGGCGGCGCCGACGCCAAGCCGGGCGCCGGGCTGGCGCGCCCGCTCGGGCTGGGCGGCGCGGGCCTCTGCTTCCCGCCCGCGTCTGCAGCGCCGGGCGGCGCGTCCGCCGGGGCGTACGCCGCGCTGCAGATGTACAAGGCGCGGCTGGCATCCGGCGCCCACTCGTACGGGAACCCAAGCGCACAGCCTGCCCAGGGCTTCAGCCTGGCCGCCGTGTACGGCGAGATAGGGCAGAAGCGCGCGCTCGACGCCGCCGCGCGCGCGGCGGGGCTCGGGCTGCTGCCCGTGGGCGCAGGGTTTGCGGGCGCCGACTTCAGCCCCGGTCCGGGCCCCTACCAGGCGCGCACGTTCGGCACCAAGCAGAAGTTCCTGGTGTGAGTGGGCCCAGCCGGCCGCTGCAGAGCGCTCTTAGACACTTCCATGCGGGCTGGCTGTACCCCTCTTAGGTTGGCCAGGGTGTCGCGTCGCCCGCAAAACTGTGCATTTTGCAGCGCAGCCACGCTGCCCGACATGCGGGTGCTCATCAGCAACTTGGTACATCGCGAGCTTGCTTCCAGCCAGGTGCTCCGATGGATTTAGCCCTGCGCCCTGCGGCTCGCGCAGCCCTGCGCGAGCGCAGGGCCAGCGCGCCCGGCGCCTTCTGTGAGCAGGCCCGTTTGCTGCCCGGTCTGTTCGCTCAGGAGGGTCATTCTGTGTATGTCTGCAAGCTGGTTGCGCTGTGCCTGCCTCCAAGTACCTGGTCTCGTAGCCCCCGCAGTCGATCAAGACTTTTTGCAGGGCCCTCCCCATAGGGAGAAGTATTCAGGGCCCGCTGTGTAGCTTGAGGGGGTCCTGCAAGGAACTGGCTTACCTTCCAAACCATAGCTAGGCAAACACGCGCGCAAACAACCAAGGTCCCGCGCACTTGTGTCTCCATGTCATTGCCATAACGTGCTGGAAGTATTGCCACCAGCAGTATGAGGCCACGTAGCCGCTTTTGCCCGCTTTCGCATCGGTTCTGCTTGTACGTGTTGGCCCCGAGGCAGTCACGCTGCCGGTCCTAGAGCTTGAGGCTTTGCATGGTTACACCAGCCAGGGGGTGTGGCATTGCTTCCCTGCCATTTGCTGTTACAGCGTGCGCTGTCTGGCCGGGCATGTCATGCATTGGCATGCAGGGCGCCGCCTTTCAGCAGGGCGCCGCACCGTGTACACATGTTTGTAAAAGCCACACGCAATCATGGCCACCATGTTCCGTGTCAGAGCAACCCGCACATGGATCAGCATAAAGGAGCTCGCTCACATTCACGCTACCTCCAGCGGCCCTCTCCCACCACTTTTAGCAGCCGCTGTTTAAGCTGCTGTATATATGCATCACACAGGCACTCTGGCAGCTGGCCGCCTCTCCTCAAACCCACCGCAGCCTTGCTTGCATGGTGTCCTGCAGCATTGGCTCCATCCGAGCTCTCCTCGACACCGCCGTTGCCGCTCGCACACAGACATTCTCAGGTCACACTTCTGCAAAGCTGCGCGAGGGCAGGCAACACTCAATGGTGCCCTCTGCTCGCCAGCCCTCACCTGCCACACCTGCCATGCACCAGCACTGCCTGATGCATCCCTCCAGCGTGCCGGTGACATTATTCGCACTATAAGCCCTGCAAGACAGGCCCCGGTGCACGTCGAAGGACGCAGCCAATCAGGTCACAAAGCCGGATAAGCCCACATGCCTACAACCGCTGCCCAGGCAGCCCAACGCCACTGTTGGGCAAGCGCCCAAGATGGGAGACCTCAAAGGTGAGGCTGCGCGCCGGCAACACAGGACACTGCAGCAAACAGCCAGCCTGCACCTGGACCCCACAGAGGCTGGCGGGCTGCGAGAGCCGCTGCCCGCCTGTCCCGCCCGCGGCCTTTCAGCGCGCCCGCCGCGCGACCAAGGGCGCTCTACAGGCGCGCTTGCCGCCGCCAGCCGCCATCGCCGACGCTGTCGCCTGGGCGCTGCCGCAGCCGTCCGACAGGCTGCGCCGCTGCAGCCCTGGCCCAGACCCTAGGGCCGGGAACCTAGGGCAGGCTGGCAGGCTCCAGGTACACCTCAGCGCCCTTGTGACGGAAGGCCTCGGACATCTCCGCCATGCCGCTCTGCGTGTGCGCGGGAGCCGCGCCTCTTGGCTCGACTGCAGAGGCATGCAGCATGACACGGACCCAGGCAACGCAGCACCAGCCCCGCTCGCACAGCATGAGACAAGGCACGGTTTGCAGAAGATGTACACACTCTGTTGTACAGCCTTGTGCAGCCGAGGGCACCATTTCTTTCACGTTAAAAGACATCTCAAGCCCAATGAACACTAGACACACTGCAGGGCACCGGGCGCACCTGCGCAGCCTCCTCCTCATCCAGCTGGTGCTTCTGCGCGTACTCGCGCAGCTCCTGCGTGATCTGTCCGTGGCACAGCGTCACACATGTCTCAGCGCCTGGTGATGCATGCTGAGCATGCTGACTTTTAATTCGAGGCCCTTGCCTCAGCGCCTCTGCTCCGGAACAGCAGGCTGCGCTGGCAACATGTCGCAGATCCGCCAGCTGTGACTCTCATCTATGGGCACCGCAATGCCCTGGCTGACGTCGGCAGCTCGGGCGTAACGTGCGTGGCGCCAGCTGAGCAACTGGACCGCGCCAGGAGAGCGCTCCACCGGCCGCCGCTCGCGGCCAGCAGGATGCCGGCCCGCACCCCCCCGTCCTGCCGCGCGGGGCCAGCCGGCGCGCCTGCATGGAGCAGAACTTCGGCCCGCACATCGAGCAGAAGTGCGCCGTCTTGGCGGGCTCCTGCGGCAGCGTCGCGTCGTGGAACAGGCGCGCGGTCACCGGGTCGAGCGACAGGTTGAACTGGTCGTACCTGCGCGCGCGTCGCGGCGCCTACCAGGCGGTACTCCGGACGTGGTCACGCCGCCACGCGCGCGGCGCCGGACCGGCCGCGCCTGAAGGCAGGCTGCGAATGCAAGGGTCGCCCTCCGTGACCACACCCTGGCCGGCGCGCGGCGGCCTGCTGCAGCGACGCCCAGGCGTGTGCTGCGGGGGGGGGTGCCGGGCGGCGCGGGCGCACCAGCGGAACTCGAAGCGCGCCCGGGACAGCGCGTCGTCCCAGTCCTGCGCCCCCGGGTGGCTCTGCCGCCCGCAGCCGCGCCTGTCACGCCTGCGCCCACCTGGCCGGCGCCGGCGCCCGCGCCCGCGGCAGAGCCGCAGGCGGGGCAGCGCTGGATGGAGCTACTCCCAGGAGGCAGCGGGACACACACAGGAGAGGCCGCGCTGCTTCGACGCACACAGGGCGGCCGCGCGCCGATGCCTGGCCCTCTTGCACAGCACAGCAAACAAGAGTCATCTCACCAGTGCATCCCTACCTTGCTTCCTGCCCTGCTCTGACCTTGGAGCTTACCCTAAACCTATACCCCATATGCATCAGGACATGATGTAGTCCTTCAGCAGTGCACTGCGCGCCTTGGCCAGGTCGGCCGAGTGTGCCGCGATCTTGTACGCGATGACGCCGGCCTTGACGTCGTCGCGGTTGGGCAGGCCCAGGTGCTCCTTCGGCGTCACGTAGCACAGCAGCGCGGTGCCTGCGCGCCACCGCCGCGCCAGGCTCAGCGTCCGCGGCCGGGCCGGCACGAGCGCGCGCGCGGCAGCACGCAGCGCAGCAGCCCCGCGCCGGCCGATGCAAGTGGGCATGCGCGAGGCGTGCACGGCACTGGCAGGCACAGGCTCAGGCTGGGTCGGCGTCGCGCAGCCCGGCAGCGCGGCGCCAGCCAGCGCCAGCTGGCATGACCACGGCATGCGCGGCATGGCCTGGCACAGACAGCCTCAGGCTTGAATCGGACAGCCGCACACGCGGCGCCGCAAAGGCGGGCGGACTGCGTGGCGGGCGGCACGGGCGCGGGCGCGCACCCAGCGCGCCGATGGTGGCCGCGCCGATGGCGGAGGTGATGTGGTCGTAGGCGGGCGCGATGTCGGTCGCGAGCGGGCCCAGGGTGTAGAAGGGCGCCTCGCTGCACCAGTCCAGCTGCTTCTCCATGTTCTCCGGGATCTTGTTCAGCGGCACGTGGCCGGGGCCCTCGTTCATGACCTGGCGCGCGTGCGGTGCAAGGCATCACGGTGGCGTGTTGCACACAGGCCGCAGGGGCAGTGGGCTGGTCTGGTGCAGTGGACCTGGTGCGGCGGCATGGCGGGCGCCCTCCGCCATGCCCAGCATCAACAGCAAGTATTCCATTTTAGCCACTGGGGCAGTGACTTGCCGCACGTGCATTGCTGCACGGGCCGGCTTGGCCCTTGCCAGGCATGACTCAATTGGCTCGCAAGTGTCTCGCATCCCACACGGCGAAGCCTGTCTCGCATCCCACACGACGCAGCCTGACTCGCATCCCACACGACGCGGCCTGCACACCAGATCACCACTGTGCCAGACCAGCACTGACAGGCGCGCCTTGCGCTCCATGCATGCGTCCCGACCGGGTTCAGCACATGTGTGCCCACCCCAACCCCACCTGCACCTGGGGCATATGTGGGGCGAGCACATGAGCCACTGCCTGGCCGGGCGCGCCTGCACGTCCCGCGCCCACGCGCGCCGCGTGAGGTCGCCCTGCGTCTTCAGCTCGGCAAACTGCGCCGCGTCGTTCGCGTCTGCGCGGCGCCGCCCCAGCCCTCCTCAGCACGCCGGCACGCTCTTGGTCATGTCCTTTGCCCAGTGCGGAATGCCAGCACACCCCAATGCTGCAGGCACAGCTGCGGGGTCTTGCTACCTGGCACCATTCACATCCCAGTCATGCGACAAGCCTGTGGTGCTGCCAGCCGCCGCACCCGCTGGGCATGTCGGCCTGTTTCAGGCGGTGCCTCCTCAGCATGTGTAGCGCTTCTCTGCGCGATCTTGTGCGACACGACGCAGGCAGACATGCAGGCGGTCTTGCCCCAGAGACCAAAGCGGCGCACTGCTGGGCACCAAAGAGGCGCACCAGCGATGCAGCCGGGGCGCAGGCCGTCGCCGATGGACAGCGAGATGTCGTACTCGGCGCAGATGTCCAGGATCTCGTCCCAGTGCGTGAACGCAAAGTTCTCAGTGTGGTCCAGGAGGCACAGCTGCGCGCCGCGCCCCCGGGCGTCAGCGCATGCGTGGTCTGCGGCGAGGGCAGCGCAGTGGGGGCGGAGCGGCTGACGGCTGGCACGTTGGCTCGCCTGATGTGCCCGACAACCAGGAGGCGCGGGCTGGCACACCGCCTGATAATCTCTGATAATCGTCGTATCGGGTTGGGGTCAGGCCCACGCTGCGCATCCCTGTCCGGCTTCGTTCTCAGGAGGCGCACTGGCCAACGCCTTGTGCTTGAGATTTGCATGCGCAGGATCATGTGAATGGTCCACGCATGCACCGGCCGCTGCGCGCAGGAGAGCATGCGGGGCGCGCGCGGCGCGCGCCTTGGCATGGATGGATCCGCCGCGCGACACGATGCCGGTGGTGCGGTTGGCCGTCAGCGGGATGTGCCGCAGCAGCACGCCCGCGTGGATGGTGAAGTAGTCCACCCCCTGCGCGGCCCGGTGCGCGTCACGCCCCCGACCAGACCAGCATGGCCCGCCTGCACCAGAGGGTCTGAACACTCTGCCGTTTACCATTTACAACATATGTGGTACCCGCCTTGGTCCTACCGCTAAGGTTGCCATGCTCTACCGGTAAAAGACGAGAGCACGCTGCCACGGCTGCTCCGCACGGTGCTGGCCCGCTGTGTAACTGGCGGGGGTCGAAAGCTGCGCGAGCAGTGCCAGGTGGCGGCCTCCCACTGCATCCCCGCCTCCCTGAGCGAGCGCGAGCCAGACCCTGAGCAGCGCGAGTATGGACCCGCGGCCAGGCCTTGGGGCCCAGGACGACCCACCGCGGGAGCAGGCCCGGGCCGCCGCGCCTGCTCGGCCTGCTCGATCAGCGTCTCGCGGAACAGCGGCCAAGTGATGTTCTCCACGATGCCGTCGGCCTTTTCCAGGCACTGGTAGATCGGCACCGTGCCCACCTGTGCAGCCAGAACAGGATTAGGGTTAGGGCCGGCCTACACATGATTACATAATCGTAGCCCGTGTGCCGCACGCACGGCATGCCGCACACTGCATCACCGCTCGTGTGCGCCGGTGCAGGCCCTGGGGTCGCCGGGGCCGCTCGCGCACTGCACCCCGTATGCGCGTGTCCAGGGCGGCCGCGGCATGCGCGGCGCGCACGCAGGGCGGGGCGCGCCGGCACGGGCGAGTTGCGGATGATCCACTCGCGCGTCTCGTGGATGTTGGCGCCGGTGGACAGGTCCATCATCGTGTCGGCGCCCCAGATGGTGCTCCACTGCAGCTTCTCCACCTCCTGCTCCGCGCGTGCGCGCCCATTAAAGGTTTCACCTGTTCTTAACACGTGGTACGCTGCTGCGCCGGTCAGCCCTGCAAGCTACCGAGGCGCCTGGTGTTTGGAGTAATGTGCTGGGGCTAAGAAGCAGACGCCTGCTGTGGCAGTGACACAGACCAGCAGCCGGGCGCGACCTCGCAACGCATGGCGTGCTGGTTGTGCAGGCAGGGAACACGCCGCAGGACACCGAGCGAGCTCAGGCACGTGGCATGGAGGTTTGCGGCGCATGCGCGGGGCGCATGGGGGGCGGCGCGCGCCTCCTCGATGGACGAGCTGACGGCGGAGTTGCCGATGTTTGCGTTGACCTTGCACAGAAACTTGCGCCCTGCGCGCGCGCCAGCCGCGGCAAGCAGGCGTCAGTGCCTCCGCAGGCTTTACCGCGCCTGACATACCATCCTAGCTTACATAGATGCAGAAGACAGTGGTAGCGCTGTCAGCTGATTCGTTCGCGAGCTCTGTGGCCACGTCTGGCGACAGGCATGCCTGCCTGCATGCCACCTCTGTGGCACGACCGCACGCCGGCAAGCCCTCACCCTAGATGCCATGCTCTGCCCGGGCGCGCCGCACCGATGACGGTCGGCTCCAGCTCCTTGTGGCGCTTGTTGGCCGGGATGATCGCGCGGCCGCGCGCCACCTCCGCGCGCACGTACTCCGGCTCCACGCCCTCGCGCGCCGCGCAGAAGGCCATCTCCTCCGTCACCACGCCCGCCTTGGCGTAATGCTGCTGCGTGACGACCTGCGCGCGCGCGCGCGCGCCGGCCGCTGATGGCGCCGTTGGGCGCGGGCGGGCGCCCGGCGGGCCTCGAAGCGTGCGATGTGGTTGACCGCCGTGTGAGCCACTCATGTGCAGCGCCTGTGGGGGACTCCCGGTGTGTGCAGCTGAAGGACGGGATGGAGAGCTTGTAGCTGTACCATGGACGCTCAGTGCCCGCTTGACAGTGAGATCGTTGCAGACAAGAGCATGCTCATGCTGGCTTCCTCTTCAAGACTTCAACCGCCTTGCTTTGCCGACAATCGCTCCACCACAGCTTGCTCCCTCTACCTAAGTTGCTGGATGAGTGGTGCAGGACATGCACGAACAGGGCAGGCCCGATTCGGGGTGCACCTTGTCGCCGCGCTCCTCCCGCCGCGCCACCCACTCCTCGCGAATCTTCGGCAGGCCCTGGCGAGGGTCCAGGCCCTGCCAACGCATGCATCAGCTCTTGCCACTGGCTGGCATGCTGGCGCACGAGGCTCACGCAAGGCAGGTGCTCTAAGACGTTCTTTGCACACTGCACGGCTGCATGCTCCTCAACCTGGCATTTATGAAACAGGTTTAAACCCCTGGCACGTCAACACACCGCACACAACGCGCTGGCCAAAGGCAATCAGCAGCGCAACCTCAGCCGGAGTTGAAGTGAATCACAGTCGCATCCGCGATAGTAACACGCGTTACATGGCGCTCTGCTTCTTGTTAGGAAGACCAGGCATATAGAAGCGCGCCTGGGGCCCGCTGGTGTCATACAGGTCCACATGGCCAGCGTCCTCGGTCAAGTGCACTCGTCGGAAAGGCACCTGTTGCCACACACTGTAGTTCAGGGCTGCCTAGTGCACTTCACACGGTGGCGACTGTGAAACGTCCTGACTTAGCTGCACCAGTAGCAGGGAAAGCGGCGCACACTACCTACACGGAATAGTTGCCGTGTGCGAGGCGACAGGTTAAGTGCAAGCACAAGACAAGGGAGTTGCAGGACATGGCGCTACCAGACGCAGCACCTTCACCATCATGCGTCCAAAGCACAGGCCGCCCAGGCAGAGCGGATCGCACCCGAAGCACTTGGCCGTCGTGCAGCACAGTCTTGTAGTTCTTTTCGCTCGCCGGGTAGCAGTCCTCAAACGTTGGATTCTGCCTGAAGTTCAGCTCGCCCTGCGCAACTAGGTATGTCAGATTGCCTGTGGCTCACCAACGTACTATTCTTTCGTACGAAGCCCTGCCTCGCGCAATGTGCGGACGCACCTTCTGTGGCCGGTTCACCGCCTGCTTCGGCTGGTTAAGCTTCACCAGCTCGGTGAAGGCATCAGTGCCCTGCAGCCGCGCCTCCTCAGCACGGTCAAAGTCGCTCAGCTTGGGCGGCGCGCTGACAGCCTGCACGCGCAGCGGTGCGCCGCGGATGGGTGCCCTATGCACGCAGGGCCGGCAGGGGAGAGTCCTGCCGCCCAGAACGCTGCCCGCCAGCACCGTCATCGTGGCCTAGCTATGCTTTGATCGGAAGGTTGTTTTAGAAGCCATTAGCGACAAAAAGATATGTTTGCTTGCCTACCCTAGCCTAGCTACAAAAGGCATTGCGGTTACACAAGCGCATCGCACTCGAGGCATTTTGCGAGGGCCACACGCTTACAAACCGGAGACAGCTGAATCAGCTGAGCTAGTGACCTCAGTTGGCAGACGCTAGACACACGGAGACCAGCTGCTGTACGCAGCGCAAAACAATGCAGGGCCATAATACCATGGCATCCATGCATGCAGTGTTAAGTTTGTGCATACATTTGCCACAAAAGAAGCATGCCAATCTAACGTTGAATGTTCACAAACCCACAATGGAGAACAACAGCAAACCCAAAACTTTTCCTGGGGTATTAGTTCCCGCGGCATTTTGCTGGGTTACGTTCCTGGTCAAGCGACAATGCGCAGGTTGGCCCCGACAAGGACACGCTGCTGCAAGACGCGCCACGCCACCCCAACCAGCTGTGACACACAGCGCCCAGCGCAGCTCTCAGCCGCGCTCTCCCTCGGCAGCACCCCACCAGGGCTGGCAGCTGTGCACGCGCATGATGACGGAGACATGCCCCCGGCGCTGCACGTCGCACGCGGCCGCCTGGACAGCGCCGCACAGTAGCTCCGCCGCGTCCTCGTCCTGCGAATGGCGTCAGAAGTGCGCTGCGTGCTGAGTTGCACAGTGCCGCCACGGCCCTACAATGATGTCGGCGGCCGTGCAGGCGCAGGCGCGCGCGTGCTCTCGAACACACACAACACCGCATACGTCCTCGCTTCTCTTGCTGCAGTGACAGCAGCCTATAACATGTATGTCAAGCGAACACCCACATCCCCAGCGTAGAAGTGAACAGTGGTCAACGCAGCAAGGAAGCCACCATAGCACCAAGGCGCTCTAGTGATGAGCACGTGGCTTGCTAGATGTCTTTATACTAGGCATGCACTGGCACGCGTCGCAAGCTAGCCGCAAGACCAGGCGGTTTGGGAGCACGCGCCTGGCAGCGCAGGGTGAAGGAGGTGACCGGCCCGCGCGCCGGCCGCCCCAGTAGCCGCGCCTGCCGCCGCAGCGCACCCGCCGGCCGCGACACGCTCGCCGCCGGCTGCAGCGCGGTCACTGCCAGGAGCGCCTCGCGCCTGCGCGCGTGGTAGCATGTGCTAATATTGAAGAGCCTGTCTACCTTGCGCATACGCATGCACCAAACGCCGTGGGAGGGATCGCCAGCAGTTCCTAGGCGCCACGAGGACCGCCACTTGACTGCAGTCTCGGGCCAGCTGCGACTGAACAGCGCTATGCCTCAGCCGGAGGGCACGCCCACGCCCGGCGGATCAAGCGCAGCGAGCGCAGCCCTGCAGCACATCTGTCGGCGCGGGGCCAGTGCTGTCCAGCACGGTTTAAACTCTTAAACCCTTAACTCCGCCCCACACCCATATTATCACCCCCAGGCACTCGCGGAGCGCGTCCCATCCCTGCATCTCCGCACCACGCCCACCTTGTCACCCCGGGCGCTCGAGCAGCGCATGCGGCCTGCGGGAGCGGCCTGCGGGAGGCGCGGCGCGCCGCGCACGCCCAGCCTGTCACCCCAGGCACTCGGGAGGAGTGCGGGTGGACTCTGAGGGGCGCGGCGCGCCTGCGCACGCCCAGCAGGTCCTCCAGCGCGGCGGCCCAGCGCAGCGCGGGCGCCCAGCGCCGCGCCGCGGGCGCCGCCACGCACAGCAGCCGCCGCGTGGTCAGCACCGCGAACTCGCCGCCGCCAGCGAGCGGCCGGCAGGCCACGAAGCCGCCGTCGGCGCCGCCACCCGCGCCGCCGCCCAGGCCCAGCAGCAGCCAGCGGCCCATGGCCTGCCCGGCCGCAGGCGCCGTGAGGCGTGCTCACGAGCCTTCCATGGGGCTGAGTATACAGGACTCTGTGGGAGGAACTCTACGCTCAAGAGGGTTGCACGCTGCCATGGAAGCCGCATAAGGGGCAGTTAATTTCACGAGCCTGGCACCCCCGTCCAGGCGGACGACCTGGGCTCTGACAGGCCCGCACCTCCGACCAGTCGTACGGCGGCAGCGGCGCGCCCGCAGGCACCGGCCGCGGCGGGCGCAGGCGCGGCAGCGACGCCGGCGCACCCGTCACGGTTGTGCGCACCGAGTCCGCGACCGCCGCGCTCGTAGCCAGCAGCCAGGCAACCGGGCGGATGGCCAGGCCCAGCAGCGCGCGCGCTGCGCCGCTCAGCAGCCCCAGCAGGCCGCCCTCCTCCGCGCCCCTGCGGCGCGGCGCGGCTTGGGGTTTAGGAGAATTTCAGTGTCGTCACAGGCGCGGCTGCGGCGTGGCGGGGACACGCCCCTGGCGCAGGCTCTGGCTCCTCAGACTGGCTGCCCTTCTCTGGGCTTCCCCCTCTCTCCAGCCCAGCGTCGGCGCCAGATTCTAAGATGATCCCCGGCAGTGCGCCTAAGGAGCTGGCCAGCTGGGGCGTCAGTTTAAAATCTAGGGACTTCAAGTTAAAGCGATGGCTCCGGCTTTGTCTGTGGCTGTGCTCAGTAGCAGAGCGTCCTCAAACTCCAGTACTTCACAGGGTATCTGCATCATGCGCCGCAGACCAAGGACTGACCGGGAGGCCGTGCTGCTGAAGGAGCAAAGCTGCAGTTCGAGGGCAATCCATTCGCACCGGATGGGATCCGCGAGCAGCCCCACCGCGCTGTGCAGCAGCGTCTCCAGGATGCCCGGCTCCTGCGGCGCCGCGCCGCCCGGCGCGCGCCGCGCGCGCGCGCGCTGCGCCGTCGCGCGGCCCCCCGCGCCGGCCTTGTCTAGGCCCATGATGACCAGACCCTACGGCGGCCATGCCCTTCTTCAAGTGCACGGCCGGCAGGGCGAGAGTGCGCGGGAATGCGGCCCGTGCCCCATCCTCCACAACCCCTTTTGCTCCTGCGCAGTAGATGACGGCACGCAACAGGCAGCCTGCCGCGCGCCTAAACAGTCGCTCGTATGCACTAGGCAATACCTTGTTCAGCCTCCAGCCTACTCTCACTCTTGCTGAGCCTTCACAGGACATGCGGATCAGGTGGGCGGCCGGGCGCGCGCCTTGCGCATCGCGCCGCTCCACTTGGCGGACGCGTTGCTGACGGCGAACACCACGTGTGCGAGCAGCCCGCGCACGCCGTCGACCAGCCCCGTCGCGAAGCGCAGCGGGCCGCGGCCGCGCGCGCTCGCGACCAGGCCCGCCGCGGGGCTCGCCAGGAACGCCCACACGCCCAGGCCCAGGTGGTGGATCATCCGCACGGGGTCGCCTGCACGCCGCAAGGCAGGGCAGGGTCGGCCCGCCTGCCACAAAGGGGTGGGGTTGGCCTGCACGTCAAACCGTCACCCGTGTGGCGCAGGGGCTGTTGACGCAGATGCTGGCCTTGGTGCTCAGACCTTGCTGCACTGCCCCGCGAGCATGCGGGAGAGCGCCATACGCTTCTGCAATTGGTGCGTTGGACGGCGGCGCAGGCGGCCCGGGCCAGGCAGGCCAAGCAACCTACAGGGCCGCTCTGGCGCGCCACGGCGCGGCAGCTGAACCAGCACGTGCGCGGCCCGCACCCAGCACGCTGGCGGAGCCGACCAGCTTGACGAGCTCCGGCAGCGCGGCGCGCAGGTAGTGGCTGGCCACCTGCTGCTGCAGCGCGGCCGCGCCCAGCAGCGGGTGCCGCAGCGCGAGCGGCGCCAGCGCCATGCGCCCGCCCTCCACCTCGCCCACCAGCGCCACCACGCGCTGCCACCCGGGGCGGCCTGCCGCGCGCGTGCCCGACCAGCGCTTAGCGCGGCGCACATTGAACGCTTGAGAGGGTTAAAGGCTCTACTATAAGCCTGAAAGCTAGGCAGCAGACGCCACATGACGGCGAGGAGGGCAGCGGCCCGTGGAGGCCGCTGCGGAGCGCGTGAGGAGGGTCCGTAAAGGCGAAGAGAAGCTTGTCAGGCTAGGAGGCAGGTGCGCTCTTGGCCCACTTGAGGAGCACCAAGGCAGTGCGCTGGCAGGCGGCTGCGCATTCGCGCATGCGGGGTGCGCCGCGTGCCGGATGGGTCCCGGTCCCCGCGCTCGGAGGGGTCGTCCCAGTGCGCCGGCAGGAAGCTGAGCGTCAGGGCCACGCGGGAGACGAGCAGCGCGCCGATGTATACCTGCCGCCCGGTCCAGGCGTGAGGTTGGAGATCTGGCTATGGCTGTACCAACGCACATCACAGGTCAAGAAGCATGTTGAAAACCCTCGGGCCACTGAGACTGCGCGCTGCCATACTGTGGTCGGCAACAACAACCTGGCAATGTTGTGTCACAAAGAATTTGCCTGTTGCCTGCCTGCAGGTACGCGTCTCGGCAGACAGCACCTCAGCCAGGAGCATGAGCTGTCACAGTACCACAATTTCTGCCTAGCAACGAGCACGTGACTGGCTGCAAGGCGGGGCAGAATCAGGTCAAGTCCTTGAGATGGTACGCATTACCTTCTGCTCAGCAGCGCGCTGGCCGCCGGCCGCAGCCGCCAGCGCCTCCAGGCTTGGCGGCTCCGCAGAACTGGCCAACAACCGCGCATCAGGCGCTGGCAAGCTCACGGCAAGCTGTCTTGCGTGCTTATTTTGCACACATGTGAAGGCAACTGCCAAGCAGCACCAATATGAGGTGGGCATGCGCAGGCGAAAAGGGTACATGCCCGCTCAAGACCCGCTGTGACAGTAATGTGACAGTGAAGCACACCTGCAGCACAGCTACTGAAGCGGCTTTCACTCGGCGCCAATCCAGGCGGCGCGCGCGGGGGGAGGCGGCACCTCGCGGCGTCGGCGGGCGCGGGCGGCAGCTGCAGCGGCCCCGCCAGCGCCGCCGCGGCGCCGCTCAGCTGCGCCAGGTGCACCTGCTCCACGTCCAGCATCACGGGCGCCACCTGCATCTGCGCCGCACGCCGGGAGGGAGGTCATGCGCGCGCATGCGGCAGCGCCGGGGTGCAGGGTGGTTGTGCTCGTGCAGTGTTCAGGCTGTCTGCGCCCTTCGCGCTGCGACACACAGGAGAGATTGCGGCTCGAAAGAAATGATGCGATTCAGCCGCTGCAGCTAGCCGTGTGCTTCCCAGTTTCTCTAAAGCCGGAGAGACTGGTGGAGACACTAGCCTGTTCACTTACCAAACCATAACGTGCCAATCAGTTGACACTGGACAACAAACATGCGCCACAGGTGACGCAATATATAGGTGTCACATGAGGCCACCTCGATGCGCTCCACGCAGAGGACGCCGGCCGGCCGCCGCCGCCACACGGCCGCGCGGAGGGCCAGCGCGCAGGCGCCCGCCGCGGCCGGCCGTGCGTCCAGCGCGGCCGGCAGGAAGGCCAGGCGCTGCGGGGCAGCGGGCGCCGCGAGCACCACCGGGTAGTGCGCGTCCGGGTCCGGGTTGTCCGCCTGCGCATGCGGGCCTCCCTCCGTCCAGGGCATGCAGCAGGGTTTGGTGGTGCGGCGCTGCAAGCATGTGAGCACGCTTGCACGTTTTTAAAATACGGGGGCGGTGGAGGCTTTGCGCAGGGACTGACAAACGGGCCTGGTTCACAAGCGCTACTGTTTTTCTGCTCTTCAGCTCCAGCGGAGCAAGGACAAGCAGAACGCGGCCCTGGCGTCAGTGGCCACCATTGCCCTGACCGCAGCAGGCCCCTGCACCCAGAAAGCCCGACAGAGCCTGTCCACATCCGGAAACGGACGCGCGCTGCCATGGGCTGACGCGCCACGCGCCTGCACGCTGCGCAACGCCAGCTCCAGCGTGAGCCGAGCCTGGCTCGCGGCGCAGCGCATGCGGATGCCCGCGACGCGCGCGTACAGCTGCTCGTGCCCGCCTGTGACCACGGAGAGGCCCACGCCCGCCAGCTCCATCCGCACCTGCGCATTGCTTGCTGTGTCAAGCACATGATGCGACACATTGGCGAGCGCAATTGTGCCTCGTGTCAGGCTGCAATGCATGGCAGGCTCCTCCCACTTCAGCTGTAAGGACGAGCTCAAGGCAGCTGTGAATAAGAATCTCTAAGTGGGTGACAGGCAGTGCAAGCGCAGAAAAGGATGGAGGACTCGAGCACTGGTGCTGGCTGCACTTCATCTCTCATGCTGTGCCTGCAACTCCAAAGACCACGTTATACTGGCCATCGAGCTTACCTCCAGCAGTAGCGACGCGGGCGGCGGCGGCGGCGGCCGCGGCTGGATGGCGGCCTGCGCCGCCGCCTGCGCCGCCGCCACGAGCGATTGCGCGCCGCTCCAGGGCTCCCACCCCAGCTCCACGCCGCTCGCGGTCTCCGCCGCGGCCGGCAGCGGCACTGCGCGGTGCACCTGCGAATGCACGCGGGTGCCAACCCTCCCGCATGCGGTGCTTCCCCAGTGCGCCGGCAGGGTGGCGGAGAGGACGTCCGGTACGCCATACAAGGCTGCGATGCCGTATCGCCGGACATGGGAGCGGTGACGCAAGGGCCGGGTTCCATGGCTGCCGCAGGACTTGGCTGCTACGGTGCTGGGCAGCGCAAGGTCCAGTGTGCTGGGGCCGCGTGGGTGAGGCAGCATTGAGGCGGGGTGCAGTGCGCGCCGCGCTGGGCGCACCACCAGGTCGGTGACGGACAGCACGCAGGTGGGCCCCTCCGCGCGCACGAGGACCTGCAGGCGGCGCTCCTTGTCGCCGCCAAACGTGCTGCCTGGCAGGTTCACCACGCGCGTCTCGCCCACCTGCGCGCCCCGCCCCACCCGTCACCCGCACTCCCTGCGCACCCCTGCTTCCCACGTGCTGAGCATGAGGGTGCTGTGCGTGCATGCTTGCGCGTCGGCCCTGGCCAAAGCAGGGGTAATGCGCCCGCCCGCGCGCCCCGCAGCGCGCGCGCGCCCTGCACGGGCGCCAGCGGGGCGCGCCTTGTCCAGGCCGAACACGCCCAGGCGGCGGTTGCCGGGCAGCGCGAGGACGAGGCGGTGCGGCAGCGCCGGCTCGTCCCAGGCGTAGCCCAGCGCGGAGTACGGCCGCAGCACGTCCTCCGCCTCCTGGCAGCCCGCCTGCCTGCGCGCGCCGCGCAACGGCCACCCGGGCTGTCTTCTTCGTTTCTTCTTAAAATTGCAGCACATCCTCTAGGCAGCTCCGCCTACCTGCGCGGCGCGCGCAGCAGCCACAAGGGCTGTCTATCTTCTCGTCCTTGTGCTTGTCGCTTCCATTGGCAAGGGCAGCCGCAGGATGACACACCACAGCGCCAGCGGCACACTTGGCTTGCAGGGGGCATCAGACAGGCAGTCGGCTGAGAACCCGGCAGGGAGATGCCCATGTGGGCCGCATGCAGGGGTAAGCGCTGGGCATGGGCTGCCGGCAGGGCGGCGAGGCGCCGGCCCGCGGCACAGCGCGCACGAGATGCGGGCATGCTCAAGCAGCGACGCACCGCCTTGCATGAAAAACCCAACAGCCCGAAAGCGCTATGGCTGTGCCCCTGCGGGGCGCGCCTGAGGTGCAGGGTCTCGCAAGAGCAGTTGTCGAGGCGGTAGGGCGCGAAGCCGGCCGCCTGGTGGCTGAGCGAGACGAGCAGCACGCCGCCCGCGCCGCCGGCCACGTCCACGCGCACCAGCATCGTCACGCCGCGGTCCCTGGACGCGCGCGGGCCGTCCCAAACGTGAGCACCTCCCTCCGTCTGCTGTGGTCCCGTTGCTCAGGAGCACTCTCAGTGACAGCCCCGGCCGCTCCGGTCGTCAGAGCTAGTGTGAGGGCATCGGCGGAATCTGCAGGAGTAGAGAGCGTTGGCTAACAGTCACGCAGCCTTCACTGCACGCTAACATGGGTCAGGCTGCTGAGGCAACTCTGTACTTTTCCACACACATGCGCTGGCTACCTTGCAGGGTAGGGTGGGGTCTGGGGGATGCCGAGCAGGGCCTTGTCCCCTCAGACAGTGCAGCAGTGCGCCTGCGCGTCTGCGAGGGCGGCCGCGCGCCGGTGGCGGATCTTGACGAAGAGGTCGCCGGGCGTGTCCAGCGCCACGCCGCCCGACCAGAGCCAGCCGGCCTCCTGCACGCGCACGCACAGCCGCAGCGGCCGGCCCGCGTCCGGCCAGTGCAGCGCGCGCGCGCCGCCCGGGGCCAGCTCCCGCTCCTGCGGTGTCAGATATGGAGTGCTTGTCTACGCAGCGTCACTGTATGCGGAATGGAAAAGTCCCAACGCTGATGGCGCCGACAAGCATGTGCATGGCGCTGGCAAGGCGCATCACGTCAAGTAAGACCAAGCGCGCCGCGACGGCGCCATGTTTGCAGCCGCTGTCAGGCAGGTTGAACACATCTCGGGTGGGATGTACAGCTTGTGAGGGGGATAGGGACCCAGGGCACGGCGGTGAGCACGCGCCTGCGCGATGCCCTGCTGCCGGTACTGCAGGCGCAGGTCCAGGCCGTTGATGAGCAGGTAGCGCGGCAGCAGCACGACCGCCAGCGCACCATCGCCGCCCGGCACCTGCCCCCACGGGGGCCAGCGTGTGCTTCGGCTGCCCTCCGGCGGCATGCCGACAGCAAGCCGTATGAGAGCAGGACAGCACAAAGGGAGCGTGCAAAACGCAGGACACAAAACAAAACACACAATCAAATAAGCAAACGGGTGCATGCGCTCCGGCAACCGCCAAGCAACTGGCCCTGGGACGCGCAGCCTTGCAGACGGCGTCTTTAAGCACGTTTGCTTGGCACTTTGCCAGTCAGCTCCTAGAAGCAGAGTGCTTGGGTCTGCATACTGCGGCGGCCGCATGCAGTCGCGCGGCCGCTCGCTCAGGTGCAGCTCCTCATGGAAGGCGCCGTTCGGCGGCACGGTCAGATGCTCGACGCACACCAGCAGCAGCTGTCCGAGCTAGGCCAGGCTAGGGCGCCATGCTCTGGACAGAGCGGGGCGCACCGGCGCTGCGCTGACCGACAGGACATAGGCGGCGCGCATGTCCGGCGGCGCGGCCGCGCGGCTATCAGCGGGACAGGGCACGCTGACCACCGCTGCGCCGCCGGCCGCGTCCAGCGCTACAGCATCCGACCTGCCGCGCACAGCTGTGCGTGATTGCAGACTGCTGCTTCGTGACATCTTGTTCATTTGTGGAGGCAGTTCCCAGTTCCCAGGGAAGCAGCTCATGGCTGCGGCCACTGTGACAGGGCGTGTTCGTGAAACCAACAGGAGCCAAGCTTGCACGAAACTGCTCTGGAGCTCTGTCAAACAGCTGCACGGCGCAGGCGACGCGCGCCAGGCTCTCAGAGGCGAGGCGTGCGGCCCGCCTGCAGGCCTGGCACGCGGGGCTGCGGTGCTGCAACAACGTCACCAGTGCCGTGCACCCAGGGGAGCTGCTGGGCCAGGGACGCCCTGGGGCGCGCCAGAAGGTGCGGCCGCGGGGCGCCTGCACGGTGCTGGCGCGCAGCTGCAGGCGCAGGCGCCCGCGCGCCGGCGCGGCTGGGTCGCCATGGATCGCAGGCCAGGCGGATGGCCGCGCAAATGAGGGCGTGGTGGGGTCGCCGGGGTCGTCGCGCGCGCCGCCGGCCGCCGCAGCCACGCGCCGGGGCATGCGGAGCGCCGCCACGGCGAGCGGCGTCGGCGGCAGCAGCGGCGGCAGTGCGGGCAGCGGCGGCGCGCGCGCATCCGCTCCCAGCGGGTGCCTGTCTCGCAAGTCCCCGCAGGTGGGGCATCGCCCCACTTGCAGGGCTGCTCCCTGAACAGGCACACGACGCGTGCTCTGCAAGTGCCGTGCTTGGCAGCCCTGGCTGACCTCCACACCAGGCATGTGCTGCTGGCATGGGGAAGTGGTCGAAATGAAACACAAGCAAATCGCACACGCCGCACTCGCTGCCTTGCATGCCGGCAGAGCTGAGTGAGATGAGCTGAATACGCTCGATGACCTGCCGCAATTTGTGGAGAGCTGGTGTGCACCCAAGCGTGCCGCGCTCGCCGCCCCGTGCGAGCGCCTGCCCCAGGCCGCGCAGGTCCGGCTTGGAGCTGATGGCGCGCACGTCCTGCCCGAGCGCACGGCCACCGGGGCCCAGCCCGGTCGCAGGGCCCGCGCCGGCCGGCGGCGCGCCGCGCGGCGCGCGCGCGGCGGGCGCGTCGCGGCCCGCGCGCGCCGCGCCCGCGGGCGCCGCGCCCGCGTACGGCGGCAGCCACTGCTTCGGCACCTCGTCCTCGTCGGCCTGCCGGCGCGGGCGGAGCATGCGCCTCGCCCTCTGCTGGCTGCGCAGCCCAGGGGCGCCGCGATGCAGCCGCTGGTTCCGCACTCGATGGCGGCCACCGCCTTGATTCCGCGGCCTGTCCGGCTGTCAGGCGAGCCTCCAGCCCATTGAGGGGATGTGTGAGCACCCTTGGCCTCATGCGCTGCACGGGCACTGACGCCAGAGCAGGACTCGATCGCCAGTGCCGCCGCTGGGAGCCCTGGGGCCTGTCGCATGCAGATCAACCCACGCCCGCCGCAGCATGTGCACCCAGCGAGCGGCGGCGGCAGGGCCCCAGCCCTCTGGCAGGCCGCGCGGCCCGCGCCTGCTCGTCGGCGCGCCCGGCCGCCGGCTGCAGCGCGATGGGCAGCCCGGTCTGGTTGTACACCCACAGCGCGCAGCCCAGGCGCAGCTGGTGCCCGCCGCAGGCAGCGTCCAGGCCGTGGCGCAGCCGCAGCGCGGCCGCGCCGCGGCTGCCGCCCGCCTCGCGCACCGTGAACAGCGCCTCGGCGGTCGGCGCGCCCTGCGGCACGCGCTCCGGCGGCCTGGCGGCGCCGCGGGCTGGCCGGGGTCAGGCCCGTGCGCGCCGGCTCGCTCCAGGGCTGCGCCCGCTGCCTCAGCAGCGCGGTCGGCAGTGTCTGAGCAGTCCGGCGCCTCATGGGCTGATTGACCGCAGCCTCTCAAATCAGTCTTGCCCCGTGATGCATGCTTGCTTGCAGCTGTGCCTGCGAAGCCATGCAGTGGCGCTGCGGGCAGGGCCCCCACAGCTCACAAATTTGCGGCCATAGCCCAAGATCTGTATGGCTTCGCTTAGAGATTGTTAGAGCCGCCATGGTAGCAGGGGACGCGGAGCATCGAGCGGGCGGACCCTGACGGCTCCGCAGGCCGCAGCGCGCGCGGCAGCGCGGGCACCAGCATCGGGGGGCCCCAGCCGTAGCCGGCCGGCTGCGCCTGCAGCGCGGCCACCTCGCTCACGTCCACGTCGTGCAGCAGCGCCTCGCCGCGCGGGGGCAGCTCCAGGCTGCGCGCGCGCGCCGCCGCCGCCCTCGGGGCAAGCAACAGAGAGTGCGATACCGAGCTTGGGAGCGCCTCACCAGAGTGAACGCAGGGCGGCGTCGACTGCAGGCAGGACTCTCGGCAATCCCCCAGCACGTGCTAGTTTGGCTTCTTCAAGACCGGCTGTGCCGCTTGGGGCACGCCCCGATCGAACAGCAGCGCGGGTGCTCATTCAGCAGAACGCTGCAGGGCAGCGCCCTGCCTTTAAGCATTGCAGGCAATCGACACAGATGCAGGCATGTGCGCAAAGCCAGGTTCATGCACGAGCTCTGGCTGAGCCGCAAGCCGGGCGGCTGAATTCCTCTACGGTGCTGCGTATCAGCGCATGGGTATGCATAGAGTCGGCTGGGAAATGTTTCTCTGGAAGTTCCAGATCTGCAGCCTGCACCAAGCAGGCACGACGCACGTCCAGCACGAGCGTGATCCAACGCTGGTGCCTGCATGCTAGCGCCTGTGCGGGTAGCGCGCACACGTAAAGGCAACAGGGGCTGGCAGCGGCCCGCGCAGGCGCACTTGACGGCGGAGCGGCTGGCGCGCGCGCTGCACTTGAGCGTGATGCTGACGGGGACGGGCAGCGCGTTGTACACCGCCAGCGGCGCGCGCACCAGCAGCTCCCACCCTGGCCGGGCGGCGCGGGGCTGTGTGTTAAACCCTACCCTGACCCTATCATGTGAGAAAAGCGGCAAGAGCGGCGGCACGGACTGCAACACTGCGGCAGCCTCAGGGGCAGCTGTGTGCAGCCCTACATGGACGAGCGCAGGGTGCAAGGACGTTCGCCGCTGCCAGCAGGCGGGCGCAACCCGCGTCGCCCTGGGCATAGCAAGGCTTGGCTGGATCGATGCATGCGCCAAACCACCAGGCAGCAGAGCGCGCTTTGGCTCTGCTGACTCTGGTCAACAGTTTGGCGCCCTGCCTGAGGCATCACAGCGCACCCAGCTACAGCAGCCATTCACAATTACAACACAGGCTTCCAGCCAGGTCTACCGTCCCCTGACACCCATGCGTCGCCAACGTGCCGGCCGCCCCGCACCCGCGCCGCTGGCCTTGGGCACGACGCCAATGGCGAAGCGCGTCTGCTCGCGCCCGCCGCCGGCGGAGGGGCAGGCAAGGTGGCGGGCGACGCGCGGCGCGGGCGCCCCCCGGGTCCGCGCAGCCCCGCTGGCCGGCCCCGGCGGCCCCGCCTGGTCCAGCAGCGGCTGCAGCCGCACCGGCGGGCTCCAGCCGGACGGCGCCCTGCTGGACGCACCGTCCGGGCCTGCACAGGGGCCGCATGCAGAGTCAAGCACGTCAGAGTTTGGGGTCGCATGCAGCCTGCCGCCTGCGTAGGCAATTATGCGGGCAAGCAAGGCCGGCCGGTGCAGACCTGAGCGTGCAAATCACTGCAGAATTCCCAGTCAGCAGTGCGCTGTGCATCAGCCATGCGAGGACGCTCTGTCTCACACGCTCAGCTGGCAAACCCAAGCGGGGTGATCCTTCCAGCCACGCGCCCGCGGCTGGATGGAACGCTATCAGCCCCGGCTCAGGCCGCTGCACAGGCAGCCATGCGCGCGCGCCGGGCTCCAGCTCCACCAGCGGCACGGGCTCTGAGCGGCCCGGCACGCGCGCGCCGATCGCCAGCCGCAGCGCGCCGCAGTTGCGCGCCTGCGCCCGCGGCGATGCGCTTCAGCTGTGACCGGCAGGCAGGCACAGGCTGTCCTGCGGGAGGCACGAAGTCAGTGGGTGCAGACACAGACATCAGGTTGCATGTTGCCATTCCTGCCAGTCCTCTCTCCACCTCCCTCTTTCACCCGCTTGATGCAGCAAGCGCAGGCCCGTCCAGCCCGGTGCTGATCAATCATCTCCCTGCCAGACGCTCTTGCTACACTGCCACGGCTCCCAGCATGCAGGCTCAGCCGCCCTGCAGGCCGCCGCCAGTCACCCCGTGAGCATCGCGCAGGCCTGCCCAGCCGCTGGGGGGAGGATGCCCCGGCACGCAGCACGCACCTCGACGCCCGAGTGCAGCGTGACGGACGCGCCGCGGTGCCGCGCGCGCTGCACCTCGTAGCCGAGCGTCGCGCGCGAGACGGATGCGCTGCCGCGCCCGCTCCGCACGGCCACCTCGGCAACGCCGCACGCGTCGCAGTCCAGCGCCAGCGGCGGCCCGGCCTGCTCCATGCAGGCGGCGCCCTTGCGAGGCGGCGCACCTCTGCAGCCAAACAGGACACAGGCGTGCAAGACGACAAGGCGCCAACGGCACTCAAAGCATGTGCTCATCTGACAAGTTCTGGACCCATTCCTCCAAAAATTTTATGCTGGGCAACGACAGACGACGCTCTGGCGCTCCTGCCCTGGGTTTAAGTCAAAGTGTATACGAAGTGCATGAGCATGGGGTTGAGATGCATAACTAACACGTGAATACAGCTGGCCCGCATCTGTCCCCAAGCGCCCATTGCCAGTCAGCGCACCCAGTAGTGACAGCCCGGGAGGCTCACCATCTCCTGGCCGTGGAGCCGGTAGTAGAGCACGGTCTGCGAGCGCGGCGGCGCATCCGCCACATCCGTCTGCACCCGCCCCAGGCGCGCCTCGTCCCGAGGCAGGTCATGTGCCTCGCCAGCAGGGCTGCCAGATGAGGCTCCTGGCCGCAGGCGAGCGCATGGGTGGCCGCCCAGGTCGCCGGACCCGTCGCCCAGGAGCGCGGCCGGGCTCAGCGCATAGCGCCCTGCATCCACAGCCGAGGGTCCTGCGGCGGGGCTGCCGGGCGTGTAGCCCGCCGGCCAGGGCAGCAGCGCGCCCTCGCCGGGCTCCAGCTTTACGCCGGCGCCTGCACAGCCGGACTGCCCCGTTGCAAGCATGCACGGGCCTCGCGCAGGCTTGCCTGAACGGTCTCCAACGTGTTTGGAGGCGTGAGCGAGTCACACTTAATGCGTAACGTACCCGAGATGCAGGGAGCACTCACGCACTCAGCCTGCTCAGCAGAAAGGAGCATGCTGGAGCGTAGAGACCTTCTAGGCTCATCACACTGCAGACCGTGCATGGCTGTTGTCTGAACATGCGGAGCCTCCGCCCAGACTGCTGGTACTGGGCGCCGCACCCGGCTCTGGAGGCGCTGTGCCCGCTGGTGCGGGGCGGCCCAGCCAGGCCTGGAGCGGCGCGCCCGTCTCATTGGTCACCCAGTGCGCCCCCGTGTCGCGCGCGTGCTGGTGCCCCGCGGGCGGCTCGTCGGCTCCCAGGTGCAGACGTGCGGGGGCGCGCGCCGCCAGCTGGGTGTCAGCAACCACCTGCGCTCCACAGATTGGGTTGGAATTAGCACACAGAGGCTAAGCCAGGGCCGTACATCCCGCACATGGAAGTGTGACTCCGGATGACTCTGAAGCGATATGAGTGCATGAGCCACAGAGCCGCACATAGCAAAGAGGAGGGAGCGCATGGCTAGACGAGGCCACCACTGCAGCATGCCATCAAGACGCCCTGCACATTGTCGCCGACCCTGCATGGCATGCATGATGGCAGTCGTGCATGCAGGGTGTCAGGACAGCCATCCCAATGGTGTGCTCCGGACCTCCTTCGCAATGGCCAGCGCCTCCACAAGCGCGGCTGTCACAGTCAGCTCCAGCGGGCGATCGGCTGTCACCGCCAGCGCCAGGCGCGGCGCATGCGGCTGCGCCTCGTCCCTGCAGCACCGATGCTGCGCTCGGTCCAGCACTCTGTACAGCGGATGTGTGTCTCACGGGATAATTTTTTCCCTTGCAAGAAGTGCATTGTCCTTGCAATGACCGGGGTGAAGGTCAGAGGAAACGCACCCTGGCAGCGACGCGCCCAGCTCCCCCGTGGCGTACCAAGGCTCCACCACAGGCTCCCAGCCGCCAAAGTCGGCCGAGTACACATTGGCGGCCAGCGCCGCGCTCACGCGCAGCGCAACCCTGTTTGGCCCCAGCCCTGCGCCGAGCGCGGCGTCCGCGGCGCCGCGCGCCGCCTCCGCCTCGACGCCCAGCGCAGCTAGCTCCAGCAGCGGCACTTCCGACCCCAACCCTGACCCTGACCCTGCTGCATCGCTCGCGAGCACGGCGGCGACGCATCCGACAGCCAGCGTGGCCCGTCCACGCAGCGAGCCCAGCATGCCCTGCACAAAAGAGCACACTTGCCCGCACATCAGGCGTGCTTATACAGCCCGTGGCACACGTGGGTTTGATTACCTAAGTAATCCTGCACTTGCTGCAAGCATCTTCCAAGGCCAAGCATGCTAAGGAAACAACACTCACCATATTTTGCGATGTTGTAACGGATGGTGCCTGAGCCTCCTGTGCTGTCCCTGTGGCCTGGCATGTCTGGGAGAGCTTGGCATCAGCAGCGGGTTGGAGCCACTATATCAGGCCTCTAACAGATGCCTGCACTGCCAGCCTTCTGCCATCGCACCCGCTGTCAGGCTTGGGGACGCCAAGCCTGTCGCAACCGAACATGCACGGTCTCAGCCCGTGTAATTTTGAGGGGCCACTGGAAGACTGCAGCGCACACCCTCGCAGGCCCTGGCGCGCTTGGGCCGGCATGGGCTAACACGGCGGCCGCGCGGCGCGCGGCGGCCGCCACCTCAGCGCACAGCGCCGCCGCGATCGCCAGGCGCCGGTGGGAGGCCCAGAGCGAGAGCGCGCCCGCGGTCAGCGCCAGGCACACCTCCGGCCGCCCGTCCGCCTCGCCCACCACCAGCTCCGCCTGGCGCCCAAGGTCCTGTGTTCTTGATGGTGGCATGAAGGCAGAGAGTACAGCGCAGCAAATGCATGCCACCCTCCCGGCTGCTGACCATCAGCGGCCCTCTGTATAAGCAGCAATGGAGTCTAAGACACTTGATAAGCTCTCAGCGCAAACACCATGGGACAACCAGACAGGTAGCGGTTCCATATGACGAAGAGTGCATGTCCAAGCAAGTCACCTGCTTACGCTCAGGTTTGGCCTGCCAGCAAAATGCATTAAGTGTGCGCCAGTTGACGTTTTGCAGGGTCACGCAGCATGCGCCACGCAGGGTCAGGTCCGGCATAAGAACGCTCTGGCGCCCGCACAATCCAAAGAGCTGTTGAGCGTGAGCGCAGACCTGCAGGTCGCGCGCGCCCGCCAGCGCGCAGGCGTCCAGGAGTGCGCCGGCCCTGGCAACGTCGCCCGGCCGCGGCGCCTGGCCGGCGGTGACGAGCAGGCCCGGCAGTGACACATGCTGCAGCTGTACCAGCGAGCCCACCAGGCTCCCCACCGCGTGCAGGCGCGCGCGCGCTTGCAGGCAGGGGGCGCGCGCGTCTGCGCCCGCCGGCCCAGCTCGGTGAGCGGGCTGCGGCCTCTCGGCATGCATGCGGATCGCCATGTGGACCGGGGTGGGCACTCAGGGGAGATGCGAGTCCTCTCCGAGGCGTTCGGCAGCGCCGCACCTATCCTGACACGACTCTGACTTAATCCTTGCGAGCGTGCGCCGGTTCCTAACACCCTGTACTGTATGCATCACGCATACATCATTGCATATACATCACGAGCAGAGCCTCCGCAAGTGCAGGAGGGCATCTCTGCCAAGCTCAGAAAGCAGCTAGGCCGAGTGGCGGACCGGCATGGGCGGGGCCCACGAGGGTGGCCGTCAGCTCGCCAGTCTCCAGCGACAGCATGGTCAGCAGCGTGCCCGCATTGGGGCCGCCAAGCTGCTGCCCGCCCGCCGAGGCTCTGCGAGCGGCGGCCCCACGGCCCGGCGGAAGCGCGGCGGGCAACGCGGCGCGCACAGCGGCAGCGGCTGCTTGCGCGTGCTGCAGCGCGCGCTCCCAGCCCTGCGCGTTGCATTGTGGCAGCCGGTTCAGCCCGATGCTGGCAGCCATGCGGCGGTGCGACAGCGGTGCGCTCCCACCTCTGCTTCACTGACTTGCTGACGGCTGCTAGCCGCTCTGCAGGCTGCTCTCTGATTAGCACAGTGTTGCAGAGCAAGTGACAGAGCAAGTGGCTGCCCCTGCGCCCTGGCAAGAAATCACTCTGCACAGACAAAAACCTCACGCCCATGCGACATATCCCAGGAGGCTTCCCACTCATTCTCGCCAGCACCCAAACCTGCAGTGCAACGGCAGCAGGACAGGCAATAATGCTGGCGGAGCGCACCTCCAAGTAGACGTGCACAGCCACAGGGGCGGTAGTCACGTCCACACGCTGCTCACCGGGGCCGGCCGCGATTGCCACGCGCACATGCGCACCGCCGCCGGCCTCCGCGCTACCAGCCGCTGCGCTCATGCCCGGGCTTGCACCGCCCTCGCCCTCGCCCTCGCCCTCGCCGCGCCCGTTGCCAGCCTCGGTGGCGTCCGGGGCTGCAGTGCCCGCGGCAGTCGCGCCCGCGCCCGACCGATCAGGGCTGCGACCAGGTCCGGGGTCCGCGCCCGCGGCGCCGCCACCCCGCAGCACAAGCAGGTCAATGCCGGGCACATCATCGCTTGCATCGCCAGAGCCAGATGATCCGGACTGCGCGGCGTCCGGCCTTGGATCTAGCCAGGCCGTGCTGTCCTTGCTGCTGCCGCTCGCTGCTGCCGCGCCTCCGCCGCCCGCTGCGGGGAGCGGCGAGGCTGCGGCGCTGCCGCTCGCTGCTTCGCCGTCCAGGTCCACGCCGTCAAACCACTCCGTGCTGCACGGCGCAACACAGCACATTCCCGGTGTTTAACTATAACAGACTGACACACGTACGATGCCATTCAAGCTGCTTTGCAACGCATGCTCATTGGCAAGGGGGCTGTGAGGCCCATGGAACAGCTGCTGACTTGCCTTGCCTGCCGCTACATAGGAAAAGGAAGCGCATATACATGCATGCCTGTTGGTCCGAGCATGATGGTTTTCTTGCTTCGGCGTGCTCATCGCGTGGTAGCAGGCTTTGACCGCTGGGGCACACCTGTTGGACCCAGAGGACGCCAGCGAGCTCAGCAGGCTGCCGGCGGGGCCCAGGCTGCCCGCGGCGCTGAAGAATGGCGACGAAGCGCCGCTGCTGCCGCTGCCCCTGGGCGTGCCCTCGGCCGAGCTGGCCTCGCCGCGCGAGCCGCGTGTGCGCAGCCTCTGCCGCCCCTGCGAAGGCTCTGCTGCACGCAAGCAGATGCTGGCGTAAGGCTTTGCTGCGCGCAAGCAGATGCATGCTCAATGCCCAGAGGGACTGGAGCATGCGCTGTTTAAAGACCTATGCACTCTCAGGCCCCGCACCTGGCTGCGGCGGGCCGATGCAGGGCTGCACCAGCGCAATGTCAATTGACCCGCGCCGGCTGGACAGCACGGCGGCTGGCAGCCCGTCGGGGCTGCCGCCCAGCGCCGCAGCATCGGCCAAGCTAGGCGCCAGCGGCAGCGCGACCGGCTCTGGCACCGGCGACGCCACTACGCCGCTCCGAAACGGCGGCACCGCTGAGGCGCCCATGGCCGGCGCGTCCTGCACCAACCCCCCAAATTAGGCACCTGGTCACATGGCGCTCATTTCTTAGGCAGGTCCTGGGGCTTATGGCAGCCCCAGGACGGCTGCGGAGGCAGCAGGTCAAGCGTCTGGCCCGAGCATGTTTGCCCTTCCAGGATGGTCCTTCCAGACGCAGGCATGGCTGCAGGCGCGCCATAAAAAAGCCTGTTGTGTGCTTGATGGCAGGATCAGCACAGCCTGGGGTCCCCGCAGTATCACTCACATAAAGATACAAGCCTGAGAAGCCAATCTCGGTGCTGCTTGCCTGAGCCAAGTCCTCAACTGCCGGCAGGAAGAGGCCGGAGCTCCGAGCGCGCTGCAGCGGCCCGAGGGCAGCCGCTGGCGCCGACGCCGCCCGCTTTATCGCCAGCAGCGCCGCCTGCGACGCCTGGCTGACCCACACTGCTGAAAGGTGCCAACCGCGTGGCCTCATGCTGGCAACGCATGCAGCTCTGCTGCGCATGGCAGGGTTGCCACCTGCATGCCAATCCCACTCACAGTCTTTCCTCCAGCGCCAGGCAGCTTTTACATCACTGTGGCAGCATGTGGACAGGTACTTGATCATAATATGTGCACAACGTGAGTCAGCCATCCTAAGGTGCGCCAAGTGCTCGTCCCCGCGTCACGCATGACATTACAGTAGCAAAGGGTATAGCTGCTGGGCTGGGGGCTGCTGCGAGCAGGAATAACCTGGCCCGCCTCGTCGCGCGGCGACGCGTCTGGACTGGCCCGCAGGCCCACCAGCCGCAGCCGCGCCTCCCGCCAGGACAGCACTGCGGCCGTGATCAGCGTGCATGCACCGCCTCCGCACGGGGCATTGCCGTCGCCGCCGCGCGAGATGGCGCCATGAAGGCCGGTGATGCGCAGGTCGAGCGCAGACGCGCCGTCGGAAGCGACGGGTCCCTTAGGGCTTTCAGGGCTTGCGGCCACAGACTCGCTCCCACGCAACACGAGTGCGACTGCCGCGATGCGCGCTTCCAGCCGGTATGGGGCGGGCGCTGCATCGGACGCAGCATCCCGGCTGCCGCACGGCGCCCGCTGGGTGCGTACAGGGTTTGGTACAGGGTGCCGCCCCTGCTCGACGGCGCGCCCCAGGATGTGCGCCATCTCTGCCGGCGCCCACTGCGCCGCGCCGGCCAGCAGCTGCAGCTGGGCGGGCTCCATGGTCGCCGTCAGCGGCCCCACGTCCAGGTTGAAGCCGGCGGGCTGGGGCGCGCCGGCGCGCAGGAGCTGGGCAGGGTCCCTGGCGTGGAGCTCCTCAGCGGCGGGCGGCAGCTGCACGGTCAGCTGCATGTGCGGCATGCTGGCAAATGTCAGCAGGCGCGCCCCCGCGCTGGGAACCCCGGGTCCCCCCGGTGCTCCCTGCGCCTCCTCCGCCGCGCCCCTCGGTGCGCCCGCGACCCGCAGCACCATCTGCTGGCACAGCAGCAGCGGCTGCTTGCCTGCGTCGGGGCGGGCCTGGGAGCCCGCTGGCGCCAGGGGTGCATGGCGCGGCATGCGCGGGGCAGGGCCCTGGCCGTCCCAGGCCTGGAGGCGCTGGGCGGGGTGCGGCGGCTGGTCATCCGTCGGCTCAGGGGCAGGGTCGGACAGCGGCATCCTGACCAGTATTAGCGGCGAGTCCAGGACCAGCGCGTCACCTGACGTGGGTCCCGCTGCGGGGCCGCAAGGAAACCCTGGCGCCGAACCCAGCCCCGGTCCCGCCGCGCCCGCCTCGCGCAGCTCGCGCCAGTCGGGGCACATGGCGCGGCAGCGCACCAGCTCCACCGTGAGCTGGTCCCTGAGCCTGATCAGGCTGGGCCGCGCCGGGCCGGCGGGCGGCGCATCGCCGTCCGCGGCCGCCGGTGCTGCGGGCGAGTCCTCCAGGCCGGCGTCCCCGTCATCCCGATCAGGATGGCTCAGCGTAGGGGCCTGGCGCAGCAGGCGCTCGCACGCGCCAGCTGCAGCCTCCAGCGAGCCCGCAAGAGTGGCCGTGCCACCATCAGCGCTATCTGCTGACCGCAAGCTACTCCCCGGCTCGCCCTCCGGCCCCGGCTCGCCTTCCGAGCTGCTGCCGCCAACATCCTCGTCCTCGTCCAGCGCAAAGAGCTGCAGCTGGGCGGGGTTGCCGGAGTCGGGGTTGCGCTCGCTGCCCGCCGCGCTGCTGGCCGCCGAGGTGCCGCTGCTGCGCGCCTCCGGCGTGAGGCCGGGCGTGAGCGCTGGCCCCGCGCCCGACCGCGCCCGCCCGTCACCGGAGGAGCCCTCCGCCGACCCCCAGCGCTCCTGGTCGCTGGCGGCCTCGCCGCGGCTGGCGCTGGCCTCCGAATCGTCGCCGGCAGCGGCCCTGAAGCCCAGCAGCGAGCCCACGCCGCCCAGCCGCCAGGACCGCGCGCTGCGCTCGGAGCGTGGGCTGGGGTCGCCCGTGGCGCTGGGCGCGGCAAAGGCGCTCGGGACGGGGCTCCCGCTCAAGGCCCGGCCGCCCGGGGCCGCGGCTGCCAGGCCAGCCAGCTCAGCAGCAGGCGAGGCCTCCACTGTTGAGCCGCTGGCAGCGCGCTCAGCACTGCCTGGCACAGCCAGCGCGCCGTTCGCATCCGCGCATGCTGCCTCGCCGCTGCCCGGCTCTGGCCCGACGGGATCAGGGTCAGGGTCCGGCGCAGGCGCTGCCGCAGCGCCCGGCATGAACATGCCCGCGATGCGCATGAGCGTGCCGGCGCCATAAGCGCCGTCCTGCAGCGTCAGCCGTGCTGAGTTGCGCACGGGCGTCCGGTGAACCGTGAAGCGCGCCATGGGTGGTGCGCCCGGCCACGCCCTGCACAGCCGAAACAACCGCAATTTATCCAGATCTGTTCATATTTGAGTCGGGCTCGAAGGACCATTACATATGGCATTGTGCCGTGATCATCACAAAAAATTTAGATGCCAAAGGACGCACACACAGCGCAGGTGAGGTACTGGGCCGTATGTAAAACCGCACATCGTATGCACTGCAGCCGCCGCGCACCTGCGAATGAAGCTGCCGGGCTCGCCGGTGAAGCCCTCGGCGAGGGCGCCGCAGGCGTCCAGCGACGCCGTCAGGCAGCCGGGCGCGCGCACGTCCAGGCAGGCGGCCAGCCGCTCCACCGCCAGACGCTGCGCCAGGCGCGGCAGCGGGCCGCGCAGGCGCGGTGGCGACACCGTGAACGCGCTGCCGTCCGCCGCGTGCAGCCGGCGGAACACTGCCTGGCGCGCACCCAGGGTGGTGGCCGCATCGTCATCATCAGCCGCTATCCCTACCCCGGGGCTAAGCCCGCCTGAACCTCCTGAACTTGCTGCAGGGCAATTCCAGCCCCGGCAGCGTCTGGAGCATGCCGCTGTGGGGCCGCTGCAACAGCCTCTGCTGAAAGCAGTGCACCAAGCTGCCTTGTTCAAGACAGCAGGGGCTGGCTAGCCGCCTCTACGAGCTCCACCTCCATGCTGCAGGATAGCTGCTACAGCCCCAGGCCCGCGGCGCCCCCTGGAAACGGAAACGCGGCCGCTGTACTGGGCCGCTGTGACCAGGGACGGAGGACATGCGCAGTATCATGTGTCACGCCAGCTGCACGGTGGCCAGCCGCAGGTGGGCCACCTTCGGTGTGCCCACCTCCTCCCGCGCAGCTTGGTGTGCCACATGATGCTGCGCATGGCCCCGTCCCTAGGTTACAGCCACGCAATACAGCAGCCGCATTTCTGAAGCCAGGTGGCGCCGCGGGCCAGGGGCTGGAGCAACCACCCTGCAGCATGAAGGCGGGGCTCGTTGAGGTGGCAAGCCGGCATGGTTGATGGCTTGGTTAGGGTGCAGCTTTGTGCCTGTGCAACCGAATGTTTCGCCACAGGCCGAATGGGGCCGTACAGCAGTGCCGCGGTGCAGCACAACAGGAGTGCCAGGAGCGCAAGGCGGGCCTGGGACGCGCGCCGCAGCCCGGGGCCATGGCGCCAGCCTACTCCCACACTCGCGTCATGCATCTGCACAACTGCCACAAAGCGTCTGCTCCGCAGGCTGACATGCGGTGCACCCCGCGCTCACCTGGCAGTCAGCGCGGCCGCCTGCAAAGACGCGCGCGCGCAGGTCCAGGCCCATGCAGCGGGCCGCCAGGCGCACATCGTCTGCGTCGGCGTCCGCGCCGCTGCTGTCGTCGTACGTCACCTGCATGCGCGCGCGACAGCGAGCATGTGCAGCTGTTGCTAGTATGCTGCTGAGGACATTGCGTCAGAGCCTTAATTAAGATCAGTTATTGCGCAGGTGAGCAGATATTGTCCAGGTAAGCAGGTGAGACTAACTACATAAGCAGTGCGTGGGTTACCTTTGAGCACCTGCCATGTGCAGTATGTGCATGCGCCAGACCTATGTTTTAACCTTGCTTCAACTATATCATGCAGTCTTGGCAATCGGGCCAGCTGTGCACCCGCACTGTGCCGCTGGCCAGCTCCAGCTCCAGCCGCGGCGCTGCCTGCGGATCAGCGTCCTGGCCTGCTGCCTCATCGTCCATGCACCGGCCTCCAAGCTCGCCAGGCAAGCCCTGCGCAGGGCTGCCGCCGCCGGCTGATGAGCGAGCGCCAGGGTCTTCATCAGGGCCGGCGGAGCCAGGGCCGCCGGCAGCCGCGGCGGCAGCACGCAGCTGCGCCGCCGCGGCGGTCACCGCCTGCAGCTGCTCCGGCGACAGGCGGGCCTCCAGCGTGCCCAGGGTCAGCGTCGCGCGCAGCGCCGGCAGCAGCGGGTCGGCGGGCAGCTTGCTCGCGCGCAGGCGCGCGCTGACCTGCACCGGGCAGATCAGGGGCACGGGGCCGCCGCCCGCGCCCGCGCACGTGGTCACTTGCAGCCCCGCCGCGCTCAGCTCGAGCCGGCTCGTCAGCGCGCGCGCCTCCACCTGCCGGCGCGCGCCACACTTTCTGGCTCAGGCGCACAGCCGGCCGAGGCGCGCGGCCATGTGCCAGCCTCGCAGCCGGCCGCTGAGCACCTGGGCTGGAAACCTGGACGCCAATAGACACTGCCCGCTGACCCCGCTCCCAGCCGCGTCTGGCCCGCCTCGTGCTCCTGCGTTGCCGGGGCGGGTGCAGTGCCGCGCAAGTAGGCAAGCGCACGGCCCGCATCCTGGATGCGCGTCGCCTGGCATGCGCTCAGGTTATGGGTCAGGGTTTGAGCCTGGCATGCAGGGGCCACTTGCGGCCCACCTCCTCTGCCGCGGCGTCAAGCTCCTCCGGTACACCCGCGCCGCCGCGCAGCCGCGTCTCCAGGTCCTCCAGGGCGGCCGCCGCGCCGTCACCGTTGACGGGGCCGCCCAGGTCAAACGCGGCGACGGGCGGCAGGGACCGCAGCACGAGCGTGTCGGTGCGCAGCACCACCGACCGGGCTGCGCCGGCGGGGCCCTCACCAGCGCGCTCGCAGGGCAGCTCCACGACTACGTCGCGCACCTGCGCGGACGCGGCGCCGCCTCCAGCAACAAGGGTGCGGTGCCCTAGGCAGGGATCCAAGGCATAGGTGTCTCCCCTGGCTGCTGATGCGACATGGTGGAGCCTCTGCCAGTGCCCATTACGCGCTGGAGGGGCAGTCACCTTCCCTGTAATAGTACAGACAACCCTCTGAGGAGGCACCGCAGGGTTGCCCAGAGACCTGGGAACTGCCACCAAGCACGCAATCCCACGGGCACCGCGCCTGCACATCCAGCGCCAGGGCCGCGTCCGGTTTGAGCACGAGCTGCGCCTTGGCGGCCGCGCGCGCCGCGCGCGAGGCCAGCTTGTTTGCGGCTTGCAGGGCTAAGGTGCCCAGTGTCTCTGCGCCGCTGTCTTGGCGCCCGCCCATCAAGCTGCCAAGCCTCATCAAGCAGGCCGGGCGCAGCGCGAGCGCCGCCGGCTCGACCCATACCCTCAGGACCTTGGCTGTCTCCACCAAGCTCTCCAGGCCTCCGCTTGTGTCACCGCTCCAGCCACTGCCAGCATTGGACCCTGACCCCCTGCGGCTGGCGCCGCCGCTGGCATCCTCGCCCTGACCATGACAGGGCTCTGCACCCTGTTCGGATCCACCGGGAGAGCCGCGCCAGTCACCGCGAAGTGCGGCAGCGGCGTCATCGGCAGGCTCGTGTGAGTCCTGAGAGGGCTCGGAGCCCCTGGCAGGCCCCGTCGCCAGGCGCAGCCGCAGGAAGGGCTGCGCGGCAGCAGCTGCCGTGGCGCCCGCCAGATGCTGCGCAGCAAACGGGCTCGCGCTCGGGCCGGGCGCCTCTGCCGCCTGCGGGGATGCCGGCCACCCCTCCAGGGAGTCGCGGCGCACGCTGCCACCTGCAACCCATGCATGGGCGCGCGCCTGAGCACAGTGGGGCTCGCGCGCGCTGGTTAAGCTGGCCCGCAGCGCCTCGGTACGGCTCATGTTAAGCGTGCACTTGCATACGGCGCTGCAGCCGGATGTCTGCAGTTGCATATCAGACATTCAGCGCCCATGCAACTATAAGCATGGCGGCAGCGCTTTGGATCCTTAGACACTGCCACTTTACACTGGGGCAGGTTGCCAACTCCATGGAAGCAATGCGGTGCAATACAGAAGAGAGAGCTGAAACTGCGCCGCGCACCGGGAAGCCAGCGCTGCAGAAGCGGCTCGGCCGCGCCCCCCTCCCGCGAGCACAGGTCCTGCAGCGCAAGCTCCTGCGCGGCCGCCTCCGCCTCCATGCGTCCCGGCGCCAGGCGCAGCGACGCGCCCAGGCCGCCGCCCTCCAGCGCCACGACCGGCTCGCAGGCGCCGTCCAGCAGCGTGCCCACCAGCACGGCCACCTGCGGCGAGAGCCCGTGCGCCTGGGTCGCGATGCCGAAGCCTGACAATCGGCACTGCAACCTTATCGCGCCATCCTCCAGCAGCGTGCCCGCCACTAAGGGCGCCTGCGGCAGCAGAAACAGGGCCAGCAGGCAGTGCGTCAGGTCACGGGCACGTACGCATCCCTCCTGCAGCGCTGCGCCTTCCTGACACGGCCCGGGAGCAGGCTCCTGGCTGCCGCCTGTTGCGCACACTCCACACGGCCACATCGCATAGCACCGCAGGAAAAACAAGACGTCGAAACTGAAAACGGCAAGGGCGCTCGGGGAGCGCGCCTGCAGGTTGACCGCGAGGTGGACGGCGCTTGCGGCGGCGGGGCTGGGGCTGGCGCCCAGCAGCGCGCGCGGGTCCAGGTCCAGGTCGCGGTACAAGTCGCGGATGTCAGCCTCGCTGGGCGGCGCCAGGGTGGGCGCGGGCGCCGGCGGCAGCGCGCCCGGCACGTACCCCAGGTACCCCGCCACGCCCGACAGACTCCAGTCCAGCCACCCGCGCCGCCTGCCGCGGCGGACGCAGACCCATGAGCCCGCATTACGGCCTCATCCGCCGTAAATCACTCAATCTGGATTGGTGCATGTGCCTGTTTAGTGGAGGATATGCGCTACCTTCTGGGTCACCACTTTCCCCTTACCACTTCATTAAGACATTACTGTCATGTGCCAGCATTGCACAAGCCCTGGCGCAGGTGCTGAGCAGGTCTGGGCCAGCAATACCCGACTCAACGTTGAGTGTGTTCTGAAGTCGGGCGCGCACCCGGACGCCTCGGCAGGAGCCTCGCGGGCGGCATCCAGCAGGCCTCCCCTACTGCTGGCTGCCGCATCTGTATGTGCTGCCGCATGCTCCGCGCCGCTCGCGCTAGCGGCCTCAGACGCGTCGCCGCCGGAGCCGCGCGCGCTGCCGCTCGGCGCCGCGGGCAGCGCCTTCCCCGAGCCAGATGCCGGCCGGGCCAGCTCGGCGCCGCCGGCGAGCGAGCGCTCAGCCAGGGAGCGGTAGAGCAGCGTGTCGTCGACGGACAGCTCCGCCTCCAGCGCCTCCAGCGCCGCTGCGCTCGCCTGCGCCTCCTGCGCTTGCAAGCGCGAGGGTGAGGGCAGGAGCGCGAGCGGTGAATGGCTGAGCCTGGCGCAGGACAAGCCGCGCGCTGCAGCTAGGGGCAGGGCATGGTGAACGGCTAGCTGGCGGAAGGACGGCGCGCATCCTGGCCCAGTCTGGCAAGCACAGGATGGGGCCGATTCACCTGCTCGGGCATGGGCGCGGCGCCCGGCCGCAGCGCCTCCAGGCGCCGGCGGTACAGCGCGACGTAGCACCGGCGCTGGCGCTGCCAGGTGCGCGCGCCGCCCGCGGCCTCCTGGCGCGCGCGGCGCGCCGCGTCCTGGCGCACCGCCGCGGCCGCGTACTGCCAGACGCGCCTGCAGCGGGCGCGCAGCAAAGATCCGCATGCTCATGGCGTGCCCAGGGCGCCTTCTCTCACAGACACTGCTGAGTCCGCTGTGGATGTGCAAGGTGCGGGTACAATCTCGCCTGCTCGTGGCAGCGTGCACACGTGCCCTTCAGCCCATCATTCCCACAGCCTCATGGATGTGCACGCATGCGCACAGCAGCACCTGTGCATGCCCTTCAGGGCGGCACCAATGCATGGCGACGAGGTTAACAGGTTTGTCACGCTCGGCGCATGCCGCCCGCACCACCAGGGAACGCTGGTGCCAGGTTGAGAGCGCCAGCCAGTCGGCCGCAGCGCCGCGTAGCGGCTGCGCAGCGCCCACAGCGCCGCGCGGTCCGCCAGCGCGGCCGCGCCCGCCGCCTGGCGCGCCGCCAGACGCAGCTGCACGCGCCGCGCCAGCGCGGTCGCGCCCAGGCGCATGCGCGCATCCGGCGCGCCGCCTGGGCGCGGCCCAGCAGACTCGCAGCTGCGGCCGCTCGCTGCCGGTGGGTGCAAACACTGGTGTGCCAGAAGGCGTGCGACGGTGTTGTCGCGGGCGCCTCCATTTGCACTGCAGGGTGCTGGCAAAGGCGAGCAACCTCTGTGACTGGCGGTCTGGGGCCGCCTGCCGCTTAGCCGGCTTGTGCCAGGGTTGTCAGAGGTAGAGGTGTCTGAAGTGTTAGCTCAGTTTGTCATGTATTGCAGCACACCCTCTGCACGTTCAGAGCCACATGCATGGTGGACCAAGCATGCGGGGTGCTGCACCAGTCTCCAGCGTGAGCCGGAGTAGGCAGCTGAGCGGCAGCAGCACCAGGTCGCCGTCCTCGACTGCTCCCTCCCACGCCGCTCCATCAGAGCGCCGGCCCCCAGCGCCCTCCGGCGCCCCCTCCTCCGAGCCCGCCGTCCCAGCATCCCCCTCTCTACTGCTCTGCTCCGCCGCTGACGCAGCAGCAGCTGGACCAGGCTCCCTACTGGCGCCGCCGCCTCCACCAGGCACCGCATCCGGCGCGGGCCGCTCATCACGCCAGTACAGACTGAGGCCCTCCACGGCCAGGTCCTTTGCCACCTGCGCCTTCTGTGCGCGCAGGAGGCAGCCTCGTTGGCCATGTGACCTTACGGGTTTGCAGCGCGCGTGTCAAGCATGTGCATACCAGCTCTATTCCCGATTCAAGAGAGCCCCAGGAATGCTTCACAGGCATATCCTGCCCACCTTTCCTGAGTTGTGCTGACCATGCGCACAAAGAGTACAGTCCACACTGACCGTGCATACAAATAGTACAGCCAACGGGTGCACGGCGAGCTACTTGTCACGGCGACCTAGTGAAGACTTCTTCGGAGCAGCAGGCATGCCGTACTGGCAGTTCGCTCGTCTCAGCGCACACCGCTGGGGGCTCCGGGAGGCGCAGGCCGTCGTAGGACGCATCGGGCAGGCACGTCTCCAGGCGCTCCAGCCGCACGCCCGCCTCCACTGGCGCCTGCCCGTCCGGGAGCAGGGCGTCCTGCGCCACACCGGGCGCACTCGACATGCAGCTCTAATGAAACTTGCCGTCGCGCATTCACAAGTGCATGAAATAAGATGAGTCGGGACGCACGGGGCACAGCAGGGCGGCCGCGATGCTTGCTGCCGTCCAAGCAAAGGTACCGTGCAAACCAGCGGGCAGGCTTAGGCTGCTGGCTGAGCACTTAGGGCGGCGGCAGGAAGCTGCCGCAGGCTCCGCACGTGAAAGCGCAGGTGCACGCGGCACAGGCGCAGCTGCAGGTGGTTCAGCAGCAGCGTGCCCAGCGCCGACAGCAGCGCCCAGCCCACGCCGCGCGTCTCGCCCGCCCCGGCCGGCCGGTCCTGCGCGGGGCGCGTGCGAGGGTGCGCGCTGCAGTCGCTGCCACTAAGCACTGCCAGCAGCGCTGCAGTCCCCATGCCCCCAGCCTCCGAGAGATAACTTGTGTGCACCTGCTCCGCACGCTGCGCTGCATGCTCAGCCTGGCGGCTGTCACTTGCCCAGACACACACCTCGTCAGCAAAGCAGGGTGACCAGCGTTGGCCACGCCGTCAGGTGTACGCTGCCGCGATGCACCTGCGCGCCGGCCTTGGCCAGGCGCTCTAGCTCGGCCGCGGCCAGCTGCGCCTGCTTGGCGGCGAGCGCGCGGCGGCGCGCAGGGCCCTCCTCCCAGGCCGCCTCCCCGCGCGGGCTGGCCGTCAGGCGCACGTCCGCCATCTCCACTATCACTGGCCGGCTGCGCAGCGCGCGCCATGGCACCTGCGCGCGCGCTCCCGGGCTGAAACGTGGCCTGAGCTCGCAGCAGTCGGCTGCGCTTTTTTTGCAGTGTGCTGAGCTTCCATCACCAGCGCCAAGGGCGGTAATGCACCCGAGCCCCGCCGCTTGGCTGTGCCAACGCGAGTGCCCCCGCAACGTTGCTGTCTGTGTTTCTGACCAAGCCTGGAGCCTTCTCGCAGCTTTTTCAGCACAGAGACCGATACGTGCGGCGCTTGCTCCCTCAGGTAGTAAGGTAGCGGCTGCAAAGCACGCAAGCAGACTCCCACGTGCGAGGAGGCGGTCCATGGTGTTGTATATAGTTATGCAGTAGCAGGCACACGGCTAAGCAAGCCGAGCGGACCATACAGTGCAGTCAGTTGCCAGGCTCAATGCCTGGACACCACTATCGGTGCTGTGAGAGTGGCGCGCCTGGACTTCCACGCGGCCGATGCATCCCTCTGTGATATCAAAGGGAAGCTGCAGGTATTCAAACGCCTCCACCTTCAGGCGCACGTTCTCCAGCACAAAGCCGGTGCTCCAAGCTGGCGCATGAACGAGAACAGCATCAGCATCTGCTGGAACTGCAGGTGCACATACACGGGCTCGCACAAGTACTTTCTGAGCAGCAAGCAGGCGCCGCAAAGACGCTTGCATGTGACAAGCACAGCTCTCTATACATCTCAATGCCCCGTTCACACCGCTCCAAAGGCTGACACGCAGCTTCTCCTTCTTGACATCCAGGAAGTGTCCGAGGTAGCTGGCCAGCAGGTCGCTTAGCCAGCCCTCGAACATCCTCAAGCATGGGCCGTGTCGATAGTCAGCGGCACGCGCATTGCTGCCTGCATATGCAGTGCTGTACTACTCTGGCAGCAGTCTTCCTGCGAGCGCTCTATTGAAAGCACACACAGGAGACTGGTTGGTTCCAGCAGCATGTACCATTCTTGTTCAAGTCGTTCCTGAAGGGCTCGGAGCATCACGGAGTGTGACGTTGTCTGACGAGCCCCGACACACTGTCTGCAATAGGATCCAAGAATCCTTTTGAGGCCCAGGAAGGCAAAACCAGGCCGACGCCGACTTCCTTTGGGCCGTTGCTCTGGGGCTGTTCTCAACCAACTGTGCGATGTTGTGGCTGGCATTCGTTTTGCTTCTGGTGCTCTGGGTACGCTTACAGCGCTCCTGTGTCGCAACACCGCTACAGCAGCATGCATAGCAATGTGTTATTGGCACCTGCAGGTAGCGCTCTATGGCTTCTTCCCGGTGCAGCGCTGGCGTCTTCGTTTCAATACCAGGTCTGCTTCGTCTCTGCATTGCGTCACTCGAGCCTTGCCACCCGTGCATAACTGTGATACATGCGCAACGCGTTTTCAAGTGTCATGCGTTACATGGCAGGGCCTCCTGGCAACTGGCTGCTGGGCCACCTGGGGAAGATGATGAGAAAGCACTCTTTCTACTACTACAGCGAGCTGTCTCACCAACACAAGATTTTCAAGGCATGCCCGCACTGAAATGTTTCTAGCTCTTTTGGTGTTCCTGGTCACATGTCGTGATCTGTGACCTACGTCACTGCTCTTGCAGCAACCGTCTGTCGTGACCACGATGCCTGTGCAAGTGGCGTGCTACTAGTAAGCACTGGCATGAGCTTGACGGGGTGCAGGTGTTCCTCGGCGCGAAGCCAGTGGTTGTAGTTGCTGATGCCGAAGTTGGTAAGAAAATGAACATGCGGTGCCCCATGCGCCCGGAGATCCTGGGACCGGGGCTGCTGCTGACGGCAAAAGACAACGTCCTCTTTGAACGTGGCATCCTCACTGTCCAAGAGTGCGCCCTTACCTTGTTGGGGGCTTTGCGCTTGCAGTACGGAACAAAGCTAACGCAAGCAAGGAAAGCAAGTGTAGCCTTTAGGAAGGTGTGCTCAAGGAAGGCACCTCACTGCACAGGCGAGCAGTGCCGTTGCACTTTTGAGTTCCACGCACTACACAAATGCATATGATTGAGCGTATGCAACTTTGACACATAAATATTGCACAGGATGAGGCAGAGTTTCCCGCTTATCCAGTGAGCCGTCCCTCTCCAACCACGCATCAGAGCAGATGAGGCACACGGCACTTCCTAGGAGCAACGTCTGATAGAGCATGATTCTGACACACTGGCGGCATCGGGGCACAGCCGTGCGTACCATCGCTCGCTGCGCACAGCTTGGCAGCCCGCCTTTCTTCAGAAGACCTTGGATAACAATGCCGCGCAGGTGTGCAGCGCCTGTGAATGCGCTTAAGGGGGTCAGCGTCGCCCAGCTCCACATCTAGCTGTGCTCCTGTCGCCAGTGTGATCACTTGTGATTTGTTCGTCTGCAAACACATGCCTGTTGCATCCTGATGTGCATGCACACGATGCGTGTGAGGCCATGCGCTGAGCTGGGGCGCGCTGCGGCAGATGAACGCGGGTGTGGAGCATCTGCAGGCAGTCCTGGCGCGCGCGGCGCAGGCCGAGACGGAGGTCAACCTGCATGAGCTGCTGGGGCGCATGACGATGGAGGTGGTGGGCACGACTGCGTTCGGGCGCGCCTTGCCACGCGCAAGGGAGCCCGTGCATGTGGCCATGATACACAGCAAGCGCCCATGCGGAGCGCATGTGCAGCAGGTGTCGCGTGCTCTTACATGTAAGAGCACGATTGAAACTTGGGGAAGGCAGCAGGTCCAAGAGGACCACTTTGCACGCAACGCTTGCGCCATTGCTGCTATTGCCAAGGTCTGCACCCACCAAGCTGGGCGTATGTTCCCTGGTCTCGTCATCATTGCACATTGCGTAACGGACAGGAGCTCTAGGGCGGGTTGCCGCATACAAGAAGGACAGCAATGCGACCATGTACATGCACTGATGGTGAGACGTTGCGGGGGCCAGGGTTGAGTTCAGGACGCAGGATGGCGCGCAGATGGACCCGGAGGTGAAGAGCCTGATGGAGGCAGTCGAGACTGTGTTCAGGGTGTCTGGTGCGCCCTAGTATTTGTCCCATTGCTGAGCCTGCCAGGCTCATAAGCCACACAAAGGCACATGTGCTGTGCCATGCAAGGCGCACAGCCCCTGCTTGCTGTCGCACGCACGCGCAGATCCACAGAGAGCAGTGAAGTCATCCCAACGCGAAATAGCACCAGCATCAAGACTGTGCTCAAGCGGCCACGTCTGCCTGTCGGGAGACTGCACGAGGTGAACAAGATAACGCTCACTATGGTGTGCAACCCGCTGTGCACGTTGGGCACAGACGCGGCCGCGAGCGCGTTCATGCTGCCCATTGTCTGCTTCCCCTTCCTGACGCCCGTCATGCGCATCGTAGCCAACCTGTTCCCTGATGCGGGCATGCGCCAGGTGCCTGCCCTGCTGGTGACATCACCCAGGCCATTCGGTGCTGGCTGCCATGTTGGGGAGCAGTGCCGTATAAAACGTCGACGCAACAGTAGAGCGTTTGCTTGAGTACATGCATTCAGGGCAAGGCCATGCTCCTGGGGCCTCACTACGTGGCTGCTGATAACCACCTGTGTGCGCATCACGCGTCATGCAAAATTGCTGTTGGCCGTGTCCCTCCCCACACTTACGTTTTCGCCAGTTATGAGATAGAGGGCACATGAGCACTGCCAGCTCATTCAGTTGCCCTGGGCTTTGTCAAAGCGAAAATCACTGAGCCTATGCGGCTGCGCAGGTCATCACCGCGCAGCGCGTCCTGATCAAGACATGCCAGGACCTGCTGGACCGCTCTAGGACCACCCGTGTGGGCGCCTGCAGCAATAGCACCCAACCTGTTCCCCCGCCAGGCGATGCATCTCGCCCCGTCCCGGACGCGCGCACGGCCGGTGCGCACTGTGACATAATTAAGCAAGTTGCGAGCAAGGCAGCCTCTCGACTGCCCCGTGATATGACATTTGCACTGCCGCCTTTTTATTGGCGGGCCTGGGGTTGTGAAACCCGGAAGTTTATGGTAGCTGGGCTGCCCCACCGGTTGCTCCTCATTTGCGCTGTGCTGGCGCATGAGGAAGGCAGTGATGACAAAGTGTGAGTGTAAGCGTGTGCCCCCGCGTGACGCTGTAAGCCCACTCTGGTGCGCACAGCATGGTTGTGACGGCGGGTAGCGTGTATGGAGGGCATGCGGCTTCATCTGTCTCTGCGTGCGGCCACAAGCGTAGGAAGGGCTTCGCTTGTCTTGAGGATGCACCTGGGTCTGCACGCGGGCGCGTCAGCGAAGTTTGTGGGCATGGTTCCAGCAACGCGGCCTGTTAGTAGCACGTCTCCGACTTTGGCTGCCCCCGACCCTGTGCCCGATGCAGGCGCGCCGGCCAAGCGCGCTGCTCTGGCGCCCGGCAGCTTCATGAAGTACATGTCCGAGCAGAGCCACTCGTCCGGCGAGCGCCTGAGCGATGTTGAAGCCATGGCGCAGGCGCGGCCCACCCGGCGCCGTTCTGCTGGAGCTGGCTGTAAGTGTGGTTGCAGCATGCTTGCTTGCGCACGTGCTGCTGCTGCGCTGCTCAAGTAAGAATGCCACCCCTGCTTGTGTTGCCAGCTTGCTCAGCCGCTCTTGCAGCGGCCGCTGACCTTCTCCGTTCGGATGCCTATGTGCAGGCAAACATGTTCTTGCTCGCGGGCTACGACACGACCGCCTCGGCGCTCGCGTCCACCTGCTACCTGCTCAGCAACAACCCGGACAAGCAGGCCAAACTGCTGCAGGCGCGTCTTGCTCAAGGAGACATGTCAGGGCGAGCGCGCTCAGGCCCCTGCTGATGCCATCTGTTGAACGCGTCTGATGATGAGTCTGGTGGATGCGCGTGTGTGCTGGCAGGCTGCTGCGCTTGACGCCCCGCTGCGAGCCTGCTGATCTCGGCCGCATGTCGTGCAGGAGGTGGACGCCTTTGGCGGCGGCCGCGTGGCGCTGGGCAACCTGGCAGAGGGGTTCCCGTACGTGTCGGCCTGCTTCCGCGAGGCGCTGCGCCTGTACCCGCCTGGCCACATCACCGTGCGGCCCCCGGCCCATGCGCCTGTTCAAGGACCAGGACCAGGCGCCTGTGGGCACATGGCATGGCAGCTTGCCGGTGATGTTGGTGGCGCGCAAGGCATCGAGGTCACCGTGCAGCATGCTCGCACCTAGCTCCACATGCATGTCGAGCGCTATGTGATAGGGTTCAGGGTAGGGTTAGTGTAGGCTTATTGCCGGCGCCTTCATCAGCATTTGCGGTTGCAGGTGCGCGAGGCGAACGAGGACCTGGAGCTGCGCGGCATGCGCGTGCCCAAGGGCACCGAGATACACGTGGCGGTGTGCGCCATCCAGCGCGACCCCGATGTCTGGCGCGAGCCGGTGCGCCGTGCAGCCGCCGGCAACGCAGGAAGTGATCCCATTTCAGGGTGCTTAGTCATGCCGCAGCGCGACAGCTGTGTTATCAGGGGTTACTGTGTTTGCAGGAGGCCTTTATGCCCGAGCGCTGGATCGACGGCGCAGCCGAGGCGGCAAACGACGTGGAGCGATCGGCGTGGATGGCTTTCGGTGATGGTGCGCCGCTGTGCGCAATGCGCATCAGACCACTGCACCAGCCCAGCTACATCGCATTAACTCTGGCACCTACTTGCAGTGCGCGCGAAGCGCTCAAGGAAGGGGTGCCCCTCACCAAAGCGCCGCGCGCCAGGCGCGCGATCCTGCATCGGCAAGCGCTTTGCAGAGCTGGAGGCGAAGATCGCGATCATCCGCCTCTTTCAAAAGTGCACGCGGCGCCCGGCCCACTCGGCAGCTCATCATGCACTGGCAGGCTCTGCATGCCACTCAGCGGGCCCGCGTGACACACCTACAGCGGCCTTTACTTCGGCTAGTGGCAGACAGGACAATCTCAAGCACGCGCGCAGGCTTTTTGTGCACGTTGTGCTGCACTTTCGAGCCGCAGCTGGCGCATTCTATCCTGAGTAGGCGGGTTGGCTTGGATGCATGCCGCAGCTTGAGGTACCAGCGTCTGACTTTGCTCTGGGTGTGCCCCGCAGGTTCACCTTCACGCTATCGCCCGGGCAGGTGCCTCTCGAGATGTCCAGCTTCTTCACGCTCAGCCCCAAGGCTGGCGTCTTTGTGACGCCGCAGCTGCGCGCGGTCAATGCGCCCTGAGTGCACGTGCTTTTAGTTGCAGTTGCGACGTCGCGCGCTGCGGCGTTTGCATCATGCTGCCTGCGTGAAGGTGATGAGTTACGGCTGCTGCCAGTGAGGCCAGCAGTATATTAGCTGTGTTCTTGCAGTGCATTCCAAATAAATGAGCATTTTCTAGAACAGTCAGCATTACACTGCATGCTTTGCCTTGCTTGGAGCCTTCTCGCAGCCTAGATTGTGGCGGCCTTTCCTGTTCCCAAGCGCATATGCACTGTGCTGGATGTTATCTGGAACCGGTGGTGGTAAGTGAAGTATCCGAATAGCTGGGTGAATAGCTGGGCAGTGCGCGCTTGTTCTACCCTGTGAACCTTGTTAGCTTGTGCGTGCCATCGCTGACTGTATACTCATGGCCTGGACCACTTTAGCTAAGATGCGTATTCCTGCCTGCAATGGTTGTCTGCACAGGCGCGACTGGCGAAGCTGGCTGAGGTGTAACGAACCTGCACAAGGGCTCTTCCCAGCTTCCTCTTAATCTTCACCATGGCCAATGTAAAGGCAGCCATGCGTTGTTGTATCATTCGCATAAAGGCATGCCGTCAGCCAAGACATGTAGGCCCCTCGACCTGCAGGCGGAGCCGGCAGTGGCCAGCAGCAGCCTGTTCTCGCCCGACACTTCCGGCGCCACATACTGCACCACGCGCGCATGCAGCCCGCGCTCGCGTAGGTACGCTAGCCGCCCTGCGTCGATGAGGTGCTTGGCCGCGGCGCCGAGCGCCATCCGCTCCGAGCGCGGGAGCACGTGGTGCGGCTCAAACCCCGCATGCCTGGGTTCCGCGGCGTGCCCGCTGCCCCGGTCATCCATGCACACGCTCGCAGCTGCCTGCTGCCAAGCTTGCGGCGCCCGCCGTCCACCATCACCGCCATTCACATCCTCAGGTGCATGCAGAGCCGCTGCGCGGCCACCTCCAGCGCCTGCGGACGAGGCTGGCCCCCGTGCAGGCCCGGTACCGCGCTGCTCCAAGCATGCGGATTCGGCCGAGCAGGTGGCGCTGCGCGCAGTGCCTGCACCAGCATCCCGGCCCCCGTCGCGCCCGCTGATGCCCGCGGCCGCCAGCGCGGCAGCCGTGCCGCCATCGGGGGCTGCCGCGCCCGCGCCGCCCTGGCCTGCCTCCGCGGAGGCGTTGCTGGCGTCGTCGGGCGCGTCGGGCGCCGCGTCGTGCCCGCACAGTGCCCTGCCGAGGTGGCGCAGGCTTATGAGTCAGCGGCACACCTTCTCACAGGTCCTCCACGCTGCTGAGGTAAGCATCGCAGCCGTAATCACGCCATGCATGCCTCTGTAGTAGCTCAACCAATCTGTGGGAACTCGCCAACTCTATTGACATGAACTGGAGCTAGGTCAAGCAGCCTCGACAGGAGGGCGAATCGCCGCCTGTCCGACGCACAGGCTGTCGTGTCGCCCCTGGCAGAAAACACGCAGCAAGGCCATGTCGCCCGGGGGGCGGCCGGTAGAGCTGGGGCGCGTACCAGCCGCACATCCAGGAAACAATTTCGAACTCTTCTGGCGAGAATCCGGCGCGGAGGAGGACCGTTTGCCGACGTAGTCCCGCCACATGCATCGATGGTGGCAGCATGTGGCCACCGCCAGGCCCAGCAGCCCTCCGCCCGCCGCGCCGCCTCCTGCCCGGGCCCCGCCCTCCGCCGCACGCGCGCCCGCAGCGGGCCCCGCTGGCGGCGGCGCGCCGCCCGCGGCCGCACAACGCGTCGCGGCGCTGTCGCCTGCCGCGCGCGCGCCTGCCGGCTGGTCCGCCGGCGCCGTGCAGCCGCCGGCGCGTGCGTCCCATGCGGGGCCGCCGTCGGCCGGCGCGCACGCCTGGGACGCAGGGCCGGCGCCGTGGCGGGCGGCGCAGCGCAGCGCCAGGTCGGCCGCCGCGCCGCACAGGTGCTTGCCGAAGGCGACCCAGGGCTTAAGGCCGGGCGCGGGGTCCCCCGGCGCGCGCTGCAGCAGCGGCGCGCCGCCTGGGTCAAAGTCGGCGATATCGGCGCGCAGGCGCTCGAAGCGCACGGCGCCCGCGGCCTGCAGCTTGCGCAGCACCCTGCGGCGCGCGCGCGCGGCGTTTGCGCTGGCGGACGCTCGCGAGGCGTGCCGGGGCATGCCGAGCTGAGGATCAGCACGTCAGCCATGCCACTGCTCGCCGGCGCGCAGACAGTCACGGCATGGCGACATTCACATGAAACTAGCGCCGCCCGCCAGGACGCCTGCCCCAGAAGTTCTCGCTTGAGGCAGCACGCGGTGAGGGTGGAATAATAGGCTGCCTTTAGCACGCCACTGTATCATTCCTAAACAGACGTTGTAGCAACTTCTGGGATATTTTCCAAAGGTGCATGCCTGATGAGGGTAAAAAGGGTCAAGAGGGTCAACATGCGATGAGCAAATCCTGCGCACCGGTCGGCGCCCAGCCGGAAGGCGCCGCGGTCGACCAGCACCAGCGCCGCGCCGGGCGCCGCCTCGGCCAGCGCGAGGCCCAGGAAGCCCTTGCCCGCGCCGAACTCCACGTAAGCGCGGTCGCCCGCCTCCTGCGCGGCCGGGCGGGGCGCCGGCCGTGAGAGACGTCTCAGGCGTACCAGAAACGATGCAGCTCATGAGCCAGAGCGCCACTGTGGCGCAGCCGCGATGGCTCGGCCATGCGGACGTGGCAATACCCGCACCCCAAAACCAGCCTCACATGCTGAGCAGGCCGGAGCCGTGGCTCGCGATGCTGAGTCCAGTTCTACCCACATATGAGTCTGCGTTGCACATGAGACGTCTAGTAAAAACAGTCGCACACACGACAAAACAGTCGCACACAAGATATGCCTCAGTCATGGCGCGCCTCAAGCAGGCCCAGGCGGCGCAGGTGGCCGACGATGGACGCCTGCTGGCGCGCGTGCTTGGCCGAAAAGGGCCGATCGCCGGCGGAGCGCTGCGCGGCGGTCCGCTCGCCCGGCAGCTGTGCCTGGCCGTCCGCGAGGTCGGCCAGCAGGGCCTCGCCCGCGTCGCGCAGCTGCGGCCGGCACGACCGCAGTCAGGTGCGGCAAGCGCGCCGCCCGGCGCCGGCCGCAGCGCCGCGCGTGGCGGCCTGCGCGAGCCGTGCATGCGCTGCCAGCGCAGCCGTGCGCCACTGGCAAGCCTGTGAGGCGCGGAGTGTGCCCGAGCGCCAGCCAGGTGCCCGGCCGCAGCGTCGGCTGCGGCGCCTCTGCAGCAGATGCGGAGCCGGGCCCAGCAGCCGCATGGTCAGGACGCGACGGGAGCCGGACGCCTGGTGATGCGGACAGGCACACAAGCGGAGGCGTGACTGCTAGGGTGAAATGTGCCTGGAGCTCTATATCCCAAGCGCATTGGAGGAGGTCAACGGATGACCTGGAAGCCACCTGATACTCCCTGGAGCAGGACCGGCACCTGCTCGCTGGCGGCCGCCACCCGCGCGGCCAGGTTGAGAAAGCGCGCTGCGCCCATGCCGCGCATGTACGCCAGCCTCTGCGCCGCCAGCGCCTGGCCCTGGCCCTGGCCCTGGCCCTGGCCCTGGCCCTGGCCCAGGGCCAGCACATCAGTGCCTGGCTCAGCAGCGAGGAGGATCTCCGGGCCGCCGCCGGCGTTGCAGCCCTTCCTGTAGTACGGCGCGGCCTGCGCGCACGGCTGCCTGTGTCTGCACCGGCGGCTGTTAGCTGGCGTGCAAACAGGCGTGGTGTGCGTGGTGCGATCCGTAGTGAGGACAGTGCAGACACTGCCAGGTACAGAGAGGGCAGGTGAACATAGGCCAACTCAAGAGAGAGAGGGGGCAGGCAAGGACGTCAATACGCAGGCAGGGGGCCACAGGTTGGCGCCTCACCAGGAGCTGCGCGTGCTGCTTATGCCCATTGCATATCTTCAAGTGCGCGCGCAGCTCGCTCCTCGCCACGGTGCTGCCCCAAAAACACCAGTGCTGAGTTTCAGAGCGGCTCTCAGACCAGTGAGAAGCATCTGCTATATTGACAACTATGCAGCACACAGCATACACAAAGAGGGGAGTGCTGAGCGCGGGCGCAGCACGCACTGCCCCGGGTCGAGCGGGCACGGCACGCGCTTGACGTCGGCCTGCAGGTGTATGCCGCACATGTCACGCCCCGGCACCACGTCGAAGCGGCAGTTGCGGCCCTTATTGCTGAGGTAGAAGGTGCACTTGCCGCCCGTCTTGCCCGCTTGCGCCGTCCCGCACATTGCAGCGGGCGGACTCCTTGTACGGAGTGCAACAGGGAAGGTTCAACGGCGCACTTGATCTGGGAAAGTCGAGCTCACAGCCGAGTTGGGAGCCGAGTTTTTGAAGCAGCCCGCCCAAGGGCGACCCGAGGTCGTACCTCGATAACCCCATGTGGATGCACCGCTCTGCTCGATCTGCTCCCAAAGCTGCTACTGCAACTCCCACGCCGGTGTTCGTGAAACCAGGCGCTCATGCGGCGCTCGCGGTGTGGACCTATCTGAGTAAAAGCGCGCTTGTCAGCTCATCAAACTCCACTTTTAGCGCCGCAGGGCCGTGTGGCCCCTGTGCATAGGTGCGCAGAGTCAGTGCGACGACGCACGACCTTCTGGTCCTGTGTGTGCCTGTCACGGTGCTGAGGCAGCGCTTGGCGCCGAGCGCAGAATGCCCGGCATCTCGCTCGCTGTCAATGGCCGGAAGTTTGCGGTTCCGAGCAGCGTCGACCCGACGCTGCCGCTGTACGAGTACCTGCGCAGCAGCACGCCCTTCAAGGTGAGAGCATGAGTGCGGGGGCCTTTGTGCGCTGGCGCCGGGCTGGGGCCAGCTGCCAAACGTATGAGGCTGTCCTGAGCACAACGCTGTTTGCAAGAAGCTTGCTGCAGGCCTGAAGGGTGCGCAGCAACTGTATAAGAGATGCCCTTGCCTGGCGCCTACATAGGGCTCCAAGCTCGGATGCGGCGAGGGCGGCTGCGGCGCGTGTGCAGTTGAGGTCACGCGTGTGGACTGCACCACCGGTGCGCGCTGTCTTCTGGCTTAGGGGTGTCATGGCAGAGTGCACTATATCACGCTTGGCCTGCTCGGTGTGCACACTGTTGCAATCATGTGTTGGCGTGCCTCAGCACTAGGTGCAGACAGTATGAGACGGGGGAAGTGACACCTTTTCTACTGCACTGCTTGCTGGAGCGCCGTACCCGTTGAACTTGGCGTGTTGAACGGCAGCCGCCTCGCAGGCAACACCCGCGTCTTCAGCCTGAACTCCTGCCTGTGCCCCATTGGCTCGCTGGATGGAGCTGCAGTCACCACTGCCGAAGGCCTTGGCAACTCCCAAGTCGGCTTCCACCCGATCCAGGGTATGCCCTTGACCTTGTAAGAGCCGGAGCGTCCAGCGTTGTCCAGCCAGTGCCAGAGGTTCCAGCTTTGTACACTTGTTGCTCTGACTGGCTGGTGTCGCGCGTGCAAAGTCTGCTATGTCCTCTAGTGAGGGGCAACCAGACGTGTCTCGAGTGCGGTCAGCGTGTGCTATGCATGTCATATACAAGCTGCCACAGTGCCGACTGGGTCATGACCTTGACCAGAATAAATGACCCCTTTTGTGCTCGCTTTTGGAGACCCAACCCGGCTCCAGCAGTGCGCAGAGCTCCTGTTGGACGCGTGCGGTGTGTAGCGCCGGCTCCATACTGGACGCGAGAGGCGTGTGACGTCCGGGGCGCCGCGCAGAGCGGCTGGCGGGCTTCCACGGCTCGCAGTGCGGCTTCTGTACGCCGGGCATGACCGTGGCCTGCCACGCCGCGCTGGCCGCGTGCAAGGCGCGTGGGCAGGCGCCCACCGACGCGGTCATGGAGCGGGCGCTGGACGGCAACCTGTGCCGCTGCACCGGCTACCGGCCCATCCTCGACGCCTGTAAGGTGACATATGCTCTTGTCGACAGTGTGAAGACCATGGCGGGGCTGACTGATGAAGGGGTGGTCGACGCTGTAGTAGGCCCGCAAGCGTGTGTAGTAACATGCATGCCCCGGCTCAATACCGTAAGGCGGCCCAATGTTCGCTTTAGCTGCACAATCTGGCCGTGCCCATTTGCTGCAGGTCCATGCGCATGCGTGAAGCACTCAGCGCACTAGCGCGCCCTTCAGCAAGCAGAACTGTGGTCAGGGCTGAACAGGCTGCGCAGTGTCGTGGCGCCGCGACGCGCGCAGCAACGCCCATGGTAGTAACTGGCACATGCGCGCGGCAGACGTTCTCGGGGCACGACATCGAGGACATGGGCATCAACGTGTACGGCAAAGGGCCGCTGCCGTCCGACACGGGCATGGAGGCTCCCGCATTCCCCAACGGCTTTGCCGACTATGCCAAGGCAGGCGCCCGGCGGATGACAGGGGCTTTGTTAGGCCTGACTCTTGTTTGATTGTGTGCCAAGAACAACCGAGCGGATGCACCAGGCCATGGCACCGTCTACACATGCAAGCGCTTGCAGCACGGTGTAGGAGGAACTGGGGTGACTGCTTCCTAAAAAATGCAGTGCTGAATTAGGAGGCACTATGACATGACATTCAAGCCCTTACCTCCTGCCACACCCTTTTTGGTGAAGCATAGGCGATGCAGTGCCTGGGCTGCAACAATGGAGGGCGCATAAAGATATTGACTTGCACACTTCTGCGCACTTGCGGGGCAGAACTCATGTGACATGCTGTGCAACAGTCGTTGTTCCCTGTCTCCGCACCCAGTGCTTCAAGCCCAGCACTGGGAACGGCAGCAAGCGCCTCGGGGCCTCGCGTGACGCAGGCGCAAGCGACGGGCGGCACGCGCACGCTCGAGCTGGGCGGCCGCACCTGGCACTCCCCGCGCTCGCTGGCGGACGCGTTTGCGGCAATGGCGGACGCGCGCAGCGCCGGGCGGCCGTTCCGGCTGCTGGCCGGCAACACGGGCGTCGGCGTGTACAAGAACTGGCCCGACGAGCCGGTGCTCATCTCGCTCAACCGCGTGCAGGAGCTGCGCGCCGTGTCCAAGGTCCAGGTGACCCCCTCGCTCGGCCTGCTGGGCACCAGACGCGTGCAAGAGGAACAAAAGTGATGTCAGCGGGACATGCTGACACGCCTGTGTTCAGGGCCCCAGCTGCCTCGCCTGGGCGGCGCCTTCACCAGATATCCACTGGGTCGATGCGTGGTGACATGGAGAGTAAGTTGCGGATTCGTGAGCTGATATGTGCATGGCGTACTGAAAACGGTGCGCGCACTGCCGCGACGCTCAACAGCCTTCCTGCATGAGCCGTCTGCGCCAGGGATGCAAGCGATGCCCAGCTTGTGAGGGGCCCTGCGCGGGGGCCCAGGGGGGCCTGCGCATCGGCGGCGGGGTGACGCTGGCGGAGCTGGTGGAGCTGCTGGGCGGCGGTGACGCGCGCGGCACGGACGCGGTGTCCAACATCGCCGCGCACATGTCGCGCATCGCAGGTGCGGGACGGGCTAGCGCTCTTCCCCCATCTCTTCCTCTGCCCATCCTTGATCCTCTCCTCTCTCCCGGCGCCGCAACGGTGTCACGGGTCGGGACGGGCGCAGTGCGGTTGCCATGCTCGCTGACCCGCGCGGCGGGGTGCGGGCGCCTGGCAGCCCCCTGCTCGAGGTAGGCCAGGGGCGGGGTAGCCTTATTGCAGGAAGGCCGGCAGCTGTCGCTGGGTTGGAAAACCCTTTTGCCGCTCGCTCGGCTTGTGCACCGGTGTGCACCAGCCCCCCCCTACGCCGCACGCACGGCACGGGCATGAGGCGCCGCGCGTGTGCCGCGGCGCCAGTCATCTTCAAGCACCTGCGCGGCGGCGGCAAGGCCGGCGCAGGGGCGCCGATGGAGCAGATGGCCGCGCACATCGCCCGCATTGCCGGTTCGTCGTGCCTGCCCCGTCTGGGGTTGCCCTCTTCATGGGTACCTGTCTCGAGTGGGAGTGCAACTCAGTCAGTGTCTGGACATGCGCGGCGCAGCGCAGACGTGACCTCGTCCTTAGGGCGTCACCAGCAACAGTCTCACCTGCTCCTCATGGTATCAGCATGGGTGTCTCAACATACCTGCCGTCTGGCGAGTCTCAGGATCACCATGTGTCAGAAGCACGTGATCTTCGAACATTGGGACGCACATAAGCAAGCGATTAGGTGTGCTGGTGTGAGTCAGGTCATTGTAGCTCACATGCACATGTCTGTACGAGGGAATGCACCCATGACACTGCTTGCGGAGCGCATCTGCGAATTTGCATGTATGTATGCTTTGTACAGGCGGCGCCGCAGGCACTGAGCTGGGCACACGCGTCTCTAATCCCCGCCGGCTGCAGCGCGCCAACAAGCTGCAATGGGCTCACGGGGCCCCGCGCGCCCGCGCAGGCCAGCACGTGCGCGCTGCGGCGACCGTCGGCGGGAACCTGACGCTGGCGCGCACGCGCAAGCTGGAGTCTGACCTGGCGCCGCTGCTGCTGGCGGCCGGCGCACGCGTCACGCTCGCCAGCGAGAAGGGCCAGCGGTGCGCCTCGTCAGCAGGGCTCGAGCAGGGTTTCAGCACGATGTGGGGTCACATGCGTGTCGAGCGGTGCGAGTCGGCTGCATTCGGCCGGCAATATTGAGCAGGGCAGGTGGGCAGGGCGCGGACAAAAAGCTTGCTGTTCCGGCAGAGAATGCATGCGCGCAAGGGTGCTCCGGGCGGGACCGGCAAGCAGCCGAGCGGAAGAGGCGGCACAGCGTCCTGGGCACGGCGCCGCGCAGGCAGGCGAGCATGGAGGCCAGCTAGCGGCTGAGCGGACCAGGCTGCGTCGACACATATGTGTGTGACCCTGCGCAGGGAGGTGAGCATGGAGGAGCTGCTGGACCAGGGCAGCGACCTGGAGCTGGGCACGCGGGAGATCGTCGAGAGCGTGACGCTGCCTGCCGGCCGCGCCGGCGATGTGTTCTGGTCGCACCGGGTGCGCTGCGCGCGCACCGAGTCCTTCCTTAAATCGCTGGCCCGTGGTGCAGCCTGTGCCGTGCGCATCTACATGGGCCTTTCGAGTATGCCGCTGCAGCAGGCAGCTGCGGCAACCGCCTGCCCGCAGCAGGACCAGTGTACATAAGGCTCTCGGAAAGAGCGCACCGTAAAACGCATGTGCTTGTTGTGGATGCTGAGCCTGGTGTGCTCATGCAGATCTCGCACCGCTACGTGAACTCAGTTGCGCTCATAAACGCGGCGTTTTCCTTCAACCTGGAGTCCAATGGCAAGACTTTCAAGGAGGCGCGCGTGGTGTTCGGGCTGCCCGGTGCGCTGCCCGCTGCCCCGCGCAGCGTGCAGAGACGCCCACAGCGCCGTGTGTCGACCGTGGCTGCTGACACAATCACGTTGTCTAATGGTAGCTGTGCAAATTGCAACGCCTGAAAGTGGTGCTTCGAGGTCGAAGTGTGTGTGTACTGCTGAGGGGGCTACCTGGCGCTTTGCGACGCTGCTGCATGCCATGCTCTTGCCGCCGCCAGTGCTGGCGGCGTAGTAGCGGTGAGCCACGTGCCTGGAGTAGCAACTCGGGCGCATCGTCATCCGAGGGCGCGCGCACGCAGGCGCGGACGGCTGGCAGATCAGGACCTGCGCCGGCGTGGAGGCCGCACTGGCGGGCGCCGCGCTCGCGCCGCACACGCTCGTGGCGGCGCTGGAGGCGCTGCCGGCCGACACGCGCCCGGCGCCGGAGGCGGCCGAGTTCATCGACGCCGTTGCGCAGGGCATCCTGCTGGAGGCGCTCGCGCCGCTGGTGCAGCAGGTGCGTGCCGGGCCTGCCTGCCGCGCGCGTGCAGGCGCCTGACCGGGGCTTGACTCTGGGACGGGCTGGAATTATTGGCGGGCGGTAGCGATTGAGAGCCTACTGATATGAGTTATGGCTGATATTACCCATACCTTCTTCTTCGCTGAAAAGGCCTGCAGTCATTAAGTTGCCGCCCCATGTGAAGCTTGTCAAGTTTGACGGGCACACGTCTTTAATACATACATGGCATGAGGTAACTAGCGAGCTGCGCCTCAGTTTTTTTAGAGTGTTGTACCCGCAGGGCACGAGCGAGGCAGACGGGCCGGCGCTGGCGGCGCTGCTGGCTGCGCGGCGCATGGCCGCGCCGGAGATTGTGCGCTGCCACCAGGACTTCTCGCCGCCGGACACGGCCACCGCGCCGGTCGGCGAGCCCATCGAGAAGGACCGCGCCAAGCTGCAGGCGCGCGGTGGCCTATCGGCCGCCAGGGTTCCGCAAACCCCTGATGGTGCTGCACCGTGCAGCCTGGCTCGGTGCCGACCTCAGCGTGTGCTTCGGCGCAGACGCCCCCCCGCAGAGCGGACCTGCCCTGTTGTTCCGAGGGTCAGGCGCACCCAGCGCACCGCCCCAGCGCCCAGCGCTGCAGCCACGCGGCCGCTCCGCAGGCGGACCGGTCCCCCGCTGCGCCCGCCTCGCGCAGGCCCTGCTGCTGACGCTATACCCTTCACCCTACCCTCTGCCGCGCAGGCGAGCGGCGAGGCGCTGTACACGTCGGACATCGTGATGCCGCCCGATGGCCTGTTCGGCGTGTTTGTGGAGTCCACGGAGGCGCTGGCGGAGCTGAAGGGCGTGGACGCCGGCCCGGCGCTGGCGCTGCCGGGCGTCGCCGCCTACATTGACATCCGCGACGTGCCCAAGGGCGGCGCTAATCTGCTGGACGCGTGCGGGACGGACATCATCTTCGCGGACGGCCGCGTCGAGTACGTCGGGCAGCGCATCGGGATCGTCCTGGCGGAGTCGCAGGTGGGCGCGCGGGAGCTGCCGTGCCCTTGTTCACTTGCGGCGGCTCTGATAAGAGGTGGCTGGCCACGGAGGCCGTAGCAGGCCTTGTTCGTGTTCTGCCGCCTGCCGTGCCATGTCAAGCTGCGGCCTGTCCAGTGCTGGCAGCAGTGGGCCAGGTCCCATGGCGCTGCAAATGCTCAGCGACAGCAAGGGATGGCGCAGACGGCGCCGCGTGGGTGGCCTGTTGCGCCTTGTGCCCGAAGAGGCCGTGGCTGACGGTCATGTGCCGGCGCAGCTCCTGGCGGAGGCGGGCGCCAAGCTGGTGCGCGTGCACTACGCCAAGCCGGCCGCCCTGGGCGAGCCGCTGCTGACGATCCAGCAGGCCATCCACGCCGAGTCAATGTACGACCTGTCAGGTGCAGGCCCATGCATCCGAGACGCTTTTTTGGAGCCCCCCATGCTGCAAAGGAGTGTGTGCGCATGTGCGGATGCCAAGCACATGCACTTTCTGCCGCAGTGATGTCACATTGGCGAAGAGACTGCGTCGCTGTGCTGGTGAGTGTGCCATCAAGCGCTTGTCATAGGGCACCAAGAAGGCAATTGTCTGTTTGCTGCTCCAGAGTGCTTACCACAAACGCAACTGGCTGGCGCTGCGCAGAAATCGACGAAGGGAACTGCGTGCGGCGCTGCGGCGACGCGAAGGAGGCCCTGCCCGGCAGCAAGCACACTATCATGGTGCCCGACCCGCCCAGCATCCTGTGTGTGCCTGGGCAAGGTCAGGGAGGACATGTTGTCACACTATGCAGCTAGTTGCTCTGCCCGAGCCGGCCCTGACTGGCCAATGAAGGCTGCGCCGTGACTGCGAGCCGCTCGACTCGGTGCGTCACCCAGAGCGCCCCGATGGCCAAGCCCGTGCGCTGCAGCCGACCAGGCCAACCTAATCCTATACCCGCAGGGCGCGCGCTTCTCCACGCCGTCGCAGCAGCACATGTACATGGAGCCGCAGGCCGCGCTGGCAGTGCCGGACGAGGGCGGCGCCATCCTGGTGCACTCCTCCACGCAGTGCATCGACATGGTGCAGACCGCGGTCGCTGCGGCGCTCGGCCTGCCGTACAACAAGGTCATCGCGCGTGCGCCCCCGGCTGCCCTGCAGGCCAAACAGTCGCTCATGTTCTGCCTCAGCGCTGTGCCCAGGACTCCACGGAGTGCCTTCACAGGTCTGTGACGGCCGCGCAAGGACAAAGCTTGTCGCCTGCACGCATGCAGTGCTTGTATGGTGCAGTCAATGCGTCCCGCGGGTTTCTTTGCCTGCCGCACATGCGAGCAGCCTACAGGCGTGCGGCGCCCGGGCGAGTTACCCCTTGACCCAGAAGGCCAAATGAGAGTGTAAGCGCACACGGATGTCTGCAGGCGTGCGGCGCCTAGGCGGCGGCTTCGGCGGCAAGTCCTCGCGGTCCATCCCCATCGCAGCCGCGGCCGCGGTGGCCGCGCACCGCCTGCGCCGGCCGGTGCGGGCCGGGGAAGAACGGGACGCGCTGCATCCCTGTCACGGCTGCCAGGCTCTGGCACGCTCTGTGCACTGAGCCGGCAGCGGCGCGGCGCGAGCAGGCGCTTGACTTAGGCTCAGGGCAAGCAGCTGAGCCCCACCCAGGTTGCCACAGGCGCCTGCCCCTGCCTGGTCAGCTCGACACCGGGGCAGCAGCAGTGCGTTGTTGTCAGCGGAGCGTTTACGTGTGCCGCCCGGCTCCCTGGTGCTGCCGCCGGCACAGCGCAGCGAGCGGCGGCGAGCGGGGGCGTGCCTGCGCAGGTGCGCATCGTGCTCAACCGCAATGCGGACCTGCGCATGATCGGCGGCCGCAACGAGATGGACGCCGAGTTCGACGTGGGCTTCGACGACGAGGGCAGGTGAGGGCTTCCCACCGGCGTGCGGTCGACTGCTGGCCTGTGTCGGGCGTGCCTGCCGGCAAGTAGTGTCGGCATACAGAGCCGTGATCGTAGTGCGCAGGCACCGACCGTAGCAGCGCAGGACCCTGTACTGCTCTTGTCGAATTCCAAGCACTTGCAGCGGCGCACGGCTTGCCCACATGCCGGACAGGCTTGCTTTGCGGCCATTGCCTGCCCTCATGTATCGCCGCGCCGCCTGTGCCATGCGCGCGCCGGCTGCCGGCTGATGAGATCTTGTGAGCGGCGAGGCCGGCGCTTGCGGCGGGGGCGCCAGCCGGGCGCGGGTGGTGGGGGTGACCCTGACCTCTACCCTAGGGTGACCGGCCGCGGCGCGCGCGCACGGCGCAGGTTCCAGGCGCTGGCCGTGCGCGCGTGGCTGCTGGGCGGCGCGCAGGTGGAGATCAGCGACGCCGAGTCGCAGATCTTCGTGACCAGCCTCGACCAGGCGCGCGCGCCGCTCGGCGGGGGCCGCCTGAGGCCGCGCGCCGGCGGGCGCTGTGGAATTGCGCTGTTCACGCTCAGCGCGCGCAGCATGCGCAGCATGGGCGGCAGGGCGTCTGCATCAGCCACCATACGTATCAGTGTCTGATTTGCCTCGCACCACTCGATGCGAGGGGCTTGCCTGTGATTCCGCCCACGGCCTCGCCGGCAAGTCTGCGAAGGCCCGGCGCAAGCCGCAGCTGTGCCGTGCCTTGGCAGTAGCTGCAATGGCCACCCACAGGGCATGCAGCCGCGCCGGAAGGGCACCAGCAAGGGCTGCGAGTGCGCCGGCCATAACCTACCGCCGTGCACGCCGCGCTTGCGCGTAGAACTAGGTTTTGCTACGTAACTCGTAAGTATGCCACCCCATGCTAACCCTATGTACAATACCCTACGCCAACCCTGATATGCCATCCCGCGTGCGCGCAGAACTACGCGATCCCGCACCTGGAGGTGGAGACGCGCCTGGTGCGCACCAACCTGCCGCCGCGCACGATCATGCGCGGGCCGGGTACCATGCAGGCCGTGCTGCTGGTGGAGCACATCGTGGACCGCATCGCCGCGCACCTAGACGCCGACCCGGTGCTCGTGCGCGAGCGCAACCTGCTCACCAAGCCCCGCGCCGAGGGTGCGCGCCCGCGTGGCTGCCCCCCTTGTACCCCTCCGGCCCCTCCGCTCACCTCCGTGCGCACCCGCGCGGCACGCCGCGCGCGCGCCGCGCGCGCCGCGGCCGGGAGGTGTGCGGAGGAGCCGTGGCTCGTAGCAGCGTGTCCGGGCGTGCGGGCGCCAGCTTGTGCAGTTGGTGTTGCGGGGCTGCTGCGCAGATGTTTGCTCGTGCACGTGGATGCATCGGGCGCGCTCTCAACAGGCTCGCTGCAGCGCTTCATGTGGCGCAGCGCCCCGCGCTCTGCACGTGTGACGCTCCCATGCCCGCGCGCGGCAGTCGTGCGCCGGCCGTGCGCCGGCACCCCCGCCTTCCCGCTCGCGACCAACGAGAACACGATGCACCACGCGTACCACGAGCACCCCAAGCCCGCCCACGAGGCGGCCAACGGCGGCGCCCACGGCGCCGCCAACGGCACAGCCAACAGCGCGGCCAACGGCGCGGCCAACGGCGTCGCCGGCGAGTTCCCGACCCCGAGCGGCGCCAAGCACGACGTGTCGGAGGAGGTGGTGCCGACCGCGCTGCAGTCCGAGATCCCGCTGGACCAGTTCACCGTGCCGCGGCTCTGGTACGAGCTCAAGGTGCGCGGCCCTCCCGACCGTGCGCTCTCACGCCCCGTGCACAGAAGACTCTGTGCTGACTTGGCGCAGCGTGCTCTGATGTGCGCCATGTCATGTGAGCACGGAGTGCGCCCGCGCGCAAGCCGCGCCGAGCGCCCCGGCTGGCGATCGGCAGCCGCGCGGTGTCTGTGGCCCGCGCGCGACGACGCGGCGCGCGCGCGCGCCGCCAGGACGCCTGCCAGTACGAGGCGCGCCTGGCGGAGGTGGAGGCGTTCAACCGCGACAACCTGTGGCGCAAGCGCGGCATCTCCATGACCACGTGCCGCTTTGTCATGACCGTCGGCGCCAAGCCCGCCACCGTACATGTGTACCATGGTACGCCGCTGCCGCGGCCGTCGGCCTGCCGGGCGGGCGTGCAGGGGGCTGCGGGTCGCCGCAGACCGAGCAGGGCACAGCATCTCGCGCTGCCACTGAGCCGTCATGCGTAAGGCTCGGTGCCTGCACAGCAGCGCTGTCTTGCAGCCGTGCGCCTGGCGATCAGCTAGGTTGCATGCAGACTTCTTCTTGTGGTGTGTCGGGACGTGTTTCATCAGGGCCAATGTGGCCACGGCCTGCGCTTGGAGATTAGGCCAGCCAGGTTCTGACCATGTTCTGATGGCATGCACAGCAATGGGCGCCTGGCCTGTCCGCCGTCCCATCATGTATGCGAAATTTGTTTTGTGTGTGCCCTTGCGTGACACGCAAGCCCCTGGCGTGCACACGGTTCGCCCCCGGTGTTGAGCAGGGTGTACACGGTCAGGCAGCGCCTGCCGACCTCTGTGCGTGCGTGAGTGCCATGCGTGGCTATTGCGGCAGCTGTTGCGTGTCGCGCGCAGACGGCACGGTGCTGGTGCTGTGCCCCGGGCACGAGATGGGCCAGGGCCTATTCACCAAGGTGCGCCAGACCGCGGCGATGGCGCTCAGCAACGTGCTGCCTGCCTCACAGCGGCCCTTCCCGATCGACCTGATCAACATCGCCGACAACGCCTCCGACCTGCTGCCCAATGCCGGCGCGCGCCCTGCTCCATGGCCCCCTGGTCAGCTGGTACACCCTGGTAGCTGTCAGGGCGTGGTGTGGTAAAAAGCGGTTGCGTCTGAGAGCATGGACTCTTGCTCGCCGGCGTTGCCCGAGGGTATGGGCGCTGCATGCGTGGTGCATGCGCGGGGGCAGTGAGAGCGCAGACTCCGCCGCCCTGGTGTAAGCGCGAGCGCACGGCTCATCGCGGGCCGGGCGCTGCGCCTCACAGGGCTGGGCCTGGGAAGCATGACAAGCACAACTGCGTCACATGCCCGTTTGCAATCTTCCGCAGGGCCGACCTAGGGCAGCGCTGCGAGGCCGCTTGCTCAGCTTGCGAGCAGCTGGCAAAGGGCGCTGCCTCAAGCGCCGGGTGCGCGCGCTGCGCAGGGCCAAGCTGGGGCAGCACGACGAGCGAGGCGAGCTGCGAGGCGGTGCGCCTGGCGTGCAACCAGCTGGCGCGCACGCTCGCGCCGCACTTCAATGAGGCCGGCGCGGGCGCCACCTGGCAGGAGGTCATCAAGACGGTGCACCCGGAGGTCGGCTTCAGCGCATCCAAGGCGCGCGCCCGGCGCCGCGCCGCCGCCCGTGAGCGCGGGCACCTGTCCGCGATCCTGCGTCGCGGCCCGGCGGCCCGAGGCGCGCTGCGAGCAGGAGGGCATCCCGCTCGCCGCACGGCCCCAACACGCGATGTGTGCGTGAGCCGCGGATGCCACCCGCACCGGCGCCGCCGCCGTGCACCGCCCGCATGCCGCAGCCGCGCTCTGCGCAGAGCGATTGTGGGCATGCAAGGCTTCATTTGAGGTCACAGAATAGTTTCAGAGCGTTTAGGGCATATTGCCACGCGCGCCCGACAGGTGCTGCTCACGTCGACGGCGTACTACGACGGCACGCAGTGCCACGCGAGCGGCCAGAAGAACCTCGAGTACAACGGCTATGGCTCCGCCGCCAGCGAGGTTGAGGTGCGTCTCTGCGAGGTGGCACGCCTGCTGAAGTGCGGCCAGCCACAGCCCTGAGAGCGATTGCACAGGTGACATGGTCACTTTTCTCAGATTTCTTGGGTATTCCAGATCACCCAAAAAAAGTTTTTTTTTCAGGCTATATTAATCCTCCAGTTTTTTCAATTCTCAGATTTCTCTGGTTTCTCGGACATTTACGTGGGCAATTTCACGTTTGTGCGACACCAAGGAGCGCTTGTGTTGTGCTTTTTGCAGTGTAATCTCAACGACTTGGACCTGAGCATGCAGGTTAAAAGGTATACGCAACCACGCAGGTGGACGTCCTCACTGGGGAGGTACGCGTGCGGCGCGGGGATGTCATGATCGACGCCGGGCACTCCCTGAATCCCGCTGTGGACATCGGCCAGGTGCCGCAATGGGTCCCGCCAGGCCACCTTACAAGCAGTGCTGACAGTCTGTTTCAAGATTGGTTGCGGGAGCGGTCTTGCTCTGTTCATGTTCAAAAGCAATGGCATTGGCCGACATTGGTTGAATGCCGTCCATTCCGCCTGCTTTTGTCTCGCGTCTGTGCATGCATGTCCGTGGTGCAAAGCGACGGCGTGCATGCCGCGCTCAACAAAGAGAGCGCAGCAGGATAAGAGCGTTATTGACACTGACAACGAGGTCGCGGGGCTGGCGCGCAGGCGGAGGGTGGCTACGTGCAGGGCCTGGGTATGATGCTGAGCGAGGACGTCAAGATCGACTCGGCCACCGGCCGCCTGCTGTCCGACTCGACCTGGACCTACAAGATCCCTGGCGCGGGTGCGTACAAGCTCACACTCCAGCTCCAAGCCTTGGTGTTGAAGGACTTTCTGGGTCGCTTTGCTTTAACATGCGTGCTGCGCTGGCGGTGTGGAGGCATGGTGCGGTAACCTGTAATCAGTGCTACCCTTATTGAAGCTTAACGCTTCCAGGACGACGCGCATGCTTGACCCTCCAATACTGATGTGACTACGTGCTGCGTTGACGCGACTGCTGCGGCACGGCGCAGACACGATCCCGCGCGTGATGAACGTGCACCTGCTCAAGAAGTCGCCGCACGCGCGCGGCATCCTGTCGTCCAAGGCGGTCGGCGAGCCGCCGCTGCTGCTGTCCGCGTCTGCATTCTCTGCCATTCAGGTGCCCGGCTTGCTGCAAGTTGAGGTGTCTGCATGTGAGAGTTGATTAGGCAAAGTTCTCCAGCTGTCATGGCGGCTGCTTTGTGCCCTGCTACGGTGATGCTTACGCCGGTACCACTCACATATCCATTCTGATCGTCCCAAAGGGTGTGTAGATGTATGCACTGCCTGGGTGTATTCCTGCGCTTGAAAGAGACCTACCGCACTCCAACCAGCGATAGCACAAGCAGGGCCACTTGTCAGTGTGAGGAAGCCACGCGTGGTCAGAGCGCCTCATGCACAGGAGGCTGCGGTTGTTGATGCGCGCATGACTCGGGGCGGGCTGTTGTGCAGGTGGCAGTCAATGCAGCGCGCGCAGACCTGGCCGCGCGCGGCGCGCGCGCACTGACCTCCACGCTGCCTGGCGGGGACGCCGTCGTGCGCCTGCGTGCGCCTGCGACTCCCGCCCGCGTCAAGGCGGCCATTGGCAGCTTCAACATCTCGGAGCTGCTTCGGGCTGCCACATGAGCCGGCCTGCTGCTGCCGGCCTGCCCTGCACCGCAAGCACACCTGGCAGGATTGCCCTTCGCTAAGCTGCCCTGCAGGAACACTGCCCTGACAGGCAGTGAGTTGTAACTGGAATCACCCAGCGCCCATGTGCGCTGTCATTTGCAGCATATCTTATTGCGCTGGTGCGAGCTGCGTCAAGCGTGCTGTTGCTGCTGATTCGGATGCCTGGTGTGGCCGGTGCCACTGCAGGTGTGTCTGGTGCGCTTGAAATGCTCAGGCTTTGACCGCACATTGAGTTGCTGAGGCTGTAGTTTGTATGTACACCTCTTGGAGCGGGCATCTCTGAACCTTTCTTGATTCCGCCCTTGATGCTGCGCCTCCCGGTGCATGTCCTGTGCCAGTGTACCGAGTTCTTGGTGTACCGAGTCCTTTGCTGCATGTGAAGTTGTCTTTAAGCCACTGTAAGCTCTAGGTGCATGGCGTCAGGCCACATGTGACCTGCTTGCCGAGACAAGCTCGGTGTGTGGATTGGCCATGCAGCTGCTAGCTTGCCATTGGTTGTATGAAGAAATGTACACTGAGGGGCTGTTCTGGTGACACCTGTCTGCGATCCAACTTTGCAGCAGTGCAGCAATTATGCAGTGTCTTTAATAATAGTCCCCATGGGTTTATGCTGAAAACATCAGTATCCGCATGATAGCAACTACTAAAAATGCCATGCACGGCAAGCTCACACGCTAAGAGTTTTTGTCATTGGCCTGAAGTTTGGAAGCATGCGCTTGCTGCTCAACAAGCAAAGTGGCGTTTGAAAATCCAGCTGGACTGCGCACCAACCTCATCGCTGGTGCTTGGTGTCTGTAGAATACTTTCATGCAAGACAATGACTTGATCACTTTTTATACCTAGCCTTCATGCTACGCGCGCATGTCTTGCTGTTTGGAGTTGGGGTGTCCTGGCCCCGGGCCGAAGACATCAATTTACACAACTCTGGCTGTGCCACACGTTCGGACGATGCGCTGCTAGCCTTCTGCCACATTACACCGCAAGAGGCCCAGACAGAGCCAGCGCTAGATATATATGAGACACATGCTGCCAACAACGCATGCTGCAACGGCGCAGCTTGCTGCCTGTCTCCAGGTGCCGACGGTGCTTCAAGCACACGATGGACCTGCAACCAGCGGGCTGCAGGTACTTAGGCAGGCAGACTCAGGCGAGACCCGCGGGTCATGCCACACCGTGCATGCTGTCAGAGCTACAGGCGCGGCAGCGGCCTGCGCATCAGTGGGATCCTTCTGCGAGCAGCTGGTGCGCCGCTTCCACACTCGTGCGCTTTTTGCTGGCCCCGAGCAGGCATGCGCTGTGACGCCAAGCGCATGCTGCAGGACGACGGCTGCCTCACTGAGTGTGAGCCTGGCGGCACGCGCTCGTGGAGCCTGGCGGCGTGCGCCCCTCAGCGCTCAGATGCGGACGTTGTAGTCGCCCGAGCGGCAGACCTTGCGCACCCACTTGTCCACCTTGTAGCTGCTCTTCTCCCAGACCTTCAGGTACTGCACGCGCAGCCCGGACGCGCTGAACATGGGCACCTGCGCGCGCGCGCCCGCCGTCACGCGCTGCCTGCCGCGGGATTGTCATGACGTTTTCGGAACTGCGCATGCCCTCCAAGAGGAGGTGGAAAGCAACATATTCTCTGGTGCACACCAGGGTATGCCTGAACTTGGCACAAGCGCTCGTGGCACAGCACTGCGAAGCATGGCCTCGTGTGACTCCACGGCCGCGGCTCCAAGGCAAGCCGGGGAGACAGGTGCCGGCAGGCGCCACCCCCACCCCGCCCCACCCCGCGAGCGCTGCGAGCGGCGGCGCGCCTGGAAGGCCAGGGCGATGGGCGGCCGGGCCCAGGCGCGGCGCTCGCGCGTGGTCGCCAGCAGCTCCACGGTGGCGGTCAGCGCGTGCTCGCTCGCGCCCTGGTACCGCTTGACCTTCCACACCAGCGCGTGCTTCTTGGGGTCGTACTTGGCCTTGCCTGCGCGCCCGGCGCACACCAGCTAGGCTTACGAAACCTTTTTGAATGTTAATGGAGGTGTGAGTCTTTATGGCGAGTTTTCAGAGGCTTCGTGGATGTTCGCGACAAAATCCCAGGCCGGCGCACGTCGCATGCGGGCATGCAGCAGAGCAGTTGAGCGCGTCGCAGTGCAGCACTGCTGAGCCTTCTGCAACTCACTTCATGTGCGCTCTGCCATTTGCGCGGGCGCACACATATGCGCACAGCAGGGACTACAAGAAGGGGGCAAGGCTTCTCTCCCTGACAACCCATTCCGCCCTGCGAAAGGTGGGGCCGGGCGTGCGCCGAGGCTGGTGTGGACCTTGGCGCGCGCTGTGTTATCCGCAATTGGCACAGTGACCAGCAGGGCAGGTTTAGGGTAGGGATCACAGGAAGGGGGCGAGGCAGGCCGGGCGCGCGGCGAGGCTGTGTGGATGTCGGCGCGCGCCGTGTTGTCCGGCGCCGGCACGGTGACCAGCAGGGCAGTATTAGGGCAGAGATCAGAGAAAGAGGGTGCGCGCCGAGGCTGGTGTGGACCTCGGCGCGCGCTGTGTTGTCCGGCACCGGCACAGTGACCAGCAGGTTGACCGCAAACAGCTTCGCGCTGAAGTTGGCCTTGAGCTTGACATTGACCTCCAGGCGCGTGCGCCCAAGCTCGTGCACGATGGGCAGCACGCTGAACGGCCTGCTGATGCCCTCCTACCGCGCGCGCGCCGCGCGTCAGCGCCGCGCCGGGCCTCTTAGCCCTGCAGCCGGGCATGCGGTCTACACGCGCCGCGCAGAAAGTACTGGCCTGTGTGCACGCCACGCAGCATCACGAAGCAGGTGCTTTCGGAACTGAATTGCATCTGCAAACACACACTCAAGTGGAGTCCCAGCCGTCCTCATCCCAACCTGCCCTGGCCACTGTCACAGGATGGCAGCTGCTAGGGTCTACGCAGCGCCTGCCAGGTACAGGTTTGGGCTCTTTCCGTAGGCGCCAGGAGCCTAAGACCACTTCCCCTCCAATTATCAGCCTGTCGGCCGCACTAGCGGCGGCGCGGCGCCGCGCCTGGCAGCGGTACTTCATCAGCTCGAACTCGCCGTCCGGCGGCACGAAGCTGACCACCTTCTCGGTGTTGAAGCGGCCCAGGTTGACGCACTGGTGGAACATGACATCCTGCGCGCGCGCGCTCGCCGGCCTCAAACCCTATCCCTATTCATCGCTCAGCATGACTCCGCACGCCAGCCGAAACCTGCAGCGGAGGGGCGCCCCCAGGAAAAAAAAGGAAAGGGCGCCGTGCTGCACCCACTAACACTGCTGTGGCTGCCCCCCTCCGCTGGCGAGCCGCTGCTCGGGCAGGCGCGGGTGCGGAGCAAAACAACGTGTCGCACGGCGCTGCCGCAAGGGCTGCCATGGACTGGGGCCTGGCGGCTGCCGCGGGCCGGCGCGCCTCCAGCTTGTCGTTCAGGCCCAGCTTGACGTCCGGCATGCCCGACAGGAAGACCTTCATCACGATCTTGCCGTGCACGTCGCACCGCAGCACCGCGCCCTTGCTGGACATGAGCATGTTTACCTGCCGCGCCCGGCCGCCGGGTCGCCGCGCATGCATGTGCTGCCGTCTGCGCCTTATCCAGCGCCAGAGCACTGCCAGTGTGCCCTTGAGCAAGGCTGCAGCGGTGGCCGGCATCGTGCACGCACAACTAAGTTGCAGGCGCATCAGAGGCCCCTGACTCAGCGGTATACCAGACGCCCGGGCTTGCACGCACTCAAACCTACACATGCTGCACTCTGGCCTGCAAATGCTGGGGCGCGCCTGCTCCACGATGTCCAGGAACACCTCATTCTTCTTGTACCTGATGTTGTCCTTGCGCCAGCCCACCGCCCCCGTCACCTGCCGGCATGAGAACAGGCGCCTGGGCGCCGAGCAGCCTGCCTCTTATTGCGGCTAGACGTCAGAGCATCTCGGCAGAGCAACTTAGCTACTTACGCGCTCGGTGTGGACGGACAGAGGTGGTTGGCTGCAGTGTCTGCTACAGAGTGTACGGGTGGTCAGGCCCTAGCTTGAGGGTCCCAGCAGGGCAACAAACAGCGAGAGCCACCACGCGGGGGTATGGTACATGACACCCCGGTGTTCAGCGTGCCGGCAGCCACATCAGCTTGCCAAGGCGGCCACTTCCACTCGCCCCCTGCATTTACCATGAGCTGCAGGGTCGTGCTGGCCAGGCTCCCAGCTCCCCGCATGGCCGAGAGCGCGGGGCGGCGCGCCTGCAGCGTGGCATTCTGCGCCTCCGCTTCCCTCCGCGCCTTGGCCGCCTCGGTGACAAAGCCCTTCTGGAAGATGTACTGCTTCAGGATGGACGGGTCCACGATCTGCGCGGCGCGCAGCTCAGGCAGGGGGACCTTGCGGCTTCTTTAGGAGGCAATCTCCGAAGTCTTGGGAAACTGCCAAGGCTGGCCAACGCTGGTGTGGCGAGTGATGCTGTTCAAGTTACACACAGCGGATGCAGGGGCAAGTGCAACCATGTGCCAAGCAACTCGGCCATGCTCAGCACAAGCACAACACTCGTGCGGCGGGCTCACAAACACGGCTGCGCACAGTGCAGGCAGGCTTGAGCATACGCCACGGCTGCCTGCTCGCACCCGCGCACGCCCAGCGCGAGCAGGGCCAGGGGCGGGGGCAGGCCTGCGGGTAGCCGAAGTCGAGCGTCTCGTCCAGCAGCTCGTAGATCAGCACAAAGTTGTTCTTTATGCTCTGCTCGCTGAACTCTCCGCCAAAGTACGACTTCAGCAGCGTCACCATCTGCCGCGCGCCGCTGCCCGTTTACCATCCTGTAGATATAGCTGCACCAACTCTAAACACAATACAGCTGCTCAGCGCGCGGGCTGGCTGCACTGAGCGCGTGCCGAGCGCGCTCGCCGAGCTCAGCAGCACACTATGCAAGCACATGGACACAGCGCATCAAAGCGCTGGCTCCTGCAGCACTTAGAACATACAGGTCTGCCTGGACTTACAACTGACACTGGGCAGTGCAGACTTGCTACGTGCTGACGGGAGGAGGGCCGGGGCGCACGTCGGTCATGAACTGGAAGGCCAGCATTGCGTTCGCGTTGCTCTTTGTGACAGCCAGGATGTACACGTCGCTCGCACGCATGTACAGGAAGGAGCAGGAGCCCAGGACCCGCACGGGCGTCAGACTGGACACGCTGTCGCCGTCCCGCGCGTTGATGATGTGCGACCGGAACGCTGTTGCCAGGTTGCGCCTGCGGCAGCGCACCCCAGCAGCCCCGGCGGTCAGTGTTACAAGCCCGCTTGTAGCTAGGTGGGACTAGCCTTGCCCCAGCAAACACTGCAGGCCTTAGTGCGTCGCACACGCCAGCACTCTGCGCTCACCGTTTAGTACTTCCTGACACCCAACAGGTGACTCAGGCATAGACTGTGCCTATCGGTGCTGCTTCGTCGCACAGTCAGCACCGCTTGGCTACACCGGACTTGCCACTGCTATATAGGAGAGGTGCGAAGGTCACGTGGCGCTGATCGAGGCACAGAACCTCTCCTTAGGCAGTCGAGAGACAAGGCAGCGTTTGGAACCATGCCTGGCTCGTGCAGCTCCAGAACAAACAGCATGTGCGCGGGCCATACTACTACCGGCCTAGCGTAAGCAAGCACAGAGGGCCCAGGCTCTCCAGCGCGCAGATCAGGTGAAACAAGCGTTGCACAGCTTTCGCGCAGGTCATCTTTGACAGATCCGCCCGCAGCTGGCAGGGGCAGGGCGCACTCCACATCATCTCGGTATGTGCGCTGTATCAGGATGTCCCCCTTGAGGTTGAGGAAGTATAGCGCAGAGCACGCCGACGCCATAGTGGCTCCCTGCGGCCCCTCTGCTGCGGCCGCTCAGACGCCCGAGGGCGCCCCTAGTCGCACACCACCGCCTGCACCGCGCAGCGCGCCACCCAGTGCTCGAGCGCCTGTCTGCGCGCTCCCTCTGGCCAGGCGCACAATCCAGACAACGCAGCACGTGAGCCTGGTGGCGCCTTCCAGTTGCCAGGCCTTACACTGTCAGTAAGGTGCAGGCTGTTGATCTTGTAGCAAGTGCGTGCCTGCTGCGTTCGTATGCACTGCAGCAGGTCAAGGGTAGAGGGAAGGCTGTCAGGGCGCCCCCCCTCGGAGGCGCTGCAAGGGACCTGGCACATCCGCACACCGGAGTGGCCGGGGCTGGCCGGCAGCCTCAGCCCGCGGGTACAGCGCGCGAGTGCGTTACAATGGCACACGATGAGGATGCCGCGCGGCTGCTGGAGCTGCGCTTTGCGCAGCAGCGCAAGCACGCGGTGCTCATCCGCTTTACGCCGCAGCTGCTGGAGGCCTGCCGCAACGCGGCGGCCAAGGGCCTGCCAATGTCCATGGTGTTCGGGGACGCCGCGTCTAAGAACGTGCGCCGCGCCTTGTTGCGCACCGACTGGCCTGCTCTGCACCGCCAGCTGTCATACCCGACGGGCTGAAGGTCCGCCGCGGCGTGCTGTGACCGGCCGCACACTGAAGTGCGCGTGCGAGCGGGGCAGGCGATCACGGTGGGGCATCAGGAGTTTGGCTTCACGGCCAACAAGGAGGGCACATGCGACGTAGTGCGCCTGCCGCCGGCGGGCTCCGACCTGCCCGCCGTGGAGGTCGGGCGCCTGCACCAGCGGCTCTACGTACAGGCACGGACCACTGAAGCAGTCACGCCTCGCCCAGGAAGGCTCTGTGTGTTGCTTCCCGGCTGGCGGCGGCGGCCGTTGCGGCTGCAAACGCAGGCGCAAATCCCTGAGCGCGCACAGGTTGCTCCGGACAGGGGCTGTGCGGTGTGTCGATGCCGCAGGGCGTCGTTTGAATCAAGGTTTCCTGCTTAAGTGTCATCACACTGGCTCCACAGACACTGTGCGTCCCAGGACAACAAGGCGCGCCTCTCACCTGTCCCAGCGCCCTGCTGCGGCAGAGAAAGCTGGACGAGGTGGAGCGGCTGCGCGCACGCGAGCGCGGCCAGGAGGCCGAGCGGCAGCTGAAGCAGCGCAAGCTGCTGCGCCTAGAGGCCGCGCCAAAGGCCAGCCGCCCCGGTGCGCCCGGCCTGCCGCCCGTGTGTCAGCCCGTGCGCGCTCTTCAGTGGCCTGACGACGCACAGCTGTCCTGGCATCCTGTGCTCTCCATGCACCGCTTTTGTAAGGTCACAGCTGTGGTGCACGTGTGAGGCGGGAAGTGCACTTGCGCCGCGGCGCCCCGCGGGTGCGCGCCGAGCAGCCTCTGACGCTGTGCGTGTGCTGTGAGCCGCAGTGAAAGCGGCTGCGGCGCCGCTGCGGGGGCGCACACCGCCGGCGGCGGCCGCGCGGCCCGCCGGCCTGGCCCCACCGCGGCGACCCGCGTCCACGCCGCCGCCGGGGCGGCCGCGCGCCCCCTCGCCCGCCGCCCGACTCAAGGCGCTGGCGGCGGGGCCGGACGGCGCGGCGGGGTCCCCAAAGCCCGGTGCGGCACCGGCGAGCAGGGCGGCAGGGCCCGCGCCGGGGTCCAAGCGCGCGCCCA